>Ga0065711_1029216_pt1 | contig 37104 bp, 24 predicted proteins | sample Hoacrofraction12_FD_59098 | JGI IMG/M metagenome (GOLD analysis project Ga0065711, IMG submission 59098) | Hoatzin crop microbial communities from Cojedes, Venezuela - Epithelial fraction 12 v2 (version 2) | ecosystem: Host-associated > Birds > Digestive system > Esophagus > Crop | place...
GTGGAGGTGCCTGAAAACAAGGAGGGCGTGGGATGGTTGGGAATTTGGCCTGCGGGGTGCTGCTGCGAGCTTCGTGACGAGGTGGGGTTGTGAGGCAGCCACCACCACCACCACCACCAACTGGAGAGAGGGAAGCTCTCGAATGAAAGTCGCTGCGCATCTGTCGTGCTCCTTGTGTACAGGCATAATGACACAGTGCATGATCATGTAGGTTTTCTAGATCCCTTTCTCGTGCGATGAGCTGAAGGGACATGCTTTTTGGAAAGCCTCGAGGTTACATCGTAAAGAAGGCCGTTGACTGTATAGTCCTCCACTCGTTTGCCAGAGAAGTTGGGAGGTATGTTATGAATGAGGCTAAAGAACTGCGAGAGGAATGGTTCAGTGTTACGATGAAGGCATCTCGACACTGCTTAGGAGAAAGGTGTTGTGCTCATTCTCTTTCTGCTCCAGAGTTCTTGTCCAAGGCAAGTGTCTTCAGCCACAGCGTTGAGAAAATGTGTACCTACTCTGTCCCGGGGTGTGCAAGGAGGGGGTAATACTGCCTGGCCCTTATTGGAGGGATTACGTATAAGAAATTTTGTTATTATAGTAATTAACAGGGTCTGAACTGTGGGAGATAAGCAGAGGATAAGGCCACACACTGAACACTGGATTTAAAGCTGAATACTGAATGTTAGCTATGTGAGCTCCAGCTGTTCTTTGCATTTTGACTAGTAGTTTTAATTCTTACGTTCTCTAATGTGTATTATTATTAATAACATTCTTTTAATGTTGTCGTGTGCATGCAGTAAAGCTCCGTCACAAAAGGTGAGTCGTTTCCTTTCTACATACTATTCATTCTTTCACAAGGCTGCACAGTTCTCACTGGGGAGACTGGTAGTATCTCTCTACTGCATGTGTTGCTCTATTTGCCATTTCTTAATCTGAAATAAAAGTAATCAGCACTGAAGAAACATGTCCACGTCCTTTTGCCCATGAAAACTGAAGTTTACACCATCAGTGACCACTGATGAGGCCACTGTGGAGCCCCACCAGGAAGGGCTGACTTGCAGCATTTCTTCTCAGCTCTCATCCGACCAGTGTTTTTAGCTCACACCCAGGCTTCTTTCTTTTGGGGAGTGGATTGATAATGTTCTGCTCAGGGACAGCAGGCTGAGGCCTGCCTCGAGAGTGCAAAGGAAAAGAGAGATCCTCAAAGAACAGGAGAATTCATCAGGAACTTCCCTATTGTTAAAGCTTCTGTAGACTTCCAAGTGTAGCGAAACCCTGTTCCATCAAGAGCAGTAGTCATGATGGTCAAGGAAAGACTGAAACAATAGCTGAGATGGGAAGAGACCTCTGGAGATCATCTAGTCCCTGTCCACCAGCTCAGAGCAGGGCAACTGGCAGGTTGCTCAGGGCTGTGTCCAATTGGGTTTTGAATATCTCCAAGGATGGCGACTCTACAGCCTCTCTGAGCAACCGGTGCCAGCGTTCAACCAACCTTCCAGTGAAAAAAGGTTTTTCTTGTGTTTAAGTGGAATTGCCTGTATTTCAGTTTGTGCCCGTTGCCTCTTGTCCTTTCACAGGGCACCACTGGCAAGAGTCTGGATGTGTCTTTTATCAACCCTTCCCCACTCCCACGAGATGTTTGTACGCATTGGTAAAATCCCTCTGGAGCCTGCTTTTCTCCAGGTCCCAGCTTTCTCACCCTCTTCTCGTATGACAGATGCTCCAAGGCCTTCGATAATGGTTGTGGCCCTTGCTGCGCTTGCTCCAGCATGTCCATGCCTCTTTTGTACTGGGCCCAGCACACCCCATGTAGTGTCACCAGTGCTGAGTACAGGGGAAGGAGCACCTCCCTCAAAGCTATTGGCAGTGTTCTTCATAATGCCCCATGAGATGCTGTTTTCTTCTTTGCCGCGAGGGTTACAGTTTCTGGTTTGTGGTGAGCTTGGTGTCCACCAGGGTCCCCACGGCCTTTACTGCAGAGCTGTTTTCCGGACACCTGGCCCCCAGACTGTCCTGGTTCCCAGGGTCATTCCTCGCCAGGGATGGGATTTGGTGTTTCCTTTTCTTGATCTTCATGAGGTTCCACTCTGCCCATTTCCCCAGGCTGTCAAAGTCCCTCTGGATGGCACCACAACCGTTTGGCCCATCAGCCACTCCTCCTAGCTTCGTATCACCTGCAAACTTGCTGAACATGCACTCTGCCTCATTGTCAAGGTCATTAGTGAGGACGCTAAACAGTATTGGCCCCACTAGGCAAACCACTAGTGAAGGGGTAACTAGCGACAGGACCCTCTTAGCATAGCATGAAGCACCAGGGACCACCTTTATACTCATGCAAGATCTTTTGTTTTTCCATTTCTGCCATAGGAAAAAACCTCTTTAAGGAAATCAGAAAAGACTGCAAATTTTCTCCAGATTTCCCGAGTGTAATCTTGCTCTGTGTTTGAAGATTAGCGCGGTTAAACAAACTGTATTTATTGGTACTGAATGTCCCCTTACTGTATGCGGGGATGATAGTCTTGGCGGCAGAGCAGAGCCGTGTCATAAAAATGATGTGACTTTGTTTTCTCTACAAACACCTCAAACTGATGGTGATTCTATTTTCCTTTTGCCTGCTAATCTCCCTCACCCAAAGGTGTACATTTAAGGTCAGCTTTCTGAACACCTGCCATTTTCTTTAAAGCTGGCCTACCACGCAGCTTTTATATATTTCAACAACATATCTGTCCTACCAGAAGTCCCTGAATGGACAAGAATAGCCAATATGTGATCCCTCACCAGCAGGTTGCATGTAAGAACTGAGTGACTGAAGTCTGCCACTGCATGGTCACACAAGGGCTAGAATTTGCGATATTACAGGTAAGGGATGAAGTAAGAAGAGCTCACCTCCCTCACCTTACCAGCCCTGATATGTTAACTCTTATGTCTGGAAGAAAATGAAGGTGTGCTGCAGCTTCTGCAGTACTGCTGATCTCAGAAAGCCTCTGCAGCCCCTCCTTCCACAGCAACTATTTCGTGATCTTCTCTGCACCTGTAATTGTGCAGATAAAAAGCTCAGCTGGGAGAAAAACAACAGAAATCTACATAGTTATTATTATTGTTTCTACTTACTTTGATTGCACTGAGACAAAGCTTTACAAAATAATTGGACTGATCAGTCCCAGGTAGGTGCAAGGGAAAATGCCTGAGATGTGTGTGATGAGAACATTAGAGGAGGAATCTGTGATTCTCTTAAGTAAGTAGAATTCTAAGGAACACACTGTGTTAAAATGCTTGACTTCATGTCTGGTTATACCAGATGGCTTCCATCAAGAGGCAGATGTTTTCCTCAGTCTTCCCCTGAAATAGGACATCAGAATTTAACCACGCCTTTGTATTTGAATACGTAGCATGAACAAAAGCATATGCTGTAGATATCAACTTCATATAACTGTCAAGTGAAAGCACTAGGGTGGTAGATATGGCCTTTTGGGGAAGCATTTCCTGAAAGTGATAGATTTTTAAAAATACACGCTTTCGGTATGGCTGACTTCTAAGAAGATTAAGGAGATAATCTGCAGTTTATTTGCTTAAGGTTGAAACATGCTTATCTAAAACTTTTCTTGAAATAGAAGATAAATTAAAAAAAAAAAGAGGCTGGGCATGCAGCTGCGGTGCAGGGTGGCTGAGCAAAGTCGCTCTCGGCTTTCCCCCGTGGCTGGGGCTTTGAATGAACCAGCTGTCCCGGTGCTAGACAGCCCCGTCGCCAATTACATGATGTAATGTTGTTGTGAGAGCTGTGTCTGAACTACTCGGGAGTGATGCAAAAGTTGTTGAAGAGTCACAGGCTGGCCAGTCCCTGTGGCAGGGAGTTTATAGCTATTTATATGCAATTCCTCAGTGCGAGAAGTCTGCAAGGTGGTATCACGTTTGAATATTACAACAAAATTTGGAGACATTCAAAAGCTCTCATAACTCTTCTGTGCCCAGACACCTTGTTGAATCCACTGTGATAATCAGTGACAGATTTCACTTGGGGAAGTGAAATAACCTTAGTCTGGTGTCTGAGTGTTTCCAGCAGGAAGGGAAGCTTTACCCTCCTCAAAACCTGGCAGGACTGACCATCAAAACTGGAAACCAGAGCAGCTTTTGCTGTACGTGAGCGCCTGGTGTAAGAGAGGTTTGGGTAGTTTCCATTGTGGCAATCCCTTCCTGTTTCTAGACTCTTGACTGCTCAGCCAAGGACCTTTTGCCAGGGCTGCTGCTGGCTTTTGCAGAGCAACTCAGGGAATGACTTTAACACATGGAATACAATAAAATGCATATCTGAGGCTTGATCCCACTTGCACTGAACTATCATAAATGTTGTCAGTTGCCTTCAAGAGGAGACAATGCAAATTGTTAGCATCACAATAATCAATTAGCAAGCAGTATAAATTGCACTGTCACCAACTTTTGGATCCCCTAGCTCTTTGTGTTTGAAAATGTGATCTTCATGCTCCATTCACAGAGGATCTTTTTTTTTCCAGCAAATATCTTTGGCAAAGCTCTGTGCTTCTCAGTGGAAATATAGCAGAGACTAATTTAGCTTCTCAATTTTTGTTTTTCTTGGGCAACCTGAAAGAAAAGGATATAAAAAAGAAATAATCTGTGAAAGTTACTTACATTTTCCCCACAGCTCCGTCTTTACAAGTGGGGTTAATTTTGCACTGGTGGATCTGCACAGGTGTGTTTTCAGCAGTGCGAATACCTTTGCATGGACATTTTTCTGTCTAGCAATATACAAACTGGCTCACGCCAGTTCAACCGCACAAGAGGTTACCACATGCACAGCGTCGTGAATGTGGCTGGCTACCCATACTTATCCTAGCACAGACACAGCCTTTTGGTCCTGCCCTTGAAAACCCTACAGGTAGTTGTCATTACTCATAAAGTAAACCATTATTTACTTTGTTGGGGCTACTCCCACGGTGCCTTCACAGTCACGCTTCACATCTTGAAGCCCACATAGTTTTGAAATGTGTGACTCGGAAGCATGAATCAACACTTCTCCCTTTCCTTAGCAGGGTTGTGCACAACTTAACATCTCTGCCCTTCTCTGCAGAAGGAGAACATGTCTAAACATTTTCATTTCAGAAGAGAAGCTGATGACAGAGGATCCTGTGCCATCATAACAGAAGTTAATTCAAGCTCTAGACCAGGCCATCGACCCGCATGGGCCATTTTTATAACCGAAGCAGTTTGTGACTGCAAAACTTCAGAGCGGTGATTTCCAGCCTGTGCTCTGCAGGCTCTTGGGGCTGGCGAGTCTGTGGACAGTGATTAAGAAAGACGCTTTGCTGTCTAAGTAATCTGCAGATGTGAAACTTTTTTGCCCTCACCTGCACTGGAAAATGTATAGACATGAAAACCAGCAAACAGCTGGAAAGCCCTGCTGTAATGAAACGCATGCTGTTCCTGCTGGACTTGTGCGAAAGGTTTATTCAGACCAAAACTTTTTATCATTCCCTTTTACCCCTCCCACTGCCATGTGTCTCCAGCCCAAGGCAACAGTGGGAGTGTTGGACCCCACTTTGGCGACAGGCCAGGTGGGCAGTGCTGCGCGCTGCTCCCCTCCTGTGACAGAGCCAGACCGCTCCCCCAGCCTGGGAGGACTTGCATTTCTCTGTAGTCTCCTTCAAGCAGAGCACCGCAGAGTGGTCCATAAGAGAAATGATGTTGAGAATATTGAGTACAACTCTTATTTAAATGTGAAAAAAAAAAATTATATCAACAGGGAAAAACCCACTCAGCTGGGAAATGAAAAGCGTGTTGTTTCATCTGCACAGGCACAGGTAAAACATAACAGGTAGGATTCAAAGTTCAGAAGACGATTTAAATGAATACTTTCCTGGTTATGGTAGATCAGGAAAAGTTCAGACAACCAAGCAGGAATGTAGGGGGAAAGTAAGAAGCTGTCAGCAGTGAGTTTTAATCAAAGAGAAAAATCATAGCACTGTAAAGAAGATAAGCTGAATCGAAAGTGATCAAGAATGGAGCTGCTGATAGAAGTGACAACAAAAAATATAATTTGGTCTGGTGCTTTGCTGAGGAAAGATGTGCCTGGAGACAGAAGTCATTAGCAAGTGAGAACAGAGTGAGGCAAGCACCATTTTTTTTTCAAAGCAGGGATGAAAAGAAGTACATCTGAAGCGGAAGGGGGAAGATGGTACAACCACATAAGCGATCAAAGAAGACATACTATATACTGAGTTAGCATATGAGACAAACATGGTAGCTTCATAAGCTGACCTTACAAACCATAAATTATGGCAGTAGCGTTAGCTGTGGGTGTTTGAACTGGTGAAAGTGGAGTTCCATACGCATTACTAAGAAACCCGTAATCATACTTTGAGACATGCAGAAACAATGTGGGTGACTGCACGAACTGAGAGCTAAATCCTTTTTCCCCTTATACTTTGTCTGAAAACTTGCTGTGTGGATGGTGCTGTGATTTTTCTTTTCCATCATTTCAGGAATATTTTGGGGGAGAGACACTTTTATATTCTGTTCTCGTGAAGGCAAAATTTGAACTCACCCTGATCCTGCTGATGGACAGTTTTAAAGCAAAGGAGGGAAGGTCTTAACAATGATGCATGAGGAAGCCTCAGTCAGCATCTTCTCTGCTCCAGGTGCCAGCTTCTTACAGCTTTTGATGCATCACACAGGGGGAGACGCTAGCTCTCAATTGGCACGGTCCTAGCGTATGGAGTCATTCACAAGAATAGTCCCCTGAAGGAAACATAGTAAGAGCTAAGAAGCCGCAGTATACTGGGGTACTCCATCACTGGGTTTTGGGCAAATGTTTGTATTGTATGCATCTCAGTTTGACAAAAATGCTTCTGTCTTAGAAATGCAAGTGAGTAGAATATGTATCTGGGGGGCATTCTTCAGTATACTTAATTCAGTTTTTTATAGTAGCAAAATCTACTAATCTAGTAGAAAAACAAGCTTCAGGTGTGAGAGCACAAGTCAGAACCACCTTCACACAGAATTTAATTGTGATCGAGACTCTGGTAAACATTACACTTTTTGACTGCATATTTTGCACATTATTTGCATGACATCTCCTTTTCTCTCTTTCCCTTGTTGGCTGACTTTGTGCCCTTTTGGCTTGTCCCTTTTTTTCTTTTTTAGCCTAGTGGTGATTCACTGGAAAAAAATCCATTTAGCCAGTGAGCAGGAATTTATGACCTATTTACAAGTGAACTTCACTTTACTTTTCATAGGCCAAAGTCAACCCCTAAAGTACCCCCCGGATTGCATTTTAGAAACTGTGTCAAGTTCCCAGTGATGCCGAAGGACTCCCCTCCAGCCTGTCTGTGCTTACCTCACCTGGCCTGCCATGTCGTACATGCTCTTCACTGTTTGCTTACCCAGAATTTATTCTCTTAAAAGAACCTATATTCTTGAGTGTGGACTGCGTGTCTTCTGAAAGGTCTCTAGAAGATACTGCATTGCAGGAGGAATAAAGAGAAATAATGGCATTTGAGGTTCTACTCTCTGCTTCCTGGGATAACACCCAACGTAACTCTTGGTCGCTGAGCAGTTGCAAACTCTGCTGCAAAGCCTCCACATTTCAGAGAGGATAACCCCATACTTATGAGCAGGACAAGTTAATATTTTCCTAGCAGTCACCACAGGATGGCAGTGCAAGATTTTGATTTTCAGCCTCTGTTTCTCTTGTGTGTGTACGTGTCTTGCGCGTGTGACTCTGTAGTTAGACAGAAAATTAAAACCAGTAGTGCTTTTTTTCCATTTTGAAAACAAAGATATACTAGTTTCCTTTCAAATAGAGCTGGATTATGAAAACACCAATAAGAAAACAATGTTGCTGCTGCTGCACGTGAGGTGTTGCCATAAATGCCACATTTCAGAAATGCACCTCAGCTTTGTTCCTGTGCTAACTATGCATGAATTAATTTACACTTCCCCTCCCCTTCCCCCCAACTACACAACTTATATTGCAAAGATCACTGAGATGATGTCTTCTAAGTGGCTTTTGAAATCAGGGAGCTTGCGTCCTAAAATTGCATCTTTGGCCTGTGTGGTAAGGCACACTCCCTGCCGGTGTGGTCCTGAAGCACGTTCTGCCAACAGAGCTGCGAGCAGTTGCCAGAAGGTTAGTTCAGCCTTCCTCCTCTGTCTCCAGCTTCACATTCCCATTTTCTTTTTGCAAGACAAATCAGGGAATTTAGTTTGTTGGAAAAGGTATCTGACAAAACCAAACAGTTTCTGATTAGTTCATCCGTCTGGCTTGCAGTTTGGGTGCCAGCGCCAGCAAGAGGAGGCAGCAGGGAACCTGGGGTCACCTTTCCAGCTGCCCCTCATGCCCAATCTGGTTAATGTGATGGCAGAGCTGAAGAAGGCTTTCAGGCGTGGGCACCGCTGGTTGTTGATTCAACTGGCTTGCCATTGTGGGTGCTATTTTCTGGTTTGGCGTTCACAGTGAAATGCTGATGGCATAGCTTGCTCCATGACATTTTTGTCAGGATGTAATACAGTAAAGTATCATCAGGGCTGCCAAGGGCAGCGCAGGGTTTGAACAACGCATCCTGCTTTGAACTGCTGCTGAAATACACCCATACACTCAGCCTCTTACTCGTACATGTGTCCATGCTAGTGAATTGCACTGACTGCACGGCTAAATCTCTACAAAAGACTATGCAGGTGAGCTCCAGGATACTGAATGCTCTGCTGACAACTGTCATAGTTTCACAGCTACTATGATTATATGAGAACCTTGTTTGTCACTAAAAAACTTCACAGTTCAACAGAAGAGTTGAAAATATGAACTCCCTGGCTCAAAAACATGAAGGCACATTTAATTTGTAAATCCATCATCTTCAGAGTAATGCTTTGAGTGCTGGGGACATGCTTTATGATTTTTTTATCCTTGTGACTGGCAGCCCTCTCATTTCTTCTCTTCCATGTCATCCCAGTGGCTGCATGAGGAGGGGTGTTAGGGCCTGGGTTTGAATGCGGAGAAGCGAATGGTGGGTACTCTCAGCTCCGAACTCTGCCGCTCCTGTTTTCATTAAGCAAAATCTCTGAGAGACACAACATGGTAATCTTCACCTATTTTCTCAGACTGCTGCTGGATACAGATAGTTTGATAGTTTGATAGAGAAAAGCTAAAGGGTTTTTCAAGTGGCAGCTGTCTGTCAGCCTTGCTACTTTTTAAACACTTATGTACATGTCTTTAGTAGGCCCAGTAGTCCACTGACAGATAAACAAAACCTACAGTTCTGCAGTGCTGCTCGAGGTGTAATAAAGGCTCCACAGAAATGCAGCAGAGCAGCACTTACTTCTGCTTTCTTCCATTCCCAATAAAGGGCAGTTGTATGTTTCAGAAGATTTCTGGGATGACTGATGTGATCTGATACAGAACCAGCCTGTGTGTAGCCGGAGTCTACACTGGAAGACTCAATGGAGGAAAAATGCATTTTCCATAGCTAGTAGCACCCAACAGTCTTAGCTGTATCTGAGAGAAGTGCTACGCTTACACTGAGGGTCAGTCTTATACTTCAGCCCATATCAGTAACATTTCTGAAATCTGGTATTTTTCTTTGCAGAATAACTTCAGGTGAATCTTTTTGTTTAAAAAGAAGATTTTTTTTTCCCCCCCTCAGGACATACCTTTCTCTCAATCTCTTCTAATGGTGTAGTGATAACTGGAAAGTGGACAGAAATGCCTATTTAGTATGAGATTTGGCTACATTCTACATTGTCTAAACAGAACTGAGAAAAACCACCTACGTCTTCACTCTAAACTGCAAAAAAGCTTTTCCCTTCTTTTCCAGACATCATATAATTTGGGTTTTCTTCTTTCATACATAGAAAAGAGTAACACATAGTCACAAAGAGTACATGTGTGTGTGCAACTGCAGCAACCCTTTGAAAACAAACCTTTAGTGCTACAGCTAATATTATATGTTTCAAAATGCAGTGTCCTGAAACAGAGACACTGCAAGTTCACAACTGCACAGACATTGGGCATGTCACACAGCCTGCAAGGAATTAAGCTTCACAAAAAACCCATGGCACAGGGAAGTACTTTGATTCCCAATGGTGATGATATGTATTTCCATAGCAGCCAGCGGCAGGGCCGGCTGCAGCTGCAGTACTAGCGGGGAAGTGGGGAGCCGTTCTGCAGCATGTGACCCACAGCCTGGTCACCCACCACCTTGGGCTGGTGTGGGGTGCTGTGTGGGTGTTACGGGCAGAAGAGGAGTGGGACAACCTCCTTGTATATCTGCATTAGGATGGGGATCCTACTAGGCTTGCTGTATTACAAGCCCATGTAAAAGTAGTTATTCTTCTGGAGAGTTTGCAATATCATAGAATCATAGGTCAGAAAAGACCTCTAAGATCACCGAGTCCAACCATATGAAAGAGACCAGAGCAGTAGCGTGGTGGGGAGGACTGCAGCATCATTACCAGGAGTACAGATGAGCCAATGGCACCGGGCCCCCCATGTCAGAAGGGTGCAGACACTGAGCAGTGGTGATAGAGGCAGACCACAACTGTGGGCAGACACTACCTGTTGTCTCTAATGCCTTTAATTACTCGGGCTGGAGCCCAGCTGTCTCCCTTTAGAAGGTACCATTTTGCAGGCGTGTTTATCCATGTGCATGCACTTCACAGTGCCTTTCTCCAAACGCTTTCCTTTGGCAGGGGCAGTTTGGGGCTGAAGAGGGGAGGAGATGGTCAAAACCAGAACTGAAAATATGCAAAGGGAAGAGGAATATGGGAAGAAGGAAGAAAGAGAAGGGAGGAGGGCGGGAAACACAGAGGGCCTGGACATTTAAGATACCAGCTGAGGACCTACAGTGGTGGGAGAGGGGTCTTGAAGAGCAACAATGATCAAAGAGCAACAGACCAAGTGGTACTGCCTGTACACAAGCACGTGCTCACACACATCAGAACTGATGGAAAATGGGCATTAGGAGGAGGGAGGCTATCTCACGTAGAAAGAGGCAGGGTTAAGCCATCTGTGGCTGTCCTAGCTACAAGAAGGCCCCAAATGCCTCCTGCTCTGCACCCAGTTGAGCTACTGGGAACTGAGGCTCTGGCGGTGCCCACAGCTGCTCTCCCAGAGCACCCTTCAGCTGCAGCAATGATGACACTGAGCAGCAGGGCAGGTGACTGTCAGTGAGGCTCTCCATGGCTGCTGGCGAGCAGGCAGGTTGAGCTGTACATCTGCAGGAGGTGGGCAGAGCTTAGAATAAAACCCAGATTTCCTGTGCCTCAGCTCTATCCACGAGGCCGTCGCTTCCCCACGCACTAATCTGACATTACAGAACGTATGGCGACGCAAAGCCACAAAGAAACTAATTTAAGAGAGTAGTGGGCGTATGACTTGCATGCAATGTTTCCCTTTCACTGCAAATTTCTCATTTACTGTTATTTTTGCATAGGCCCGTGTGACTGAATTCCCATAAAGTGGTCTCCCACACCTCAGGCAGTTGTTAGAGCAAGAGGCAGTTGCTGGGCCAATCTGTGCCTGGAAATTAGAGAGAGGCAGACACAGGCCAGGCATCCGAGAGAGACACCGCGGCATGAGAAGGGATATATGAACCACTCTGGTGCAATTCAGTTGTTAGGCAAATGATTAAAGCTAAAAAGGAGGAAAAATGAACTGCTTCCCTGGTTGTATATAGAAGCTGGACATTTGTGGAGAGTGAGCAAGTGGAATGGTTATCAACAATAAAGGAGTAATAAAAAGATAAGATCTTTGCATTCCAATTAAAAGAAAAATCATTGCAACAGGATCAGATGTTTTCCCTGGCAAAGAGGCAAAGAATTTCTCTCCAGGCAAGAGACAAATACCTACTTCTTCCCTTTTATCAAGTATTAACCCGTAGGCCTCTGATGGTAAAAGGCAGAGAACCAGCACAGGAATTTCTGTTGCAGATGGGAAAACACTTTTTTTCCTTTGTTCAAATCTGAAGAAAGATTGGACCAATGAATCAATGGGGTGGAGGGAAACCAAGCTGTTAGGAGATTAACATCAGGGGAAACTTTAGAGCAAGATGGCTTTTCTGATGGAACCGCGTAAGAAATTAAAGAAACAAATATCAGCTTTGCTTCCCCTTCCTGCCACCCCCACATTAGCCACATCTTCACAAAACATACCACGTAGCGTGTACTGATTCAATGGCAAGGCTTACTTCTGCGACAAACATTTTTCTCACTGAGACTTTCAAAGCTCCAAACAATTAAAAACGAGTATCAGATTAAATGATCCAATAACAAATTTGCAATATTCAATGTCAAGGTGATATAGGTACAAATGCTTGAGTCAATGGAACAAAAGTAGGTTTGCCTTTTCTGTACTGTTTTTTCAAGATTGTTCCAAAGTAAAAAGAGTGATGCCTAAGGGTTAAGCACACGATTTACTGAAGACCTTCAGAGGCCACTTTCTAGCTTGTCTTCTCTCTGTCAGTGCCAGACAGGTAGAAAGATAATCAGAGAGGAAGTTGGTTTCACTGAATAATCTTAAGCGTCCATCATGGAGATTGCTGCTTTTTACAAAGTCAAGAAATGTCATTGATTCAGCTCCTTAGGAAGCCTGCTAACTGCTTAGCCAAAATTTCAGGAACTATTTGAAAAGTAGAAGTGCTTCATAATTTAATGTCAAGTATAGTTTTTAAATCTGATCGTTACTTGAAAATTTTCAAATCTGTTTTCAGTGGAAGATCGAGTTTTTTATTTTGTGCATGTGCGGTGTAGACCTGAGCAGAGTATCTGCTTCCCATGGAAAATGTTGACTGTAACTGAAAAAGAGAATGCCTGAAAATGTAAGGAAATGCAACATTTCAGCCAGCATACTGAAGCCAAAATGATTTCATCTGAATATGGCACAGTGGTACCTCTTAGAAAGTGTAGTGCGGTGACTTGGGTTCCCCGTTCTCTTCTATGAACAAGTTTGCTATCCTGGCTTTAGCTCCCATGGTGCTGGGGAAGGTGTTCTCATGCTGGGGACAGCTGTGCTGTGCCATGGGAGGTGCGGGCTGAGGGGGAGACTCGCTCAGGCAGGTGGGACTTCTGGCCTGTAATGAGATACTGCAGTCACATTTTGTAGATCACAGTTTTGAAGTTATCACTCCTCTGCTGAAAGATGTCAGTTTTCCAGTGGGAAATCCATTCTCCAAAGTTTCTGACCAGAACTTATGTTTATCAGTCTCCTAATTCCAAAACCTCTTCTCCAGCACTTCCTTTCCTTTGACAATCCACTAATAGCTTCATTCCCTCCCCTATCATTGGCTCATCTTTCTTCTTATGTGCAAGCATAGATCTGCTGAAACATGTATATCTCTTGTCTCCTTCCAATAGCAATCTCATTCTTTGCATTAACCTTAAATTTCAAACATATTGAGGAGAAAGGTAAGAGGGTTTTGTACCTGTCATTTGTTTCAGTACTGGGATCTAAACAGAAATCCATTACACCCCCCACTTTTACTTTTTACATACATTATAAAAATGTTTTAACAGCATTTGGCAGAACACAGCCAGTGAACAGACCTTCCTGATAAATATTCACAGGTTCAAATCTGCAAGCAATAGGCTAAATTATTGTCGAGACCTCTTGCGTATGTTAAGTACAATGTCTTGGAAGTACTTCTGCAAGTTTCTTATTCTTAGTGGATGTTTATTCTGTAATCACTGGGAAAAAATGTACATATACACACACACACACACACACATATACATATATATATATATATATAAATCCAGCTGTTGTTCCATTCAAAGTTTCCTCAAGTAGGTACCCAAGTGGTGTCTTACATTCATTCCTTGTGGTCAATGAGGATGATGAATACATCCTTGGTAGCAAGATGACGGTTACTTCCTCATGCCAGGGGAATACCCAGAACAGCATTAATAGATGTCATTTGCAGGAAAATAGTCTGACCCACTGAATCTTTATTTTTTGCAGAGTAGATAGTAGCCATTTATTTAAACATTTTTAATGTTGCATATGTATGTGTTTTAAAAAGGGGGCTTCCAGTACTGTGCAAAGTATTTGTCTAAGTAACCTTTCTGTAGTTATTAAGAGTTCAGGAAAACATGAAGACCCATCTTAAAATAGGCCAACAACTGAGCTTCTCAAGGGTACCTGCTAACCTAGCTATTCCTAATTTAGCCCTAACTTTGAGCCCTTAGAGCCTAACTTAGCCTCTTAGCTTAGGTACCTGAATGTGAACCCTCCCTCCCACACCGTTTCATATCTTTGGTCTCAAATAGGGAGTTGAATTTGGTCTCTTGTATTTTAGGTGGCTGCCTGAATGACCAGGCTGCAGGCTAATATTGGATAAATCTCTCTCATCCTCTCCTATGAGGGGTGCTCCGCTTAATATCAATAATTAAGTACTTATTTGAGAAGGTATTTGGACCCTGAACTCTGCTGTATTTCCCAACTAATGGGCTAGAGAGACAGGGTCTTCTCTCTCCCTGCTCCCCTTGCTCTACTTCAATTTCTAGACCTGTGGTAGTTAATAATTTATATGAAATGGAACATTTCCAACAGTAAAGACGGAAAGAAACCAACCCCTTGGTACCTATATCATCCCCAGGTTATGCCACTAAAGAGAGATTTGGGAGAAGGTGTTTGGATACAAGAACTATTTTTAGACAGACGAGAGTTTGGATCAACAAAATTTTTTGATTGAGTTGAACTTAATACTTTATGGGTCTAATCTTTATCTGCCTGTGCCCTTATGCTGCACTGACTCTTCCCCATATGGTGAATTTTGGGGGAAAATGAGAGAAACTCAGCTAGAAGAATATCTATTAAAATATTACCACAAAAATGCAATACTGTGATACATCCTGCAACTATGTTGACTTTACACTGTCTTTGAAAGATACTACTAAATCTGCTTCCTTTAGTTCATTTTAAATGTTATATTCCTCTGGTAATTTTTGTCAACTGTGTTTCCCTAATTTTTCTTTTAAAATATTGCTTTTAAATATTAAAAGGTTAATGTTTCCTTTTTCTGCTTCCCTCCCCCCAACTTTTCTGGTCTAGCATAAATGCCAGCAGGAGAAAATGCACTCTCAGGCTTAACTCATCCACTAGCTGTAAATATTCTGTACAAAATTAGGCACAGAAACAGATACCTGGTACTCTGGAAATATGGCTTTAACCAGCAGTATTGTGACAGCTCAGGAAACTATGCACTGACAATCAGCAAGATCTCTACCCTGATGAGTAACAGAGGAGATTTGCCATTGTCTTCTCCCACTGAAGTATTTACAGGTGAACTCTACTTTCAGAACCCATTAGACATCATAATACTTTTGCACACAGGCACATTTTCCTGAACAATATGGGAAGGACAAATTTTTGAATTAAAAAAAGAGAAGTTCGGATCAATTACAGTTTTTTTCATCGTGCTTTAAACATACTGTTTCCTTTTTTCTTTAAATAGTTTTCTATGTGGTTGCTGAAATGTCTTTGTAAGAGAAGCTACAATACTCAGACAAGGAAAGTCCCTGGTGGTTTTTAAACACCATTTTTATTGAGATTTTTTTTTTAATTAAAAAAAAAGGATCTAATAAGCACACCAGTTATAGAAACCGCTTGTCATCATGACAACTTTTTAAGGTCTATGAAGAGTAAGCAAAATGACATGTGTGTCATGGGTTAGTCTGTGGAGGTGTCTGAAGTGTTTTGGGAAGGTACATTCTAAAGAAAACATTTTTATCTGCAGAAAGTGTATTCATCAGACAAGGAGATTTGCCATGCAGATGATTATTCAGGTGTGTAATTTTACATTGTTTAATGTCCACAATAATCACAGGAAATAAAGATACACACATAAGTCAGCAAATGCATTCATTATCTGCAAGAGACATGGGGCTTTCTTCCAAATGTTTTCCTGCAGTGGGTTAGTTTTCTCTAAATAATGTTCTAATGACAAAAGCTGGCAGCTCTGAAGACTGACTTTTTGTCTATGCCCAGTACAGGTAGGTACAACATAGATAATGCTATTTGACAATCTCCACATATCACTACCTAATTTTCTCACAAATTTCTGACAGACCCTTGAAAAGAGCTTTGGAAGAACCAGAAGATAGATTTTCCCTAGGAAATGCATTCACAGTGTTGCACCAAACCCTCAGTAACAATGGAAAGGACCTCAAGATGTTAGGCCTGGTAGGCAAATGCTCTAACGGTGCAGGCGTGCACATTGAAGATCACAGTTACACACCTTCACAAAGTCTCTGGTGTTCAGAGAGCATTTTGGAAGTTTAAATATTTCAGTGGGTGGATGAATGCTGTCAAACCATGTTTTCTTCAGACAGGACAGAAGATCAAGTTGTCTAAACTATGCCAGTTGTCACTATTTACTGTACAAATGATGACCAGGTTTGCAGGAGGCAACTGTGGATTACTTTTGCGATCAGGAAACAGAGTGTTTCCAAAGTGTCTGGACAGAAGACAGTGTGTCTTGTGGGCTTCTTTGTTCTCATACCACAGTCTATCACAGAAAAGCTGATGACTGGGATAACTTTGAGACCCAACTTTCAATAAAGGTAGTACAGTATCTATTAGGCAGCTTTTGATGTCTGTGAGATACTGATGAGCTGACTGCATCAATTAGCCAGGCTGAACAGGATCAGTACCTCTCTGTAGTGCTCTGCCACCTGCCTGAGACCTGGCAGTGGGGGTCAAGCAGTTGGATTCAACCAGATGAATCTCTGTAATGGCTTAAGGAGGAGCATGTCTAAAGGCTGTCACTTGTATGATGGCATCCCTCCTGTTGCAAGTGGTTTGACGCAAGGAGGTTTTCAGGTTCAGAACAGATGTCTTTGTCTTGTTTCCCCTATCTACCAGTTGAATATGGGAACAAATTTCAAATATGGTCAGAAACTGCTTCTTTCAACTTGAAAATGTTGGGGATTTGTCATTTATTCCAGATTTACATCTCATCACAGGAGTTCACATCTTGTTTTATCGTAAAGTGGACTTCTGCAATGTACTGCGCGTGGGGCTGTCATTGCAGACCGCAGGGGTGGCATACAGTGTGGCTGGATGACAGCGTGCTGCCGTGAACACTGGCCATGAATCAGCAATGCCAGCGCTGCTTGGAAAGCCGTGCTAAGTAGTTGCTGCTAGTAGTGTTTCCAGCAAACACAGTTCAGAACCATTCTAGCATGCAAAACTGAAAAAGATATTGGGCAAATCTCTGGTGTTGCCTGTTGACCTACCTCTTACTGTGGTGATTAAGATCGTCTGAGTTGAAAGATAAGCCAGCGCTAGCACGGTGTCACCCTGAGAAGACGGGAGTCCGAAGCAATGCGGTTGACTTCCAGTGATTCGTAACTGTGCTTTTTCCACATACATGTACATGCAGCCCAGATTCCTTGCTCTTTCACTATGAACTGCTTCGAGCGAGAGATCCAGGGTATTGAAGTGTGTTGTAGGGTTACTAAAGATTTGTTTTAAGCATATTCAGATACTCTGGAAAGGTTTTATCTACCTAGATGGTCAGGACAAGTTTATGATCGTTCTGCCTACTGGACCAGGCTGCTTTTTTCCTTTAAACTCTTGTTTTTAATTATATTTGAGCGAAGTACTCAGAGGCCTTAAGGCATGAATCCCTTCTTTACTAGCAGTCATAATTAGCCCTGATTGTTCCTTTTTGTGTCTGTTATGAGCGGGAAGCACAGAAGCTCAGAACATGTATTTCTACATGATGATTTTGCAGCGTCTTTCCAACACCAGGGGAAAAGCATAGACTGCTCATGGGACAGCTGATTCAAATATACGGTGTTACGCCACCAGAAGAAGTACTCTTATTTATTATTAAAAGGCAGCAAGGAGGCTGTCTAGGTATTACTTTCATATTCCTCGTAATTACTGAGTGCTTGCCTCTGCTCGCAAACAAGATACTGAGTCACCTTTCAAACCTTCCTCTTCCTGTCACTCAGGCCCTGTGCTACACTGCCCTCGGTTCAACAAAAAGAAATTCACTGGGCAAAGATGACTTTCAGCAGTGACTTCAGAGGCTTCTTTTACAATGAGGCTGTGAAATGAAATCTTTGCATTTTGTTTTCTTGAGTTTCCCTCAGTCCATTCTCAGTGGCCTCCTTCGGTGTGCAAATGAATTCTGGCTCTTGTGGTTCAGCCCCTTTTCAGTGTGGCTGTAGTTAGCAGTTGGCTGAACACCCAGCACACTGTGACTTTGTTTCATAGCTTTGCCACCAGCGAACAGCAATTATAAACCAGTTTCTTTAGCTTGTTGCCCAGGTGTCTGGCTGCGACTGGAAACCCAGTGTCTGAATCAGTAATATTTTTTTTTTCTAAATCAGCATCTCTAAAATAAACCCGAACAACAAAACCAGCGCATAATTTCTGAGCCTGGCTGTCCCGGCTTGCGTGCTCTGGTAAAGGAGTGCGCTCTGTTAGAACACAGGCAATGCAATAGCTTGAGCTCAGCAATCAACATACGGCAGCAACAGGAGGTGGGTGTTAGTTCATGTGTATTAGACAGAGTCTTCATGACAAATCAATCTCCTAAAGCATTTCTAGGGACTGAAAAATTTTACAGTTAATAGATTTTTGAAGGGTAAATGGAACAATTATCATCATCTCATGTGGCATCTAAGCCACAGATTTCACCTACGCTCTGTGTTGGACCCCATCACTGAAGTTGGACTTGAGTATTTGTTGAGACTGCTAGGACTTCATCTCTAGTGCGTAGAGATCTTCAAGCATCAGCAGAGGAACAATTTGCACTCCACAGCTACCTCTGCCAGCTGTCCCCACCTCAGCATTAAAGCACAGTTCCAGACCTTACCTTCTCCCATGTATCCCAGTCCTTGGACTGGGACAGCGATTTTAGTCGGCTGTATGCTAACCATACACTAATCTAGCTTCACATGGCAAAGACCCCTTTTTTCATGCAATATAAGTGCATGCACATCACCAGCTAAGCTGAGGCAGTTTAACTTAATCTCTCCTCCTTGCTTCACTGGTTTGTTACTGCTACTTATCTGAGTATTATCATTGCAATATGAGGACTCTGTCTGCTTCAGTGCAAAAAACAACAAAACCACCAAGGCTGAGCAAGATCATACCATTAATAATTTCCAGACACTGCTTTCCAGTGATGAAATATACACAACTCATCTCCTGGACCATCAAAGTTGCCTGAAGAGGTAGATTAAAAGAATGAAATAAAAACATAAGCAAGGCAGCATCAGCATTAGGAGATTTATTGAATTATGATTACTGAATTAATGAAAGCATTAATTCCCTGAACTGATGAAAGAAGGCACACACAACAGACTGCCTGTCTCTTCTTCTCTGTGTAATCTCTTCTGCATTGGGGACTCTTCCTCTCACTATCTGTGATATCTGTGGGGGTGGGAAAGGGGAAATGTTCAACTTGCTCTTCCTTTAAGCCCTAATAGAGACAGATACAAGATGTTGTGAGGAAAAAACAATAATGTAAAGCCCACAGCACATTTAAGCACTCCAACAGTACTAGGAAATTGAGATGCCTTTCCTAGAGCGTTATTCTCCCCCAGCTTCCACACAAGGCACGGACACACATGGTGCCCCTGTTAGAGCTCCTTCTGCCTTCTTTTTCCTGGAGAGGCCCTGTCCTCCTCTGACACAGGGCTTTTCTCCTGGGCCTGTCTGCACTGACTGACTTGCTGCCTTGCTCCTCTTCCATTTCTCTCATCTTCAGCAGATTAATTTCCCTCTCCTCTGGTTCTTCTTCCTGGTGTTTTTCCAATATTCTTGGTTTTGCTGTTCCAGACAATACTTAATACTGTGAAATATCAGAGTGGATGAGGATAGCAGTGAAAAAGTGAATCTCATTTGTGAATGTTGGTGTAAGAAACATGAGTGCAATTTCCTGAAGTTTTGCATGAGACGTGTGGGAGCAACAAGGTACCTTTCATACCCTGCCAACTTGATTTCATAAGGTCTTGGAGAATGTCAACCCTAGGGACAGTTGATAGCCAACTTGTTATTTTGTGTAGCTAGTATTTTTTATGTGACCTTTACATGAGCAGGTCTTACTGTATATTGGGATATGTATGCGCCTGTCCCTCTGCCCATGGCCTACGTGTTAGATCCTGCACAAAGGCAAACTCACTATACCACATCCTTTCTTTGGAGACAGTTGGTTTTGTAGCAGTTGTCCAGCAGAGCAAAAAGGCTAATTTTTAAATTAATTACTTCCTGTTTAGAGGACCTAACAAGTTTAACCAGGGCTCTTCCCCTTCACCCAGTATCAGAAATCAAAAATTACTGGGTGCTAGGTAGGAAATGCTGCTGTTAGCATACTTACAAGCAATGCCAAAGTTAGAAAAAAGTCCAAAGTTCTATTTAATGTGTGTCCCGTCCTCCTGTCCCCAAATCCTCTATGCTTTACCATTAATAGAGCATAAATTCTTACAGCATCCTTGTCAGGCAGGTAGGTATACAAATATTATTATCCTTATGTTACAGAACAAAAGAAGTGGGGCAGACAGGTCTCAGATTACGTCTATGCTAATCATCCTATTAGTATAGACATAGGATAACTAGTGTACAATAATTCTATACTAACAGAAAATGATAATAAAATGGGCCATTGCCCATTTCCTGACACCGAAATGACTGGCACAACATGTTTTGTGTCCATACAGGTGGTGAAAGACTTCAGCCAAAATAGGGTGACTGCTTTCAAATTACCTGCTGGGAATGATTCTCAGCCTGTTGTGATTCTTAGCCAGATGTGAGCAAAGATTCTTACCTAATGCCCTGCAACAGCTATATTGTTGTACTTCGTTTTTGGCATCATCTTTTGCTTTTATGAAAACTGACTTTTGCCTCTTCTGCCTCTGTTTCTCTCCTCTTCCAGCCTGGCTAGAGTGTGTTGCCACTGAGGGGCAGGTCTCAAGGGCCAACAAGCACGTCTCTTTCTTACTGGCTCACTTCTAACGAGCCTTGGCAACAACTTGGCATTTTGCAGATTTTTCTACAAATGTTTAATTTATGATTAACTAGAGTTCCTGATTAAGGACTAGATTCTGTCACCTGTACAGTCTTGAAGTGACACGTGTGTGTGATGCTCTGTTGAAAGCAATAAGGCAAGATACTACTCATCGTTAGAAAGGGTAGAAGATTCTGGCCATAAAGTGTTATGTTATAGAGGAAGATAAAACCGTAGATATAATTCAATACAAAGCAAAAGTGACACGCCATAACTCTGCAACCATCTCTGCAAAAGGCTTAGTTTTGAGCAAGTGAAATCTGGTGCAGCTCTGGAAACTCGTGCAACCCTGTATAGAATGTGTAGGAATCCTACAATGCTGTATTATAAGGGAGCTTAATATCCTTCGTTACACAAAGTATATGTAATGTGGGCCAAATTAATCTCTGGCTCAGTTCTACCCAATGCATTAAAATCCCTTGGTTTATTAATTAGTCCCAGAGCTAAACATTTTTCCACCATTCTGTCTACCGCTGTTGAAGCAGCAAGATTTTCATTAATTTTCATATAACACAGCAAATTACTTCCTAGAATTTAAATCCCCATTTATCTTGTAAAAGTCAGGGGCCTTTGATGAATATGGGAGTTGAGCCAACATTAGTGGGACATAATATTCCAAAAAAGCTGCATGTAACAAGATGCACGTTTCTGTACACAACTCATCTACTGCTGTGAGCAACGTACAAGTCTATTAGAGTGGACTTAATGTATTATTTTCTAAGTGTCTATTCTAACTTGTCTGGAACAATAGCAGCAATATGCTATCGAGACCCAAAAAAAATCTCTGTGCATCCATCTTGCAGAAAGGAAAGATGAAACGGAACATTCACTAGCTGTCTGGAGTGGGAATCAGAATCCCTTTGACACTGGGTCAAAAAGGAAGGGGGAGAAAGTGTAGGCAGGCAGGCAGAGCAAACTCATAGCAGTTTTAGAAAAACAAAATGCTGCTCGTTTCATCCCCGGAATATCTAACATCAAATCACTTCAGTGCACTCAACAGCTGTCACTCACATGTGCTTCAGTTCAAAAGGTGCGTACACATTTTTATTTCCGTCCCACAAATTGCGATCCACCTGGAATAAAAAAAAAAAGTCTAAATGAAACTTGCTATGCTTCTTCACAGTCTTTTCACCTCAACATTAGCCTCTTGTAATATGCTTTGCTTTAGGCTATCGCTTGAGATCATTCAGAGTCTGAAAAAAGTCAGGAATGCAGCAGTCACATATTAATCAGAGCTTAAGCTGGCAGCACATAACACCAGCACGCTCAGAGCTGCGCTGGCTGCCAGCAGGATTCAAGGTATTGGTGCTGACCTTTAAAGCTCTGGATGCAGGCTCTCTCCCCAAAGCATGCTAGCAGACGACCATCAGCGGAGGCATTTAGGTGGGAGCTCAGCTGATAGCAAAGACGGCTAGCAGGGCACAGTTTGCCAAAGCCGCCTCGGCTCAGCAATTCACTGCACTAAATCGCCAGATGTGCTGCTTAAGCATGTGTTTTTTTCTTAAGAGTTTGGAGGAAGGTGACCTGAGGGATGCACTGGCTTTTCTCTTTTATGAGCTGATTCCAAAGCTGAGTATAGGTGTACCTAGTTTCACCACACTTTATAAATAAACCTGCAATATCTGAAATAGATGAAAATAAGCTTGCACTTAGCACCTGGGATGCAGGCTTACTGTACTTGCAGGCTTGACATATCCATCTCAGCGGAACCTCTGTTTTACCTTACGAAGTACTAAAGAGCAAATCTAATTACTGTGCTTCAATGAGAAATGTCTGTATCAAGTCAACAGGACACAAGAGACAAGCGCTGAGTGCTTGTTCCAAACTTGCCCTGTGGAAAAACAGGACCTAAGCTAGTTAACGTAAAGTCCAGTTATAAACTCAGGGTTTTCTCTTGGGTGTTAGAAATGTCTGAACATTCAAGAATCTGTATGTTGGCAGTAAATGAATTGTGCAAGTGACCCCAGCTATAATACTAGATTTTACCATCCACAGGGCTAATAGAAAATGCAGTGATGCATACTGAAGGAGAGCCCTGAATATGAAGTAGCAATAGATTTAAAAACATTTCCCAGGCCATTGTACAAGGCAGGAACTGATAGCAATAATGGAGATTTCTGCTCCCTAAAAGGGGCTTCTTTTCAGTGACAAGCAAAGTGCAGTGGCAGTTGGATGCTGAAGCATGCTCGGGAACCTAGTTATGATGATGCAGCTGTAACAAAATCCCATTTGTTATGAAGCAGAATTGAAGTAAGATGTTATTTCATAATATCTTTGGATGATTTGGGGATGGTTCCCATCATCTCAAGGTGTATTCTGAGAAGGCTCAAGAAGTATGCTGCCCTTGTTCTACCCTAAGTGACAATCTAAATCGTGGATTCTTTCTGAAGGGGAGCCACTGCTGTTCTTTGCAGTGCTCTGAGGCTTCATGAAGGTGCTATAATTTGATAATTTTTGTGGTTCTTACACATTCACAGAAGCATATGTTGCTATGTTACAGTAACACTTTAAAACACTAGAACGTGTTAAAAATTTTTAAAATTCCTGTTCAACAAATAGTTATGTATTCACATGTGAACGTGCATTCATAAAGCTGTATTTTTTAGAGAGAGTGGAAAAGTAGGAAATTTGAAAATAAAGTCACATGTGGGTAGTTTTACCAGTGACTACCTACTATTAGAGGTTATGTCATTCAAAACAAATTAATGGCAGTGATACTGGTGGCTGGTAGATCTCCTTCTACTTTACTATATTATTCTACGTAGTATTTTTCCACATCATACATACCCAGCCTTAAAGACTGCTTACCTTGTAAGTAGTCTTTCCATTACAAAAAATAATAAGCAAGTATCACTGACTGCATCCCCTGGTCCTTAGTATTTGTCCAAATGGCTCTCGTATGCACAGTTATCTCTATGTCAAAAGTAAAAGATCCATTACCACAGCTTTTACTTGTTCTCTTGGTTACCCTATGGGATTATTCAGGTAGGTAAGGAATGCAGAAGCAAGTCCAAAATCTGTCTTTTTCTGATACAAACCAAAAGAATAAAGAAGTGAAAAAATGCAAAAAGTTAGGTTCTGTGTGACCTCTCCTCCTCCTAACACCACGGGGGCCTGAGAGCACTCTGCACCTTGCAGGATTAGGTCCTGTGACAGAGCGTGCTTCTGCAGTAACTCGTGTGAAAACTGCCCACATACACATCTCAAATCTGATCAAGAGGAAAACGTGTCTTTCAAAGAGCACAGTGTTTTACTGCAAACAGAACAAGTTTCTCTACTTGCAGATCGAATTACTGCTGAACTATGGGCAAAATTGTGAAATTTCTCAGTTTTAGACTGCAGCCTAATTTTTTACAGAGATGTTTCGCTATTTTTGTAGCTATGGAAACAGCCTTTTGTTTCTTTAGAAATAAGCCAAGAATTAGGGGCCAGGCCACAAAATATTTTATTTTATTACAAAACCACCAAAACGTGATTTCTCACCAGTTTAGCTGGCAGCGAGAATATTTCACACAGCAGTACCATGTACTGATGCTCTCCTGGGGAAGCTCAGCAACAGTAACTTTGGCTGAGAGTTAGGACTATTTTTGGAAGGTTCAAAAGTATCTAGGGAAAGTACTTTTCACTTTTATTCATATGAACAGTATCTCTATTTATTAAAAAAAGTGAGAAATGGCTGCTCTTCAACTTCAAATGGCTTTGACAATAAAATTCTGCTTGTATCAAGGTCTTGGGAGACACATGAAGCCTTCTGACAAATGGGGTGTTTGGATGATGAAGAGATGACTTGAGGACTCAGGAAGAGACGCTTCAGACTTCTGCCCCTGGAGCACTGTGAAATAAAGGTGAGTTCACTTAGACCACAGCTCTGTGTCGCCTACCCATTTAATCTCTCGCATGCTTGCATGGGGATGGACTATGATGAGCTATACAGTCGTTTCCATCTTAAGCTACTGAACGGCTATGTCAGTCATTCCTGCTGTGAAAAGAAGGAAAAAACCTATCTAAATGTTTGGGTTCCTAAGTACAGGCTTAAATCTTACTGAAGTCCTTAGAATTTAAAGTATATGCTTAAATGTTTTGCTGAATAGGGATATGTCGCTCAGTCATGGCCAAGACTTCTTAATTTGATGTACTGCTACCCATGAAATTAGTAATGTGCTCAGTATCAATCCTGTACCTAAACGCATTGTTAAGGGGGGATAGACTTTTTCAGGGCTTCTAATTCATTCCCTACAAGAGCATCTGTCTGGATCAGGGATTCAGAATAAGGCTGATGAGTAAAAATGTTAGAAAATAAAAAGCCTAACCAGAGCAGGAAACTGTAGGATGAGCCAGGGCAAGACTCTTCTAGACAACTAAGCTGCTATTGACAACATTAAGGTTCAGTACACCCTGTGGTGGTGTTACCCCTCATTCTGAAGTTTGCTTTCCAGTGAACAGAAAACAAGAGCATGAATTTTACTGGAAATTATCATCTTCGTTGGTATAAACTGTCTGATTTCCATCCCTTTGTGTCCATCGCGTGAGAATATGCCCAAGCGTTCACATCTGCAGCAGGCTAAAGCTCATGGTATGAACAGGAAACAAAGTAGTTTAACACTGTCTGTCACTGCATAATAATTTCCAGTACCCTTTTCTAACTCTCTTTTTCTGTCTTCCACCACTTCTGCAATAAATTCTCTGATCCACCAATGTGTCAAACCTGCAATGTACTGTGATGCTCTTGCTGCAAACTGTGGGTCAGTGTATGTGTCAGCAGTTAGTTAAGCATATATATGCTGACAAGATTAACTGGTTATGGTTGGAGTGATCAGCAGTGATGAGATTAGACCAAAATTTTTGAACAAAGCATCAATGAGGCTTTAGACATCAGAGATGGTCTTAAACCAGCTGCCTCTAAACTTCAAGGAAGACCAGGTTTGGATTCAGACATTGCACCCTATGGCTGTTCAAAAGAAAATACACAATGAGGTTTTGTGTCTGTCGCTCCTTATCAGAGACATCAGTCTCAACTGTGTGGCAGCACATTTTCCCATTCTGTGGAGTGCTGTCATTCTCAGTTTCTCTCCTTTTTGGCACTGATGACCTTCTGGAGGTCAGACCTCATGAAAAAATTGTTGGGAGTTGATTTCTGAATCCGAACCGTTCTTATGCATGCAAGTAAGTAGCGAGCAAACCACATGTGAAAGCATTAACTGAATAGGACACACTAGGAGTGCTGGGGATGTTGCCGCCGCTGGCCACCCCACTCCTGCCAAGCGCTGCTGCTGCCGCTGCCACCTCTGCCAGGGGCCCTGCTTGTCCCGTGGCCTGGAGCGGCCACCATATCCATGCCCAACTCCTTGCTGAGGTGTGCTTTTCAAAAAGAGCAATGGGAAAAACGCCACCGCACTTCGAATGACGGCAAGCCGTTGTCCAATGAGCCTAAACAAGAGGCTCTGTCCAATCCCTCTTTTCATTGCGCCAACAAATAACAGGCATTAAGGACAGAAAAACAATAAAATTATGTGAGGAGAGAACAACAATCAGTACACAAAGATAAACATCAGCAATAAACACTTTCAGCTGCCAGCCCTACAACATGTATAAATGACAGAGGGGTGTGGGTGAGGGAAGGCAACAGAAGCGGTGAGGGCGGATCCAGGAAGGGACGGTGTAGAGGCTCCTGGCAGGAGCTTGGGAAAGCCCATGCGTTTCGAGAATGCTGGAGCCACTAATATTTTAGGCAGGAGAGCCCACTACGCCCAAATGCCACATCAGTGTGTGTCCCTTTGGCTTCATGGAGTTGAAAATTGAGCTTTAGGGTTAACGTGGTGTGTCAAACATCCAGGAAGCAAAAGTGGCACACAAGATGTAAAACTGACCCTCTGCAAGCAAAAGAGGAAAAATAAGATTTTTCTCTATGCGATATTGAGGTCTAGTCTACAAATAGAATAAAATGCTTCGTGTTTATGGGGAATGAGGAGCTTTGCTAGGTACTTGCTAGAGTTTTTTTCGCTTTCTAGTATTCATTTCTAGATGGCAGGTCTTATCTTTGTCATTTTCCTCCCAGTTTCAACACTGCTTAGCCCAAATCTCAAGTCGCAATTATTTTGAGAAGGAAGATTTTTGACCAGATTTTGAATGTGGTTTAAAGAACAACACTTCTTGCAACAGATTGATTGGAGGAAAGAAGAACTTGCTGTTTGGTGCTGTTTTGAGGTCTGGGATGTTAAAGGTGGTTCAGCAGAAGAGGAGCGTGATGGGCTGAGTGCAGGGGAAATGGTGAGGAGCACATGCTGAATTCAGTTTATCTGAGCTGCACTGTGGCTGACAACTCAGATGGCCCCTGCAGCCAGTTTTGCCTTTTTTATTTTTTTGTTTTCAACTTTTACCTGCTGACACTACCACAGAGTTTCTCAATTGTGGACAATTTCAGCTTAACTTTATATACGTAGGAAGTGGTGGCTGGCAACAGATACTCTCTGGGATACCAAACCCCCACAACAACTGCTCTCTGAAGTAAAAGTTTTAGAACACTGGTGTTTTAACTTCTTCCCTGCTATTAAAACTGATGGACATTCAGTTCTTATTACGACTCTCCTCTCTTTTGCTCCAGAGTTACAGCCCAGGCAACACACTACCATTTGCAACTGCCATAGACCATTTTAGACTGATGAATTTATTAAAGGGATTATGAGAGGTAGCTACTACAATGAGAAGCAATTCAACTTCGTGTCCAAGGAGCTCATATCCAGGCAGATACAGGCCTGATGTCAAGGGTGAGGTATTATTGCTGCACAGGTCAGGTGTGTTCAGCCCGGAGGATCACTGCAGATGGTGTGGGGCAGACATGGAGATCCTATTGCCCTCAAACACACCGAATAGGTAAATCCTATTTTCCCAGCATCTGTGAAACTCAGAGGAAAAACGGAGCCATTGTCCATATGACAGGGCATTTGTCATGTGCAGACTGTGACTCTAGGTGCAAGTTTCGTGGAACAATGGAAGGGTTTCATCTGATTCAAGGAATCATGTGCTATGGAAAAGCATTATAGGTTGCCCAAGTCAGAGCAGTCCTTCCCCAGCTCAGATTGCAGCTTTGATAAAGAGGGATGGATACAAACTACGGAATGAACAAAACCCACCATTTACTTTAAAGGAATACTAATATGAAATGGAAAAAATAACTCCTGATTAAATTCAAGGACTTTCATAATGAGAAAACATTTTCACCTTTGATTAAATAGAAATGGTGCTTTTCAGTGCTTGAGACAGACACAACTAAGCTTGCATGGCAGCAAACTGGATAGAAGTTCTAAAATACTTCGAAGAAATGATCATTGTTGTCTATAGAGCTCCTTTTAATGCATTTCTATAAGTCTGAAATGAGTCTTTTATCAATTCTTTTTTTCAAGCAGATAGCTCAGAGAAGTGACTTGTTTAGGGTCGCACCATAGTTTAGTGGAAGAGATCAAGAAAAACCATCCCAGTCCACTGATCTCTAGGCCTAAACTGCCTTTCCTCTTTGCTGTTTCATGGTATTACAGCCTCCTGGCTAGTGCATTTTGCCCATTTTCCTCCACAGAATACTAACATCATACTAAGCACTGAGGCAGAAAACCAGAAGTTACTTCACATATTGATTTGTCTTTGTAAACTGGAAATAGTTTCACTCAACTCTTCAGAGTGTCTGTTGTTTCTTTCTTAGCCTATTGACAAGATTCTTCGTCTAATCCAGTGTCCTGGTTTTAGCAGAAGCCAGTGGTAAAAACAGTACCAATGTTAAATAGATTGTTATAGCCTGCAGGATGCAGTTCGGTGCCTGCATGAAAAACTACCAGTCACTTAACCTCTCTGTGGATGTCTGGTGTAGCACAGCAACATGTGAGCTAGCTTTAAATTATCAGAGTGTGACAGCATTAGCACTTCAACTGTAGCAGCATGGGGTTCAGCACCGGCTGCGAAGCTTAAGTTCAGAATTGAACGGAGCCCTCAATACTTGTGGTGAAAGAAATACAAAAGTAGTATCTCTGTGTTATAAAGTCTCATACTTAGTACTGCTAGACAAAACTGCTGGATGCATATGTCACATGCGTTTCCTTTTTGAATCTGGAAAAGGAGAAGTTAGTACAGTGAAAAACTGGCTGTGAAACTGATTGATGCTTCAGAAAGCAAGCATACACCACCTTACCCTTTCTTTCAGGTCATAATTAGTATGAGACTCTAGGACAAGCCATTGCTGAGTAATCCACACATGAGGATGCTGGAAATATTCAGCTCTGCCTCATCCTTTGCTGTGCACGCATGTTGAGCATCACTCAGCTTAGCCATACAGAGCTTAGCCTGGAGTACTTCATTGCCAGCCATCAAGAATGACCCATGCACAAGCAATCTCACAAGACTTTTCAAACATCAGATTAACATTCAGTTTGATGCCCCCTTGGCTGCGTTTTGTAGTTTGTCCTCTTCTCTAGAGAGAGGCAAGTTGTCCATAAGCAGGCTTAGGCCATCTCCAAGAATCATGAGAAACCAATACAAGGTTTATCAACCACCTCGAGAAGAAAGACCAACAGTAGCCCATGTTTGATAGTCTCCCTGGACACTCTAGTATGTCATCTATGGCATATTAGGCTGATACATGAAATTTAAGCATGGCCAATTGTCAATAGACCACTTGCAAACAAGTTACAATAGTTTCAATTTTTCCAAGTGAGCTTTTTAATAAATGATTCCTCCTCTCAGTGAAATAATTAAATAAACTGAGCTGACAATAGATGTATTTTTGAAATACAGAAAGGAAAAGAGGATTATATTTTTGTCAGATACACTCTTTGCCACTGGGAGAAAATGCAGAATCTCTCTCTTTCTCTCTCCCTCTGCCAAAATGCCCTGTTTAAATGCTGCTGAGACACATGATTTAACAAAGTTGTTTTATCCCCATGAGGGAAAACTCTTATCTGTACCGGAGGTCATAACAACTCCTTGAAAAGAAAATAGATACGATGTTTTCAAGCTATGAGAAAACACATCTAATAATTTTTTTACTGGCTCATCAAGATAGTTTAATACTGAAGTGATAATGAAATGACCTCATAACTCTTTGCTCTTGGGTTATGACAGGCCAGTCTAGTAAATTAAATAGTTCTGCTATCACATGGGAAACAATTCCTGCTTTATACTAACTGGAAAGAAACACTATTATTAGTGTTCAAAATAGCTGCAGTTCTACAGCAAGCAGCATAACTCCAGCCATAATGCTTTCCAGCAGAAGACGCAGCCTTGGTGAGTCCCTCCCCCTGGCCTTCTAGGTGGTCTTTCCTACAGATCTAATGATAGGTCTGTCAGAGTGATTTATGGCATTTGTCCATGCATCTGTGTTTTTTGCTCCTTAGTTTGGGTCAGCTCTGGTCTCCAGCACTCTGTGGTTGTTCTTAACATGTATTCAGTAATCGCACAGACCAAGACTTTGTTTTTCTACATTTGTGTTTTCTTTCGTTCTGCCTGTCTTAGTGTTTTCAATAACACTCATCGCCACAGGATTCTACTTCTAGATTTCATCATCAGTAAAGCTTGAGCCAATCTGCTGCCACTAACAATCCTCTCTCTTGGCTTATATTTACATGCATGCACACAAACGCAAACTAAAAATGCATGATCACATTACTGCTAGTTCTGGATCCTAGTGCCTCCCGTGCTTGATCCACATCCCATTAAAATCAGTAGGAAGTTTACCATAAATGTTCACAGGAATTTTAATAAGCCCACTTTATCTAATGTGGGGATGGACTGAGTTCTTCTATATGGTGCACAGAAGGAAATAATATAGCACAAAAATCCCACTTCCATGCTTCTCCTTGCATGCAGTCACACTATCATGAAGTGCCAGTTACCGATTTTTGAGAGAAAAACACTCTGAGCAGGTCTGTGGCAGGAAGAATCTCTCTGCTCCACATTCCTGGGGCTCTTTGGTCGCCTCATAATAGTGCAAACAAAATGCCTCCAGCACCTGAGGCTGCGCACCCCTCCAGAACATGGGAGCAGCAGCAAGTAAAACGTGTGACAGAGCCCATAGCCTGAGACTCCTTGGGAGCATGATCTCCTGTTCTACTTGTCCTGCTAATAAGAAATCACACATCACTTGCTGCACGGATGACAAACAGGCCTGCACATGTTCTTTTTTATTGAGCAATGCTTTCTATAGAGTGCTGCTTTATCTGATTATAGTTCTAACAACCAAAACATCTCTGAGATAGATACTTATTATAGGATCAGTAAAATAGTGGAGGTCTACCTAGGGTGGTCTAAAGTATTTCCATTGAAAAATATATGCAAATCTGAATTCCAGTGAAGGAACGGGCAGATAAAAGGAAGTTAAACCATTGTGCTAGTTTTAATTAAATGCGAGAAAGAAAGGGCTGTTGTACATGTTTTACACACAGAATAGAACCCTTCAGCTTTTCTGTAGGTGAAAATTCATCTGAGGCCAATTATGTGAGTTTTGCCTTAATTGCAGAATCAAGTGCATATTTGGATTTCTTTGCATGCCTGGACCTATATTTCATGATTAAATAAAATTCCACTGAATATGAAGAATGGGAGTGCTGTCCAAGTAGGAAGCTTTCAGTCATCAGTGGTTACCCAAATTGTCATTTCTCCCCATCATTTTAGAAGAATAATTATTTTTAGAAAGCAGCAGCCATGAAAACAAGTGAACAACAAAAAAAATAAAATAGATAAAAATGTGACTTTCATGGTGTTTTATGCAAGATGTTTCGTCCCCACCTGAGAGTCATGGTCTAGAGGAAATGACATCGAAGTAGCCAATGGAGAAAAAAATGCAGCTCAGAGCAAATTATGGGCTAAAATTTCAAGGAATTGTCTGTGATTTGTTTCATATTTTAACTCGGGTTGTAGGAGAAACAGCAGGAAGTTTAGTTAATTTGCAACAGGAGAAAAATATTTTGTATTAGTAAAAAACTTAGAAGATACTCTCTTTTCTAAAATTTCTGAGATGTCGTAAGAGACAAGGAACAAACAGAGGCGGGTCACCTCATGCAGTGGAAACATGACAGGGGTAAATGTAGCTGGCTGAGGTAGCCTGATGTGGAATGTTCTTTTGGGACCACAAAGCTGATGGGATTTTTCTCTTAGTCTGTACTTGACTGACAACGCACACCAAACCTTTTCACTGAATAATCCCACCTCAGTTTGTGCCTTTTCCTGATTTAGTCGCATTCTTGCCCTAGAGATGGGAAGTGTCAATCCTGCCCTCCTACAAGGTCTAGCTGTCTCAGTGGGCCTGGATAGCCTTCCTGCAGATGTGAAACAGACTGTCTCTCATCCTGACCCTTTCCACATCTCATAATAAAAATCTTCTGGCTGGACCCAGGAAGGAAGTTGACCAGAGAAGTATGGGGTTCTTTTGCGCAGGACTAGCCAAGTCTAAGCCAGATTGCTGACAGCTGGAGGAACATTATAAGGGGCACTAAGATTTTTGGTAGACCTGCACAGGTACCATATGAAGCCCTAAGGTCTAACCCCAGTTTTCTTCCACCAGGGCTAAATTAGGGAGTTCAGTTGCTCTCAGGTAGGGGTAGCAGGCTGAAATATCAAGGACATTTATGTCTGAATTTCCGTATAGTTTTCCATTCAGAAGAGGCAACAGGTTTGGACGCTCCAAAGGTGGGACCTCGCTGAAATAATGTGCTTCGGCATTGAGTAAACCTGTATTTACTAACCTTTGCTAGCATTTTGGAGCTGAAACTATCTCAACACTGGTGAAATGAAAGACTTCTACGAGATGGTGGGAAGAAGCACAACGAGGAGGTAGCATCCTCTCCCTAGCAGGGATTACCAGCAGCAGCAGCATCTTGGTTTACAGAAGTCTTCTGGAAAATATGGGGGGGGAGGGTTGTAGCTGATGATGCCAGTCATTCAGAATATCAGGAATGACAAGATCACCGCTTTGATCCTGTGATCGGAGCTTTGGCTCAGCTCCTTCTAAAAACAGCCTCAGAGAGACACAAATTGAGTAACTTTAGTGGACTGAGTAGTACTTTCTATGCTACCTAGAAGCCCTAAACACTAAACAGCGATGGACTGCAGAGTAACATTGCTTGACTTCAGACTCTATGTCCCTGAGGGAACTCATGCAATTTGAAAAACCAACTCAGTACAAGTGACATCAAGCTGACACAGAAAGTGACAGAAGACAGGAGTAGAATACAGAATCTCCTCTAGCAAAATGTTAGCACAGCTGAAACACCTAAGTGACATCTATTCTGCTGCCAGTGAACTGGTGTAGGAAGTATTTGGTGGTCCCACAGCCTCAGCAGTGCATATAGCCAAACCTGCCAGCTGGCAGGGAGCAAAAGGAGCATCAAAGAAGAGAGGGAAAGAAATCTGCGCTGGTCCCTTCCAGCATTCATCACAGTGGAAACAACTGGCTCCAGGCAGGGTTTGGGAAGGTTAAAATAACAGGTGAGAACAGGAATGAAGAGCAGCCTACAAGAAAGGCCAAGACGCTTGGAGGATGCAAGAGACCAGAGGATGGTTTGTGAGAAGGTAGACTGCAAACGTGTACGGGTGGTCCAGCTGTATTTGTTTGCGGAGAGGGATTCAATCACATTTCTCTAGTGGCATTACTAAAACCATGGGTCCTTTTCTGCACACCTCATTTTCAGACATTGCAGTCCAGACAGGAACTTGGTGCTGCTTATTTCCCTGTAGCTGGCTGCTGTTTTGAGGAGCTGTGCCACAGCAGTGAGACGCATACCGCTTGGCCTCGCTAGTGTTCGCTTGTGTGACATTACACCGGCATCGGAGGTATTCCACCCCTGCAGGCTGGACCCAGGCAGAGTGTTATTCAGGTGACATACCACGTCCAAGCTCCGGTAATGTTGCTGGGCAGACTGAAGGCAGAATGTGGTTTGCAAATGTGGGACCTGCTCTGTTTCTGTGTACATCAACAGCAAAACTAATGTTACCTTTTGTGTTTGTAGTATCTGAACCTTAACAACCTGATGAACTCTGTATTTCATTGCTTGTGGCAATAAAAGTCTTGTTTAGCACATCTGGAAAACACTTCACTGGAACAGTCTGGTAGCACTCCATAATCTCTTTGAGCCCTATTCCCTGTATTTGCCTCTGCGGTCAGTTGGAAAACATTGGATGTGAGGAAAATGTTACTTTTTTCTTTTCTTCTGTCTAATTCACCATGCATTAAACTTATCACCTTATTTTAAGGAGAACTGTGCTCCAGATGAGATTGACTCTTAGGACTGTAAGTCACCACTTAGTGGCTGAGGAACTTGTTATAACTACCACAGAGGCTGAATTACCCGCTGTTCTCTGAGAAGCAGGTGCCTGCAAGCACTCCTCTATGCACCAGAGGGAGAGGTTACTGAGAGGACAACTAATAATAATGGAGTTCCTTACAGACTGCATCTGGCACATGCAATCATGTGAGTTTTTTTGTTCTACGCCTTTCTGATTTCCAGGCAGCACTAGTATTTTCTCCTCTCCAAGCAAATAACAGTAAAAATCTTTAAAAGTTTTCAGTACAACAGAGATGTTCTTTTTCTGCTTTTACAGCAGACAGAGCTCTGCATGTGTGGAGCATAGCAGGTCATGAGTAAACAAGCTGCATGAGTGCACAGAAGTGCTGTCTGTTGTGGCCTGAGAGAAAGCTGCCAAGTGTTTATCTTCCTTCAAGTGACACTTCTGTCCAAGAAAAGACTGAAAAACATACTACACTTAGAGTGGAATGAGGGAAGAAAATGCATTTGCTGTTTGAAGAAGGTGGTTTAGACTGCCTGTGAAAGGTGTCCAAATGAAAGGGAGCTTCCATAGCTTGTAATGAGTTATCAGATTTCCATTGAACTCATAAGCTCCAAAAAAATGTTTGAGGATGCACAGAGCTATGGCTATGCAAGACATCTGCTTTGGCAGCATTTTAATGCTCTTGGTATACCAAAATCTCACTGGGAACTAGAAGTCCCAGCATCCAAATTCCTTGCTGTGGTGTCTGCTTTGGGCTGGGTAGTCGAGGATAATTCACAGTCCATTCCAAAACTGCTGAGTCTAGACCATGACTTAAGGAGACTCTGCATGGAAACACTAGTCAGCCCTGGCTGCGTTCCTATGCAGGATGGAAGAAAGAAAAACTGCATCAATCCAAGAGCCTGAATAAAGGTTTCCCTCTAATGTGCATTTTTTGCAGCATGTCAGGGGTCTAAGTGACTCATACCACTCAGCATTTGCCATAGCAGCAGATAAGCTGGGCTGTTCCCACCAAGGCCTTAAACATGAACTGCAGGGGTCCTAAACACTGTCTGTGTATCTTGCATAGCATTTCCATAGGTCAGAGAAGATTGAACTTGGCTTGATCTCACAGAATACCGAATTGCTGCAACTGGAGACATGAGCAAGTCTATCCATTCCCTGAAGTTTCCTGGAATAAGTGGTGGTTGAGAAAGCAACTGTACTTTTAGAATTACTTCAGAAATAAATCCTCTTTGTTATGCACTGCTTTTTATGACTTTGTTAATGGTCTGAAGAGCAATTAAATAAGATCAGAAATGTAAGGTTAAGTGAGGATGTGAAAAGAAGGAGGCTGTAACTGAGGCAGGGAAGTATTGGTTTTTGTGTCTTGTCAAAACGTGAGGATGGGTCACAATGAGTCACCGTATTGTCTATGGACAACAATGACTGCAACAGGAAAACAACCCCGGGAGAATACCCCAAGAGGCAGTAAGAAAAAAGAGGAGACATTGAGATCGAAGGCAAGGTTGATACTGAAGTAGACATGGAGGGAATGGATGAAGAAATATTAGAAGTAAAGAAGAAAGGAAGTGGAAGCACTGCAGAAGCAGTAAATTAAGGTCAGGATTTTCAAAAGTGCCTCACTGGCCTAAGAAGTTGTAATTACTTTCCCATTGATGCTGGCAACAAAAATAAGTAGAGGTGGCAGAGTCAGGCTAGCAAAGAGCACTTAAAAAAAAATCTCACCTTAGAATTACATTGCTTTCTTACAACTTCTGCTGCAACAATGATGTCAAGCAATACTCATGGCTACTAAATTACAGCCAGTGCCCACTTAGATGTTCTGGAAAACCTCAGATGTCTGTGGCATTGAGACACTCAGCGGCAATTACAACACAGGATCTTTCTGAGGCCCTCAGAGGCTGCTTAGAAAACTCACTTCTTTTAAATAAAGTAAAAATATACATTATTGTGGAGCTTAGAAGAAATCTGTTTCTCAGAATAATTAAAATGAAATCACCAAAACTCTAATTGCATTTACAAGCAGCTTAGGCTTCTATGCGGTCTTTCGTTATTCTGGTTTCCTCAGTGCAGTACTCGGGAAGAGTGCCAAGTTTGTGTCTCTGTGGACTGGGCTTCTCCCTGTTTATCAGAGGCCGATCAGAGAGGAGGGAGCGGCATCGCGGCTTCCCGGAGCTGCCCTGCCAGCGAGCCGCAGCCCTGACCTGGAGGGACCATCGCTGGGCGTGAGAAGGCAGCTCAGGCTCCGCACCTTTGAAACCTTCGGCATCTTTGCTGAGCCTAATAAGAAAGAAGCCAGCACTGCTGGTGAAGTTTGTGATGTGTCCTTTTATCCACAGGAGCTGTTCGTTTCATTTCACGTTTTGCATAGGTGACTGAACATTTGTTTTGGTCACTCCTACCTCGAACTGGGCTCATCCCAGTGGTTTAGTATATTGCTTTTAATCCCTGAACTCAAATGTGCAGCAAGGGGTTGAGGGTCCTAAGACACAATTCATTTGTGTTTCCACAGGGATCGAATCTGAAGTCCAACAAATGAGATATTTACCACTTGGACATGCTGTAAAGCTCAGATCCTTATGTTTATTAGTTCGGAGTGCAATAATTGTTAGCTAGAGAAAAGCACAACTGCAGTCAAAAAGAAAGCTAAATAAAACCCACCTACACAGATTTCTCACACTGGGCTCCGGGCATGACTCACTGGTTATGTATTAGGCGTTGTGGGTGGGTACTCTAATTTGTATGTGTTCCATTGTTTAGATGTGTTTCGTACGCGCTAAATCTGACTTTCTGTTTTGGCAAAATCTTACCAAAACCCCCC
>Ga0065711_1004651_pt1 | contig 37102 bp, 22 predicted proteins | sample Hoacrofraction12_FD_59098 | JGI IMG/M metagenome (GOLD analysis project Ga0065711, IMG submission 59098) | Hoatzin crop microbial communities from Cojedes, Venezuela - Epithelial fraction 12 v2 (version 2) | ecosystem: Host-associated > Birds > Digestive system > Esophagus > Crop | place...
AAAAAAAAAAAAAAAAAAAAAAAATCAGAGGGCAGTTACGTTTCTTTACAATTTCTCAGATTAGCAGAACCCCCAAAATGACAATTTATGATGTGAAGTGTCCGTATCTGGACAGACCTGGAGACAGAAACGGTCTGACCAGCACACAACTTTTATAGTACTGAATAGAAGGCAACGTTACGGGCAACACGTAGCCGAATGGATTGATGGAATTGATTTTATAAAGAGCTACAAAAAAACCAGTCCAAAATATTTAACCAATAAACATGTACCTGGGTGTAAATGCCCTATTATAAAATTACTGTGAGGATACTCAAACTGTTCAGGGGAGAAAAAAGTCCAATTTTCCACATAGCCTGACAGTGCAGAGTTTTCTGATAATAAGATCCAAGAAACCTGTAAACCCAAGGCTCTAATTTTCTTATGGCGACTGTGTAATATTTTGCAAAGTAAAATTGACTGAGATGGAAGCTATTTTGCATGGTACAGTGGCGATGGCTAACAAATGAGAGTTTTGTGGGCTGAATGTTAGTCCCCTGCCTCATCTGCCACCCCTAATGACAGCAGCCACCTGCTGTTTTATTGTCACAGCTGGAGCCGGTTCACACTCCTTGGTGCTGAGCTCTGCCCATGAGCGCCAAGCTCTCTCTCCTCGCCTCATTACTTTGATGAACTTTTTATGGTCAGCACCCATGAAGACCTCATCTAGGACTATACAACCTAGATCGGCTTCAGGGAGTGCTTCCAGCTAGCATGAGGTGATAATACACAGTGACACCACGGCTGCTACTGCCTGTCACTTCGTCAAGACGCTGTACCGCGCTTCTGGCTCTACAGGGCCCTCAACAGGTAAAATGCCATGAAATTCTCCTACTTAATAAAGTTCACTCTCTTTTCCATATTGCAATATAGAGATCATATCTTACTACCAAAATTTTGCTTTTCAAAGATAGATACTAGAATTAAAAAAAAAAAATATGCATCATGCTGTTTATTACACATAACTACAGACAAGAATTTCTACATTCCATAGACATAAACCTGCTGCCTTCCTAAAAAAATATCCTGGCAATAAAGAAAGCAACCATAAAAACCTTATTAAGGCTTGATTAACACCACCAAATAGGAAAAAAAATAATTACATGCATTTTACAAGAAAAGAATCATTTTAACTTAAAGAACAGAAAGCACAGACACAAAAAAAATCAAGCCAGTCAAATCAAATTATTACCCAAAATGAATCCACAGTGGAGAATGACATATGCTACTACCCTTCCCCCTGAAAAAAAACCCCACACCTATACATTTATTAGATGTGATAATATATCAGACAACCATGAAGCAAAGCTTTTTACAACTTTTTACTTTATCAGACCACTCTGTTACTATTTTCTGCTAATTTAAAAGCAAATATAATCAACCTTTCATTTTTAAATATTTTTTGTACTGACACTTCAAATCTCCTGAGCCTGTATACAATTTTATACTTCATCAGAAATTTTTTATTGATGCATTTAGAGCAGACTGTTTTATGCTTGATCACTGAAATTTAACCCCACGTTTACTTTCAGCCGTAGAATAATCTTTTTGTTGTCAGAGCTTTACATTTCCCCATATTTACATATATCATTAAGATTAATATATGTGCTATTAATAATAATTTCATTAACATTCTGAAATCATCAAATAACATTTTGACTTTTGAATGGCTGTAGGCTATTATAAGCCTAAAAACCAGAACATTTTCAGTATTCATTGTGTAGCAATCCAGCTGATCAGTTTTGACAAATTTATGCAATGTTATAAGCCATTAAACTTCATTTAGTTTCGTTTAAAATTTCCACCTAAAAATAAAAAGCAACTGTCTTTTTTGTACAGACATACAATTACCAACAAATACCAGCTCCCAGGATCCTTCAAAATGAAACTTTTTTTTATTTTATTGAAATATTTTTAAATTTATCATAAACTTTTTGAAATCCCATTTAAAAATTTATATATATATTCTAATACCTAGCAAGAGTCGAACACCTCTAACATGCTATGGTGCAATTTAGCTCTTCCTGAAGAGGGGCAGTGCTGCAAATATCCTGTGCTTCACCTAAGACCCTACGACAGGTGGAATCTTAAAAACCTTGCTGAACACAGACGTTATCCTCTATTTCTGAGAATTTACTTACACAAGCTCTTATTAGCACTTTTTAAGTGCGACCTAAACTGCAGTTGAAGAGCCAGAAAAAGTGATGATTCATTTTAGCAGAATGAAAGGTTTCCATTCTGCTAAAAGCTGAGCACCCCACATACAGTCCTAAAAAGCATTCAAGAGGTCTGGAGGACACACAGAACCACACGTAATGAGGGCCTAAAATGAACAATCCTGATATAAGAGATACCAGTTTCCCTACTAATACAATTTCAACAGGTGCTTGTCTTCTGCACTGCAAGTTCAACAAGAACTTCTTGCGAAGCACAGTGACATACTGACCACATACTTTGGAGAGAAGAAACAACTATCCAGACTAGTTGCATTTGCTCACTACCTTACAAGCAGTAGCCTGCATGCACTTATAAATACTTGGAAACATTCTTCCTTTGCAACAGTGTTGCCTTGGCATTATAACTATCTTTGAGAATTGTATTCCAAAACACAACTTCAATTTACCCAGCACTTACAGTTCACTGGTCTGTAATTCTCAACATCCTTCTATTTTCCACTAACTTTAATTTTAGTCGCTATTATTTAAAGCTCATTTTCCATGCCATTTCAATTATGATTTTTTTCCCATGTGACAACAAACTTCAGTGCCATTTCTGATGGTAACTTCTACTGGAGTAAGAAAAAACAAACTTTTAAAGGAGAAGCTATCAGAAAATCATCAGACAGTAACTGCTCGTGGTCAGTATCAAGATGAGCTGCATGGGAACAGACAGCGTAGAGGTGACAGGATTCATATCCAATTACTAATCCCCTGAGCCACTCAGCCCCCTGAACAATAAACTTCTTTAAGCTGATCCCTTANCTGGTCATGCTACAGTATTCCAACAGTAACGACAAAAAGGGAAACACCTCACATTTTCTATTTAAATCTCCACAACATGGAATAGTCATGTTGGAAAGTCCCCAGATCTCTTTTCTCATCTACTACCTAGAAGTTTTGAAAATGGATCCTATGAAAATAGGAATAGGTATATGAAATTATTTGCCCAACACAAATATTCTGTCTTCTGTACTTACTCCAAGCACACAGAAACTTTCAACGTACATATTTTTCCTTGTACTGAACGGAAATACATGTTGGTCTAAAAAAATGGCTAAACTTCCATGCCTGCTGTTAAAGACAAAGATATCCATATGAAGGACAGCAGAGACATTGCCGAGGAACTGTTCACCCTTCAAAAAAAAATATTATCTCTGTAATGCTGCCAGTGCCAGTGTCAGGATGGGCAATTAGCCAATTAAGTGCGAATAAGATCTGCCAAGAAGCAATTTTACTTTCGCTTTGGAATATTTGTGTATCTGTGAGCTGGCGTGTGTTTGGGTTCATGCATCAGTGGAATCTGGTTGTTCATGCCAGGTTTCCTTATCACACTTTTCTGCCTCTCTGAACTTGCACATTCTTGCAATACAAAATGGACACGTGTCTGCTGATAATGTCAACACACTTACGTTCACAAGGAGAGATTTTGTGTAACTAGATCTAAAGTAGCCTTTTTCATGTTCATTGCCTGACCCTGTCTGCGTACACAATACTAGAAGAGTGGTTCGTGGGAAGAACTCCAATACCGCGAACACCTCTAGGAGATGTTAAAAGACAACAGATGTAGAAGAAATTAGCATTTGATTACAAAATCCCTGGCTAAATACTCTCCTACAAGCCCCATTTTTACATGTCATCTGAAGGAAATTCTCACTTCTCATCGCAGACCATGTTCAATGGGGTGCTGAGAGCATCCTGTTATGTGTTTAATTTAGATCTCATTATGCTGTAGACTCCTGCACATCCATTTAGAAAATTCCACTTGGAAATATGAGTAGGTACAAAATACATCTAATGCACTCTGACTAGGGCTACTACCTAGAAAGTCTGAAGATATAACCAGATTTCTACCTCCCTGTCTAGAGTAAAAAAATTCTGGATTTTCTTATTACTTTGGGGGGGGCAGATGCACCAAATGCAAAGCCTTCTTAATGCAATAGGAAAACTACAACCATTCTAAATAAGGTGACTTCCACAGTTTTGATACAGTCATTCAAAATTAAAACCAATGCAAAAAAGATATACACAATTTGCACATCAAAACTGAACAGTGCCAAGTACAAACACAACTATGAAAAACCTCTTTCATAACATTTCAGAATACAGATATTACCTGGCATCGAAGCTACCTTCTTGAACAGCTATTAGAGAACTTCAAAAATCTTAACAGCACTGACAACTCATTCAGAGTTTACCATCGCTTACACTAAAAAGACACCCTATTTTTCAAGCAATGTGTTTAAACAGTCCTGATGAAAACTAGTATATTTTTTAAACCTGTAAGTACATTTAAGGCTAGTGAAAGTAACTACCTAATATTATTGCCTGTAATCAGGGACTATGGAGGAAGGTAAGGCACAAGTTCGCACACATGGCGCTGACAACGAGCTTCAAACTCATAGCTATTAACTCTCTTTTATCACGGCCTTACATAAATGAAGCATGAGAGTGACAAATGTTCTCACACAGGGATTCACAGCCGAGACTACCATTGTCCCTAACAAATCCCACCAGTCTGGAGGAGAGGAATGCTACAGCACCAGTTAACCCCTAGATTTGTCAGACATGCTACGACTGCCATGCCTAAGGGTGAAGCTGGTACAGTAACACCCCATCACACACTGGGGATCGGTTCGTGCTCGCTACCTGTCTTTGTCCCACCCCCAGCAGCCGTGCTGGAGAGGAACCTGCCTGCAATGTGCCAGTGTCACCGCTCAAGACCTCCACCTGAGAAGGGTTGTTCTACTAAATGCTATCGACCCCTCCACAGATCCCCTCAGCAGGTGATGTTTCGAAATGGGATGCATCGCCACCTCACTCTTCCCTGTTCTGGGATACAGCTTGGAGCAGAGAGGGGACTAACACCACCGGCACATCTTTGCCCTTGCTTTTCATACAGTCTGTGCTGAAGGGGAAGAAGGGCTGGCATGCACTCACTGACAGAAATGAACAAGCAAATCTTTTCAAGTATTTTTCAGGTTAAAACGGAATTCCCTTTTTCAGCATTATTCATATATTTTGCTACGTAGGTCTGTAGCTCTTATGTTTGCGGTTACTAATGAATTCTGCTTTTTTTATGACTTTGGTAAGCAGGAACAAAGCACTTCTCACCTTTTTGCAGCTGCATCACTAAAAGTAGGACTGCAAAACCTTCAGAAAGGATGTATTTCATTCCACCAACAAATCAAATTAAACTGAAAATATTTTTAAAAGAGTTGATATTTTATTTTCCAATGTATCACTAAATTAATGCAAACCTACTTCCTGAAGACGAGAGCAAACAAGTGTTCGTTTCACTACAGTACATACGATCTAGATCCCAAGGTCTAATCATAACCTATTTATCACCATCCAGCATTTGGCTTGTATATGATGTCCACAGGCACTTGTAGTGATAGCTGTCAAACCGCATTCCGTTTCTGGCATAAATGAGCATAGCAACAAGGACAAGAAATGGAGTGCAGTATAGAGTAACTACACAGCCTGGAATTTAGCCCATAGTAAAGAAACCGTCAAATTAATTACCGACCTCAGTGATGGAGGTTCATGCTTATGGTGGCAGAATATTTCAGAAGTCACCAAGCTTCATGGGATTCTTTCTACTAAAGGTACTAAAAATTGTTTTAGAAATACAGTATCCTTCTTCTCTTCCACCATATCAGAGATCAAAAAATCTTAGTCAAGCTATGCATATTCCTGTAGAAGGAGGTCTAGAAAGGACACAACGCACTCTCTTTGGATTTCAGCTGCTTGTTCCAGTGCTACTTAAGCATAGGCATATTTCAAGTATTCTATATCAAAAAGACCAATCTTACTTTCTTTCAAAGAAAAAGGAATAGAAATTAATGTGGGGAAGAAAAAGAAAAACAGATTATCAGTGACTAAGTTCCTAGTTCTTTTCCACAGTCTTGTTTATATTCCATACTTTTAATCTTCTAATTTAATTTGGTAGTAACCTTTTTTCCTCCTTGGTCTGCCCATGGTCACTTTCCTGGTACTCCATTTTTCACTTCTCACTTGAACTGGAGATTTTCCATATCTATACCTCAAAATATTTTACAAGTCTGCATCCATCTCTCAATCTTACTTAGAGGGAAACAATGATTCTCAGATGCAAAGATGAATTTCTAGCCAACCCTTAAATACGCTATCAGTGATGAAGATGAGGTAGTTTTAGTGGCTGGAAAAAAAAAAGAAAAAAAACCCAAACCCGTAGCATGGAAAGAAGAGCATATTGCTTGGCCATGCATTGCGTTACAAGAAAGCAGCAATGGGGAAAGCAGGCAGTAGCATCACCTGTAACAGTATATGGTCCACTGGCACATGATTAAGTCAGAGTCCTCCCATTTAAACTGGAGGTTCATCTCTCCTTGACAGGTAAATGACAGAGCACGTGTGTCATCCAGAAATGACTCTGGTTATTGACAGTGCAGGGAATGTCTCCTACCCTTTATGACATTTCTGAAGAGCAGAGGCCACAATTAGAAAACATACGTATTAAGATTCACCTCTCTCCCTCAGATCACACTGTCCTTAATGTTTTTAATAGCTTATTAAATTTATACATAAGTCAAGTTCCTGACAGCTTGTTGTTTCCCCATCTTGCGTCATTCAGTGGTGACTGCTTAACAAGTAAAAACTACATAGTCCTTCTCTGTAGGAACAAAGTTCCAAACCTTGGCACTTCATACAGCTAACAGTTTCCCCATGATCTAAAAGCCAAAAGTCACTAATTCCATCAGTTCCCAAAGAAGTAATGGATATCTGTTCCTGAAAACATCTTGATATTTAAAAAAAACAAACAACAACACACAAAACAAAAACCACAACACATCACAAAAAAAGAGAGAGAGATGACCAGATGTAACCAGAGACTGGTAGTCTTAAAATTTTTTTTCAGTTCTTCAGTCAGCATCTGGGACTCAGTCAGTTTTATCTGTCTGATGAGTAGTCACACCAAACCTGAACAGATACACATGAAGAACACCTGCTACGGCTTCAGAGACGATCTGTTACAGAACAGTATAGTCATTCAGGAGGAAATCAAAAATCCTAAAAATCAGTGGACTGTATGCCAGGCAGAACACATCACAATTCTGAGCTGTATAAACGGAGCCACGTTAAAAGGCATCTAATCTTTAAATTCTCTAAATTAGTTACACTAAGCCCTATACTAATTTAACTGTTATAGCAAGTCCTTAAAATAAACATTATTCAGCAAAGACCATGGCAATTTGTGCCGTATTTGTAAACCCCTGGCCACCCGGAAAGAGATCAAATTCTTTCGGTATTCTCGAAAGCCTGTTCCAAAAAGTAAACTTTGTATTGTGCATACATGAGGAATACATTCACCTGGAGGGCTATTCATAAACAAATATGTAGTCACCTATGGCAGTGACCATCATTAAATTCATTTTTCATCTTTACAGATAACAAATACTTCTGATTACTCAATACATATGTACATATGGATGTATAATTATATATTGATTAGTTTAGCTTTTAGCATAACATATGAACGTATTGAGTTTCTCCAGAGTAACAGATAACATTTTTTAAAAATTATACCAATAGACCATTAGCATTACAAGTGAATTTATTTTCCCCAACAGTGCTAAAGATATGCAAAATTTTCATTTTTCAGAGTTGCATAGTAAATGATTAACACCAGCTCTGCTCATTATCTTGCTTAACAAAACTTCTCTAAAAACAAATAAATCAAAAATGCCTCTAACATTCTGGAATAAATAAATTACAGACCTGTTCAGTGGCAGCAATGATATTTTAAAAAGCTTGTGCAAGCTCATTGTACAATATTATTACAAAACTGCAATATATAACAAAACTGTCCACTTTTTTATTTTCTACCCACTTTTACTCAACAAAATACCTTTTGCAAAGCGAGAAACTTTAAAAAAAAGCTACATATCTAGAAACGTTAACCCCATGCTCCAATGTGTTACAATATACATTTTACACGGGGACTTGTAAGGAGAAATGCAGTTAAATGAAACAACTACTATCTGGTAGGATATCAGGTTTCGGTCACTGTGAATGCATACTTTATGTTTCGTATTAGAAACATGCTTCTTGTCTCCGATCTTCGAATCGGACTTTAGAATTATTTTTCTTTCATTACACATGGACACTGAAGTCAGTCTGGAAGTGAAACACCCTGCATTTCCTATCCTCACTAGAAAAGATCTTCATCTAAAGAAGGAATCTCCAATTCTAAAGAATTAGTGAATTGCCTTCCTACCATAGTGCCCACGTCCAAAGGAAAAAAACCTTTTTCTTATTAAATAATATATTTACAGTGTAAAAAAACAAAGTCTTGTCAACAAAACCGCATTTTGTTTTACTTTGGGGTCAAAATAACCATTGCTGTGAGAAATGCACGCATCAAAGAATTTTCTCCTCAAAAGACAGTATCAGAAAAATGTTTGTTCCCTCTTCAGAACAAAGAGTAAAACAAAGCACAACACATAATACAACCACAACAAAATGAAACTGTTATCTGTTGCTAGTTCCCTACCAGCCCACAGATTTTTCTTAGCATTAAAAAACAGCATGTAAATTAAGGTGACTGAAACATGCTTTCAGCGAGCAGAGTAATATGGTAGCTATTCATCACCTGAAGTCATAAAACACTAGGTCTTGTCCTTAGCATATTCTAATGAAGCCTATCATGCAAATGAGAGTGACCTTTTCCGTGCATTCTGCAAGTTCACATTTATGTGAGGAGTATATATAGTTTGCCAATACAAACTAGCCAAAGACTGCGTAATTACTGTAATCAATTAGTAGTTAGTGTCGCTCTGCTCATTTGTGGCTAATGTCAGCTAAACCATTTTTGAGCAAACCACCCTGACAGCCTCTTTCTGTTGTTTTTGTTGCTGCTGTTATTCTGCAACAAGAAAACAAGATATACAAGTCAAACTTCTCAAGATGGAGGCATGGCAGTGTTTCTCTAAAATGCTTTCTCTTCAGGTGAAAAATAAAAATGAGACCTGTTCCTGCAGTGGTTAAAGATTCCCCAGTAAAGTTACGTATCCTTAAAATGACATTGAAGTTTTCTGCCTGTAAAATGAAACATTAATATTTAAATATTTAAATGAAGGACACTCTCCCATGAGGCAGTTCAGACCAAGTAAGGAAGACTTGGTAGAACTTAGGCACTCTTTTCAATGGATGAGTAAACAGGCCATACCCTCTGCTCAGCAACAGTCTATTTTGTAGACAGTTATGGATAGGAAACATTACTGGAACTGGTAATTAAAGTAAAAACTAATACTGTCTCAGAAATGGGGAATTTTGTACAGGGAAAATAATTTATCATGCCTTACAGTTCCCCACGACTGAAATGAATTATCTGCTTATTTAGCACGTCTATTTTATTCTATGGTATCTTCCAAACTGAAGCAGGGCCCACTTGCTCTTTTTCATATCAAAATAGAGTAGACACAAAGGAAACTTATGCCACTATTTGAAACAGACTGCCTATATAGCCTCTGATAAGAAAACAGAGCTTTATGACAAATAAGAATATAGAGATCAGAGTTGTACATTCTTTTTATACTCATACCCTTTATAACAGTGACATCCGAGTGGTTTAGGAAACCAGAAATCAACTCTTTGCAAAACCAGAACTGTACATTAAAAATAAAAACAGACTTGTGTCAATAAGAAGTCAATGCACATTAAAATAAATGTTCCCTGATTTTACACCTATCGTGAGAAATGTATTTTTTTTCCTAAGAAATTACACTGTTAACACAATGTTGCTATATGTACACTTAAACATATGCACTTTATATATACTATATATGTATACTATGCAACAAAATGGTTTCTAACATCTTGCTATTTTTTGTGGTTTGATGAATGTTAGAATCAATTGTTTTTCACTCGTCAGAGAACTGTAAGTTTCAAATGGATATATTACAGGGACAAGAAGCCACTGCTTTTTTTATGAGGAGAGAGTGAAGATGAGTTTCGGTTCTTTGCATGCCCGTATCACGCAGCCAATGTTGTGAGCAATTCTATTTTACAAAACACTCTGCAGTAAAGTAGTTGCAATGCATGTAACATTCGGCCAAGTAAAGATCAGATACAGAGACCCAGTCATAAAAAAAATTTTTATTATCAAATTATTAACAAGTAAGATCAAAGAAAAAGGTCAAATAATTACTTGTGTGTATTAAGACACAGGATGGAAGGTAGAGTACAGCACACTAACATAAAGGTAACGGAATTGATACAACTGAAGTCCAAGGAAAGAGATGCAAGCTGAAACCTTCCCTTTTCTTCATTCAGATTATAAGAATATTCCTTAAATAGAAAACTAGTCTTTTTCAACCGCACAGGTAAAAAAAGACTTTTGTTTTCAAGCTTTTTCCCTGCGCCAGGTCTCAGGAACATCTCTGGAAGCTGTCACAACGGCAAAAGCAGCACAGGCAGGCGGGCAGAGCCGGTGCCGGGAGGGGCAGGGGGCGCCGGGCACAGCCCCAGACCCGCGGAGAGCGGCAGAGCCCCTCTTGCTGCTGCCTCTTCTCCCCAGGTAACCCGCTGCCGCCGGGCCCTGGGCAGCCCCGCAAGAGCATCTTCGCCGCCGGCACCAGGGCTGCAGCGTGGGGCTGGCACGGGCTGGCTACCGCACTCAACCTTTTCCATCTCTTCCTCTCACTTGCCGCCTGCCTGCGGGTAAATCATTTGTGGTTCAATTCTGAGCACACCAAAAATAGTTATATTCCCTCCAGTTTCACTAGGAGCAAGGCTTCAGCGGACTCTTCTGGTTTATTCAACCGCAAAATGAGAATACTACTTATCCGCAGCATCGGAAAACTTTTATTTGTCCTCGTTAGTAAAAATGCTTAGAGATATTCCAATGGGGGGAAAGAAAACAAAATAAAAAACCAGATCTCTTTTGCAAGCAAGCCATCAGGTTCAGGAACGCATGTGGAAGAGCCCTAAAGAACATGGACTTTTGAACTAAAAAAGCAAAGCAAAAACCTAGAAGTAATAAGAGTAAAATATTTGTTTCCATGGTGTTTGGGGGGGGAGGAAAGAGCAATCGAGTCGCAATAAGTAGAGTGGCACTGAAGATTTATTGGTTTGCTCCTGCGTCCTGCTAGAGCGAGGCACCTCGCGCGGCATCAAGCGCATCCGAGGTGTCGGCCCCGGCGCCCAGCAGCGGGGAGATCGCTCTTTTCATTCTTGTCAGAGCACGCCGCGACGGGGGCATCTGACAGCTACCGAGAGGGACGAGGGGGAGCGAGCGGGAGCAGCGCGCCCGCAGAGCCCCGGGCTGCGGGGCAGCAGCGAGGGCCTTGCGGAGCCGCCACCTGACCAGCGCCCACGAAAAGGCGAGCGGGAGATGCTTCAGAAAGCAGGAGAGTCGCCCATCACCGCGGATCCACCCCGGGATGACGCCTTTATGATAAACACTCACGACAACTTGCGACCAAACTGCTGTTACAACACTAATTGTCCATGAAAGCTGACCTGCAGCAAAGCAGCAGAGTTCAGTTTCGATAGGCCTGGCTCAAGCATACGAACGTGATTGGGGGTGACAGGAGACATCCACGCATCAAAAATCTCCGAGAACGGCTGACGCGACTTTGCACGCTGTAAAAAAGCGGCGGAAATCCTAGACTCCCGGCTCTTTGTCAGGAAGGCAGAAAGGACCGCAGGGGCGGCGTTTGTAAGAGCATCTTTCCAAAGTAGAGTAAGATTTGCACGGCCTCGAAAAAAGCGTCGATGGATCTCTTCATCCTCCACGCCATTGCTGCCATTATTACAGTCTTTAACCAAGCATAAATCCCACACCATTAATGACGGAAGATCGCATTTTCTGAGCCAAAGCAATCATCCTCCTTAAATTTCAAGACATTTTCTGATTTTGATTCAGCTGAACAGTTTTCTCCCCATTTTGTTTTAACTCAGCAAGTGCCAGGAGTTGCAACTTTCTGGTGTAAACCCCTTGCAGAAATGCTGGACGTGTGTCAAGACAAGCGGGAAGCATTTTCACTCTTACTTTCAGCTGCAAATATTTGTTTCAAGTACATTCTATAAGATAAAAGGATTATAAAACAAAAAGGAAAACAATGGTACAGATAAGATTCTGCGTTTGAGGACTAAATATCTATTAAGCACGAAAATAACTACATCGAAAGAAAATAAAAGAAAAACTCTAAACTTTTAATCACGAGCAACAGAGTGCTCAACTACTGCCATGATGTTTCAAACTAAGCATTCAAAAATCTGAAAGGAAAGCTTCAGCTTTATTGCATTTTGTACTTTACTATTACTGCAGCATTTAGGCTTTATTTCTATAAGCTAATAATGTACATGGGGCACCTTTCTACCACTGCAATTTAAAAAAAAATCACATTTTGTGATATTAAATGACCTTTATTATTATATTTTATTAAAAATAGTGTAGCCCAAAACCAATATTTTAATCGATTATCTCAGAATTTCGAAAGCTGAGCTGCTAAGAAGAGAATGAAGAGCAAGGAACAAAATCAGTCCTGAATCCTATTTGATAACTATATTTTGGATCAAATAAACAGTTAATCTTGTTTAACTTTTGAAATGATTCAGTGTTTAGACTGATCTAAATAAAAAGTTTAAAATTAAATAGATTAAAAATTGAACCAGTTTAATTATTCAAAAGATTTCAAAATTACCTGTTTTAAATATTGAATAGACTGAAAATATTAAGCCACAATGCCAAAAAAATTGGAAATGCGACCCAAGAATAATATTAAAACACATATGGAGAAGCTCAATAGGTGGGAGAGACTGGGATTTTTTTTGCTTGTTTACATTTTATTTTTAAAAGGAATAAAGCACAATAAATCACTGAAATTTTAGAGAGATGATAGGACCAATAAATACATAAGACAATAAAGGACCATTAGAACACTTAGCAGAGGAAACCAAATCAAATTGCTTAGTTTATAATCTTGTGCTATCTTTGAAAATAGCAGTACATCACCCACTTAGTTGCCTCCTCTCTCCCTCCAAGTTCTCAAATCTGGATACTTCTTAAAACACTTCCCTCTTTAAAACAGAGACACGCACCCTCACGTAAGAAAGGCATCCCCCGTAAGACAGCCTCAGGCATCAGCGTTACACACACATGCGGGTGGACCAGTAGGCAGGACGAAGAGGGTCCTTCGGTTATTTATTTCTTTAGGATGGCAGACGACACAAGTCATTCAGATATAGTGGGGGTTATTAAGTTATAAGAGAAGGCTAGATGTAAGTCATATTTACATTTATCCACAATCCTTTTCAAATGGAAAAAGAAGTTTCACACACTCCCATAAATTTCAGTTTGTTTTTTTTTTTAAAGCGTGCAAGTCTACCATGTCATTTCTATAGCACCCAATGCAAAAGTTTGAACCGACCTTGGTATGATGGTATTGCTACAATTAAAATGCTGTATTACTAATAATTTACTAACATACAGAATACTGAAATAATTTTATATCCCAATAACTATGGGCAAAGAGGCCAAAGACCTCTACTACAACTACTGTAACACATTCTTGATTTTTTAAAAAGCTGCTCAATTGCAAACAATAATTATTATTATAGAAATACAAGAGCCTTGACACAGAGAGCTTAAAGTAGAAGCTTCTTTTAACTATATAACCTTACTAGACTAAACACAAAATATTCTACAGGGACACATAAAGACATAAATATTTTTTCCTATTTTTTCCCCTATATTAACAACATTGTTCAACATTTGTTTAGGTCTGCATTCTTTCCAGAACAGATGAAATATTCGATAGCAAGTACCATTGTTTCCAAAGAACATTTTGTACCAGAATTAATAAGAGAAATATCACTTCTGCTTGGCACTTCCGCTACAAGTTAAAAAGGTCTTCCTGCAATTAATGCTGAGCTTATACATCATTAATGGACAAAGCAAAGAAACAGTTTACAAGAACTTATACTCAAGAAGGAAAAAAAAAAAAATTTAAAAAAAGAGCTCTAAGTGGGGCATCAAGAACAAAAGAATGAGCACACGCCACCAAACGAAATGAAGGTGCTAAGCTCGCTGCATCTCAGAAATCAGACATGAGATGGAACGAACATAAAATTGAAGCCATTCCTTTCTACAGCTTCTGCTCTTTTCAGGAGCTGTAGAAGACAATACAGCAACTATTTCTCCTTTTCAAATAGAGGAAGAAAAAGGACCATTTCTAAAGGTCAGAATAGGTTGGGGACAATTCATTTGTTACATTGCTTAGTTTATAAAAGAGTGGGAAATTCGGTCATTTTCATATTAATTTATAATACACACACAGAGGCACTGCACAACATTCAAACTAGTGGAGCCATTACGCAGAGCCAATGGTGAAGATATTTAGAAGCGCATAGATGCCCTGCTTCCTAAAACCCGGACATGCCTCAGCGGTGACAGAATGGTGCTTCATAGCAGGGAGGACGAGTCCATAGTTACTGTTTACCAGGCACCAGGATTTTAAAGACAGAACGTCACAAAGCAAACAGGAGTCTTACTTCTGTTACTGGCACAAGCCTGAACCCAACCCAACTGTTTCTCAGCGCTGCTGCCACCACAACCGTGTTCCCAAGTTGGGAGCCCGAGCTCCCGCAGGCAGCACCCGCAGCAAGCCCGGCATTCCGCGGGGTACTCGGTGCTGCGCTGCCCTGTCCCTGCGCGCTCGCCGCCTTCCCCGCACCCACAACGCCGCTTGCTTGGCCACCCAGTCACCAGGACGAGCTTGCTGATCCAACCAGAGGCTAATGGCCTTTCAGCCTGAATACTAACACCGAGCTCCTCCAGCTTACCTCGCCGCTTTCTGAGCCACGTTTGACAGGAGGCGGCCAGGGATGTGATGGCGTGGCTAGGACAGCGACCAGTTTTGGCAGCCACACAAGCTCCAGTCAGCTTCAGTTTCACAGTCAGCTTCAGTTTCACAGCCCTTTAAGGACTGTGGTTACAACAGGTCCCTGCTTTAGAAGATGGAGGTTTTCTTTTATAGTATTTTCATCCCGCATTTAGTTTTTACAAGGTTCTACGTCATTAGTTACACTACAGATATTAGCCTTTAAAGGAAGACAACACCCAGAACCTGCCCCTAAACTGAAAGTCCAAGCAACCCAAAGAAATGACAGAAATGCCCAATGTTTTAGTTGGAGCCAGGCTGTTACCTCCCACAAGTTCTCATTCCCACTGGTCTTACTGTCTTCTGCTACCTAAAAAGCATTAGCCTTGTTCTCCTTGTTTTTACGATACTCCTATGCTGGCACTGTTTTATCAGCCAGATTACCCTGTACAGCTCCAATACTCTAACACTTGCCATTTTCAACAACCACTATACAGAAAGTATCAGAAGCATAGTTTAAAAGTATCCTTAATTACAAAGTGGTTACAAATGCTTAACATCATCGTTTATTCACGGGGATACAACCTTTCAAATCCATGATATCCACTAATAATTCTAACAAATGCTCGGTCCATAAATATTTAATGGCCACTCGTGGGTGTTTTATGTTGCTGTCTTTGGAGTTGACCTATTCTCAGGTTTATTCATTGGAAAAGGTTTATTTTATCCTAAATAAGACATGTAATTTTACAACATTCGAGTTATGCATACAGGAAATCAGATCATTCTGTCCCATGCAAACAAGGAAAATGCATCCTTCACAGAAAAAGCACAGATCAAGTTAATGAGGGACAGTTTATTTTGTATGATTTCTCAGGGCTTTCAGACAGAAGACTGGCTGACAGATGCCTCCACCCTTCAACAAGCCAATAGCAGTTTAATTGTAACGCCGTGGTTGTTCCCACTCCTGTGTGCCTAACAAGCTCCCTCCTTCCTTTCAGCATGGGTTTTACCTGGCTGGCCTGAAGTTAAGCCCGCTGTTGAATCTAAGTCCCTCCTGCCCATAAGGCCACTTACCATCACAATGCATGCAACTAAGTGCCTTGCTAAGACATAAGATCCTGAAGTAAGAACACAAATTTGAATTACAAAGCACAGCGGAGGATTAGGAAATAAGCTATGGAAGAAAAGACCCCTGTATTTTCTGTACTGGACCACTGCCTGTCTGGTCTTCACAGTGTCACCAGCCCTGACGCACCACCACATTCCTTATTACACCAGCAGTAGCTTAACACTTTCATCCCAAACACAGCAGCACCTTGGTGCTGCAACCCCATCACCCCAAGTGGACTCTCTTGCCAAGCCTGAAGGGACACACGGCCTTCAGCAAGGCCTTCAGCTAAATGGTTTCACATACGATTCCTTACACATCCACTGTTACAACAGAAATATTGACTGTGCCAACAAAAACTTCTATGGAGAATACTCACAAAAACTGACCATTTGCCATTAGAAACTATTATTCTATAACGACATATTACATACATACTCTAAAATTATAAACCAAAAAGTGCTTTAAATGACATTATTAAGGCTGTACAGTCAAGAACCTAGTGCTTAGGAAACTCCAAAAGTAAGACTGCCTTTGAAATCACAACCCATTGCACTGCCCATATTCACTTTACTCTATAGCTACAAAACTTCCAGTGTGTTTCAGACTTATTTTCAATTTTAATGAGGTATCCTATTATTTGAGCTTAAAAACATTGAAAAGTAAGTCTATATAAAACACATACCTGCCTTAAATTGAAATGTGGGTATCAAAAATCAGAAAAATCCAAACTAAACAAAATTAAGTAAGAATCTTATAATAGGAAGTGTCAAGGCACTTAAAAACAGGCAGGCCAGGTACGTTTAACTATAACACACACTTTATCACATTATATATACATACGAGATGATAAAGAATAGTGGTGACACCTATCAAAAAGAAAGGAACAACTTCTACAACTACAGGGCTGCAATCTAAAAATTCAAAGTCTACTACATTCCAGTCTTCCTCAGAACATAAATTCTGTGAGGTAGGAACTTGCCCAGCTCTGTATTTGTAAAAGCAACCAGAAATATACCCTTTGATTCTGAGGCCTCCAAACACTTCTCATACATATATTCCACAGCATTAAAATACCACGCCGTCCCCGTTTAGTATTTTAGTTTTTAGTATTTTCATTTCTTTCATTTGTGAGGCAAAGAAATGAAAATATCCAATCACATATTGCATTTACCCAGAATTAGTTCTCAGTTTCACCTGAAGCCCTGTAAACCTTCACATCCCTGCTATGGTGAATGTTAAGAAAACAGAGCCACTCTCAGTGCTTCATTAATGAGTGCACACCCTTAGCCCACACACTTCAAGTAGTATCAGACCACAAGGCCGTCTTTCCTCATGAAACACCACTGTACCAGACATCATTACCATGTGCACAACGGACGTGAGAGTTGGCATTTTGCACTATCCTCCATTATCATCATTCGTCTATGGAATTTCTTGATTAAAAAGTGGTATGGCTGAACAGCCAGGCTGTTTGCAATATCGTCTTCTACTTTGGCAATAACTGGAATTAGCTATCTGCGATCAGTACATTAAATTAATATCTCCAATAAAATAGGGGTTGTCCACCATTCTTAGCTCTTGGAGCTTAGGTACACAAGAGCCAATCACCAGTGTGCTTTGGCAGCGGTCCAGGACACTAATTTGTAAAGGGTTTTAACCTGTTACGGGGCACAGGTTAATCTTGGAACCCAATTTGTGTGTCTGTTAAATGCAAACTCCTTGTGGCAGAGGCTGTGCCTTCTGCCTTTAAGAGTAGTTTCTGTAATGCAGGTGCAACCACAGCAAACAAAACTGATAACCTAAAGCACTGAGATACAAACAGATCATCAATTGAGCCAACTATTAGGAGCTTACACCTTCCAAGTCACCTTTGTTATAGCTGAATTAATTTCATGAACTTATACAAAGTCTTCCCTTATTCACATCTACATTCTATGTGACAAAACCACACATTATTATCATTAGCCCATTCACTTAGATAGCTTTAGTCAGTGACAGAGAAGTGGTCACAATAAGCACAAATGCAGACAGATTTGAGATAGAAGTACATTTGCTTATTGAGGCCAGAAGACAGTGCGTTACCAACAACTTTCAATCTAAGCAGATAATCCTGAAAGCTGCTAATTCCTTTAAAAAGCTGTTTTAACACTAAACATAGATCTCAAAGACAAGGTATGTTCCATAGCCATAAGCAGTATTTATCTTTCCCTCATTAACCAAATTGAAAATAAAACATTTTAGTCTTTCACTCCTTTTCACCCATAGTGAGTATTCTAAAAAGAGAGGAAAACCTCAAATCACCAAAGTGAACAGGGCCATCGCCTTGCTGGCAATTACATAATTCAAGACTAGGACATCTTAGTCCAAAGGCAGGACTCTATACATGTTTGTTAACTTCATCAAAACCTTTAAAAACAACACCACACCTTCCTTTCCCTCATTTACTTATATTAATACTAACAAAACATTTCAAATATTAACATTCTTTCAGACCCCACATTTCAGGTAGCTGGCAGGTGACACAGCAGATGAAGAAACACAAGACATCTAACAGCACTATTTAGCACATGGTTTTCACTCTTTGAACTTTGTGACTTCTTTGATTTTCTTTCCTCATTATGGTCACATTCTCCTAAGCTGATATATTCTGCACGCAGTACAGTAATTCTCCTTTTCTATACAACACTGAAAACCTTGGAATTATGTCATTATCATTTGTGCAAGAGATGCAGGGCAGCCACTGTCTTTAATGTAGATTTTCTCTTGCACAGTGGAAGTTTTTGAAAACAGAGAATGAAAACATTTAAATGTAAACATTTAATATCTCTGTAATGATATAAAAAGGCAACACTTGCAGTATTCTTCTCTTTTGAAAGTTAGATGATGAGGCCCATTAAACCTACTCAACAATGTGCACTCTCGAGGGGGTAAGTTCCTTGGCAAGAGAATGCAGCGAGCCTCTATGTGTTTAGCCAGGACCATATCGGACTTAATGGACACGAATAAACTCAAGTCAGAATGAAATAAAATGTGTACTCTAAATGTATTCCTCTGGTTTCATCTTTTTAGGAACTGGCACCCATGTTGAAAGGGGAGGACACAGAGGGTAATTTCTCAGAAGTATCTTTGCAAACCCACTGAGATAGGCAGAGATTGTTTTGCAAGTCACCTAAGTAAAGCATTGCTCTGAGTAGATAATGTTACTGTTAACAGATGATGCCTGTCAGAAAATCACATACGCTGATGCATCTTGCAAGCCTTCTTATGCTTCACTCTTCCTGGAATGTGGAAAGAAAGTATAGAGGACAGCTCTGTCACCCAACTGCTAATTTTTGTGGAACCAAAGAGGTGTCAGTTCGGTTAATTGTGCAGAAGAGTCTTTCTTCCATCTCCTTTCTGCCCATGAATAACAGAGTAGTTAACAATATTGACATTTAAACCGTCATCATTGGGCATCTGAATTAACACCTCAGACATAAACAGACATGCTCACACCTTTCAAATCTACTGTGCTAAAGGCACTTCTGCAGACATCCCTGTATCAGTTACACTTGGTTAATACTTTAGGCACCATAAAAGCTAACAATTTATTTTTTCTTAATAAAAGCTAAGACAGTGAAGAACAACAAAGCAGTTGAGAAAGTATACTGTAGTATTACGTACCAATATTGTTGAAGTTCAGATTAGCACAAAATCTGGTCCTTCCACTGCAGGAAAACTTTCCTTTCCCTTTTTATGAATTGTTTTTCTCTGGGGTTTCTTTCAGTTGTTGCTCTCCATGACTACGGACAGCTACTGTTTAAACAGCAACCATTCTATGGGGCACTTTATACAACAGCTAACCAATAATTCGGAGGCTGGGGAACAACCTTCTTCCATCAGATGCTTCCCCCATGGGTTTATCAGACCTCACCCAAACATTCACACAGCTATTACATGGTTGTATGGTGCTTAGCTAACAATTCCACCTTTTAAATACATCCTCATATTAATAATTAGAAACAGTATATATATTGGATGGCAGAAAGTGTTGTAGTCACTGGAACACTTCAGCAATTCTGAGTAGGTCTGCATATCATAATGTAACATTTTGCATCCACCAAATCCAGAGCAAGGTTTGCTGCTGGAAGCAGTGCAAGTACTTTATAAAGGTATTCAGCTAGGGAGACTAGCTGTAGGGAGGAGCGGGGCGTATTAGGCATGGTGGAGCATCAAGGAACAGAGCTAGCTGAGGTTTCTCCACGCAGCACCATACTGAGTGATATAAACACAACCTAAAAGACACGAACAAGCAATGCATATAGTGGTGAACTCTTGCAACTTAAATCAAAGACTTCTTCTGGCACTTTTTTTGTTCCTTTGAGGGCAACAAGTTTTCCTAGGGACATTTAATCTACCTCAGACTACCTAAACCCACCCTGTAAAGAAAACGGGTTTACACACTACAGCCGAGTTTTCCAAATCCATGTGGGTTACCTGGCTATAGCAATCCCACCTCTCCTCCTGATGGCACTGCCTGTACCACAACACTCCTAAGTTTCCATGGCTATTTAGATATTAAACTATGCTAGGATAGCTAGCTCTTCTTCCTCTCTCTCTCTCTAATTAATTCTGACTCTTCACCTGTTTTTCATCTCATATTCCCAGAGACATATACTGTAAAAAATTAGCTCTTATTTGTACCTAATAACATTCTCAGCTGAGGAGCTTATATTGGAGTCATATTTGCTTGAGAGATACGGAATCCCCTTGAGAGTGTCTGCCACAGATATTATCCCTTTTAATTTCCAATTCTTTTTATCACAAACCTTTCTCTACGCTATGGGACTGTGGAGATTACACAATAGGTGCTCTAAATAGAAATGCTTTGAGATTCTTAAATCTCCATCTCCAATTGCTACTTAAAAGCCAGTCAACTTTGAAGAGTTGTTGCAACAGGGAAGGTCTCGGTGAAGCGAGTATTTCCAGCTTGAGTTACCTAGCCCTTTAAATTCTGTGTACCATCCATTTATACGCATAATGCTGACTGAGAACTATACTCTCTGCTCCTATCATTTTTTTCTCTGCAGTCTTAAGTGGGGTCATCTCCCTTATCACCAGGGAATCAATGCCAGGTTACTGTGCCATCAATTTAATTGAGGGGAGGGCTGCTTCGAGCGTCTCACATTTCCCATCGAACATAATGGGATTCTGCCTCCTCCCGACCTGTGGTGGTGGAGGGACCTTCTCCAGGTGAAGGCCTGACCCGCAGCCCAGCCACCCCCAGCCTGAGCCCCCCGCTCCCAAACACCTTGGTCCCCGTTAATCCTCCCTGTCAAAAGCGGCTGGGGAAGCAGAGGGGCTTCCAAGATAAACACTGCTTCCCCCATTCAGACATTTAAATAGCATTTGGTAATTTTACCAGGCACATGCTCTCCAGGGCATTACGTGCATTTAAGACAAGCTACGATGGGGGAAAAGGAAGGAAAGAGCACCTAGATTTTCTGGAGACAAGCAATGTGAACGCCTAGTCATTAGCAGTGTTAGCTGTTTTTTAAACACACGGTAAACAGACATCTCTCCAAAGGTGTCACCCAGCAATCCTGACAACTGTCATCCTCAGTGTGGTTCTGGAAGCAGGCAAGGACTGCTCAGGGAGAGAGGAGGACAGAGCTTTCCTACCACTGTCCCTCACTGGGTGCCAAGGTTTTGGGAATTGCAGATGAAGCCGTGTATTGTTGCAGTCTCCTTGGTGGCAGCAGCAGAAACCAACAAGCGCTTGTGACGAAAATGTGAGAGCATCAGAACAGGAACATGATGGTTTTATCTGCATTACTACAGTTCTCTGGAATGTTAGCGTTTTGTGGTCCTTTTTCCTTTCACCCTTTTATTTTTCCTTCAAGCTATCCAACTGATATTGGCAAGAAGTACAATCGCTTTCAGCATCCTGTACAATGACATATATATATATATATATATTGCATGAAGAAGATACACCCTCCCACCCAAGACAGCAAAAATATGAACAACTACAGAAAGAACAAGATTATTATTCTAGTATGGAAACAGACACTCACAAACAAAACACACACAGAAAGATCTATACAGTATTTTTGATACCTAGTATGGCTAAAATAGCTTCTATCAAGACCAATCTTCTCGCTCCAATGACAAAACACAAGCTAAATTCAAAAAAACACACTTCAAAACATTGCCTGGTAGCCCCTGAGAATTGAACACAGAAAATCTTTCAGGTGCAGCACATTATCCGATCAACACAACACAAACTGATTTCCATAGGAAATTCTAGCCTCATCATGCAACATTCATGTTAATTTAAAAAATAGTCCTTGATTTTGAAATAAAGTTGAAAGTATAGTGTCAGAACAAAGTGGAAGAGGTATCATTAGCCTTCAAATGTGACAAACAAGAAAGACACAAACAAGTGTCAGGATAATTAAAAAGGCATTGTTCACTTTTTAGAAGGAAAAAAAATGAATTGCACAAGAAATATTAAGCTAACAAAGAAAGACCAAATATGAGTAGAAAAAAATGACAGTTATCTGCAAAATTCATAAATGTGTCTTTTGTATAACCGTAATGATCATATTTTATGCTGTCATTTTACATTTAATTGCTCACCCTGGTACTTTTCTTCATAGAAGCCATCAGTACCCCACAGAGCCAGATGCTGAATTGCAAAAAAACATACTGTGACCACAGACTTATAGGAAAGTAACTTTGCTGAGCTGTGGTGTATGACAAGTTAATTTTTGCAATTATACTTTTTCCAAGAATAAATGAAACTGCAGGTCATTACTATTCTATATCATTAAAAAGAGGCAGAAAATGTTCTTGATCATAAAGGCCTCAAACTCATTTTATCATTACTTTGACATATGAAAGCAACTTTTCCAGCTGCTTTTCCTCAATGTGACTTAATGAAATAAGCACCACCTCAGCTGAAATACATAAACACCTTGATACATTAAAAAGCACATAACTAGCCAATATTGTTATTATTACACAATGCTAACCCATCATATGTCTAGCAGGAAAGAAATGTTATATGGGCTACGCTTACTCACAGCTGTTAGCTCTGCGGCATTATACTACACATAAAAGTACTGAAGAGATACGGCTGCTCAGTTGTCACGCAGACCAAAATTGTTTCCTGTTCGTTATCTTTCTATGTGACATTAAGCGTTAGAAATGTTTGTAAAAAGAATTAAGCACGAGCAATGTCCGTCACTGTCAAATTGTCTGTGCAATCAAACAGCCTGAGCATAGATATCATCGTGAACCACGCAATGTCTATTTTCTGTATCTGTGCTCATGCCATCTGAAGAAAGACTTAAGAACTCAAAAGTTGGGTGGTTCTTTGAATTTCAAAATATTTACTATACATGGAGAACTCAGAACTTCCCAGGGCACTCTTTCTCACAAAATGCCTTTTAATTGTCTGCACAACTGCTTTACTTCCCCCGTCACCAACACGAACTATAACACTCAAGTGAAAAGCAGCAGAGATTCTGCTTTCCAGATGAAGAATATATTTATTAAGACAAAGGAACGAGAGGAAAATGTTCCAAGTGTCATTGCATCTGTTTGCAATAAACATCAAGAACCTTTTAAAAAATGACTACAAAGCTGCCAAAAGACATCAGGTTGATGGCCAAAGAGCTGGAAATCCTCAGTTCACCCACAGAACAAGTGAACACAGTGACCCCCAAGCCACAAAAATCCCAATTTCACAGAATCTTCTCTGCCAAATCATCCCATCCTTAATAGTATTGAGTGGGCTAAATATGTCCTTTGTTAACACATGCTTCAGTGTATGTCCTAAATTAAGGGTGATTAGTTACTTCAGTTTTCTCTTCTGAGAACGAGACTGCAAGGACCAGGAGACTGGAAGAAACTGTCCAATAAATCCTTTGACTGAGATTTTCAAATTCATGGAATCAGCGGCAAAAATCAATCTGATTTCTTAAAACAGGCCACATGTAGCTTCTTACTCTACTCTTGTCCAAGTCCCAATGCTTTCCTTCCAAACAAGAACCATAACTGTTCTGAAATTATTTATAAGTGTTACAGTTTCATAATTAGGACCACCTCTCCCTCATTCTCCATCTGATCTCCTTGCGTGGCAGCTGCAGATCCCTGTGCATGAGATTCTCTCTATTCATATACAGGTTCTACAACAGCAGTTTCACAGTGTTTTCATGAACACAGAACAAACCTTTAAACACACTTGCTATCAAAAAATAATACCACAAACACTGGACATGGCTGGTTTTTCTCTTACTTAGGATACTTCGGCTTTATTGCTTCAAAGAGGTGTTTTTGTCAGGAAGAAGAAATTAGAATTAGAGGAAAAAAAAAATGTATGGTTTGAAGTGCATGCCATTGCATACAACTCTTCTATAGAAATGAAACACTATCCAATTAATTCTATGCAGCTACAAAATAGGAGGAGGTTGTCCGTAGGCAGACAGGGAACCAACCAGCTTTTAAAATCTCCAGTGTCACAATTTTAATCTCAATGCATCCTATCTGCAAATGAATCATTGCCAAGGAGATAAAACTTTATTGTTATGAATCAAAGAATAATATTAAAATATAATCAAAGTACTTCGTAAAGAATATATGTCTTGCCCTGGACTACCAATTACTTTGCTGAAAATTTATATGTGCAGCATGGAACTTTTTTTTCCAAATTTTTTTTTTTGCCAATTTACAGGACAATGAATAATAAGTTTTCCTTTCCCACAAGTAGGAATAAAATTAGAAAGCAGGTACTCAGCTATTTTAAGTCTAACAATCTTTATCAGAATTCCTGTCACAATCAAATACAATTGCAAAGTTTCCAGTTAAAAAACAAAATCCAACAAAGGAAACTGAAGTCTACAGCAAATCCGTTTACACACTACCCACCAACAGCTCAGCACCTGTATAACCCAACAACAATGAAAGGCAACACGCGTTCCCTTTCTGCTCAGAAGGCAGAATTTAGGAAGATGGTAAGAACCTGAAGCACTTGGTGTGAAGTTACATACGTAAGTGAAGATGCGGTAAAATTATCCCGTCTGTGGGCAGACCTGTGTCGACTTGTGAGAGTTAGCAGAGCCCAATACAGAGACATGGGATTGCCTGTGCAGAACAGTTCACAGAGTCAGGGCTTAACATGTGAAGGACTAAAACCTAGCTACTATCTCTCCCCTTTTTTCACTGCCAGCTTTCATCTGTAGTCATTATTTTCAATGTAAAACTGCTTCTGCATACGTCACAATATGCATGCATTTTATTACATGCATGACTGGAAGAAAAAAGAGCATTATCCTAAGAAAGATTGCTCGGGTTTTCTCCCTGAACCCTTTCCAACTCCCTTTCACCTTCAGACCAAAGGCAACAATTTTTGACAACGAATGAGCAAATTTAAAATAAAACACTCTTAAAAGCTCTCATTCACAAAACATTAAAGCCACCATACTGAAGTTCAATATATGATTAGAAGCAAAATTAAAGCATTTATTAAAATATATACTTTTTTATCATTCAATATAAATACAAAAAATAGCAGATGCTCTTTAACTGTCAAATATGGATTTTTCATATCCGGTACACAATTTACTGTCACAGGCCCTTCGGTGCTACAAAAGTATTAGTACAGCTATTAACTATTTAATTCTTTAGCTGACACTGTTTTAAGAAAGGGATTTAAATAATTTACTTCTACATACTCCTGCTTAAATTTTGCGGCTAGGAATTCGTGCAACGAAGTTGTAGAAAAAAAAACACATGACGCTTGTTGATAGTGATATAAGACAGGATTATTATAAAAACCAATTATATCTTTTCATTCTCTTGCTTAATTAAAGCAAGAAGAATCACTATCTTTCTCAGCAGTAATCATGTGGAAGCTGTATAGCACAGATACAGTAATTAACTTAACCTTATCACTTAACTCTATTGGGTCATTCGAGTGAGGCACAGTATCAGAGCTCAGAATCAATGCTGCAACGCTAACATCTTCGAGCAGTTCAGAGATTGAATAATGCCATCTGTAAATGGACAGTCTTTGTTCCTGCTTAGCTATGCTGGATAGATGTTCCTGCTCATAACTTTCATATGGCAGCTTAACCATTTAATCATTGTACGTTAATACATTATCAATATTGTGAACATGTAAGTACAAAATTACTTGTCAAAGTAATCAGATATTACCGATTTTTGTGCATAAATACGATACGTGTGGGACTTTGTCTTAATTATATATTTTCACAAAAGAAGATATAGCCCATATTTTTTTTTGAGATTGAAAAGAACTATCATCTCTAAATGTAAATTTATTTTCCCTTCATCTAAAACAGATTTTTAAAATTAAAAGCAATGTCCTGTATTTGCTTTGTTAAATTAACCAAGTGTGTAAAGTTTAGTGCATTTTAGCTATACAGGGCATACTCGGGCATCTGGGGGATTTTCGTAACTGAAGACTTGTGTTGTATCACAACAAATTAAGCATAATTAAACACTCTGTTCAGTGTCTATTGTTAATTGCAGCAGCTAATTTGATGCTTAGTTAGTGTTATATTCCAAACTATTTCCGAGCACACAGAATTCTTCAGTTAAGACTGCTTGCTTATAGCCCTAAACTTATTTTTTCACTCTCATTTGACAGATTTTAGCTCATTTATTACTTTTGTTAAGCAATCAGAAATTCCCTCGCCAAGGCAGTACTTTGAGGTCCTTCACTTTCACCAAGTCAGACACTAAATCATAGGGGACGATTATCAGCAAATGCTCTCCGACAGGCCCTAAGCCTGCTGAGGTAATGCAGCTGACAAACTTTGATGCGCCATGCCCGTGCACATTATGTTCACGTAGTGTGTACATCTGGGCACCCTTTATGGCGATGCAGCAAACAGCCAATCATTTATTCCACTCTAATTAGCACACATGTAAATCCTCACCAATCAAGCCACTCACAGGGTTACCGTTGTGGCAGCCATACAGCAAGCTGGCAGGACACGGGAAGAAAGTACAAGAAGCAACTATTGGGTTTGATTTGAACCTGCCGTCACGCCGCAGCAGGTCCCCCCAGTCCTGACTGTAACCAGCTCTCCCCTTCACAACCCATCATCGAGCTGCACGAGAAAAAGGTCATCGGGCAGACTGCCGGCCGGCCAAGATGCTTTGATTCTTTACAGGCTTTGGGAGCACACCTGAAGCGACACGCGTCTCCGATAGCTTACAGCGCAATAGCTGTCGCGGGCAAAAGTCAGACGTAGCTTTAAAGCATGCGGCACAGCATGGAGCGCACGTTACCTTAAAGAAGCACTGTCCGCCTCAATATTTTAGACCCTGTGATGTCGCCAGGAAACTGTCTGCCAGGTGTCAGCATCCCTTTTCTTCCTCGCAAGCCCAGGTGCCTCTGCGGTAACTCTTTTATTTTGAAATAAATAGCAAACGCCTTCAAAAGGACAGATTCAGGCACTCGGAACAACTACTGACACTGGTTTGTATTACGCACCTCCAAAGAACACGGTGTGCTTTGAAATACCTAACGTGGTTAGCTCCCATGTCCTAAAATTGAATCAAGTCAGTACATAACACCCTGCAGTGCTATTCATTACTAAATTACAAAATGCTCTGTTTCAAAATGGCTTTAAAACGTGCACGAGTATTGTCAAGGATACGACAGTTAGCTTCATAAAAGTATTCCTCAAAACAGAGAGTATTTCTTTTTAGAACAAAAATCCACTAAATCTTTTACCTTCACGCTTTCAGTGCTTACTGCAAGGAAGAAAGAAATAAAACTGTGTTTAGCAGTAGGATTTAGTTACACTGATTTACATTTTTATTCAACAGACTGGAAGGGTGGGAAGACACATTCACTAAATGTATCTTTAAACTTCCTATACTTACGTGTATTTGTACTCAATGTTTATTGTCATCCGCATTTAAGTAAACATGTTTATAAATTGAATTGTTCTATTATACAAATTAATAAGCAACTAGCTATGAGAAGTTTTGCATCAGTTCATTTTTCAAGCAACTTGTCAATAAAATATCACTAGAAATAATTATTCTTGTAAGATTATATGGACAACCAGAACAGAGGGACTGAAAGAGAAACTTAACTGTGGTGGTCCTTCTCCAGGTAAACTGGAGCAAAGACAGCAGGATCAGAAAAATCTGCTCGGGAATAAAGTTAGAATCATGTTTTTAACAAAGTTTCAGAAGCAAAAGAAAATTTTGAAATGAGATTATATTGCCTACAGTAACACAAAAACAGGACAACAATGCAGCAAACACTACATGTGTACCAAAAGACAAGCAAGCAAGCATATTTTTCTTGTGAAATACTCAGCTTTCATGAACAGAAGAATCTTGGGGCGGGGGGAAGCAATGTCTTCCTCGTGTTGCGGACGCTTTCGGCGTCGGTACTGCCTCTCCAGCCAGCCTCCCCTTGCCACAGAGCCACCACCAAGCGAGGACGCAGGCTGTGGCTCTCGGCCTGGCCACGGGCAGCGAGGCAAGGCGGCCCCTTGCCTGCTCGCAAGAAACCACCGCCTGTCTGAGCGCAAGGAGAACCCTTGTGAGGAGAGGAGAAGTCAGCTTACAAGTTTTATTGGCTTACGAATCCGCTCCTGGGATAGCTGTAACTCAGCTACCGAAATCAGACGCTTCCACTCTTAAGTTTACTTCCAAATCAACTGGAGCAGTTATGTTTGTGTGACTGCTGGATGCTCACAGGGCTTTCCCGAGCCCAAGGTCGGGAAGGGCAGCCCATGCGAGGCAGCCGTATGCTGGGGGACAGCGGGAGCCCCCACACCCTGCCCTGCCCACCAAGCGCCGTCCCGGGGCATCGCCAACCCCCAGGGGACGGGGGAACCAGGGATGCACAAAACACAGCCCTCCTTTCCAGACCCCGAGCTGTCGTTATGCTCTAGGGCCAAACACCATCAAACGCCAGCCAAGCACCGCTCCTGCAGGGATCCGTCCTCACACTGCGGGCAGGGAAAGTTCCAGAACTGCTGGAGCAGCCAGCCCCGGCACAAAGCACGCCCACCACTGCGGCCGCTCGGCCCCTAGCCAGCGCAAACCCAGGCTGTGCCCACGGGCAGCAGCACCATCTCCCCTCGTCCCCTCAGGCTCCTGCCAGCCGGCCCTGGGGTCTCGCCACAGCGACCCCCGGGGTGCCCCAGACCGGGCTGGGGGTGGCAGGGGGAGCAGTGGTCCCAACTGAGTCCCAGGGAGCTCCCAGCTCTGGCCAGGCCGGTACGGCAGAGGCAGCAACTCCATGGCTGAGATGGAGGGCCACCACCTTGCACCTAAACTGCCCATAACAGCGGCCTCCAGGAACGGGCAGAGGTGAAGGGGGAGTGCAATCAGGTCCTGTGGTGACCAACACAGGGAGCACCACACAGCTCCCCACAGCAAGCAACGTTGGCTGCTGCCTCCTGTGCCAGCAACTGGATAAGATCATAGAATCAGTAAGGTTAGAAAAGACCTCGAAGCATCGACCCATCACCACCATGTCTGCTAAACCATGTCCTGAAGCGCCATATCTACACGTTTTTTGAACACCTCCAGGGACGGCAAAGCCACAACAGAGTGGGGCCTGTGCCATCCAGCGTGTCCAGGGGAAGGGGGAGCTACGACACATTCCCCCGAGGGAAGACGAAGGAGAAAGGCCACAGACCACCCACACCAGTTCCCTGGCAAGTCGGTGCAGATCAATGAAAAAAATACATAATCATCTTCTACTCTCCATTTCAGATGTGTCTATAGAATTTTTTTGTTATATGTTTGATGCAAGAGGGTTTTTTCCTTTCTTTGTTATCACAGAATGAAATAATAATGTCCATGTGCAACACAATAAAATTTTGAACACAAATACTTAGAAACCACTTAGAACTCATTAAGTACCCCCTTTGATCTGTTAATAAAATACAGCAATACATTAAGTAATCTGATCTAATATTAGACATTTTTCTTGTGCCTTTTAGTTCCGTCACATTTCTTCTAGATAAACATTTATGTGCAGTTACATTTTTCACTCCTTCTGTGTCATCATGAGATGTAATTTAATTGGAAAACTAAGACGTCTCAGCTGCTTTACCTCTTCCAGCTATACAGAAAATGTTTAAAAGCTGTACTGCAGGAGTTTTTAATAAAACTTAACTGTAAGATCCACTTGTTTCACTTCATTTCATACTGGTGCATGGTCTTCAGTTCTCTGACAGCATACCGAGAAAAGCAAAACAGTAGTGACATCACCATCGTCATCCCCCAAATCCGACAGCCACACTAGAAAGGCAGGGATGCCCCTACGCCACCCACACGTCACGCCAGCCGCCCTGCTGTCAGCAAGCTGGCCAGCCCGCGACAATAGCTGGGTGGACGCGATCGCCCTGCAGCCTTTGGAAGCCTGACCTTTTGGTCACATGTAAGTCAGGGAGCATCACGCTAGCAGTACGCACGGCTCCAGTAGGGCCACACACTTGAAACAGCATCCCAGCCACCTTAAGGAAAGAATGGACATAAGAAACCATCCGGAAAGGCAGACGATCCTGAGAAGATAAAAAATTAAATGATATACAGTCGACCTCTGTTTTCTTTGGGGGGGTGGTGGGGTGGGGGGAACCTCATTGAGGATTAATAAAAATTATGGAGGGAACTGATGCAATCACTGTAGGTGGCTATCGCAGCTAATCTGAAATGCAAAAGCAAGGAAAGCTCACTGTAAGCTATAAAAGACAAAGGCAATCAGGCAAGAAGGGCAAATATGCAGGAACTCTAATTAACGAACAATAAATGCATAAAATAAACTGCCAAAAGAGGAAGTCGAAGCAGGTGCTTTTTTTTTTTAATGAGACAATACACTGGTCTACAACTAATTTTTGGTAACACTTTAATTATGAAAATGAACAGCTTTTAATATTTTTTTTCTGTTTCCTATAGGAAACTGTAAGCTGTTTAACAAAAAAAAAATATTTTTTGTTCTTTTTCTCTTTAAATATGCTTTCATCAGTTTAATGGCATAGAAGACTGATCTGCTGTGTAAATGCTTGCCTGTTGAACTTAGGTGAACTAACATGTGCTACTAGCAGTCACAGCACTGCAACCACAGTGCCCAAAGAGATCTTATCTGCAGTCTACAGAATCTGCCTGCTTTAAGAGAAATTCAGTGTTTTATGGCGTCCAGCAAGTAATAAAATTTTGTGATGGTAATGACATTTTGTGTACTAAAAATCTAACTGTCATTTCCACTAGACATTATTCGTTCCGCTTCCTGGAATGCACAGTAGTATTTCAGCATTCTGTAGAAAAATTGGAGCTCATCTATCCAAAATACTAAAGTAGATAAATCCAAGTATTATCTAAAATTCCAGTTAAGTAAAAAGAACCTAATGTTAATTTATGTTTTAAAATTCTGCAATAGAAAATTTATTTGAAATTATTGATTACTGGGTTTTTTTTTAGTTTTATCTGTGTATAACACTTTCTGTAAATTTAAGACAAAATGTCTCATATTACAGCAAATTGTTTCACCACACGCATACCCCGGGTTGTTTTACCTGCCAAAATTAGGACTGTAGCTTAGCTAAACCATTCACTGACACAAGACAGAAGACAGAGAAAAGCATTTGCAAATGGAGCAAAGTATATGGCAAATGGCCCATGCAGGCCATCAGGTACAAAACAACAGTGATCATTCCAGAGAACATGAGTAACGGACTCGGAGAATGCTTTGCACAAAGCTCTGTCGGCTGCTTATGAAGAAAAGAACTTTTCTGCTCCTCACTCTCAGGACTGCACTCAAGCCAACCTCCCCTCCTCAGATCGAATTCTTCCGTGCTCGCACTCACTGTTGGATAATGGCTAAAGAGAAGATGGGTGGTTATCTTTGAGGATCTTAACGCTACCTTTACTACCAAGCATAGAGACTCCAGTAAGTCACCGAATACAGGCAGAACTCTCCCATGCCATGTGTCTTTCTTTAGCGGCTAAGTATGAAAATGACAAGGAATGACAGTCAAAGGCTTGACATGCTCACGTACCTTGGACTACAGGCTCACCCCCTTCCCCCTGCCTTTTTCTTTTTTATAAATCTGTCGCCTCTATTATTCCTGTTTCAACTATTCATGTGATTTCATTGTCTGTTATGGCCATCTCCTTATATACAGCCCTGTAGGCATTAATTTTATTTAATGTACTATATGCTTGACACTCCAAATGGCGTTAATGAGTTGCCAGCTGCCTGTTGTGATACAAGAAGTAACTGCAAACCCAGTGTCGCCTTCACTCCTGCACTGGTTCAGTTTTCCATTGTGACACATAAATGTCAACTGGTATGATCAGAAGTAAACAGTCATGACAGACAGGAAAAAAGGAGCTGACAGTTGAAGGTGATGATATCCATTAGGCTTCTACAGCTGCCACCTCCTGGGGAGGCTGCTGAAGGATTTGAAACGTGGTGCAGAGCTTGCGGCTAACGTGGCTCTATGACAAAGAATATGCTTACCTTCAAAATACCTGGCCTACCACCTAACCATCTGGCTTATTACCATTCAGATAAATCCACTTACGTGCACAGAAAGGAGAAAGCCACGATGGAACATCAGAAGTGCATAAAAAGGGCAGAAACATTAGTCGATCAGCCCAATGACTCCCAAAGAGTTGTTAAGGGAGCATGTCATTGCCTTGCTCACTTAACCACGGACATAAAAGAGCTACCCAAAAAGACAGAGTTTAAGATTTCAATTAAATTAAGCTGAATCTTAAGATGTCCATCAAGACTAGTTAGAAAGATTATATCCAAGTCAATCTTTATTCACGTTTCACTCTCTGTGATAGTAGATTAAACACCTCATTTTGTTGAAGAGAGAACTTTTACCTGATAAATGCAGAAGTGAGAAAAATCACTTAGGTTAAATACCAAGCCAGTTTTCTTACCACAACTGGCTCCACTGGACTTTAGCTGTGCAAATCAACCAAAGCCAGTATTTGACATGAGAGAAGATGATTGAGAAAATTTGAGACCTCCCAGTGAGTGCAAACCCCCAGCAAACAGCAGTGCCTTTGCTCTCTCTCCCCCACACCTCTCCGACATGTTCACAAGGATGTCAGGGCAGAACACAATCCCCAGATGGCACTTGTACCTCTAGGCCACTGCAATTTATGCCAGGGCTAACACAGCTCAACCCAGAAAATCAGAGAGTTGTAACTGCTTCCATGATCTCCTCTTTCCATCCCCCACACCAAGAGCAGTATTTTTCCTGGTAAGAAGCTCAGTTAATTGCCTTTATTATACACAATATTAATTCCTTAGATTTCCATCACCAATACAGCTATTATAAATTATTTTAGCTGTACTCTTCATGCTTTTATCCCAGTATTGATTTTATTTTTAATGTAAACTTTTAAATTATCATGCCAGAGAAACAACTACTTACACAGCTACAAAGGCAAAGCTGAGAGAAAAATACAGATAGATGCTGAAGATATTTTATTTGAAACATTAAAAGCTAGTATTATTTTATGCAATATTAAAATGTAAGAAAATGAAAATGTAAAGGTAGTTCCACCTTCCAGTATACAGCAATAATAATTACGAAGCTTGAATCCAGTACATTAACTTAATCAGATGGGATTTTCTTTAATTCCCTAATTCTTTTCCTTTAGCCATCTAATTTTTACTCAGCTTGAAGAATACAATTACTAAAAACACCAGCAGATACTACCGGAAAGGTCTCCCTACATTTGTGTTACAGTTAAGCATGTAGTACTTTACACCGTGTCTACTATCCGGCATTGTAGTATTTCAGATGTATAGGTGCAGATCCCTACATTTACCAAGGAAATGTTTTTCTGTTCCTCTGATACAAGGGCTAATGGAATCCTCCTTTAAACTGCTAAACTAAACACAGAATTTAAAGGTGTGCTTAGTCTGGTTTCTGTAAAATTATGCACACGTAATTTGTATGTATACCGTATGCAGAATACCGTATACAGAATCTCAGCATGTGCAATTAGTTACAGGCAATTTCAGTAAAAAAAAAAAAACCTTTTATATAATGGAACTAGAGCAATAGGTAAATTGTAATTTTTGTCAACAAGTCCATCTTTACTCTATCGATCTGCACAAGGTGATGCAATGCACCGATTTGAATCTTGTATAGAAAAGTGATATTGCATTAACTGAAAAATAATTCAATTCCTCCCACTTCATAACAGATTCCTTTACATTATCAAAGTTTGAACCTCTGATGAGTTTTGCAGAACCTGCAAACCTAAAAAATCACTGATTTATCTCTTAATTCAGATATGCTGAGTACTTCAAGATGAAGTATTTTAAAATAGCGAACTACAGACTGCAATGAGAATATGAAACGTTAGCATTTTCTTTCCATATATTGTAGCATATTAATTGTTGGTTTTGGTAACTTAGGTTATTAGTTTTGCATAATTTAAGTTTTAATTCATCGTTTAATTTTTAATTAAGTAGTTTCTTTCAAGATGAGCCTTCTCCTCGGATTTCAGTTAGATGCTAAACATGCTATGCATAAAAGCAATGGCAAGAATGTAATGTTTAGTTCATATGATTTCTCTGTGATTTCAGACATGAAAGTAACCAGTTTTTCAGAGTATAAAATAACAGCAATTGTAAAATGTCATCTAAATTTTAAATAATTGAAGCCCTCTGAAAATATCTGAAGAACTAGTGGGACAATTATACAGAGAATAGAAGCCATATACTTTTTATAGATTTTGCTATAGGGTTTTTGTTCTGGTTGTTTGGGTTTTTTTGGGGGGTTGGGATTCCCACCCCCCCACCCCACCCCAAAGAAATGCTGCAGTTTTGCTAGAGCAAGAACACCGGATTTTACAGGGCTGACTCCCTATGGAACATGACAAACTCTCTGCAATTCCAAATATGAGGAAACAGGCCAAGCCTTGAGGAAGGGTTTCATTTATTTTTGCACATAAATAACAACTTATAGAACAAAAACTATTTAAAGTTGCAACAAAGTAACATTTGGTAGGAATTCTAATTACATATGAAACCAGCTTCTATGCTTATCTATGAGTATTAAAAAAAAATAAGACAAACTCTTGCTTCTCATAGATTACCTGTGGCTTACTAGAATAGTCACTAAACTACGACACTACAGACTCTATGGATGTGAAATTTTTAACAGTTACTGGCTTGATTTTCTTAATATTTATTGAAGTAAGAAAAAAAATTATTTTAAGAACACATCTGTCAATTCAACTGAATATTGTGAGTGCTCCCAAAATTTCTCAGGCCCACAACAGCCTGCCTTCAAGGTGAAGGAAGGTCAGCATCAACACACCTGAGACACCTAACAGCAAAATCCAGAACTAACCTACTGCACATGCTTTTTGCACACATAAACATAAATACATAAATATCACTGCAATCCCCAGACATCATTTTCTCTGCAAGTCTCATCAATATCCTGTAAAAAACAATATTGGTTTACATACAGGTTTTTATACCACAACTACTTCAATTACCACTAGGACCTCTAAATTTAACTCCAAAGAGCAACATCTGTGGTATCCAGAAAGTGTCTCTAGGCAGAGAAGTACCATTCCAATGAGCAAGATACATAAAAATACACCTACACATAAATACCCCTTTTCTAAATGAAAGGGGAGCAGCTGGCTATTCCAGTTCTGGGAGATTCTTTGGCTTCATAGTTGAGGGAAGGCTGAGTAATCCCCACATTTGACATCTAAACCTTAGAGCTTATTTTACAACTGTGTGTTTACTAGCTGGATGAATTGCAGCGAAATCCAGACTCGGGAAAGAAGAATCAGGATCCACCATATAAGTGCCAGTTCTCCCATCTGCTCAGGAGGGGTTAACTTTTGAGGGGGTTCCTGCCAGGAGGGCGAGACCTCCCAGCAGCCCCCATTGCTGCCAGGCTCCCGGTTCCAGTGGCACAGCAAAGCAGAGGCCCTGGAGGCTACAAACTCAGAGAAAGCTGCCACAAAGCCCCAGAAAATTTGCCAGGTAAGGCGGCAGGAAACAAGCCAGAAGTTTGGACTTCCTTAGAATGTTTCATTTCGCGTAAATCCACGTTCTTTAATGTTGATAAAATACTTTTTAACAGCTTGCTTCTCATTCAGCTAGATTTCCAGAGGAAAAGAGTAATGAAACCTTGCTTGCAGACCTCTGTCTAGAAGTCAGCCTCCCTTAGGGCTGGAGGTGCTCTGTGTGAACTGGGAAGCAGCCGTTTCTTTGAAATCTGACTACAGGGATCAGTTTCTTGATGTCAAAAAAGCAGCGGCCGGTGGCTGACCCCAAGGTGCACACTAAAGGTCTGTCAGGGGAGGTACACATACAGATGGACTTCGCACAACTTAACAGCAGAGCACAGTGTGTGTTTGCTCCTGTTCAACAGCAAGCAGAAGGGGGAAGCCCTGGTCTTACAGACCTCTGCACTGTTGTAGTAGTCTTGTGTTCAACTACAAATAAACACGTGTGGCAGAGCAAGAAACTACCAAAGCACTGACGTGTAGATTAATCACAGTGGTTCTTCAGCTTTTCTGGGTGTTTCTTGTTGTTAGAAACATAGAATGGTTTGGGTTGGAAGGGACCTTTAGAGGTCATCTACTCCAACCTCCCCCCCGGCAGTGACCAGGGACATCTTCAACTACATCAGGTTACGCAGAGCCCCATCCAACCTGACCTCAAATGTCTCCAGGGATGGGGCATCTACCACGTCTCTGGGCAACCTATGCCAGGGTCTCACCACCTTCACTGTACAAAATTTCTTCTTTATATCCAGTCTAAATCTACCCTCCCTTAGTTTAAAGCCATTACCCCTTGTCCTGTCACTACA
>Ga0065711_1002045_pt1 | contig 37097 bp, 23 predicted proteins | sample Hoacrofraction12_FD_59098 | JGI IMG/M metagenome (GOLD analysis project Ga0065711, IMG submission 59098) | Hoatzin crop microbial communities from Cojedes, Venezuela - Epithelial fraction 12 v2 (version 2) | ecosystem: Host-associated > Birds > Digestive system > Esophagus > Crop | place...
CCCCCGCCATCCCCTGGCAAACAGGGTGCAGTTCATGAGCCAGGGTGCTGTCGTCAAGGCAGCAGGAGGTGGCTCCACAAGCAGCAGAGGACTCCCTACACCCTTGCCACCAAACAGAAAGAGGGGACCTGATAGACAGAGGCTAATGGAAACAGATCCCTGCTCGGGGTGGCAGATGAATCCCCTCCCTGCCTCCCTCACCTCCCCGGTTGCCCTTAAGCAAAAATATGGCGCTCTGGAATGTGAGGGCCAGACAAAAGAAGATGTGGGCAAAGGTCCATCCAGGGGGTTGCCTAGGACGAGTTGGTCAGCCCCATGTATTATGACTGCCCCAGTTAAGAAAACAAGGAGGGTAAATGTCATAGGCAATTCCCTTCTGAGGGGAACAGAGAGCCCGATATGCCCACCGAACCCATCTCACAGGGAAGTCTGCTGCCTCCCTGGGGCCCGGGATAGGGATGTTGCTAGGAAGCTCTCTGGTCTTGTGCAGCCCTCTGTTTATTACCCACTGTTGGTAATGCAGGTTGGTGGTTATGAGATTGCGGAGAAAAGTCCCAAGGTCATCAAAAGGGACTTCAGGACACTGAGAGAATTGGTGGAGGAATCAGGGGCACAGGTGGTGTTTTCCTCCATCCCATCAGTGGCAGGGAAGAGCACTGAAAGGGGCAGGAAAACTCACCTGATTAACAGGTGGCTTGGAGACTGGTGCCATTGGTGGAATTTTGGTTTCTTTGATCTTGGGGAGGTTTACATGGCACCGGGCCTGCTGGCAACAGATGGAGTTCAGCTGTCTGAAAGGCAAAAAAGGATTCTTTCCCATGAGCTGGCAGGGGTCATTGAGAGGGCTTTAAACTAGGTTCAAAGGGGGAAGGGGACATCACCCAGCTCACTAGGGATGAGCCCAGGCGTGGCACACCAGGCTCAGGCGTGTCACGCCAGGCTCAGGCGTGTGATCGACAGCCCAGCTCAAGTGCATCTACACCAATGCATGCAGCATGGGCAGTAAACAGGAGGAGCTGGAAGCCATTATACAGCAGGGCGTCTATGACTTGGTCGCCATCATAGAAACGTGGTGAGATGACTCTCATGACTGGAGTGCTGCCATAGATGGCTATAAGCTCTTCAGAAGGGATAGGGGAGGAAAGAGAGGCAGTGTACGTTAGTGACTCAGGAAAAAAAGGAGAGTCTACTTCTTATGAAAGAAAGTGCGGGTGGCTCAAGAGGAATACAGGGGTCTCACTAGGTCATGCACAGAGCAAATCAGAAAGGCAAAAGCCCAGCTAGAACTCAGGCTGACCACTGTTGTAAGGGACAACAAAAAATGTTTTTACAAATACATCATCAACAAAAATGAGGGGAAGGAGAATCTCCATCCTTTATTGGAAGCAGGGGGGAATATTGCCCACAAGGATGAGGAAAAGGCTGAGGTACTTAATGCCTTCTTTGCCTCAGTCTTTAATAGTCAGACTAGTTATTCCTAGGGTAGTCAACCCCCAGTGCTGGAAGGCAGGGATGGAGAGCAGAATAAATCTCCCATAATCCAGGAGGAAGCAGTCTATGTCAGGTGCTATGCCACCTGAACAATTACAAGTCTATGGGGCTGGATGAAAACCACCCAAGATCTGAGGGAACTGGCGGAGGAGCTGGCCAAGCCACTCTTCATCATCTATGATCAGCAGTCATGGTTAACAGGGGAGGTCCCAGATGACTAGAGGATAGCCAGTGTAACATCCATCTACAAGAAGGGCCAGAACGAGGATCCTGGGAACTACAGGCCTAGCAGCCTGGTCTTGGTGCTGGGGAAGATTATGGAGCGGTTCATCTTAAGTAAGGTCACCAGGCATGTGAAGGACAACCAGTGTATCAGGCCCAGCCAGCATGGGCTCATGAAAGGCAGGTCCTGCTTGATCAACCTGATCTCCTTCTATGACCAGGTGACCTGCCTCGTGGATGAGGGAAAGGCTGGGGTGGTTGTCTACCTCAACTTTAGTAAGGCCTTTGATACTGTTCCCCACAGTATACTCCTGGAGAAACTAGCTGCCCATGGTTTGGATGGGTGTACTCTTCGCTGGATAAAGAACTGGCTGGATGGCCGAGCGCAGAGAGTGGTGGTGAATGAAGTTAAATCCAGCTGGTGGCCAGTCATGAGCAGTGTCCCCCAGGGCTCAGTTTTGGGTAGGTCTTGTTTAACATCTCTGTCAATGACCTGGATGAGGCGATTGAGTGCTCCCTCAGTAAGTTTGCAGATGACACCATGTAGGGTGGGAGTGTCGATCTGCTTGCAGGTAGGAAGACTTTGCAGAGGGATCTGGACAGGCTGGATCAATGGGCTGGGGCCAATTGTATGAGATTCAACAAGGCCAAGTGCCGGGTCCTGCACTTAGGTCACACAAACCCCATGCAATGTTATAGGCTTGGGGAAGAGTGGCTGGAAAGCTGCTTGGTTAAAAAGGATGTTGAGGTGTTGGTTGACAGCTGGCTGAACAGCTGCACCTCGAGTGCTGTGTTCAGTTTTGGGCCCCTCACTACAGGGAAGATATTGAGTTGCTGGAGAGTCTCCAGAGAAAGGCAACAAGGCTGGTGAAGGGGTCGAGAGCACAAGTCGTACAAGGAGCAGCTGAGGAAGCTGGGGCTGTTTAGTCTGGAGGAGGCTGAGGGGAGTCCTTGTTGCTCTCTGCCACTACCTGAAAGGAGGTTGTACTGAGGCACGTGTTGGTCTCTTCTCCCAAGTAACTAGCAAAAGGATGAGAGGCAATGGCCTCAAGTTTCATCAGGGGAGGTTTAGATTAGATATTAGGAAAAATGTCTTTACTGTAAGAGTGGTCAGATACTGGAATAGACTGCCCAGGGAGGTGGTGGAGTCACAATCCCTGGAGGTGTTTAAAAAAAGTGTAGATGTGGCACTTCAGGATGTGGTTTAGTAGGCATGGTGGTATTGAGCTGACAGTTGGACTTCATGATCTTAGAGGTCTTTTCCAACCTATGATTCTATGATTGTTGGCTCATGTCCAGCTTTTCATCCACCAGTACCCCAAGTCCTTTTCTGTAGGGCTGCTCTCAATTACTTCATCCCTCAACCTGTATTGGTACTGGGCAGCTGCAGGACTTTGCAAGTAGCCTTGTTGAACTTCATTTGGTTCAAACAGGCCTACTCCTCAAGCAGCTCATGGTCTCTTTGGATAGCATCCCTTGCCTCAAGTGAACTAAGTGCACTCCTCAGCTTGGTGTCATCTGCAAACTTGCTGAGGGTGCACACGATCCCACTGTCTAAGTCATTGATGAAGATATTATATAATAGTGGTCCCAATATGAATCTCTGGGGAACACCACTTGTCACTGATCTCCATCTGAACATTGAGCAGTTGAACGCTGCACTCTGGATGTGACCATCCAACCAATTCCTCATCCACCAAACAGTCCACCCATCAAATCCATATCTCTCCAATATAGAGAGAAGGATGTTGTGAAGGACCACGTCCAAGGCCTTACAGAAGTCCAGATAGATGACTTCTGTAGCTGTTCACCTGTCCACTGATGTAGTCACTCCATCGCAGAAGGCCACTAGGTTGGTCAGGCAAGACCTGCCCTTGATGAAGCCATGCTGGCTGTCTCAAATCACCTCTCTGTCCTCCATATGCCTTAGCATACCTTCTAGAAGGATATGTTATATGATCTTGTCAGGCACAGAGGTGAACCTGACAGGTCAGTAATTCCCAGGGTCCTCCTATCCACCCTTTTTAAAGATGGGTGCAATGTTTCCCTTTTTCCAGTCACCAGGGTTTTCACTTGAGTGCCATGACTTTTCAAATTTCATGGAGAGTGGCCTGACAACTCTGTCAGCCAGTTCCTTCAGGACTCTGGGATGCATCTCCTCAGGTCCTATAGACTTATGTATTTTCAGGTTCCTCAGGTGATCCCAAACCTGGTCTTCTCTTTCAGTGGGAGGGACTTTGCTTCCCCAGTTCCTCTCTTGGGGTTCATCCACTTGGGGTGTGGTAGAAGACAGATTGTTAGTGAGGACTGAGGCAAGAAAGTTGTTGAGTACCTCAGCCTCCTCTTCATCTGTTCTTACTAGTTTGCTAGTTGTGTTCAACGGGGTGGGGTATGCTTTCTTTGACCCAGTCCCTTCTCACCAAGTCCCAATCCAAGGGAGAAGAATCAAATTGTATCTATCCTTATTAGCAAAAAAATAAAAACATGCTACTGCTACTGCAGTGAAAAAGTACATCAATATAGCAACAGATTAATATTCTCAGTCTTCCATTCTTCTCTACCTTCATAAAGTGTTATGAAAGACAAACAATAAAGTAGACTTCATTTTCAATAGAGTATGCATTTATTTCACTTTGACTGTTTTCTGTTTGTACAACAAAAGAGAATAGTATTAAACTTTTCCTTCGAAGTATTTTATTTTAAAATATAGCTCCTTTATTGTGTTTAATAGCAACCCAAGGAGAAGAAAAAAAAACATTGAACAACTACATAAAACAGAAATTGGAAACTGCTGTGAAATTGTATCCAATGCAACAACTCTCCATGCATGCTAGTCACAGAAATAAGTATTAGATTGGCAGCTTTGCTCTTTTGTCTCCTTAAAGGGCTGTGAGCACAGCAAGAAGCAGTCTCAGTGTTTTCTCTGAGGCATAAATCACTGTGAAAACAACATCTTACTCTGATAAACTGGTCTAGCCCATAGAACTTCCTTAGGTGTCATATGTACCTTTTGTTTAATTCCAGTCTAGTTTCAGGTAATAAGAGGTACTCAAATTTGCCATTAATCTAGTGCATTGGTGACCTGTGGTAACTGAGTTACTCTTGGAGAAAGGAGCAAGGAAAGCCAGGGGTATACAGGACCGAACAATAACAGAGTGTGTTTGTAATGTTTAATCTGTCATCTATTGCATGCATATGTAATTTATAGATATATGTGTATATTATTTATACATATAAACGTATTGATATATATGTATAATGAGCTGTAGATCCAGTGCTATGTATCTAATGGTTTATAGCAGACATTTTTTTGAAAATATGGTCTATGGAACGGTGCCTGGTATGCATGGTATAATCTGTGTCTTCCACAGAATAGATTGCATGGATGCTATCCTGTTAACAGAGATGTTTTCTTGTGTATAACACTAAAAGAACATTCCTGATGGCTCTGGACAGAATATCTACACTCAAATTACATATTTTTGAGCATTTGAGGTTTATTTTAAATATTTTTTTAAATTTTGTTACATTCATTAGTAAAATTCATTTTAGAAGACTGCTTATTACCATATAGCAAAGTCTCAGAGGAAAACTGCCTGTGTTCACCAAATCAGAATGATGCTAGCTGGTTGACAAAGAAACTGTGCAACATGTAATTTACTTTTAGAAAACAACAGATGAATATGAATAGATGTCACTAAGCTGCTTCCAGGTTGGTTTCTTTCCTGTGTTGTGATGTATGCTGCCTTCTGCATTTAGTACACACGTCTTCAGATGTCCAATACTGTCATAATCCAGGATGCAAAATGAAAGTTACAGAAGTACTAGATGGGCACTGGACCTACTCCATTCAGCTGTTTCTGTGTTCCTCTTTTTAACCCTAAACATGAGTTGCAAAATCCTGGGTTTGATTTTAATCCCCTCCTGCTCATGACAAAAATCAAATCTCTAGCTGATCATTTTCTGAATCCACGTACATGCCTGTCCCCATTTTCCCTTCTGTTCAGAGTCATATATTACCATTTGTATTTGAGACAAAGTAGATAAGAACACAGTTTCTTGCTTTATGATTTAAGTGGCTACAGGTTCTAAATATTTAGTAATGAAAGAAATCCAAGAAATTGCCTACTGTTATTCATTTATGGGAGATATTGCGCTTTCAGTTATCATAATAGTTGATTACTGGAATAAATCTCCTTGTGCTGAAGAACAAGCTATTCCTGACAAAATAATTAAGTTATTGAAATGGACTCCTCTGGGCTCTCCCTCCCTCTAGTTATGGAGTTACTGCTTACTTTACTTAATTAATTAATTTACTTAGGTTGCAGAATTTGAAATGGCAAATTACAGAACTAGACCATATTCACCCAGCACTCCTCATGACTGGGAAGGAAAGTTCCCATTTTCCAGGTGATGGAAGAACAGTACCACTGTCATTTTTTCAGCAATTTTTTTCTGTCTGGTGAATTGGAGTGAATGTATTAGTAGTCCACAGCAGCAGGACCAGAATGTTTTTCAGCTCGGTAACCATGCCCATTTCATCACAATTCTCTTTTTTAGTTGTTCAGCTGGTAGCAGAGCATTAACAGCAATTTACATTTCATCTCCTCACTGATCGGTCCCATTCACCCAGTTAACACCTCTGTCACAGAACAATGGAAGTATTCTCTAAAATATTGTTCTTGGCTCAATAGGATCGATTAAATATAAATGCCTGCTACTGTTCTGTGCTTCAATGTGTCTGACTAGCTGCTAGCTCTCAAGCTGACTGAAATTTCATAGTGCACCATCATCATCTTTTTTCCTTTTACCTGAAAGTGAAAAATTTGTAACCAAAAGTAGAAATAAATTTTATTTTATATTACTAGCCATTGCTGCTATATGGCACATTTTAATAATGGCACCATTTTTTATTCTGGAGATTCATGGTGCTGTTATTCAAATACACTTAAACCAATAGATATTTGACAGAAGTTTCCTGTTCTTCTCCTTGTATGTCAGAAATCAGCCAAAGTGAACAGCAGTCACTTTGCCTCCCATTCTTCTGTAGGCTAGTTGTAAGCTATGTGTACATAGGCTTGCATCCCAGAAAAACGAATGCAAAATTATTCAGCTGTTTCTAGGGGATGTTATGAAATTTAAATGACAATGTGTTAGCTACAATTCTTAAGGCACTGCTCAGTGTCAGAAACATATTTATTTCAATGACCATATGGCAATATCAGCTAAGAGCACGCCTTAAGAAGACTTGGGTTATTGCTCTAACCACTAGTCAATGTGAGAGTGAGCTGAGTCTCAATCTTCAGTTCTGGATTTAGCATTTTAAAGTCAGAGGAAAACATACCATCACCATTACCATGCCTGGTTGCCAGTATGGGAAGCAGCCCATCAGGTGAAGTGTCATCCCTTCACATTTTAGTGCATGTGAATAGTCAGGAACTGTAGAAAGAAGCCTGCAGAAACCAAACACCAATTCTTTAGGGAACTTTCAGCTGAATAGAAATGATTCCAGGGAGAGGTATTATTTTGGTTTAGCCTGAATAAATGCCAGGTGCCCACCAAAACCGCTCTGTCACTCCCCCTCCTCAGCTGCACAGGGGAGAGGTAATATGATGAAAGGCTCGAGGGTCAAAACAAGGACAGGAAGAGATCACTCACCAATTACTGTCACGGACAAATCAGACAGAACTTGGGGAGAAAAAGGAGTTTAACTCATCACCAATCAAACCAGAGTAGGATAGTGAGAAATAAAACTAAATCTTAAAAGATCTTCCCTCCACCCTTCCCTTCTTCCCAGGCTCAACCTCACTCCCATTTCCTTACCTCCTCCCCCTGAGGGGCACAGAGGGACAGGGAATGGGGGTTATGGTCAGTTCATCACACGTTGTCTCTGCCGCTCCTTCCTCCTCAGGGGGAGGACTCCTCACACTATTCCCCTGCTCCAGCATGAAGGGTCCTCTCACGGGAGACAGTTCTCCACAAACTTTTCCAACGTGAGTCCTTCCCAAGGGCTGCAGCTCTTCATGAACTGCCCCAGCATGGGTCCTTCCCACGGGGTGCAGTCCTTCAGGAAAGAGCTGCTCCAGCATGGGTCCCCCATGGGGTCACAAGCCCTGCCAGTAAAACCTTCTCCGGCATGGGCTCCTCTCTCCACGGGTCCGCAGGTCCTGGCAGGAACCTGCTCCTGTGTGGGCTCCCCACGGGGTCATAACTTCCTTCAGGCATCCACCTTCTCTGGCATGGGGTCCCTTCCACGGGCTGCAGGTGGATATCTGCTCCACTGTGAACATCCATGGGCTTCGGGGGGACAGCCTGCCTCACCACGGTCTTCATCACAGGCTCCAGGGGAAAACTCTTTGCTGCATTGTCTGGAGAACCTCCTTCCCTCCATCTTCACTGACCTTGGTGTCTGCAGAGTTGTTTCTTTCACATAATCTCACTCCTCTCTCTTGACTGTGGCTTTACCATAGTTTTTTTCCCCCTCTTAAATACGTTATCACAGAGGCGTTGCCACCATCGCTGATTGGCTTGGCCTTGGCCAGCAGCGGGTCCGTCTTATAGCTGGCTGGCGTTGACTCTATCAGACATGGGGGAAGCTTCTCGCAGCTTTTCACAGAAGCCACCTGGATAGCCCCCCCACTACCAAAACCTTGCCACGCAAACCCACGGCAGGTACCTTCTGAGTAGTGGGTCACATAGGGCTTTTTGGATCTTGACTTAGCATGTAGGAACGGCAATGTCTGCCTAACCTGGACTTTGGTTTTCATGTCCCTGGCAGCCTCACAGTAAAAGTTCACAAAATCTTTTTTCAAGTGCCTCCTACCCTTGTAACAGTATAAAAGCTTCAGGCATATTTACTTTCACCAGTGAAAATACCCAGATGTATATTTAATGTTATTTGAAAGGTGTCTTCTGAAAGTAGCTGCACTCTGATAGCTAAGGTGATCCAGAGGCTAGAGGCTCTTTGTATGTTGTCATCCACACAGCTTCTTCTGTAGGAGCACAGGGATCTCATAGTTGTGAGAATATCACTGCCAGTCAGCGTTTTGAATAAGGCAGAGTCAGAGGAAATGCAGCTGACTTTTATATTCAACAGCCCAGTGTTCAGATGTAGGACTCTTAAGTCCAGTTGCATTTCTTGTCAATGTGGGAAGCAAATTGGGGAGCCAAAGGAGAAGGAGGAACTCTGGCTTGTGTCTCCCCAAACATAGGATCTGTCTGAACTTAGCCTGCCTTCTCTTTCTACACACACCGCACACTACACAGAAAGTGTTTATAATGCTTGCCATCATCACTGTTATTCATCCAATATTCATTGTAAAAAAATGTTCAGAGCAAAGAAAGACCTTCTCATTTTTTTGGAACTGTGTTTTGGTCTATGTAACCTGCCAGTTGGAGATGAGACTTGGGTTAGTTGCACACCAGCATTGACAGATCAGTTTATAGCTCGGTATCTTGCACTGAACAAATGCTCTCATTCTTCTACTCTTCATCAGCTCGTACACTATATCATCTCAGCTCTCCAGCTGGAGTTGCTGCTATAGTCATAACTGACATCAACTAACAGTTCTGTAAAGCTCATGATCCATGAAACCTGGGTTTTGGTGGCTTTCTACAGAGAAGAGCTATGATGCAATAATGTAGATGAAACACTTATCAACAGACAACTTGAGTAACATCTGAGAGAATTTTGTCTTTTCCTGAATACCAACTCTTTCTAGAGTATTTGTATAACACCAAATTGTTTTGCAAGTGTTTCATGTAGAGGAAGATATGGCTTTTTCATACATTTTGATACTTCTTACAGTTTTTTATTCAGAAGGCCATTTTACAGAGACAGAACATGGCCAAAACCTTGATAGAAGGGATCATAAGAAACTTGAATAAAGGATACCTGCTTAACAAAATACATTGTACTGTTATGTTATTACCAGATCTGCTAATCAACCTCATCTAGATGCTGCATTTTAGACAAACAAATGTCGCATTAGAGTATGGAAAGTTATTCCAAAGCCAGACACTTTATGTTGTGTTACTTTTAATTTGTTTTGATCTTTTGTTCTGTGGTGGGGTTTTTGTTGGTTTTGTTTGGTTGGTTGGTATGCTTTGGTTTCTTCCTTTCTGGACCACTAGAAGTTGCTCTGGTATCACTCCTTCTAAGCCTGCTACTCAAAATATTAATGGCAAATTTATACAGTTAAAAACACATACTTAAGTCTTCCTCATAAATGAATATAGCTAGAATGACATAGATCAGGTTCAATCGCTAAAACGTATGTTGCTTTAATTGTCTGATCACTAATGGGCGGATTTGTGGCAGTGAGAAGGTCTTCCAAACTTGCAGCCCAACAAAATTATGAAATCATAATCAAATAGTATTGTACATAAAAACACAAACCTGTGCATTTGTTATTGCTACCTATAATATAGACAAGCATTTATTCTACCTAAATTGTCAGTTTTGTTTCACTTCTAAAATATATTGCTCTAGTAATAATGACAATAAGCTTTCTATTATCTAACCAACTTTTTAATCTAATTGTTTATTCCATAAACCTCTCATTTCAGAAAGTCATTATAAAGACACAAACCAGGACTAAATATGATCAATTTCTGATTTTGGTATGACAATTCTCTTAAGAAAGCTGTATTTTTACAGTAGTGAAATAATACAGAAATGAGAACTTAAGGGGAATTATAATACTCTTGACCATTTAGTGCTTTTAGAAGAATATTTATTTTCATCTGTTAGACCTCCTGGACTGGAAAATCCAGGTATTTTATTTGAATTCTGCACACTGTTTGGCACAATGGGCAGAATGACCTAATCTGAGGTCTTTAAACAATGTTGGAAAGCAGATAATTCTACAAGACAATCATAACAAGGGAAAATTAATGCAACACCTTTACAGAGAATAAAACATACATAGTCCATAAAATGTACTAACCAAGAAAGTTTTTCTTTCAGGAAGTTTTCTTTTTACAAGAAATATAACTGCATTTTTTTTGTAGCTATACACACAAGAATGCATTAGAAGCATTATTGAAAACTCTTATGGGCTTACATATAACACTATTTGTATGCTCCTTTCTATGTACAAAACCTCAGTTCTCCCCTTTTCTGGGTCCTTTCATTTCCAATGGCAGGGATAAACTTTAAAACTTTTAAACAAGGGTCACGTCCTCCAAGCTCAAGAGAGTTCCATCCCAACAAATAGGAAGTAAGGCAAAAATGTCAGGAGGCCTGCATGAATGAACAAGTTGCTCCTAGACATACTCAAACACAAAAAGAAAGCATACAAAAGGTAGAAGCAAGGACAAGCAGCTTGAGAGGAATACAGCAACATTGTCCGAGCATCCAAAGATGAAGTTAGGAAAGCTAAAGCCCAAGCGGAATTGAATCTGGCCAGGGATATCAAGGACAAGCAGGGGTTCTATAAGTACATGCCAGTGACTAGGAGTATATCCTAGGGGTCAATACTGTGTCCAGTCCTGTCTAGCATCTTCATTACTGTTCTGGATGATGGGGCTGAATATACCCTCAGCAAGTCTGCACGTGACAGTGAACTGGGAGAAGTGGCTGATAGGCATGAGAGTCATGCTGCCATCCAGAGGGACTTCAGCAGCTGGAGAAAAGGGATCCTTGTGAAGTTCAACAATGAGAAGTGCAAAATCCTGCACCTGGAAAGGGACAATCCCAGGCACCAAGGAATGCTGGGGTGTCGCCAGCTGGAAAGCAGCTTTGCAGAAAAGGACCTTGGGGTCCTGGTGGACACTAAGTTAGATATGAGCCAATAGTGTGCCCTTGCTGCGAAGAAAGCAGATGGGTGACAAGGATGATTAAGGGACTGGAGCACCTCACATGAGAAAAGGCTGAGAGAGCTGGGACTGTTTATCCTGGAGAAGAGAAGGCTGAGGGAGGATCTTAGTGATGTATATAAATACTTTAAAGGAGGGTGCAAAACGTGGCCATCCTCACTAACAGCTATATATATTAAACTGAGTAAGTTGAAGCATAAATAAGTTTCACTGACTGAAGATTTTAAACCAGCCCATCTCCTCACCCCAAATGCTTAAAAGATATAAAAGCTCCTACTTTCTTACAATAAACTGAGTAACAAGGATTGCTTTTTTCAGACAGGAAAGAAAAATGTCCAGAAGTGAATTACAGCTCAATAACAAAATTTGATTAGCTTATTTGCTTTTAAACCCTCCTATCTGTGCAACTAATAATCACAACTGGTATAATTACCCAATTGTTGTTCCGTATGTAGCAATCTTATTACTGTAAACAAAACACTGTGTAAACATTAATTGCTTTTTAATGATGCCTTTTGTGCAATGGCTACAAAACATCTATGCTAAAACAACTTGGAAATTAATGTTCTGTGTACCTTAGTCCTACCCACTCCCTCCACCTGGCTGGTGGAGAAGTTTAGAGCACATCTGTGGCCTTTCAGTCCTCCTCAAAATGTTTAAAAAATCTTTATTTATTTGTAGTTTCCTCCCCATATGGACTAGAAATGTATCATCCCATCACTCTTTAAGTATGTCTATTTTATCTCTTCTGTATCATTGTCCTTTCAGTCATATTTTCCTGACACTGTTCATATACTGATAAATCTTTCACAGTCATATTGTCTCTTTCATCAACACTTTGCAGTATGCACATCTAACCCTTGTAATGTTTTGGGTTTGTTTTTATGTTTTTGATTTTTTTTTTTTTAGGTTTTAGTTTATAGATATCAAAACTAGTTCATTGGTTAGCATGAACACTGAATGTTCTCACAGGGGAAAAAAAAATGTTCAGAACCATTGCTTTCTGCCCTGCTGAGTATTTTTTGTAGTCTATTATGGTTCCCATCACTTGCATTTTATTTATTTCTTTGTCTCACTTCCTTTAAGCTCCTTTAAACTACCAATGGCAATGAGACTCTAAACAGGAAAAAATATAGGTAAATAGGTCTAATCTCTTGCTAACTATTCACCCCACTGTGCTAAGAAAAAGTTAATGCTAGGACTCTGGTTCTGCAAAGTACTTATTCAAGTTAGTAATTTAAAGGTACTTTGCTAGTTTACACATCGTGAATGTTTTGTACGTAAATAAAAATTTGGTTCATTGATCATCTTAGAGATGACATTTTCTTCTAGAACAGAAGGAAAAACATATGGCCTCAACTCGTGCTACCTGCAGACTGGGGCTGACAGAGTTCTCTACAGAAATCTATGGAAGATGATACAAGTATTTGCTTCACATGTCAAGAATGTTTCTTTCACCTTATAATTTACAAATTTTCTGGGGATAACAGTTATTTTTACATATGTTTGACTGGCATCAATTTTAAAATTAGAAATAGCTTTGCAGTTTCTCGAAGTACTATTCTAGGAAAAGGACCTGCTTCCTGTTGATTGCAGCGTTATCATTTAACCCCTTGCTGTTGTTCAGATACACATATAGCAAACCACTGGTTTTCCCTGAACTCTTTGTTAAAGACAACATAAAGCTAGCATTTTCCTTGTCTGTGTAATTACGTATCTTTCCACGCTGTTGCCCAGGTTTGGCCTTCTCTCTCCATTTGTCCCAATTAACTTTAAGCACTTAACTGTGTCCCTTATACTATACACCTCAACATGAGGTTCATTTCACAAGCACTGCAGAAAAGGAGGTGACTTCAGAGGAGATATTCACTGGGTTGTGGAAGTGCCAACTATCCACCATAAGCTGTAGGTAGGAGTGAGTTTTCTGTCTATGATGTCATTCATCAAAGGGTCTGAAGTCCAGTTAGATCAGTTTGGCCCTAGAGTGTGAAAATCAAAACCAAACAGAGTTAACATTGTGACTACTGTAGTTAACCGAAGTGGGTGAGGGAAAAAATATTACTTTCTTATAGAAAAGTATTGGATTTTGAAATCTAACACTCCCTAAAGGTTAATTTTTGCATGAAGAGTCTCCCTGTACTTCTCTAGTAAATTGAGACAGCCGAGTTCCTCGAAAGGGTGTGATGAAAAATCACTGTCGTAATATCCCGACTAAGTGTTCAGAGAACCGAGAGGAGTTCTTTTCCCTCATTTTGTGGAAATACCTCTCTTAACTTCAGTCTGTTGTATGCTGACAGTTGTAATTGTGACTCTTCCACTGAATCTGAAATGGTAATTTTGGCCTTTTTTTAACTTTTTCTTTAATTATAAAATAATATAGTAAAAATTCAAAATAACATGTAATATATTTTATGTTTACTGATAAGATTTTTTAAAAATAAATCCCAGATTAAAAGACAAGCAATCTACACTTACTCACGGACTATTTCAATTCCATTTAGTTGCTGTATACCACAGAAAAACAACTTTTCTGGAAATTTTCAACCAGTTTTACTGATTTCAATCAGTTTTACTGATTAAATGGTCATGTATACATAGATTTAAGGCCTTTGAAATGTACTTCAGCATAGATCTCAAGTCCACCTTTAAGGTAGGGGAAACAGGATCACATGTTTAGTTATTTTGTGGTTGGAGTGTACCAAAAACCCTGACACTGCATTCAGCGTGAAAGGAAAGAGACACTTTTGAGCCAGATAGGTAACAGTTAAGATTATCACTGATATGTGTTAAGTACGAACCATTTGACCTATGGAGAATAACTTAACACTGTTTCTAACTCAGAATTCTAAATGAGAAAAATAAGTAAATAAAAACTTCTCCTCAAACCTGTTCCTGTTTTGAAGTCAATTTTATTTAAATGAAAAGTGTTGTGTCTTTAATTTTCAGATACAAATCTGAAGAAAGATAGTCGTGCTCGTGAAACACATCTGCCACCAACAGAAGGCACTGCTGGAAATAAGATTTTTAAAAATCCCAAGTTTTCTGAATTAACAGTACAAAAAGGTCACCAGGTTTTCTGGAGTGACAGACGCTTCATTTCTATTTGTGAAATTTAACAACAGCAGATACACAGAATATAACCTGGCATTATTTCTGAACTACAGATTATGTTGCAGATTCTATATTATTAATCGTATAGAATGTATTCTCAAGCTTGAACCTGTTCCTCTCATATTTAGTTAGGCAAAGTTATGCAGTGTGTTTGATCCCAGAATGATATAACACATTACATTAGACAGTGGCATGATCACAGTAGCTGTTGTTGGGATTGGTTACCATTTCAGTGCAAACACTACACTTGAGGCTGTGCCTGTTCTATACAATCAGAGAAATATTGTTGTAAACCACATATTTTTCCTTACACTATGTATCTTTTTGGTTTATTCAGTTCTGATGAAAAGAAAGCCTTAAATATTAACGGTAAATTTGTGGAGTCAGCTACACTTTTTACCACACAGCTTTCTGATTAAAGGAATTGACACTACTCAGAACCAATGTGGTACCTAGTCAATAGATGACGAAGTGATAACTGATGGATATTAAAATGTAATCACTAGTAAGAAATCACAGAAAGAATATATAGCCTCAAGAATTAATCCTCAATCCAATGCAACTCAATGTCTCCATTAGAGAAGTGAAGAAAATATAAACAGTTCTCTGTCAAGGTTTATAGACAACCAAGGACTGGTGAATAGATAGATAATAATTAGGGTCATTTTTAAACTGAGTCAAACCATTTTTAAGAGGGTCACAGTCAAAGAGGAATAATGGGCTCTGTCAGCTACCATTTTTCCTAGACTCAGACGAAAAGACATAAATATGGACAGACAAAAGATTATTGAATGAGAACTGCATCCTGGGAAGAAGCAATGACCTTGACAAAGATTTAGTGTTTGGCCATGCTGAAGAATCATCTGACCATGAATTTCCAAAAACATTAAAAAGTTCAAGGGCTAAAATCAACGGTAGACAAATCCAAAAGAGAGGACAGACATATTTTAACAATGACTAACCTTTTGAAAAACTTCCCTGGAGAAGTGGTGGAGGCACCTTCAGAAAAGTTTTTGAGCTAAAACTATATTTGTAAAATCTGTACTTATTAATCCAAAAATTATTGGATTCATTGAAGGTATTGCAAGGTGAAATTTTATAGTTGATATTACATAGGATCTTCAAATAGAATTTCATTAAGGCTCATTTTAGACTTAAAATTAGTAACAGGTAGAAAAAAAAAAAAAGGAACACATATTATGATCCGGACTTAGGATTTCTGCTGAAGCTGCTTTTCAAATGAAAAGGAAGCTTTAGACCATGAAGGGCTCCTCCTCTCTCCCCCAAAATACTGGCTCTATTCTACATGCTTTTTGCAAAAAAGAAAAAAAAATGTAAGTGGACATTATTTTAGAGAATCATCACGTTTTTCACGTTAGTCGTCTAGCAAAGCATCTTGTTTTCAATATAATGAAGCTCTAAGTGACTGTGTTCAAGGCTACTCTAAGAAAGCCACCAGAATGAAGTGTATATATAATGAAGATGCAGTAAAAATTTCAGGGGCAGAGAAAAGGTGATAATACAGCTACAAGAATGATAATTTAATCAAGGGTAATCAATGAGAGTAGACTTCAGTGTCAGTGCTTCCTCTTCTATGTGTCTCCCCTCTCCTCAGTGAGTCATATCCACTCTAGAGAGCAGTAAGTAGGAACATAGCAGGACGCTCTGGCTCTTTATTCAGCTTGTATTACAGGAAGACTTACTGCTCATATAGATGACTTTTCAGCGTACAATTTGTGAACACAGGTTAATAAATGGGTTAGCCAAATTGGGACTTCTGTCCATTACAGAAAAAAGGAATAGCGACAGCAACAACCTCCTTGTCCAATGTTTCTAGCCTATTTTCCTTTTTTTTCCCTATTCTTTTTGATGCTATTAGTTAGCTACAAAAATCCATCTTTGCTACTTCAGCAAGACTTTCAGATTTATAGAGAATCCGTTTTAGAATCCTGCTTTAATTAGATACTGGTTAATTAATCCCTAAAGCTCCTATGTAACTAATCTGTCATTAAAAAATCCCTGTGAAAAATATGCACACTTTTATTATGTATATTTATTACTATCTTCTCTTATTTTCCTTGCCACACGTCATTCCAATAGCAAAACAAGGCCAAGATGTCCTGAGTTCAAAGTGTCAAATGAGTATTTAAGAAAAATTTCAGAATACCATAGGTGAACATCTGGCCATGCTGAAATCGGTATGCATTTGCTACTGGTTTACTGGGGCCAGGCTTTCAAACCAGAACTTCCAAAAGGATTCTAGTATCAAATTTCTACAAAACTTCTTAGTTTCAGCTGAGAAATGACTTATGACTTATATTTATGTGGTAAGAATATCAGATTTGTAATAAGGAAGGCAGCTTCAACATTTGGTATGTATGTCCTGTCCTAATGCTCTAGAATTCTATAAAGTATCTTGATTGACTTATTAATAAACAGAAGTAAAACAATGACAGAACAGATGACACTTTAAAGTCATATATGGTGGGTGCATCACCAGGAGAATTGCACATGGATTGCTTGTATATACAATTATAAGAGTCACTTTTAATCAGATAATTACATGGGTGCATGAAGATTACATGGACTGAAAATGCAGCATGCCGAAAGATCTGTCTTAGTAGAAAGTCTCTGGCACCTCAGTGGATGTGTTTATTGCTGTACTGTAAAAGCAAACCCTACGTGCTGCAAGTCTGTGTCAAAGCGACAGCTTTATAAGATCGTCTTTCTAAATTAGTAGAATATAAAAACATGCCAAGCACATACTGTACTAGACAAATACATTTTCTTCTTTCTACTGAAATTTTCTATCTAGGCAAAAGGTTGAAATGAAAAAAAAGGTCAAATATGACAGCATGATTTACAACTTCCTAAGTGAACAACCATACATAATACAGGAATAATATAAAAGGCAATAAATAAATAACCTGTAAAAAATCTTCTGACAGATTGCATTTACAGTAGCCTTGATTCTTCATTTTATGCAGCACTGCTGTAGATGAAGGATGAGGTGAGAACACAAGGAAGGAAGATAAAAATTTCCCAGAAGGGGTGGCCAAAATATTTAGCAGCTAAATTATTATTTCACGTGTTTATGCAGTTACCCAAAAGACATATATGGAATTTTTACATTATGATATACTGAGACTGAAATACTTAGGAGCATGAATATTACATGTTCAGCAAGGGAGGCAAAGTAGTTTCCTGTAGGATGACATTCATCAAAATCAGAGCAAACAGCGATATAATATAAATAAGAATACTCAGAAATGATGATTGACTGTATCTTTAGTTTGAAATCTATCACTATTTCTAATAAGATGATCCCACTTCATGTGGAAGAGAAAAGAGCTTCAAAATATCATAGTGAGTAGAAAAGGGGAGAATGAGTTGTCAAAAACTATCTGGAGAAAAAGGCTGACAGAGAGAGGGACTCCAGAGGTCTCAGTAGGGTTTTTCCAGGAAGCAATAAACCTTAGGGAAGAGTGGATAGACGTGTACAGTCTAAATTTTTGTTGCTTGCATGCATGCTTTGAGAGCTCAAAGTCCTTTGTTTTACATAAACTGTTATTTCCCTTAGGAGACTGCACTTTCAAGGGAACCCATTGCTGTTTCCCAGAGGGAAAAGAATCCCAGCCCTGGAGCGAAAGCAAACAATGGAGCTATGGCTGCAGGGCTGAGCGCCAGCATTACCTGGCAGCTGATACTCATGAAACCAGCACAGAGATGTGAAGCACTACAGCTTAGCCTTCCGTCAGTGGTGATGACTTAGAGCATAAGATCATGAGAGTATCATATTTGCAGCTCCTAAAGAAACACCTTAAATAGATGCTTCAAGACAGCTTGCACATGTATGTCAAAATAATACATGGAAAGACGGCTTCAGTTCAGCAATCCTCATTTACCAGGTTTTTTTTTCTGAGCAAGGTGCATAACCAAATGATGTGTTTTCCAAAGATCTCATCTTCAGTATTTTTCTGTATTCATTAAAGAGTTACACCTAGAAAGGCATATGCTAACTAGGACTATTTGGTAATCTGAAATGCTAACTTGAGTATCATCCTTTGATTAAGGACAATAAATTCTTTAGATAATTGCCTATGTAAGGTGCATCTGTATTTTGTAAGCATTATTGATGTTGTGCAGTTATTGCACTCCTTTGCTTTGATTTAGTGCTCATCTTTAAGCCAGCCAAGTCTATTTCGAGGCAGGGTATCTTGTGAACAATGATCAAAGTGTAAATTTATGCAAATTCAATGCTTCACCTTAATTACCTTGATGGTGCTTGTCAGCAACCTTTTCCATGCTTTCACTGATTAGCAAGCTATCACAAATAATTATTATTTCATCTGCAATTACAATGATGCTGTGCAATGGCTTATTGCCCAGTCACAGTATTGCATTCTGCCCCTCGGTCTGGTCTTCTGGAGTTATGCTACACCGCACATCACGAATTAGCATCCCTATTTTATTCAATCAATCACCATAAACTCCTGAACCTTATGATAGCATAAGGCAGGTTCTCTCTAAATGTCTACAAGTGGTATTACTACAGAAAATTGTTAAATATAGCCTGGAGAAGTGCAAGAGCAAGAAAGGGCTGTATTCTCCATGACCATTTCACATCTTCCCCACTTTCTATTCAAAAAACCCTTTCACTTGTCCTCTCTCCTTTTTTTGCTCAGAGTATTTTACTTCAGGAAATCTAATGCCACTACTGTTGACAAGTGAATTATGAACTTCAGAGGTTAACAAATTGCTTCTAGGCAGCCCAAGGCTATCGTTGTAAAGTGGGCCTACAGCATGGAAATGGATCTGGTTCCACCATGTTGGAGGCTTTGAGTAAACTCCAATACCAGCTGCAATCAACAAACAGCTCAGGAAGTAAGTACCTGTTTGTTCCTTTTCCCGATTGAGTAACGGAGCAGAAAAACTAACATCACCAAGTTCTGCCCTCATTTCAAACAGTTTATTTCTCATTACGCTGGATATGCTTGCATGTATTGAGAAAGGCATGAAGAATGTGGGGAAGTGAGTGGCTGGCTGTTTTTCTTTATGAATGCTTATACATCATCTTAAATCACTAGCTATAGCTAACAAGCAAAAGAAAAGCAAATATAAAAGTAAAAAAAGCAATTAAGTAGCAACATATGGTCAAATATGTCATCTCTTAAAGCAGGAATAAAAAAGGAAAAATATTGGAAGAGTAGCCTGAAGTGCTGTTTCTACACTTTAACTAGAAAACTGGTTTATTGACTCTTCAAGGTCAGAATAAAAACACCTGAAACATAAATAAATACTTCAGCTGCACAAGCCTATTCTAAGAAAAGGAAGCTGAGGATGATATAGAGAAACCAGAGTTAATAGCAGTCATCAACTCTAAAACAAAAAATGTCAACTACCTGTAAAACATAAACCAAACATTCTATAAATAGAAAGATTCATTTTTAAGTAGTCTCTGAAAGATGACACAGGAGATGAAGCAATACCCTAGAATTACGAACTGCATAATGATTAGACCAATGGAAAGAACTAACTAAACTTCCCATAAATTAAAGGGGAAACATTGCAACTTAAATCAGAATCATCTGTAAGACATTAAAACACAATGCTTACTACCATACATTTTGGAACTACAAATCAATGTCCCAGAATAACAAACTCAGATCACAGGATAGAAAAGACAGCATCAGTTTAATCTAGAAAATCTGTAAAGAACACAAAGCTGGTAAAAACATGAAAATGGAGCTATTTGGGCTAATAAAGCAGGGAAGGGTATTTCCAAGAGATGTATAAAAGCAAACAGTGTTCTGACTGGATTCATATCAGAGCTGCAAAAGCAAATCTGTTTAAGATTCAAAATTCCGCTTAATAGTTTGCCACAAACAGACACTAAGAGCAATGTCAAGTCAAGAGATCAGGTACATCTGATGAAAATTTCCCATTTGAAAATATGAAGACAAACAGGGATTGCAAATCAGCTAATGTAGTATAATGCAAAGCAAAATAGTGCTATTTTGTGCTAACATCTGTGGTCATCTGAATCCAATGACTCAGAAGAGCTACATAGTTGAAATAAAAGCATCCACAGAAGGATGAGTTAAATAACTTTCTATAATCCAAGGAATGTATTTACCAGATCTCTGCTGGGCATGATTGGAGCTTCTTGTTCACATATGGTCATCTGGACTGGAACATAAGGGTCTAGTGCCAACCAAGAAGTCTGCACAGTCTGGCAGATGCAGTGCAGGACCTATATGGGACTTTCGCTTCCTGTTTTGATACCTATAGGCCATATGGGATACCCTGCATGGTCTTAAAAAAAACAGCTAGTATCTAGGCTTAAGGAACTGACTCACACCCTGTGTTGTATTTGCTACCTCCACGGTCCAATTTGGTGAAAGGTTCAAAGCAGAGAAAGGGTCTCAAATATTATCCTAACTTATCAATAGAAAGAGGAAGACACAAAACCATACAGTCTTCCTTAAGTAGTGATTGTGTAACTAGGAAAGCCCAGAAGAAATTGGAACTAAAGGAATCATTATACTCCAATTCCTAAAAATTCTTGTGTGTAGCAGAGTGATATTCTTTCAATTTATCGACTTGTAGGAGGCCACCAAAAATTACAGACCTACATCTACAACTAAAGATAATGGTAGCAAAAATAAATGCTGTGTTATGTAGCAAACTGCTGCCACATTCTGAATTGAAAACAGTAATAAGTAAAGATTACTATCCCAAATACGTTTTACTGTCTCATCGTTTTGAAGCCAGGTGCAATTATTATTTGAAGGGTTTTCTCCTACATGTTGGAAACTCCCTGGAGTTATGCCAGAAAGTACTTATGGGTTTTTATGGAATGGAAGAAGGAAGAAAAAAAAATGAACTGGTAATCCATTACTTTTCCTACCACTGGGAAAAGCTGACAGGATTTCTCTTTCACTGATGGTCAGTGGAATCCTTCCTAATGTTAAAGTGTTCCTGAATTAGTGAGCTGAACTAGAATGCACCAGTACTTAGGAATGTTTTTGTGTGTAGACAATGCAGCTCTGTATGCTTGAAATGCTTTACTAACAGATCAGTAAGTTTGAAAGTAGAAAAGTTTCAAACATTGCAGAAGTTTGAAATAGAAAAGAACTATAAAGTCTAATGAAGCTAATTCTGAAGTTTTCTCAGTTATACATTAACCAAGTCTTTGGTCAGTCTGTCTTTAAATGTATTAATGAGCTTATTTGATGGGTTGGAAAATATTCCACAACCTGCCAGAACACCGTCAGGTGGTTGTTCCAGCTATTTGCGCTTCAGTTACGTCATCTCACTTCTTCACTGCTATGCCTTACTGAATTTCATGCAGTTAAACATGAGGGTGCTGAGTATTACTCTAATGCAGTAAGCATGTGTAGTATATGTTACTTAAGTTTTTTCATCACCCTTGGCAAACTCCAATGCTTGCAGCTCAAGTGTTGCATGTGGGTGATTTTACAAGTCACAGAACAAGACACACACACTGCTAAACTGCTTAGCCCCACTAGTTTTGATTTGTAAACCATCACTAATGACTGATGTTCCTTGCCATCTGTAATACCACACCTGTGGAGAAGAATTTTTAATAATAAGTCAATGTAGATTAATGCTTGTGCAGAGTGTATCGATGATATAATAATTTGTACATAAGAAATATGAGCGAGCATTTGCTAGTGGAATAATTTGTTCTACTGGAGAAAGAATGCTTCTGACTAAATCTATTTCATATAAATCTGTTCACTTAACCTACTTTTGGCTGCTATTTGCTCAGTGTCCAAGTGCAGAAACCCTATCATTTTGTATCAAGTGCAAAAACCTAGGAGTTAATGTATCCTCTCTGCCATACATTTATGTTAATGGGATTTTGTCTGTAGTTCACCTGCAGCTTGACATGGTACTATATAAATCAATTTTGCATTCTGTAGGCTTCACGTTCACCTGAAAATGACAGTCGCAACACATTCTTTGTGAATATATTGTTGCATTTTTCTTCAACCTACTGTCTTTATCTTCCTTCAGCACTTGAAGAACATTTCTCATTAATTACTTTCTACCTGAAATTAACTCTGAAGTAAGATTGAATTAGACCTGCTTCAAAGGGAAAAGAATAAGAATTTAAACTGGATAAACATTAACATTCTGCCATCTAACACCAGTACAAGTAAATATAACCTGGAAACCTGAAGACAAAATGAAGAAGTATCCTTCCAGCATGGCTGCAAAGTTCTGTCCACCTCTCGCTTGCTTTATCATACAACCTTCAGCTTCCTCAGTCAGAGACATTCAATAATTTTTATTAATTGCCTCTCTGCCTCATAGGCTAGTTTTAAAATCCATTATTAATAGAATATTTGACCAAGGTAGTTCATTAAACAATTACTATTTCCCTCATGTGCCCTGCACAGGCTACAAGGCTACATGTATTCTACGACACTAGCTTGGATCTGACTCTGGCACACTGCTGTGTGCTGAAGCCCAATCCGCTGAGCACCTGTACTGCATGTGTACCTCCGAACACGGACCAAGTGTGAAGCGAAGGACCAGGCTGCCCAGGAGGGGACTCAGGCGGGGGAGCATTGCGGACAGGTCAGAGAAAAGACTCATGCACAGCTCAGGCCTCTGTTGGCAGAGCTTGCTGGAGCCATACTTCTCTCCAATATCAAGCCTGAGTCTGAGCCTGTGTAGCAAAGGCAGTGCAGACAAAACCTCAGTCAGTCCTTTTTCATCATCCTTCTATTGAAAGTGGTGTCTTCAGTTTCGGATGTTCCAACAGTAGTTTCTGATCAGCTTTAAAGGGCTCTAATTCTGCCCAGTCAATCTGTAGATGAGGTTGTCTGTGCAGATTCTCCATGTTCCCTTGGAAAGCTGTTTGACCAACAACACAGATAAAATGTATTCATACAACTAGTGCAAAAGTGTCTAGAAAACAGCAAAAAACCCCCCATAGAATTTTAACACAGATATCCAGAAAAAGCCATCTGTCACAAAGAGCTACTGACATCAACATGAACAACATTGAACCTGAATTTCTGTTATCACTTCATTATGCTGTACTATCACAAGCACATGCTCCAGCGCAGATGCCTTTTGATGCTAGCCGTATTCATTAGGAAAACAAAATGTTCATATTTATCCTTAACAAAAGTCATGGACATAAGTAGCTGCATTCTACTGAAAGTTAAATTTTCTCTGAGATTATTTCCATGAAATTATACGAGAATAAATGCATTCTTCTAGCAATATAGACAGTAAAGACACTCTTTAGGATCTCTTTCTAGAGGGACTACAGACTGTAGATGACATCCAGGAAAAAACCACAATGAAAACAGTTTACAAGGTTTCTTGTAAAAGTTAAACAAACCAAAACATAGCCTAGGATGACTTTACTGAATGATTCACAACAGTATACCTGACCGTTTTGCAGATACTGGCTTTGCCAAAAATAACATCACTAAAATGCCGTGAGACTTCTTACAGGGAAGTCCAAGCAAAGATGTTGAAAAGGAAGTGAATCAGGACAAAGTGCATTCCAACAGCAGGTACTATGCTGTGGAAGCAGAAGGGTTCAGTCTGCAGGGAGATAGTGATTTATACTTTGGCTTGGTCAGATTCCAAAAAGTTTGTATATATGTTCATATCTGTTCTTTTCAATACGCTGCTGTTGAGATGGCCATCTCAAAAGCAAAAGAAGTAATTTCGTGTAAAAATCTATTAATAATACTATAAATGGTTTCTTCTTGTCTTACAATGATGGTTATAAACATGTACACTTGTGCTATGTAATACAGTGGAGTCCCAATGTCCATAAATATTACCACAATATGAATGCAAATACCTGCAGGAGCATATGGTTGGAGAAAATACATTTTCCGTCAACATAGTCTACTTAGTCAACAGTTATACTATTTTATGCCTAGTGTACCTAGCACTAAATTTTTTTCCATACTTCAAAAACTTAGAATAAAGAGAACATCCATCTGATAAGAACAGCATCAGTCCCAGTAGAATGTACAAAAAGCAATCTGAAGCAAGCATTCTTATTCATCAAATTGAAAACATTTCACTGAGACTATTCAAATTGAATAAACTTTAAGGAGTTGTTGACATAGTTTTCCCAGTCTTCAAAGTCCCTGGCCAATGTTTACATTTTTATTTCATAAGCTATACTGGAAAGAGAGTAATTCTTCCCCTTCCACTACAATGAAGGCCTTTGAGAAACTAAAGTCTTCCTCTCCCTTCCTTTATAATAGAAAGCCCCTGACTTGGTGAGATTGGAAAACCCAGTTTTGAAGAAAATGAAGAAATAATAGAGGTCAAAAGCTTAGACTATGTAAGAACCCTGTTTTTCATTTTCATTTTCATTCTATTCTGAAGTTACTTGGCCACATGTTATTTTAAAGAAAAGTGTCAAACTTTGTAGTGTGAAACAGGAGCTCTGAGAAACAAAGTTCACTGTGCTTGTTCTGGACTGTTTCGTCTTTCCAAGTTCTTTGTGCTGGAGAAGGTAGCACTTTCTGAGGCCAGATATCCCAAGGATGCACAGGTAAGCCTAAGTGACCGGTTTATTTATTTGATTTTCTAGTTTCTATAATCATCTGTCATTCTGACAGCTAAGTGATCTGATTATGGAAAATTAAAACACAAAATGAGAACATAGCAAAAACAATAAAATGCTAAACAAAATAAATGGGTCTTGCCTCCTTCCCTGAATTCATTCAAATTAATCATTGAGTAGAGCTATAACAAAATTTAAACTATTCTACTCCATCACCACCTGTTTGCCACTTAATAAGGCAATCCTTAGTAATTTTAAGTTTTCAACTTCGTTTTTTGAGGCAAGAGGTGCATTAGACAATAAAAGCAGTTTAGACAGCACTATTACCTGTCTTAAGAGTAATTTATTAAAGATATTTTTGAACAGATTCTCTTATTGTCCTTTCATTTTTATCCAGGCTATCTAAGAGAATGATGCTTATGTGATCAAGAGAAGTCAGCGTTTCAGGGGAAGGAGGAATAATATGATGCATCTTTGGGTAGGCCAACTGTTGGACATGATAGTATTTAAATAAACTCCAGAGAAGATTCACATTGTGGATTACACCACGAAACATGTAGCGAAATAGGCAGCCGTGCTGGGGAAACACATCTCCTCTGCTTCCCCTGAGGGAGACATGACAGTGGAAACTCTTATGTTGTTGAACATCTCAGTGAGCTCACATGGAGAGAAGAACTTAAAGATGCCTCAGCCACTGGAAAGCTTTAATCGAAGTTCATGACCCAGATAAAAGATCTACAGGAATTTGAATTTAATTTTCTCACACTTATGAGAGCACTTACACATCAGTGTTCTGGTATCTCATGGACTCAGAGGATGTTGAAGGACCTCTGGATGTCAGGCAGTCCAATCTCCTAACATAGGACCAAAGCTGCTCTCTGTGTGTAACCTGCAGAGGAAATAGGGCTGTGATACACTGGACTTTGTAGGAGTCTTCTATGCCAGTCTTGTACAAAGTGTCACAGAGAAGACAGGGCTCTGCTTTTGTACATTTAAAATTGACTCCATGGCAAAGAGCCTGCTGAGGAAGCTTAATAAATGTAAGACAGGGAGAAACTGAACTGGAAATGAAATTCAGTTGCAGTTTATTATTAAAACTCTCTTCCATGTATGACAAGCAGAAACAAGGAAGTTCTGGTTTAGTGTGCTGCAATTTGTAAGTGACCATTCCTACGTGAGTCTGAAAGTCTCTTTACCAAGTGTATTTGTGTGCTTATTAATTACACTGCTGAGGTAATCTGTGCGGAACATAAATTCATGGCATGCTAGCTATTATAACCATCATTAAAACACCATTAAAATATAAGGCATCTGTAGTGCAGTTTTGTCAATAGAACAAGCAACAAAAAGTCTGCCTCACACAGTTTAGCAGTCATGAAGTGATAATGAACAGCGTGTTATAAACTACTGAATTCAGACACTATAGTAAAAAGTACTTTAACATCAGTAACTTTCAACCACTGGAACACTGGTCAGATTATAACTTTCATTAGACAAAAAGAAATTAATACATAAAGATCAGCCAACAAAGTAGAAGTTAAATTTATCTTTAATGAATTTTAAAGTAGAAGAACTTTTTAAAGATATATGCACATGTAGAAAATCTCCAACATCATGATCACATCTACCATTAAAATGACCTTTTGCACTGAGACATCACTGCTTACTATGTGTCCTGGTTTCGGCTTGGATAGAGTTACTTTTCCTCCCAGTAGCTGCTGTGCTTTAGGTTTAGTACGAGAAGAATGTAGATAACACTGACATTTTCAGTTTCTGGTATGAAATCAAGGACTCTTTCCAGTTTCTCATATTCAACTAATTAGCAGGCATATAGGAACTGGGAGGGAGCATAGCCAGACAGATAGCCAAGCTGGCCAATGGAAATATTCTATAGCACAGATGTCATGCTTAATTTAGGAATGGGGGTTGGCCAGGGGGGCAGGAAGTTATCTGCTCTTCTTGTTCCCATGAGTGTGAATCCTTTCTTGTCCAGGAGTTTGAACTTTTTTGGGAATTTAGAAAAGTTTGTGATTTCTGGGTTCTGTTGTTGCTACTTGGGGGCTGGCTGCAATTCAGTCATTGAGTGGTGAAAGAAAATTGTATTGTATATAGTTTGTTTAGAATATTCATTATTATTATTATTATTAATATTAATATTAGTATTTCCTTTGTTGCCTTATTAAATTGTCTTCATCTCAATCCATGAGTTTTACTTTTTGTCCATTTCTCCTCTCCATCCCACTGGGAGGAAGAGAAGGGGTGAGCAAGCTGCTGTCTAGTGCTTAATTGCCGGCTGCCAGATTAAACTGCGACACTGTGTCTTCACCTGAATGCACTAACGTGCCTGAGAATTTATAACTTTAGCCTATTGTGGTCAGAATTCTTCTTCCTTAAAATATAAAACAACACTTTTTTTTTCTATTTTTCCTATGGATTTAGTATAGCTTTAGCATTCAGACTTTTTCTCTTTGGAGGTCACCATGTAATCTTGAAAATATTTTGTGGAAAATGAAATAAAATGGAGTGTAGTTAAGCAGAGAGAAATCGCAAAATTTCAAGTTATAAGTATCCTATTAAGAATCAGCACACAACAAAGATCCTACAGCCTAGATTTGTCCTCAAATCCACCAGGATGTTATATTTTTTACTTATACATTTAGACTCTGAATAGAAAATATGCCCACATGACTCTATCTCATTCGATGTAAGAGCTAGGTCTTCAAAAAGTACTTATTTAGCATATCACTGGTATAGACTGTTTTATTTTTGTATTTTTCTTTCTTAACTACATTGATTCCTCAGGCATGCTGCTGTCTACAGGTAAGACCCATCTGCAAACATGCCGTTATGCAGTGGCCAAAAAGGAAGGCACACTTTGCAACCCCAGAGATTGCTAATACTTGCAAAATCTTTATGGTTTTCTTCACTCAATAGCATACTCTTCTCATGAATGTAATCTATTGTTGCCTTTGATTGAATTTTAAATTTTTTCAATAGTTAGCACTCTCTCACCCCTCCACTTCTCTTCTAGATGGTCATGAAAGACTCAGGCAAGAAGAGGATCTTGAAACATTTTACAGTAGTTGGGCATATGATCTTTAAAGCTGGAATAGACTGCAATGCTTTCTAAATTCTTACTGTCTTAAATAACCTACATATTTCTTCCTTAAAGGAAACCAGAAAAAAAGGGTTGGAAAATGTAGTCACTCAGTTTACTGTGGATATTTAAGGGAAAGGGGGAATAAATTATCGATGATAGATTTTCCATTTGCTGCTTAGATAGTCTTAACACAGTGACATATATTATTTAGGCACAAATTCATAATGTGTTATTGAAGAGATTAAGCTGGATTGCCCAAAAGGATTTCTGTGCAGCCACAGCTGCTTATAGCACTGAAATTACCTATCCAAATCCCACTGCTTACACATGGCATGGAGAGATTTAACTTGGTGAGTCACCATGAACAGGGTAGACCTGCAGCTCTAAAACACCTTGGAAAGGGAACTTGGCATACAGGCAGATGAAATGGGGTAGAAAACGAGTGATTAAGTGTGCAAGTTGCCATGCGTAAGTCCTCGTAGGTGTGTACATCCAGAGAGCAAATGTGGTTATTAAGATGAGATCTTTCATAGGCACTGTGGACACAGTTTAGTAAGTATCCTAGAACTAGCTTTGAGGACCACAGAAACACAACAGCTAGATGCTGCTTGCTTGCAGTGAGTAATAACAGGCATTTCTTGCATTATAGTCTATTATTTCTGTTACATATGCTATTATCTACAGGTGAAGTTGGCTTGCATGTCTTCTTAGAGCTGATGTCACTTACAAGAAAATGATGGTCGGGGCAACCCCCACTATCAATACAGGCTGGAGGGTGAAGGGATTGAGAGCAGTCCTGCTGAGGAGGACTTCGGGGAACTGGTGGATGAAAACTTGAACAAGAGCCAACAATGTGCACTTGCAGCCCAGAAGGCGAACTGTATCGTGGGCTGCATCAAAAAAAGCATGACCAGCAGGCCGAGGGAGGGGATTCTGCCCCTCTGCTCCACTCTGGTGAGACCCCTCCTGGAGTCCTGCGTTCAGCTCTGGAGCCCTCAGTACAAGAAGGACATGGAGATGTTGGAGCAGGTGCAGAGGAGGGCCACAAAAATGATCAGAGGGCTGGCACACCTCCCCTATGAAGAAAGGCTGAGAGAGCTGGGGTTGTTCAGCCTGGAGAAGAGAAGGCTCTGGGGAGACCTTATTGTGGCCTTTCAGTACTTAAAGGGGGGATAAAAGAAAGATGGGGACAATCTTTTTAGCAAGGCCTGTTGTGATAGGCCAAGGAGTAATGTTTTTTTTAACGAAGGGAAGGTAGGTTTAGACTGGAAATAAGAAAGAAAATTCTTACTGTGAGGGAGGTGCAACTCTGGAACAAGTTGCCCAGCGAGGTAGTGCAGGCCCCATGCCTAGAAACATTCAAGACCAGGTTGGACGGGGCTCTGAGCAATCTGCTCTATTTGAAGATGTCCCTGCTCTCTGCAGGGGGGTTGGGCTAGATGACCTCTAAAGGTCCCTTCCAACCCAAAGCATTCTATTAGTCTTTGATTCACATTGGCAAGTCATTTCACACTGGACGGTACGCTTCTTAGACTGGGCATTAGAAAAGAATACACCACTAAAGCCAAATTCTACTGAAAAAAAGGGAAATAGAGCAACCTTAAATTATAAATCATTTCAGGAGGTGAATGTAAATAATTTCTAACCAACCACATGCTATCTATATTTCAGTACAATTTTCTTTCTTTTAATCTTTCTAAACACTAGAGATGTCAGTTATGTACCCTAAAGTCCAGATGAAGGCTGTCGCCTGTTAAAAACCTCCAGAACAATCAAATCACGTATTTTTTCATTTCATGAGGAAACAGTAAAAATAGATGTGTTTTCTATTACATATCAAAACATATTTTCTGTTGCACAGAAAAATGAAACCTGTGACTGAGATTTTTTCCCACTTACAAATGAAATATCCAGTTTCTGCTATTAAAGACAAGGAGAACATTTAATTTTTTTTCATCTTCCTGTCCTCAGAGTAGCAGATATGAAAGGGCAACATTGCAATCACTTTCTAATAAAAACATAGTAAAATAGTCCATAAGATGGAAACCAATGAAGGCCAGAACACTGATTTCACCCCAATGGTTTCTTTGAGCACCATACACACAATGACTGAAACTCACAGAACTCAGAAGTGGGTTATTGATTATTTATCTAACTAGGAACACAGGCCTAGGAGGCACCATCCTGGAGTCACTGGACTCTAGTCCTTTGCGATCCCTGACCACAAGTTGGTAGGGTGACACCTTGGGCCAGGGAGCTCCTTCCCCCCTGCAGTAAACAAAAGCCCTACCACAAAAAAGCAAAAGCCAAAGCCAAAATGTGCCCTGAAAGAGAATAGGAGATGCTGAAGACCACCTGTTTCACAGCCAGGTGCTCAGATGATTCTAGGAAAAGTATCACTGCAAAGAAAGATGGACTTTTTCCAAAAAATAATCCCCGCACGATTTATCAGTCTGAGCTAGGAGAAACATCCACTCTTTACCTCTCATCTGGAGAATGGATAAGCAACTGGCAACAGACTGTCTGGAAGTGTGATAGTATTTATTCATGCTTAATTAATTCTTGTCTAATTTTTCAGTGAAGGACAAGAATAGATCTTACAAGTTGGGAAAAATATCCTTTCACCAGCTACCTGTTTTAAGAGGTAGTGACACTTTACCAATTTAACTGTATTCTAAACAGTGGCAGGAGATATGGCATAAGCATTCAAAGGCTGTGTCACACAGGGTTAAATTACTTCTGAGCAATCTTTATATCTGGAAATGTGTTTATGTTTAAAACCAGAGATTGCATGACTGCTTCAGGGGAAGTGATCAAATTTCTAAAAGTAGACTTCAGGTTTCCACTACTAAACTCAAACTATTAAATAAGAGATATTACTTTCAGAAGGCTGTTTCATGCTGTGTGTTAAAATGCATTGATCTCAGTCTGGTTTCTAGTAGCCCAATTTTCCACATCAAAAAAATGAATAAAAAATAAAAGAAAATACTAGAACAGTTTGCGTTTGTTAACAACATGATTGGCTTTCTCAGTACAAAAGGAAAAGAAGACAGAATGGGACTGAAGAACAATTTTCTTTCATTCCTCAGAGGGTCTCATCACCGGGGTAAATCACGGCGGCAGCAGGTCAGTTGCAAGAACTTTATTTCCTCTTATTACTTTTCAGATTTTATTGAATGAAAAGGTCAACATATTCCAAACTGGCTGCTTTCACAGAGAGTGAAATTTACTTTAAAAACATGCAGTAAAAAGAAGAAGAATATATGAGCAATTTAGATCTCCATAAAAATGGCTGTGAGAGGTCTCAGAATATTAGCAAGGATGGTGGCAATGTTAATTTATCTCTATCACAGAACTGCATAAGTTATTTATAGTCTTAAACTCCTAGTTTAACTTCAAGTTGTTGCTTAAAGAATTCTTGAATGAGACAATCAAGCAGATTCATGTATTTGCTAACAAAGAGATTTACACTGCTGTAGTAAAACCTTATATAATGAAGCTACAAGTTCTTTTGTCATGCCAAACATGTAAGGGAGGCAGAGAGGAGGAAAACACTTTCACATGAGTCTTAAGGCAAAGTTAATGAACTTCCAGAGTTTAAATGAAGTTGTCTGTATGGATACTACATCATACTATACTCCAAACCATTTATTGACTTCTATGAGAGCATCCTAAAAAATCTTCTCTTAAAAAACCAAGAGTGTCACAAATGAAGAGAATGAACCTTCATTTACACGTACAATATGCACACAAACACATATACATGTATAGCCACATATTTACACACACTGTGAGAATAATAAAGGTCTTCCTTAATTTCGTAGGCATATTCTTCTTTGTGCTGTCTTGTCAGAACTTCTTCAGCCCATGCATTAGTGCTCTGCGTGTATTCAGTACAAAGGTGTTGAAGTACCTGTGCCAGGACTTTTTAGTCTCTGCAGAGACAAGTGAGAGAAGTGTTGCTCATTGTTCTGAATACCAGCTTACAAGTTTCATGAATCATTGATTTCTTTTCATTGGACCTGGAAAATCTTGACATAGTGTTGGTATATACAAGGAATATATGGAATCTGGAGGAATGCTTCATATATGTTTATTTTTTACCAGCCCGCTGGAGTGCCTTGCAACCGTTTTCTATTACTGTTCACAAAATTCAAATTTCCTTTGCAAGATTAGTATTAATCAAAGGTCATTGAAATATATTATAATGGTTATAATGACAGTGCAAGGGCAGTTTCATAATAAAGAGATGGTCAACTTGTTTTCAAGCCAAAAGATAATTTAACATAAAAGGGTGACAGAAGGCTATCTTTTAGGTCTTATCAAGCTAAACTTGCATAGGCACCCAGACATTGCCCACTGAAGCTGCTTTTGGAAATTACAGGCTCTGAACCTCTTTGTTCTTACAGCATTCTGTGACAGGCTGAACCTATGAATCTGAAAAAGTTGTGAAGCAAAAGGGATACTCCAAATCCTAAACCAATCAACAATATTATTGTTATTTCATGAAGAGGTCTTTAAAGTAAACTCAGAAAGGTGTTTTAATATTGTAACATTATGAACAATTTATTATTTTGTTTACAATTATGTGAATTGCAACATTATTGCAATTTTTTTATCTCATTGATATTTTTTATGAGATGTAGTCTGTGAATCGCTACGAGACCAGGAAATATTTCTCAATGTAAATCATATAATGCAGGAAAGGAAAAGTCCGATAATATGTTAATAGATTGCTTAAACAGCACAGCAAATCTGAGCTGAGACATATTGAACATATTTCAATATTAATATATTGAGGAATCTTTGTGTAATTCTGGATGGACTTGAAACTGTGTTTTAACCTGGATTCTTGTAAGTACCAGAGATAATCACGTAAGTAACATGATGAAGAGGCCTACATGTATTACTAGGGTTAGAAGACAGGTAGGAGTGGGTAGACATTTCCAAGAGTGACTCTGAAGATTTATTTGCATACAGTGAAATCACGCCAATGTTGAAGTAGAACAGAGTGGGATAAGAGAGCCTAAACACTTGTCCTATATCTGAAGGCAACACTGTAGGCACTTGTTATCATTGACCTGTTCAGGGTTAAGAATCATGTCTTAGAGAAAACTTATATAAGAGTTGGGAGAGACTTGGTTCGGATATGTTGTACAGCTTTCTATAACAGTCTTTCCAAACTTGCCATCAGGAACTTCCTTTTTTCTTAGCTTTGTTTCCATTTTAAGCTTTCCCGATGTTTAAGATTAATGCAGATGTATTTCACAGAATCACAGAATGGTAGGGGTTGGAAGGGACCTCTGGAGATCATTTAGTCCAACCCCCCAGCACAAAGCAGGGTCACCTAGAGCAGGATACATAGGACCTCGTTCAGGTGGGTTTGAAATACCTCCAGAAAAGGAGAATTCACAACCCCTCTGGGCAGCCCTTGCCAGTGTTCCATCACCCTCAGAGTGAAGTTCTTCCTCATGCTCAGATGGAACTTCCTATGCTTCGGTTTGTGCCCGTTGTCCTTTGTCCTGTCGCTGGGCACCACTGAAAAGAGTCTGGCCCTGTCCTCTTGACACCCACCCTTCAGATATTTATAAGCATTTATAAGATCCCCTCTCAGCCTTCTCCTCTTCAGGCTGAACAAGCCCAGCTCCCTCCGCCTTTCCTCATAGGGGAGGTGCTCTAGTGCCCTAATCATCCTCCTAGCCCTCTGCTGGACTCTCTCCAGTAGCTCCTCATCTTTCTTGAAGTGGGGAGCCCAGAACTGGACACAGTACTCTAGATGAGTCCCCAATAGGGCTGAGTAGAGGGGAAGGAGAACTTACCTCAACCTGCTGGCCACACTCTTCTTAAAGCACCCCAGGATCCCATTGACCTTCTTGGCAACCAGGGCACACTGCTGGCTCATGGTCAACTTGTCATCCACCAGCACTCCCAGGTCCCTCTCCATAGAGCTTCTCTCCAGCAGGTCTGCCCCAAGCCTGTACTGATGTATGGGGTTGTTCCTCCCCAGGTGCAGGACCCTACACTTGCCCTTGTCGAACTCGACCAGGTTCCTCTCTGCCCAACTCTCCAGCCTGTCCAGGTCTCGCTGAATGGCAGCACAGTCTTCTGGTGTATCCCTCACTCCTCCCAGTTTGGTGTCATCAGCAAACTTGCTGAGGGTACACTCTGTCCCTTCACCCAGGTCACGGCTGAATAAGCTGAGCAAGATTGGGCCCAGTACTGACCCCTGGGGAAACCCACTAATTACAGGCCTCCAACTAGACTCTGCACTGCTGATCACAGCCCTCTGAGCCCTGCCATTCAGCCAGTTGAGAGGACATATGTTACTTTTTATTTCTTGGTATAAGCAAATCTATATCAAGCCATGCTGAAAAAAGAATCTTGATACCCAAATTTTGATAGGCTATATATATTCCTGGGGATCCCTAAATTCGTAAAATAATAATGACCAAAAACTTTGTCAAGAAAACAGGTTAACTTTGATGGAAAAAGCTAAGCAATACTGGCAACATTCTTGGCAGTTTTTCTTTCCTGGTTTGCTTTTTAATATAACATTAATAAAGTTAATGAATGAGATTTAGTAGCTGGTAGACCAGAAGCAGAACACTAAATGCTAGGAATGCAATTATATCTTCCTTGACCCTCCACCAGTGAACGAAAATACAAGCTTTGGAGAAGTATCAAAGGAATTTTCATTCCAGTCTAAGCAGCAGCACCCTGAATAATGTCAGACTTCAACTAAAACTGATTATAAGGAGTTATGGGGAGTTAGAGGGCAAAAATTTGTGAATTTACAAGTTATGGAACTAAAGATCTTTGACACCCATTTTCTTAGATTACCTGAGATACAAACAAGAGCTGATACCTTAGCAGAGATTCATGAGGATTTTCTCTTAAAACTGCAGTTCATATCCCTTTATTTACCTCTCTTTATTTGTGTCCTGGGTTCAGCCAGGACAGGGTTAATTTTCACCAGAATCCAGGAAGGGGCATAGCTGGGTGAGCTGACCCCACCTGGCCAAACAGAGCCGGGTATTCCATACCATGTGCCGTCATGCGGGGTTCCGGTGGGGGTGAGCGGGGCTGGGGGAACTCACTCGCGGCTCGGGAGCGTGGGCGCTGGTCCTGTCCGGAAGAACGGCTCTGTGGGTCGTGCGGTTTGCTGTTGTGTTTTCTCCTGATCTTTATCATTGTTGTTACTGTTCCGTTTGTTTGCTGTTCTGTTAAACTGCCCTTATCCCGACCCACCAGTTTCTGCCTGTTTCTTTCCGTTCTCCTCCGCACCCCGGCGGGGGGAGGGGCGGTCGCGTGGCGCTTTTGTTGCCGGCCGCAGCCAAACCAGGACATTAAATTGGCACCCAAGTGTGGGGCGGGGATAACGGCAGGGCTGAGCAGCCAGTGTTAAAACGGCTTTCTTAGATTTTTGTTAATTTTTTTTTGTTATATGCATTTACTGTGTTAATGAAATAGTTGCCGGTAAAAATATTGCTGACTTTGTTCATATGGTTTTGGTATTTGAATCCTTATTTTCTGTATCTGTTCATTGCCATGCTGTTCATTACCTTGGGGAAAAGGACCAGGATGATGATTTTGCTGTACTGTATGATACCGGCTTACGATATGATAACATCACTGTGCATGAAATTAGGCTTGTATTTGCTTGCGGCACTGTGATCATTTCCGTACCTCAGATCCTGTGTCTTACAATTTGTTAATAATCGAACCCAGCCTGTGGGGAAAACCGGAGGGGATACNTTCCCCCACTCCTTCGCCCCTCCTCTCTCCCTTAGGCTACTTCTAACGGCTTTNGAGAATTTCGAGTACCCGTGGGATGCTCAGGCCAACTCGCTCCTATTATTATGCCTCCTGAATGGGTTTTGGGCCTTGTTTAGGGTTAAACAAGTAGTTAAGAACATCATGCAGAGACCTGCCCCGGGGCTGGATAGCTGTGAGTGGCTGGGTGTGTGGGACAGCATGGGCAAGTACCTAGGGCAGTGGACACCACCGATGTGTTTTAAACTCACCCCTGAACAAGTACAGAATCCAGACAATCTTGTAAAATATCTGCAAAAAGTGTGCTGCCACCCTGGGAACTCCAGAGAGACACAAATCACCACAATGTGCTGGGGTCTGGCCCACGCCTACCAAGCCCTGTTCAACCCGATGCAGTGCCCTAAAGGAGAAGGGGGGGGAAACGAGGCGGCAGGCACTGAGACTGGTGCTGCCCCCCCAGCCGGCACTGCAGCCCCTCCAGCCCAGCAGGCAGTCACAGCCCCCCCAACCGGCACTACAGCTGCTGCAGCCACTGACGTTGTCCCAGCTCCCCCGGCAGGCACGGCAGCTGCTCCAGCCCCAGCTCCAGCCGCAGGCATCACGGCTGAGCCCAGTAACCAACCAGTGCCAGTAGCAGTTGCCCCTGTAAAACTAAAGAAAGACACAAAGAGAGCAGATCGCTCCGGGAGGGATGACAATGAGCCAGGGTCATCGTGGGAGATAGAGACAGAGATCATCACACGGCCCCTGTCCCTGAGCAAGCTGCGAGACATGCGGAAAGATTTCAGCCACCACCCAGGCGAGCACATTGCCACCTGGCTGCTGCGGTGCTGGGATAATGGGGCCAGCAGCTTGGAATTAGAGGTCAAGGAAGCCAAGCAGCTGGGATCCCTGGCCAGGGAAGGGGCCATTGACAAGGCCATTGGGAAAAAGGAACAAGTCCTCAGCCTCTGGAGGAGACTTCTGTCAGGCGTGAGGGAGAGGTACCCCTTCAGTGATGAT
>Ga0065711_1029217_pt1 | contig 37097 bp, 26 predicted proteins | sample Hoacrofraction12_FD_59098 | JGI IMG/M metagenome (GOLD analysis project Ga0065711, IMG submission 59098) | Hoatzin crop microbial communities from Cojedes, Venezuela - Epithelial fraction 12 v2 (version 2) | ecosystem: Host-associated > Birds > Digestive system > Esophagus > Crop | place...
ATAAAAAAAAAAAAAAAAAAAATCAAAAGCGAGGGTGACTGGGAAAAAAAGCACAGTGTTTTCTACAGCACAGTACTTGTCTGCTGCCCGTGGGCTAGTGACATTTGAGTACTCCTGGACTGGGTTTCCTGGAGGCTCAATAGTTAAAGCTAAAAACATTAACTATGCTGACCAGGCATCCCCTGTGAAGGCCTTCTGGACTTGGGGTTAAAATGGCTTGAATTTAGCATCGCACACGTTGCTATAGATGACATAGCTGAAGTATTGGAATAGCATATTTTACTCACCAGAAGAATTATCTAAGATACTAATCTGCTTTCTCACTAGTCCTAGGGCATCAGGAAAAGGAAAGCACAGCCATCCTCTACCAGCACAGATGAAAAAGAATAGCAGTGGTATTTCTGATGTGAGAACCCTTGAAGGCAGTGGTAGCTTACTTCATCCGATGCTCAACCACCTGCCTGAGCCATGTTAAATGAGGCAAGTCAAGCCTCTACAGTTTTAAAATGAGTAGGTAAGAAGCTCCTTGTCCCCTGTTGAATGAATCTATGAAAACAGAATGGAAGTAAGGTTCTCACAGGAAAAAAAAGACATTCAACATCTCTGTCCCGAAATAAAATTAAGAGTGGCTTTGGTGAGCCTAAAGTGACAGGAGATACTGTCTGCTTTCATATACCACCTCTCATACAGTCTGGACAAAGGCAGATATTATACTACAGTTAGAAGTTTTCCCATATTAACTTTTTTTTTCACTTGGAACACCGAAGAATTCTACCCTATGAAGAGGGATAAGTGCCTCACAGAGAAATTAAATTCAGTATTAAACTGTATGGAGTTAAAATACAATTTCTATAGCTCTTTATTGATCAGATATGAAATTCAAGTAACCTGCTTCACCTGTGGTCACTGAAGGAGCAGAAGGTCACAAGATACTTACCTTATGTACTCTCCCTGCCACCAAGTGTCTAGGGCCCCACATGCCCTGGAGGTCACTAGAGGACAGAGCTGTAACTGGAGCACTACCCAGGTCTGCAGGAGATGGTGCTCGAGACACTTCTTTGCTACAGACTCACAGGAGTTGCCAACTTGATGTGCAAATGTTTGGTTTTCATTGAAACCTAACAGAGTTGCACTAGAAAACAGCTTTTTTTTTTTTTTTTACGTTTCTCATACCAGTTAGTTTTGGAAAACAGGAATAACAAAATTTCCTTAACATATTGGTATGTTGCAAGAATGAACTGGGCTAGCCATAAAGAAGATCTTGTGTACTGTACAGCAGTATAGCTTAATAGCAGAGGCAGCAGATACACGTGATTCAACCTCTTCTGCTAGAGCTGGCCTCAGATAAACAAATAACCTTTTTTTCCCATCAGGAATTCAGACCCACCATTACAGTCAACTTTAAATAAGTTCAGTTTTGTCTTCTTTTTTCTTTTCATTAAAGCCTTAGTCCCTTCCAATAGAAGCTCAAGTTTATTAAAAAAAAAAAAAAATTTAGTACACTGTTGAAATCAAGAGCTTGAACAGAAACTTGAATTGGCTGAATGATCAAGAAACAAATAAAAATGCCAGAGTTCTATCTCAAAGTGGTCCAAGAATACTTTTATATGACTCCTCTCAACTTCTTTAAGTGCAAAGGTTCTTGAGATGCCTGCATTTTAAACCACCTCTCCTACATGATGGTAAACAGTAAGTCCCTGGGCTCTCTACATCATGCCCTACTGAAGGGAAGTAAGTGTACGAAGACTGAAATGCGGTGGAGATTCTGTATGAGTATCGCAGATCCACTGAACAATCTGCAAGTATTGTCCTCTGGAGACATCAAGGGCAAGATTATAAAAGACAGAGTGATGCTGGCCTCAGTATCTGAGAGCATTTCAAAGTGATTTACCTGTTTCAGGCCTCTAATCTTCCGAATTTGCAGCACAAATGCACATTAAAGCCAAGGATGATGGATTTTGCACCTAAATCTGTGTAGATGAAAAGCTAGTGTGAGGCAGGCAACTCCTATTTTTGGCTGCAGATCTGAGGATCCTCAGGTCTGCAGCCAAATAAGTCTCTCAACCACTCAAATAAAAAGATGTAGGTGGCACCACATTCACTGCAAGGCCCTTGTGACTCTGAGAAACTTATTTAATTCAAAGCAGCCCTCCTTTGTGAACCTTCAAGATACACAATGAGGCACTGGATGTGGGGTACAGTCTATGCTATGAGCATTTCTGGGAGAAGCCGTCTCAGATTTTAGCTGCTGGCTGCAGCTTGTGGATATGGTTAAATAAAGCAGGGACCATAAATTCTTCAAAAATGTGTCAGAAACAGAAATTTGCTGCGTTATACCTCCTGATCAAGCAGTAACAAAACTACAGCAGTCACATCAACTCCAGCCCTTCCAGCCACCTCAGCACACAGACCTTCCCACGCTGGAGATAACTGCACCACTTCAACCACAGGGTCATCATTACAACCTGCTGCAGCAAAGTGGTAATTCTATTCTGGAAACTTTCTTGGAGGAGAAAAAAAAAAGGAGGTGCTCCTTTTTATGGAAAGTGAACACTCTGCCTGGCTTTCTGAGCCTGTTGGACTAGCACCCTTATATGACCACTAAATTCAAGATGTGCAACAGCAGAAGAAAAAACAAATACCAGATGTATTCCCTCACCTCCTTCTGTACCTTTTAACAGTACATATCTCATCAGAGAAAGTGTTATCTCTCTCCTCTGTATCACAGCAAAGCTGCTTGCACACAAACGAATGTCTTATGGGACCCGAGCCACCATTTCAGCTCGTTCTCTTCAAACTGTATTATCTCCACAGATCTCTCTGTCTGTGACTGTAAAATGAAGAGTGCCTCACAAGGCTGCCTGCTGGAAGCAAAACTGGTGCTTGAGCATGCAACTGCTAAAGCTTACTAAACATTTTAAGGATCTCTTTCCGATTTCTAGTACCACCTCTACAAATCTATGCTATCATGCCAGCAGAGAAATAAATACAAGTGGTGAACGTTTGGAGGATGTCATGTTTAAGGGATCTAGAGCAAAACAACAAAGACACAGGAGATATGGTAAGGCTTTTAATGCCAGCCCTGTCACTGTCTGGTTCGATGGTTTTTGGCTTTTCAGTGAATTGCTCCATTCTCCAGTCTTCCCTCCAGGCAACGTATTTCTGACTTCTCTGCGTGGCCCCACATGGTGTGAGGAGATGCAGGGAGCACTGGTCAGGAGAAGGGAGGCAGTTGTCTGTGCAGGTGCCCATCCACCCATGATGCTGGTCAGGTCACACCTGCTCACAAGCCAACCTTCAATTTGCGGCAGAGAGGGCTCACAGAAGCCAGGGAAGCCAATCTGACAGAATTCTTTCTTGCAACAAACACTTTTCAAAAACAAATAGGTTTCTTGGATATTTCCTCATGTTTAAGTGGCTATTTGATAACCAGCAATTACAAAGAATTTAATCTGGTGAGCAATCTTAATTGTTCTTCCTCCTCCTTTCACAGAAATCACATGCTTTAAACCCAAAGGCCACTTCTATTTATTTTATGAGAACAAATTGGCTCTGTCAGTTTAATTTCCCCCGGTGCTGTAACCAGACCTCCTGTTCTTCTTATAATCACAGCTGAGATGAGACAGAAATAAAACCAATTTCTGAGGACAGGCTGCATAGACAGCTCGCTCACAGCTCAAACCTCTCCTTTCCAGAGCAGACCCCCTACCCGACACCCGCATTTCAGACAAAGCCTGGTCTGCCACTGTAGCAGCAGGAGAATAACTGCTTGGCATGAATTACCCAAGGACAGCCACTGAAAAAAATTTCCGAGAGGAAATTGTCACATTAAACCTTGATGGGAGAGCAGAGGGCTCTCACATTTCACTAGTGCTTTGCATCTTTTGGGCAATTCGCAGTGGGAGGGTGCAGTGCGGTCGCTTGCTGCTGCCCACCTTCATAGGGGGAGGGACCAGGACAGGCTCTGTCACTGCTTGCTGTTGGAACTGTGTATTCTCATGATGGAGGAAGACTACAGCTTCTTCTTCTGCCTCCGGTGTGTACTTGTACTCGCATGAATGTCTACTCACGCTGGCAGCTGGACTGGGTAATATAAGTAGGACTCACACCTTGGAAACCTTTAACACGAGTTTGCGTTCAAGCCAACTCAAAGAATACCTAGAGGCCCTCTCTTGCTGCTACTTGGATTGAAATTAATTTCCAAGGTTAAAAATGGTCTTCACCCTTCTTATTTCCCATGCTGAACAGGTAGAACTTCTTAGAAGATGTGTTCACACTTGACTGCTCTGAAAACTAGGGCTCAGGGGCATTCTCCATTCAGAGAGAAAGCGTCACGTGGCATGGTTACTACTCCCAGCATGGCAAACATAAAATGCCTTGTCAAAATTACAAGCGCTGGAGCCATAAATGCCAATCAGCTGGCAGCGCAACATTTCATGAAAAGACGATGGCTGGAAAAACAAGTGAGAAAGGTCATATAGCATCCCACTTACTTGTTTTCATCATATACTTACAGTTAAGATTTGGCTGTTCATATCTACTCTGGCAAGCAAACAAGGAATCGGAAGTCACAAATTACTTAGGTTTGTTGCAAGCCACACATAGGGGGAAAGACTTCCTCTCCCCTCTTGTCTTTTCTCCACTTTTTCTGCACCTCTCAAAAGCAGTGGCTGATCTGCACGTTTTTGTTGTGGGTGCTGAGTTGGGTGAAAACAACACTCCACAACCTGTGACAGCAGACGTGACCACAGCCACCCACTGCCATGTGGCCGTGTATTACAGTCACTGCACGGTCAAGTTCTCACCTCTGCTCTTCTGAGGTTTAAAAGTCTAAAGCTCATTTCAGCATCCCTCAGTGGAGAGGTATGCAAGCAGATGAGCTTCTCCTTAGTGTTAAAGGTGAGGTAACTCAAGCCGGCCTGACCTGCACTTGCCACAAGAGTAGGAAGCCACTTTGCCCTGCTGCAAGCCATCTTCAGCTGCTTCGTGCTCCCATGTTAGGTGTGCATGGACACCAAAGGGGTTACTGAGCAGTCCTGTGTCAGCTGCCCAATGGGAACAGTTCTGTGCCTCCCTGTAAATGCAAGGTGATTTGAAGAAGCTTCCTCTGGACTGATTTTAAACATTGTTAGCGTTTGAGATGAACTGTCATCCTACATGCTGAGGCTGTTTCTCAGGCCAACACAAAAGACAACACAAAAAAACCCAGCTCACAACAACCCGAGTTAAAACAAGCCATTTATTGTGGTAGCAAGGAACGCGTGCACAGTGTTTGCTTTGATTTGTTTAGATAAGGTGGCTGGAAACAAAGATCCTTGGGAATTTTGAAAAAGCTAACAGAAAAATGTTTATTTTACAACAGAACAAAATGTTTAGGTAACTCCCAGTCTTGCAAGTCAGTTTAATGCCTGTTTTCTACTCATTCAGCCTAAATCTAAGAGTTTTAACTCTGGTGACATCTTGAAGAGTTACATATCCAGCACAGGCAAAACAGAGAGGATAGTTCAGGGTTATGGGAGTCAGGATTTCTGCAGTGGAATCAAACCTTTTCCCATGTTTATAGAAAACCTACTGAATCTTGGGGGAGGTAGAGGTCTGAAATCAGAGTGCAAATCCTTCAGGTTGTCTGCAGTTCACCTGGGGTTTCAGAATAAAGTCAGGTATTATCAGGAGAGTCTCTCATTACACTCTGTTGAATATGTTAAATAAAACAGACTTCCAGCAAGTTCCTCTAAGCATAACCGGAGAAGGTATGTGGTTGTTGCAGACACAGGGTTGCTGTAGCTTTGAACAGACACAGTACTTTAGCTAAACATAGACAGAGAAAATCAGAAAGGAGAAATCCCAACCCTCTGGAAAGAAAAGAACACTTGGTTGCAATAACGGCACCCACTGCTATCTGCCAGCTAGTAAAGGAGGCCAGCAGGAGGCACAGGGCAACTTATCAACATAAACTGAATATGACAAGCCTATTACAAACAAAGAATCAACCCTACAAAATGTCAAATAGCCCCAAGCTTAGAAAGGATTTCAAGTTGCATTCAATGCTTCTTTTGCTGTAATTACTCAGCTGTTATTTCTTCTATACTTAATATTGGCAAATGTGAAAACACACTTGTATTACATTTGATTCGTTTTATTAACAGGGTAGCTGCTTTTCTTAATAGGGTAGTTCTGTTTATTAAACAACAATAACAACCATGAAATTACTTTATGGCAGGGGAAAGACCATCCAGACTCCTCTTCCCTGACTTCCTCCCTCCCACCCCAAACCCTTAGCCCCCTGCCCCTCACCCTCACCCAGCACCAGCAGAGTGGGGTGTTCACAGGGAATCCTGCACAGCGGTGAGATGATGCTGACCACCTGACTGATGTTAAGTCTCTCCTCTGACAGGCAGCAACTTCCGAGGCTAAACTTCACGAGAGTCCAGGATTCAAAGAACTGCGTTTTCTTTGAAAAACAGCCGTACATAGCTTAGGAGGTACAGGCAGTCTATTCCTGGTCTAAAAACCCAGCTTAAGTTTATTTCACTAAAACCTTTCAGAAATCCATAATCTTGCTTTCCTATAACTCCAGAAAGGTGTGGCAAAAGCAAACACAAGTAAGATGTCTGCTGGTCACAGCTGAAATCTTAGACATACTCCTAATGCCAACAGAGGGTGATGCCATCCATCTAGGCATACAGACAAAGATGACCACTGTGCTGCATATCAAGTGAGCAACGGCATATCAAGAAATGTTAAGTTATCTTTAATTTAATTTAACTTTTCCAGTAGTGTTACCACGAAGATTGTGTAGAGGTACTGGCTTATCTTCCTAGTCATTACAAATTTGCTATAATGCTCCCTGCTATAAAATTAAGCTTCACTGAACTGATGGAGGTGTGCAAAAAGACATAGATATGACTGCAGTGCAACACCCTGCATAAGTTCAGCGTTAAAACTTTATTCATTCTTCAATAAATTCATCAGTGCAATTAATCAATTCGTCTCTAAGCAGGTGAAACTGTGCAGGTGAAACTGTGATATAACATGAATTCTGGGGCTACAGGATCCCTCTGAAATTCCACTGCCTTCTGAGATACAAAAGTCAACGATAAGGCTGAACAGGAGAAAACAGAAATGAGCTTGCCAGCTGTAAGTGCACTGAAACAAGCACGATGTTCCACTGTAAGCATACTCCTCCTGATGCAATAATATTTTCTTATTTAAAAAAAATGCTGGGTTGGAAATATCTGAACTGCCTTTCGCACTTTGGAGAGGGAGGTGAAGGAGAATGCTGAAGGAGCTTTTCCGTATTGGGACAGAAAAACCACACAAAGACAAGAAATTTCCAAGCAGCACAACTTGTCCTAGGACAAGGCAGATGCTCAAAGTTCCCATAATCAGAAGAAAAGGCAAGGCACTCTGAAAATCAATACACGTGCATACAGGTTTGCACATACTTAATCCTTAAATGTATCTGAGACTACAAAAATCGTGTGCAATGTAAATAAAAGATGTATCATACCAAAATCTTGTTAAAGAGAGGCTATGCATATCTTTTAGTTCTGGGCTAATTGATTAATTCATAGAATATGTGGGAAAGCCTTTTTTTAACTGTGTGAGAACATTACAACATGATTTCTTGATGTCACTATATTTTTTTTTTAATTATTCTTTTACAAATTCATTTCTCCTCATTTAAGGACTGATGACGAAGAGCTCTCTGTAAATCTGTACTCTTGTATGAAATGCAGAGAGCTTATAGGACTGTTCCTGATACCCTATTGGACTGTGTTGCCATATTTGACAGTTTATTTTCACTACAGTTTCAACATAGAGAGCATGAATTAGGTCCTGGATACAGAAATTACAGACTGTTAGGTATTGACAGACCTCAAATCTTACTATACAAATACTATGCTGTTGGTTGAAACAGCTTACTAACCTCAAAATTATCTGAGGCAACTGCTTATCTCCCTTTCCTTTTTATTTTCTTTTTTTTTTTTTTTAACAGTGTTGATTTTCCTTCACAGTAAGACTTGTCTTCATCTTTGTGACAAGATGACATTGCAACAGTTGTACATGCACTTGAGCACACATTGTGAACTCAGTGTGCATTTTTAAGCTCTCCCTATATTGCTAATCCTCATTGTCTCTGTTTGCAAGCTCTAGCAAATGCAGTTGCAGCAGTCTACATTTCTAGAATCAACAGATGAGAAGAAACATAGTGTCTCCCTCGCTGCTGAAGTCTGCCCTGCAGGCACTCTGTCACATCCACTGCTGCAAGCTACATCTTCAAGCTACATTTATTAATAAAGATATTCACTACTGACAGAAGACTTGCCAACTGTGTGCCAGACCCTGAGACAACAGTCCATGACATAAGTCCTCCCACCATTTCTGTCACTTAAAAGGAACCTTCTCTCAGGCAGCCATGAGCATCACAGTGGCTCTGAGGGGGAGGCCTGGCAGAGACCTTTTCTGCTCCATCACTGCTGAGAGAGAAATGGGAGCTGCCTCCTGGAGATAGGAGAAGTGGCAATGATGAATACCCACATAAAGATGTGTGTACCAAATTTCTCTTTCTTGAGCTTTTTGCAAAATTTTTTCTCTTCCTTCTACTGGTTTTTGGTTGTCCTTAAGCTTTCTCTTCAGTGTCACCATCTACTTACATCTTGGTAAAAGAGGTCATGCTAAGTGCATCAAGCCACATTCCTCCCGTGTAGTACCTTGTAATTGTGAGATCCCTGTGGTTTGAGCTTGTTCATCCTGCCTCTGCTCAAACTGACTTCTGCTGAGGTCCTATGTAAGGAACCCAGTCTGAACAGAACCCTGAAACAGAGCTCATTAGCTGTCCAGCAGTCCTCCTGCTTGGCATTTTCGCATGTTCATCTACAATCTGGGGTAACGTATCAGTCTCTAAAACAACATGCTGTCTCGCACTCTCGGCAAAACATCAGCACTGAGACATTTGTTTTTAATTCCCTCCTCCTATTACAACAACAGCAACAATAAAATCAACCCATAATGATTTCTTGGGCTCAAACCAGCTGCTCAGCAAATTAAGGCTCTAACAACGAGAAGGATGCAGGGTTTTGGAACGCAATTGCAAATGTTGTACTAGACTGTGTCCCCCCATCTGCAGCTGAATTTAGGAGCAGTGAAAAGCCCTCTCTGGCAGCAACACACCCGGGAGTCACAGCAATCATACCTGCATGGAGAAGGAGCTCATCCCTTCCTCTTCCTGGCATTTTTATATAGCTAAAGGGAAACAGAGAGGGAACAGCCCCTGCTGTTGGAACCCACTGTGGGGCCAGAGGATGACTTTGTGCTGGACTTCATCTCATGCATCTATGCATATGCCAATACATGCTATCTCACGGCAAATTTTAGGTCTGGGGAAAGCTGCCCAACTTGGAGTGTCTTCTCAGCCTGTATTCCTGTATGACTAATGCAGCAGTCTGCACAGAGGCAGCTGGAGAAACATGTGATGGCACTGCAATTTCATGTATTAAAGGATGCAAGCTGGACAGCGTAGGCACAAGAAGAAACCCGTAAAGCCTATCTGTATTTCTTTTGCTGTTACAGGGCTGATGGTCAGAACACCAATTTGCATATCGCTAGTCCCACCATACGAAAACCTCAAACCATGCAGTAGGTACCCAGGTGCTTCATAACACGCCAGGATATTATCTCAATTTTACAAAATTATCTAAATCAGTATTTTTTAAAATGTCTTCCATTCTTAGGAGACCACCCTCCTAGTACATTTTACCACGAGTGTGGAGGTTCAGCCTTCAATTCTCTCCAGTAAGGCAGCCACCAAACTGGGATAACCTAAAACTGGGGAATGCTTGTAAAAATAACAAGCATAAGCAACGTGTCAAATGTCTGACTCATGGCAAGGAACCAAACTCCAAGTTCAATGCCTGGGCATTAATGCCTGAGGTATAAGACTGCACCCGAGATGCTGTAAAGGCTCGGAGACGTCTCTGCTGCATTTTACCTGGAAGCTGCTGGTGAACGGCTCTGTGCCAACACCTCCTCTCCCTCCAGTGCAGGAAGTCCTTCCCTGCAATAGGATAAACTGCGCCAAAATTTCACCACAAAATTGTAACATGGTCCAGGGTGAGATGCAGAGCAGCTTCAAACTCAGGTAGGAAGGGCTGGATTACCATCCTGTGAATTACTTGTGGAGGACCAACCATGAAGTTAAAGATAGCCATCAAAGGAGGAAACCACATGACTCATGGCTCTGTTCTTAGATTATTACTCTAGCATGAAACTCAGACAAAATTTGGCCGCTTTGAAGCTCCTCCCACGTTCCTGCACACAGATAACCATAGGGAAGGGAAGGATGGTTGTCAGTAAGGTTTATGAGCAATTTCTCATGACAGCCGTTCTCTGTCCACCAGAGGAAAAACTAAACTCCCGTGCTGGCATCAGTCCTTTTTAGGGTTTTATATTGATCACTCTTCCTTCCACAGAAGGAACAGCTACCCGTGGAAAAGAGCAACAGCGTAACTGTGGGGGGGACTCCATGGAGTGTCCAGTACGGTCTGCCTTTCTAGGGTCACAACTTTAGACCAAGTATTAGCTTCACTTTTACTTTTATTGCCACTTTTTTAACTGATTGGTTATTAAACAGGGGTTTAACTTGCAGGAGAGGGTTAACAGCAAGATTTCTTTTGCATTATTAACAGTTACTGTAGAAGCACTGGAACTGTAATCACTTTTAGGCTGAAAGCTAAGTTTGGACTACAAACTGTCTATTTACTTCGTGTTTCCCTAGCTCTTGTCTAAACAGGATTCTCTGGTCGTACAACAGATTTGGGACAAACCTTAGACGTTTTTACTTTCTTAGGAGCAGCCACAGGGCCAGCGGAAGGGTCTGGGGCAGTGGCAGCTGCCAGCTGAAGTAGCCATGTGTCCCTGTGGCATCCTGTTCAAAACTCCTTCCCCTTGCCCAGAACTCCTTCCCTTGCCATAGGCTCCTAAAACATGCTTAAGCACCTAAGTCTATTGCCTCCAGGTGGCTTCTCTGGTTTTGATGCAGGAACTTAATAACTGAGAATGCTGGGAAAAATCTCAAACTGATTTTCATACAACAAAAACGATACAGTCCCCCCCACCCCAATTGACATGTTAGTTTTGGTGTTTCCCTTTCTGACTGACAGGTTAACAAGAACTTTCTCATTCAGAAAGAACTTTTATGGGGAAGATGCATTTTATTTTTCTTTTTATGTGCTTTGCATCTCACTAAATGACAGACAGCAAAGTTGTGTGTACTCTATGAGCTGAATATCATTTATCAAAATTGACACATTCAAAATAAGGCTGGGACCTAAATTTGTTATCATAACTAGAAAAATAAATACAACAGCTAATCTCAAAACTCAATTTGTATTCTTTATGATGACTTACAGCTGGCAGTCCTCATCACGTGAGATCTGTGAGCTATAAATAAACTTAGCTTAGGACAAACGAACATTTTTTACTCGCAGGACTTAATGCATTACAGTGTTCTGGCAGAACAAATAATAACACCAGACCAAAATAATGTCTCATTTTTAATGAAAAAACAAGGCAGTAAAGCAGACCTCCAAAAAAGGAAATCTCTAATCTACAAGTGCAAGTATCCAAGCATGTCTCCAACTCTTCTCATTTACTTTAATGAGAGGAAATCAGGCCACCAGAAGTTTACAGACTAATGCAATTACAGGGTGGCTCAAGAAGCACTGATTTGCCTGTTAGCTACAACATGTAAGATAAAGCTGTGCTAACAGTTCTGGTTTTCCTTTCACAAAGCTGAATGCCCACCAATCAATTAATCGGAATCAGTGTTTTTCATGGGGGAAAGTAGCAGTCAGTTGCTGACAAATACATGAATGACTATTTCTTACAGCTATTTTTAAGATCCATTAACTAACTGAATAATTGGATTTACCTATAAATAACAAATGCATTTTCATCAAATAGCATTTAACATTTCTTACATCACAGGTGAAAAAAAAATCCTCTTAGTAGGTCTAGTATTAAAAGGCAAATAAAATTAAACCCATAATCATAGCACCACTTCAAAATCACCATGAACTTTCAACAATCCTGTGAGTATAAGGATACAAATGCACCATTAAAAAGTCACTCACTGAAGAAAAGCCACTTGAAGAAAACCAAGTTGTTTTGCTGTTTGCAAGTGGGATGAACGTGGGAAACAGCCTCTCTTCTGGAATGGTGTGCGGCAGCTTGCATATGGACAACAGCAGAGAGCTGGACCAGCTCCAGATGTATTGAAAGCAGAGCTCATTGTTTTTTGGAACCACAAACACTGCAGACCAGTCACTTAAAAGAAAAATGCTGGAATGCTGGTGCTTGAAGTTAAACTCCCAGATTCAGTTCCTGACACCTTAAAAAGTGGTATCTGGGGCTGATACATCTCAGAGTTACTGATTCGTATACATTCAGATTTAAATGTTGAATTTCAGGTGTTCAACTTTGCAAGTTTGGGATTTGCCAAGGCCCCACCAAGGCTAATCTGATTGCTAACATAACTTCCAATGCTTGAGAATCTCAGATTCTGAAAGGAAATGTGTTCAGTGCTACTTAATTTTCATCAAAGCCTTAATACGAAAGTAACCCACACTACTTCAAACGTTTGCTGATGGCTGAATTTAAAAAGCCCACACCACAATCCAAGGACTGATGTTTCTCCAAACCAAGGACAATTATTATTCACATTGCTGACTAGGAGGGGAAGTACCCAGCTTGCAAAAGGATAATTCAACTTGACCTAGGTAGGACCTGGGTGGGACCTAGGGTTGTTCTGTCAGGGCATGGAAAGAGCATGCTGTTCTTCCACCCAGAAACAGTTCTCATAGCACCCTGGTAGTCTGTGCATTGGGCACCATCTTTCTTGGCTACACCTTCCAACTTTAGACTCTGCATAGACATGCATAAAGAAGTATTTAATATTATGTCAGCTGATAACTTCCAGAAACACATCTGGACAGAGCTTCGTTGAGTAAGTCAGCTAAGCAAAATTTACCCAAAGGTAATATATGCCTTCAGTTAGGAAACTGTGAACATCTCAGCAACTGACTAAGTAACAACCTGGTTAATGTGCTTATAAGAGCGTTAGCACTTACATTTCTTCTTACCAATTAGTGTGGTCTCAAAAAAGGATAAAGAAAAGATCATCGCTTTCTAAGGCGATGCGACAGCCAGCTATTAAAAAATCACGGATGAAATCTGCAGCGTAATCAAGGTTATGTCTTCAAAGTCCAGCTCACCCAGACTCAGACCTGCAGATTGCATCCTGCCACCACTCTGGTTCATACATGGAGACCTTGCTCCCGGTTTTGGCTGAAGTACCATTCTGGGTTAGTGAGAAAGGCTGGAGTCTACGTGGCTCCTGGGTTCTCTAAATCTGCCCGTTCTTCAGCACGGGATGCACGTGACTGCTGATGGTCCTCATCCAACCCGAAGGACGAGGATGCAAGGCTCTGATGTCAACATGTATTTCAATTTTGTAGTGGAAATGGTAATGTAAATGCAGCCCCAAACTATGCCAAAACTGCAAAAGGAACTCTAACCAAGACACTTCACCTTGACCATTTCATCAGGAAACCTGATTAATGCTCAGAAGCTCTCGGCACAGCCTAGATGTGGACCTCAATATACTGGACTATCCTAGTTTTAACACAGCAATAATAATCTGGTCACAGCCTCCAACCAGAGCTAAGAAAAGAGGTGGACACATGAAGGTAGGGTGCAGTATCAGGAGACAACAAGGTGAAAGTGGCATGAATGAAAAGCAGAGGCCACGCACACCCCACCAACATTACTATTCCCAGCCACAGGTGTGTGTTGGCATCACAAGAGTGAGACTTGGAGGAAGACACTCAGGACACTCAGAAGGTTTTTTTAGGTGGTTAAACAGACTGTAATTAAAGCCGTAAATCAGAACTTCTTCCAAGCCCACAAGTTATGCAAGGAAAAAAAAGCAATCACTCAACAATCTTCAGACAAAGCCAACTCCTCAGAGTAGAAAGGAGAAAAAAACATTCCTGTCTGCACTGGGGAGTGTTCACGGAGACCCAAAGTAAAATAATGTGTATCTTCTAACAGGAAGCTCTTAAGAGTGACTATAATTAATGAAGGGAACAATTTAATACAGTCTCTGATGAATGCTCCCTTGCAGGACATGCGAAATCAAAACTGGATGTTTTTCTAGAAGATAAGCTGTAATCCAAACAGAAGTCAATTTAGGGAAATCCAGTGGTCTGTGTCACAATGCCAGTCATAACGTGATTACACCTGACTCTTTAAACCTTATAAACCACGAATATAATGAGTCATGAATACCAACAGTACTGTTCCTTCCTTCAATGAAGTGTCTGGTGATATGGTGCCTGGATGTGGGTGGGTTATGATTTATGATGTATTTTACTGTGACTTTGCTCAAGAACTTTTTTCCCTGATGATTGCCATGGCTTGGAAAAGTTCTTCTTCCAGGAATTATGATAAAAAATTGACTTCAGCAAAAGCTCAATTCTTTATCCTGAAGTCCAGGTATGCCTTCCCAGCACAAAATAAGCAAGGATTTTCTAAAGGGAACTGGAGCCAAGTTTTAATTATTTAGAATTTATACCAAAATGGCCCAGAATAATTTATGAACACATCATCAGAATCTGGTTCTTACTACTGCCAGAAAATGGCTATGAAGGTACATAGCAGCATGCTTAAACATGTAGTTACAAATGTCTTGAGAATGGGCTCTGAAAGTCTTTCTCAGTGAACGAGGACAGTGAATGTGGTGGTCAGCTCAAAACAGATTAAGACACTTCTGTTGGCCAGCTGCTGGTTACCGGTAAGGAAACCTACTGATACTATCACTCCTGCTTCACCCAGTCGATCATTACTACCTTTTTTCTACGTTCTCCGGTCTTTTAACTGAGGCCTCTACTTCATACAAGGCCTTCCTGTACCTTCTGTCCCCAGATGGACTGGTCTGTTTATCCCTTATTTTCTCCTCCCTCAGTTTCAGGTTCTTCCATTCTTCCACCATTTCTATGGTTTGCTGCCACTGTTATTTCCTTTCTGCCCCACTAGTGGACAAGTGGTTGGGATTCCTACACAGGGTGTTAAGATCTAAATCCTAAATCCTAGCTGAGCTCCTGTATGCATGATATTCTGCAAGACGTTAAGCAATTTTTTGATGTTTGTAGTAAGCTCTGCGGATGCCTGGAGCTCCAGTTTCTTGGCTTTTGGTTTCCTGATTTTTATTAGTATCAGCAAAATTCATGCTTTGATGCCTAGATTATGCCCTGGGTTTGCTCTGATTTTGCATTCAAAAATTACCTAGCAATCTCCAAGCTGACTGATGCCGGTATACCGAGGACAACATTTCTCAGTTGCCCAACAATGATCCTAGCATCAAAGTAGATCTATTTTACAGTGAAGAAAATAATTAGAAAAGTCAAAGGGCATTAAGGCCTTGTGAGAAATACAGGTTTAGGTTCTGAAGCGCACAGTTAAAAATTATGTTGCTAAAAATTAGCAGGGAGTATTGTTACAACCTAGAAAGTGAGGAACTATGCAAAGAGTCAGGCCTTCATGTTGTTGAAGATGCTTCTGTAAATTAGATACTGGGGTCCCAGATCTATTAATTCAAATTAATGTGTTTTGCTTATTTGCATTTCTTTTATTTTGGAACAAGATTTCTTGGTTTGATATTACTGGGCGGCTCAAGGGTAACCAGGTAAATATCACAAGACTTATGTGTGGGACTCTTAGACTCAGTTAATTATCTTTCATTTGCCTGTATTTTTGCTTTCCAACCCCACTAAAAATCTTATTTTAAAATTTGAATTCTTATGAGGTTTAAATTCTAAGATATAAAATATGCAAGAAAACAGTAGCTGTTTAAAAATTCTTTTTTTTTTTTTTAAATGGAAATGCAAATAACAATTTTTCAAAAGAAAACTGAAAATGTCTTCTGCTGCATATGCAGCCTGGACACATCACTCACAAATACTTAAAGGATAACCATTCAAATCTCATTCCCACAGTCTCCTCTTCAATCTATTAAAAATGTAACGGTTTGCTCACTGGTCACACGAAAACCAAAGGGTGGTGAGAGCTTCTATACCTTGGGCAGATGTGTGTTGCATGGGGTCAGCATTAAAAGACTAAAGACTAAGAGGGAAAATGGAAGTTGAAGAGAACTGGGAGCACTTTTGAAAGGCAGAATTACGGGCATCATGTAGCAACAGAAACAATAAGCTGGAAGTGGTTTAAGTGCAGTTTGTAGCAGAGTGACTACCAATAGCAGAGATAAAATGACCCATGTTACTATAATAATGTGCGCAAATAGGTATTGCTAGCATTTGATGGTACTAAACCTCCCCAATTATACAGCAATAAAACTAATTCCATTTGCTAAGACAACATTACTAAAGTCCCAGAAAGCCAAGAAATGCCATTTAAAAGCACAAAAATGTAGATATATTGTCCTTTTAATTTTCTTCACACTTCTTAACCCCCCAGAGGTCAGTCTGACTTTTTTCCCAAGCTTTCCTCTGCAACCAGAAAAAGTTAGAAACTTTTCTTTAATTATTTTTAAAGCAAGCTGAAATTCTTCTATGCTGCGTCAATGGCACAAACTGAGAGTTTCAGAAAAATGCTACCTATTCAAACACTCAGAACAGCACCAAAAAACCTGGCAGCACAGAGAAGCCAGAACCACTTACATGCAAGCAAGTACCATCCAGCCACGCTGGATGCTCATTGCACTTTCCTCTGTTTACTTTGTAGGACACCGAGGATCCTGTACGCTGAGAAAAGGATTGGCAGTACCTGATTGAAAGCTATGCAATCAGTCATCTGCTGCTACCATATAATGTTAAGCGTAAGTCAGCTCCTCTTGGATGTTTTTGTAGTTATTTGTTACCAAGACAAATTACTGGTCTGAAAACACCCCTTCAGTTGTAAGGCAAGATGATTGTTTTTCACTGTGCAGGGCTATTTATTTGCCTGGGAACACAGGTTCGTATACAGGCTGGAGAGTTATGTTAGATATCGCTCTCCAGAGCCTCCTTCATCTGAATCACTGAGGACATAATGGGAACAGTTTTGGTTAGGTATAAAAATTTACTTGCTCTCAGTGCTGGAGTTAATAGGTGGTAGTTGGAATCTGGGACCTGTCAGCGAGGAACAGATTTGCATGTAATCATAATTTGAGCATTTCTTCCAGATCTTGCCTTTACCACATCACCTAGTAAAGTACTAAAATCTAGAGATGGTAGAACAAACAGCTGTTTGTATGAAGGAAAAACACCACCCAGCCAAGCAGAATGCTCCCCAATGAAATTAAAGGATCACATCTATCTTTACCAATAAGACCTTTCCAGTTTTATCTGATCTTAAATCCAAAACGATTTAGTGCAAACATACAGCACTCAACAGTTCATTAAAATTCAGAATGCCAAACCTGACAGAGCAACTGCAGAACTCTAATGATTTACAGTCCTTATTTGTCTCCTGTAAGGCTTATGATGTCCTTTAGTCATGCACCTGCAAAAGCTGTGCCTCTGCTTTAGGGAATTTATGTTCCTGCAGTTCCTCCTTACTTCCTAAGGGCTGAGGACAAATTACAGCTTTTTAAATGAGCAGCATTCATTAAATTAAATTACTAGTAACACTGCACTGCCTGAATGTGCCCCTAATTAGTCTTAGAACATTTTTGCTATGTACCAAGAGAACAGAGGTGGCCCTGCCTTTTCACTAATCATGTCTGTGCTATCTCCAAAGCCCCTAGCAATAATCTTTCACAAAACTTCTCCACTTTTGGTATCACTATAAATAGTACCTTCAAACTACTGTCACATTATGTTCATACACCCAGCCCTGCACCAGTTCAAACCAAGGAGAGTTTTGCCATTGACTCAGCAGGAGCAGACTGTAAGCCTGAACGTTGACCACAGCTTTCATGCAAGTCAAAGGTGAGCTGGACCGTCTTCCAAGTGTGAAATGCTAAATGGCCATTCTGGTTGGACCGCAGGTTTACCTAAGAGCAGAGATGAAATGCTGTAGCCTTCCTCCAGAAAGGTCAACAGTATACTCACATCAGCTGTCTAATTAATATGATTTAATAAATATTAATGTACAACAGTGCCTGCATAGGCAAAAGGTAATGTGAAATTTATCACTGGTTTGACTAAATTAGCTCATTGCAACAGAGAAATGCAAATAACTTACAGAAACAAATATTTATATTCAACTGTATTATTTGTTTTCAGCATGTACCAGGCAGAACTACAAACCGGGGGCTACGAACAGCTTCCACATCGTTGCCATACTTGAGGTTTCAAAGCATCCTAGCACTACCCAGAGAAAGTCCTGTGGAATTCACACTTTCTGAGCACAGCATGAACTTCCCAGCTTGATCCTGGACAGCCGTCCATGCACATGTGTAATGAACGCCTGGTATGTGGACAGCAGGCTATGACTTCATAGCCTGGCATAGCCATAGCAGGCATGACTTCATCCTTACGGGGTGCAATATGACCTGTTAGGGGAAACCATCTCTCTCTGTTTCTGAGTAAGCAATGAAGGAAAGAAAGCTGAAGGCATCACTTACTTCAATGAAGTGGCCATCTGCCCGATGGACTTCAATGAACAGAAATACACATATCCTTGTTTGAGCTGGTATCACAAGCACAAGATTGTGCTGCAAGGACAGTAAAGGTATTTAATCTTTCAACCTTTTTGACAGAAAGTGGGCACTTGATTTCATTTGATGTGAGTGTTCCCCAGGCACCCTATTTAATTTTTGGCTTAGGCAATACCCTGAATTAAGCCCAGAGACTGCACTGCAGCCAATGCTGGCATTCTGCTTTCTGACACCTTAATGCATTTGGATCCAAACATACAAAATTTATTATCGTTGCTCTAGTACTTGAACAGCTCTGCACTGCGTATAATTCAGTGAAGAATGCCATGCCTTCAGGGATCCACTGGACACACGGCCAAATTTTCCTTTCATCTCCAGCTTCTGGTAATATATTGGGTGTCTTATGACTGCAGAGCTGTCTATGTTAAAACAGAACCAGGACAAAAAAGCACTTCATGGACTTTCTGAATATTTTTTTTCTGTAATGCTTGATTAAGACACCAGTGGAAGAAAGAAGGGAGACTCTTCTACAAAAACACAGTGTTTAGAGACACGCTAATCGTGAAAGCCAGTACCACATACATTTCAATTTGTATTTATGCAGAAGTAAGTTTTCATAATATAGTAAGGGATAGTTAAAAACGAAAACCTGTGCTGAAGGAGATCCCACAACCATCCCAGAGAGCCAGTTCTCGGGGGCACTTTGTACAATATCAGCACTTGAGAAGTCCTGGTGCCACCCTTTTGACAGTACAAAATCCCACCTCTATCCCAAAGAAGATCACATAATGACTGCTAAGTGATCTACACAATCTGTATAGTTTGGATCCCTTAAGATAAAAGGATTAGAAAGGGAACAGTCAAAATGGACTTAGCAACAACAAATGCAAGCTATCCTTGTACAGAGAAACAGCTGTGTATGCAGACCTTGATCATTCTGTTTCCAAGGACACACCTTCTAGATATACTGATAAAAAAGATCAATCTTCAAAAACCATAAAAGCTAGTGAGATGCAAGTCTTGGCAAATTGTAAAAACAAAATGATACAAACAGCATTTTAATTTTGATTTGCCTCTTCTGGGAGGGGTGGGGGCGGAAAGATGCAAAGCAGGGGGTAGTATTTAGAAGCCATATTTTTCAGTATTCCTTTGCAACTTTTGAGGCTAGAAACCTATTTTCAAAAATTAAATGTATTTCTGGCATTTGGCATTTTTGGAAAGAAAAACCATACCAAATATGTTGAGAGTTGTGATAAAGTCAGGAGAACTGAGGAAACGTAATAGGTATTTTTGCATTGCAAAGTAACTCTTTCATATTAAATGCCATCAGAGACCAGTAGACTGCTTTCACGGAAAAGAATACCACAATGTACTGTGAGAGTAAGTGTACAAATAATGACAGACCAAGCTGATTTAAATTTACACTTTTCAGATGTCAATCTTGCCTGCAGTTGTTCTACTGCTACAGTTAATTGTTGTAACTTCATGGGTCCTCAAGGCTAACGGCCTTGAAGAAAATCCAATTTAGAAGACAACTAACAGGTATTAAGCAACTAGAGGGACTCAGAATCGGAAGATTTGGATTTCATTCTCCTATCTGCTGCTGACTTGCTGCATGACCTTGATAAAACAGTTAATTTATCCAGGCTGCAACCCGGTCTTAACATGCATTTCCTAAGAATGTTATGAGGTTTAATTAATTAATTGGTGCCTATAAACCTTTCAGAAGCCTAAGGACAGAAGGATGAAAATTATTAACAGTATTTTCCTACATACAGAGGTACAGGGTGACATGTTTTCTGTATGAATACAAATGCAGAGCCACACAAACATACACAACATGCTTTCTCATAACTTCTTCTGTCTTGTTCCCTCACGTAACAGCAATATGGAAATACACAATGAAGGAACAAAGACTACATATCCCTACAGATCCTTAATTGTCTGCGTAGGTAGCTCTGCCTCCTCTTTACAGCACATTCTTAACATTACAAATTATGCTTGTTTAACAGCATTATGAAAATAAGTTGTTCTTACCCTCAGCCCCTGCTCCATGGACAAGCAGAGGACCTGCCAGGGTGCTGTGTACCTGAACATGTTTGGCCCCTCCTGTAGATAGACTAAATAGCAAAAGGCACGCAAGTCTCTCAGGTCTCCTGGTTGCTCTTCATCTGAGGGACACTTAAATTGAGAGAAATCCTTTAGCTGTACTCTTCAAGTGCCCCCCGAGAAGACTCTAAGACAGCGTTACAGCCATTACACTTGCACCCTGAGGAACTGAATAACTAATTCAATAAGAGGCTTTTTTTCTTGGGAAGAGCTTAGCTCAAACTCAATTAGCATAAATAGGATGATAACCTTTGAACCTCCCACTTCTCTCAGAGGAGCCGATGGTGGACAGCACGTCACAGCAGCAGTGCTCCCTCCCCTGCAGATCTCGGGTTTGTTTGTATTTCCACTGCTGGCATTCATCGCTGCTTCACAAGTCCAGAAGGAGCTATCAGAGACCATCTGTAGCTTTGCATTTTTTACTTCTGCTATTATCTTTTAGCCTGGCTCCAAGGAAATCCCTTTTCCTCCTGTCAGGAGGGTTTCCCCTACCCTGTCTCTGGCATCCTGACCTCTACTTGGCAATCGGCATGATTTTGCTGAATAAATTAACACAGAAGCTGCTATAACACTCTCATGATAAAACTGGTATAGTAAATAAAGTTACCACCCTAGATGAGACTAGGTTTTCTCCAAAATACACTGAAGTGAGCTCTTTGCAACACTGGAAATACAATATGCTGCAGCCTTGTGGTTAAGTTTTCCTTAATGGATTGTCAGTTTTTCAGTCAGAAAACAAGGCCTAGTCTCCAAGAGATTAAACTGATAGAAGAGTAAAGCTCAGTTATTTTCTACATTTATGTTATTTCAGTGATGAACTGAAACAGAACTTCCATGCCTTATTGCTGCTCAGAAAACGGTGGGATGCTGTATGCGTGCCATGGCCATGTTTGCTTTTCTTTAATGATAGTTGTTTGTACTCCCAAACTATCACGGATACAAATCCAGCCACACAGATAAAGTACCTAACTCCTCCTGGCTTTTTTTTTTCCCCTTCATTAGAGGAAGAAGAAGTAATTTTAGATTTATATCCACTGAAGTCTGACTCAGTGATCCTCAGTATTTTATCTCCGGTACTCGTACTGCTGCAATCCCACCCAAATAAATTCCATGGATGTAGGAAGAGACTGGTCTCTACAGCTACTTATAGCAGAGAACTGAAGCGCCTGTGCACATTGCTGCTCACCCATCAGCTTCATGTACTGGAAATAGTCATAACAGTTCTGCAAGTCCTACTGCAGCACATATACCACCAGAAGCACTCTCACACCATTGGTGGTTTTGTTAAAAAAAATTCTCTGAGAAAATATATCTCCTTACACACATTTTGTGTTACTTGATGGTGAAGTGATAGCCATGAAAAAAACGTGGACAGGTACTAAAATGCTGATTTCACCAAGTAGTTGGCAAACAACAAACACAACTGAGCAGTTGCTCAGCTGAGAAGTTTGCTACTACATCCGTATTTGTTGCATATACACCATTAACACGGATGTGGCGCCAATTCAAAAAAATGTAAAATATATAACCATGGGAGCAACTCTCTTTTCCTTTATCTCTCTCTGTGATACTTCTGAAGTAAATTTTGGAAGCAAGAAATGACTTTGCTTATTTCTTCAGTAGCTGAAAGTGATTTAAGCCAGAACAAACCCAGGTACCATGGCTAATATTTCACCAATTACTATGTTTTTATAACAACCACAAGAAGAGCAAATGACAAATCCTGTTCCTCAGTGAGAATCTGGACATGACTGTACCATGGATTACAGGAGGACTTAGGTTACAAACACAAAACAGATGAAGTGCCTTCTGCTGAAGTAACACTGAGCTACTTCTGTATGACCACGGTAGAAATGCGGATTTTAGTGAGAAATGGCTATTCCACACATCCTTTAAACCTTCCTATGGCCAGATATGCAGAGAACTACTGTGGAATGGAAACAAGCCTGTCCACATGCATCTTCATCTTATAGCCTCTTAATGTCTTCCTTTTTTTGTTAATGGTTGTGTGGCTTGCTCGTTACCTACATGGTCTATATCACAGGATTTAATTCTGAAGACAAATGAGAATATAGATATGGAACAGATCAACCTAAGTAGTAAGATACGATTCTGCTGAGTTAACAGTGAACTAAATCTGCCAAAGCACCTGAAACCTAAGAGATCCCCCTAAAAATCCTAACAACAAAAACATTTTGGCCTCATATAGGATATTACACAAGCTTATTCAAAAGAAGACTTTGAATCTTTGATTTTCCTCGTAGATTAACTGAGTGCTATTGAATAGCTCGGAGACTGCTAGCCAAAAATACTGTGATATCTCAGCCATATTTAGGACAGTTAATTAACTGTAAACAACATATTAAACCTACTTTTCATCTTTTGCATTGAGAAATATTCCTACAGGTAAACAGTTAAAAAGACATAATCTGAACTTTTGTGACCTTGTATCTATAGAAATATAACCTGCTTATTTTCTGCAAAAGTTCTTTTTAATGAAAAACCCAGGACTACTAAAAACAGCTTCCACCCATAGCCAATTTTAAATGAGAGACCACAGAGCTGCTGATGTCAGGAAATTATTATAAACACTTCCATACTAAAATCAGAAATTTAACACAATTGTTGACTTGCTTTGAGGGAGAAACAGCAAACAAATAGATACACTAAAGGGAAGCCTCAAAGAGATATGACTGTGCCATCCAAGTGGGGGTCTATTGATACTGATGGTACGTGCTAATGAATGCCCACTGCGCCTGAATGCCCATCCTTCCTCCCTCTTACCAGAAATCATTAACACCAGGGGAGAGCTTTCCAGGACTCAGTCAGAAATCAAAATACTAACACTCACAGCATTTCTCTCCAGCAGGTCGTTTTCAGAAGAGTTAGAGTTGAAATCTTCTTTGAGAAGCTAGGCAAGATTTACAGTAGCGATGCAAAATGCAATCGTTCCTCACAAAAGAATGCAGAGCACATACCAATAAATATCACACCCACATTTTGTGGTTTGTGTTTCTCAAGCAAGGGTCATTCGACTTCCTGTGGGACTCCAACAGCACAGGATTTACCAGTGCTGCCTTTCTACACCTCCTTTTATTTCCCAATAAATACAAAGCCTTTGGATAAGGTTAAGAGCTTACTCAGGCTGATGAAGCCATAAAAGTTGTCTTCCAGTTGTCCATGAGTAAAGGAGATGAGACACTGCATCAAAGAGATGAAACCTCCTGCTGTGAAAAATGCATGTGGCTAAAATACCACACTGGAATGTATGAGATCAAATCCAATCCCAGGCTCTGACGTCTTGGGAAAAATCACTTAATCTCACCTTGCGTTTAATCAGAAAGGTGTATTTTGCAAGTTGTGTGCAAAACGCATGCTTATAAGGACACTTGCTAATTTATTTCCTTCTTTGAAGAATGCAGGAAAAACAATCTTTCACATAAAATCAGGGTGCGAGGGAAGTACCCATAGTGTACCTTTTTTAATTTTGGTATTCAAATAATCCAAAAGGAGAAGACACCCAAGATTTTCAATTTTCATTTTACTCCCCTTTACAATGGTTCAATGCATTTTCCTGGTCTCTCAGTCTTCCACCGAAGTGCCATGTCTCATGTAGCAGAGTGTATTGCAGATACAGCCCCAGCAGCATGAGGAAGATCTTGGCTCCCCTTCCTCTGCTCACCACTTGTGACATTTGACACCAACACATTTGAAATTTCCTGAAATGCCTTTGGTTTTGTCCATGCTATATGGAATGTGCAAACACAAAACTGTTGTGAGACATAATGCATCACTGTGCTCTGGTTTTCCCTCACAAAAGGTAAAAAACTGGATTTGTACCTGCTGTGGATGGCATGGAACATGGCTATATAGGAGCCAGAGGCTTTCTCCGTCCTGGAAATGAGCACTCAAAGACTTCAAGTGATTGCAAGGTTTGTCAACAGCAAAATATATGGTGTGACGATCTGAAATTCGGGCAAAAGTACTTAGGAATCTAATCCTGCCTAGTCTCAATCTGTAGTTACACAACTTCATGCGCACAACACTGCAATAACAAGAACTGCAGGACTGAATAAGAAAGCCCATGAATTCAGCCTGGTGAGCTCCTCAGGAAAGAGTGACAGGTATTTCTAGTATTTGTTGCCTTTTTTTTTTAAATTATTATCATTTTTGCCACTACTCTTGTGGTTCTGCTGTACTGCTCCTCCCTCACTCTGGCAAGAGTCCTCCTACAGGAACAAAGACCTGGGCTTCCATTCCTACCTCCTGCTTGGAAAAGAGTGAGCTCGAAATTTTAAAGCGGCTAGTCTCTACATCTCCTGATTTAAACTTATCACTTTTTTCATCTTACCTCTTCTCTTCTGTTGCACATGATTTTATTATCCCCATTTTATAAATGACACAAAAGATGAGATTAGAAGTTGTCTCTGTCACCAGACAATCGATGCAAGAACTCAGACAGTACACCAAAAATAGGCAGTCAGCAACATGAGAAGCCTGTCTTTTCCCTCACTACAAGAAAGACATTGAGGTGCTGGAGCGTGTCCAGAGAAGGGCAACGAGGCTGGTGAAGAGTCTGGAGAACAAGTGTTATGAGGAGCAGCTGAGGGAGCTGGGGCTGTTTAGTCTGGAGAAGAGGAGGCTGAGGGGAGACCTTATTGCTCTCTACAACCACCTGAAAGGAGGTTGTAGTGAGGCTGGTGTTGGTCTCTTCTCCCAGGTAACTAGCGATAGGACGAGACGAAATGGCCTCAAGTTGTATCAGGCGAGATTTAGATTGGATAATCCAAAGGCTACGCATATTTCCATACACAAATGAAAAAGCTTGGAAAAACCAGGTAAGTTTTATCTGGGGCCTGGATGGGACAACTGGAGCATGCTAACCTGAAAAACACCCTGGGGCTTTGTGGAAGAAAGTCAAGTTATCATGCACGTGAGCTGATGCTCAGGTGCTGAGCACAAAAGATTGGTCTTGTTTCTTCTTTTGGTCAGTCTAATAAAAGATATTTCTTTTTTCGACAAAACCCATCTCTCTTGTTGCCCGGTAAACCTCTGTGGATACAACATTGCCACTATTATTAAACGTCCATCCTCCTAACAAAAACATGCCATCGCTGGGAAAACACAGTGAGTAGTGATGACAACAGCAGCTGATACTTCGTGGTCCGAGGAGTAATACTGTAAGGATTATTTCAAGAAGAGTGTAGGCAAGAAGTTGCTCAATACCAAACAATTTTCTCAATACTTAGAAAAGCTCATCCCATCAAGAGAAAAAGCCTTTATTCTGAAAAAGAAAGGTTAAAAAAAAGCGCTAACTAGGTGACTGTGGGCTGGACTAGTGTTGTCTGGAAAGATTAGCTCACATAAACAGCAGAAACTTGAGGAGGACCATTCTCTAACTTCTGTTTGAAAGAAGCAGCAGTAAGAAAGTCTGTAAGAAAAAGGTACTCTGTCCAAATGCTCTGCAACACAGCTATACAGGAGTGTGGCTCTTTTGACTACTTTTCTCAGAAGGAATGCATGAGATCATGAAGACTAAGATCTTATCAGCCACCGAATGCAAAGCGTCCCTTGAATACATCATTCTATGCACTGCATACAGCTAGTGATGATACAGAGGCATGACTTATTTTCACGATACAGAAAATGACATGGCTTGATGAAGATCTGTAAGAGCTTACCAGCATGTTTTCAAATAAATCCTGCCACCAAAAATGTATGAAGAACACATTTTGCAAGCTGCAATCTTGGTCTGGGATCTCAGCAACCTGTGCTTTTTAAGCATGGCTCAAAAGACGCGGAATTAAATGGGTACCTAACTGTACAGTGCAGTGAGCTTTGGACTGGGCTCATTCACTGGTATTCATGTGTCTCTCTCTAAGCAGGAAATCCTGAATTCTCACTCATATTCTTTTCAAATCAGATCCAACTGCTGCTTGCCCACCTTTTAACCTCTGAAAGACCAAAAGCCAAACACTTCTACAAGTGGGAAGGATGACAAAAATCCTGAAACAATTAGTAAAAGAGGAAACTCCTTTAAATTCTTCACTGTAGCCAGGATTTTGTATCTATCTATCTATCTATCTATCTATCTTCCTAAGTCAGTACCTCTGAGAGCCCCAGTATGAAAAGAACAAGAGGAACACATCTGCATCAGAAGGTAGTGTGGGATGGATGTAAATTGACTGTCCTGACAGATATTGAACAACTGCCTAATGATTCTCCTTCTCAGCTTTTCTAGGATGTCCCTAGCTAAGTATAACGCCAGACCTGTCCCTGGGCTGCCTACACAAGTGATTATACTCTAATCGTGAAAGTGCAACCTCTTGTGGTTTGGCAGAAAATATCACAAGCACTTACATAACCACAGTTAGGATCATGTGTGACATCACCATGGAAAAACAGCCTTTTCATTAGCCCAACAGCACTTACAATGGTGCTGGCATGGTGGTTTGATACTGATATAAGGAGAACAGGCAGCCACAGTCGCACAGCAGTGCAAGCCAGTCCTAAAAGAGTTTCTGTAATCCCGATCACTTCCTCCCTGACCATGCTGGTTTTGGTTGTCTGTCAGGTAACACAGCTGACAAGTAATCTCAGTAAAAACAAAAAAAAAAAGTGATGCATGTCGAGCTGGATTCAACTTCCAACTGAACAAACATAAACATCACCTGGCATAAATTGGCACTGCAGTTTCCCAAGCACAGTGTTTATCTCAGGCGCTCAGCTACCAGCCACCAGCTAGGGATCCCCCTTCTAACCCTGTGAAACTTGCTCAGCTCACAGTTTGAAGTTGTGTTTGTGTACAGCTGAAATCCATGAACATGATTTCCATTTGCTGTACCTCAGGCTCCACTGCAAAAACTGCTGCAGGAACTGTAATAAATTGATGTTGTGAATAGACTGATGCAAGGAGGAAACAAGATCTCCTGTGTCATGCGGTCCCATCACCTGTTATGGCAGGAAAGTATGTCAGCTCATCCTCTCTGTGAACTTATTCAAGCTCTATCTTAAAAACAGCTAAGAAAATTTGTCCTCACTGTCGCAATGGAAGTGTTAGTCTGATCCTTAAGTTTGTATTAAGTAAGGCTTTTAGTTTCTAGTCTACATTTACTAATAATGGCTAGTTCATCCTTGTTTGTTCTTTTTCCAGTACAGACCAGTTGGTTTAGTAAGCTGCTGCCCTGCTTGGTGTTTCCTTCCCTGGTGCATATATAAAGTTCTGATATATCCCAGTCTGCATTTTTCTAGACTAAACAAGCAAAGCTCCTTTAATCTCAAATTGCATGCAAGGCTTTCATCTCCCTGCTGTCCACGCAGACCCCCATTGCATCCACTGCAGTGCCCAGTCATATTTTTGGAGCATGAGTGGCCAGAAATGCACATGATGTCCAAGGTTGAGTCTTACCAGCAGTGTCTACATCGTTGTTCATGTGTCCCTACCCCTTTTGCAAATGCGTTCAATGGTACGTATTCATAGCTGGAGAGGGCAGAAATCCTCTTTGTATAACCACATAAGTATAGACAGCCCTCAGGGGACTCCCTGGGTACACAAGGAAGGTATTTACACAGAAAGCATACGGACAAAAAGCGTCCGTGACACAGGAGGTGCTGGCAGGCGAGTGACAGTGCAGGACATGCTCACAGTTGTGCTACTCTCATCCAACAGGATTACTCCAGTTAAAAGATGACAACAGCTGCAGGCAGATGGGGCACTTCAAATACAGACGTTTTCTCCAAAACTGGTAGCGGCAGCAGCAACAGCTGTGCTGGAAAGGCAACAAGCTAGTGTACCAAGAAGCCCAGAAAGTGTGTCGTCCTTCCCGAACTGTCTTATACCCGCTCTCCTCAGACGGGCTGACACAATTTCTTACACTCTATTTGTCTTCCAAGCTCAACCGACACTGAGCTAGTGAGTGAATGATTAAGCACCAGCCCCCGATACTTCATGCCCTGGATACGATTACCAAAGTTACAGTGCCAAGCTAAACACTTGCAGCTCATTTCCTTTGCACGGAATGGCATCAGAAGGGAAAAACGAAACAGAAGATGCTCATGCAACCGCTTTGTTTACGCAGGAGAAAGTTTCAACAGCCCAGTGGGGAACTTGGGGAGAAAACCCCTTCTCCTTTTACATTGTGCTCTTTCTGATGCTTCGTGCCTGAGCATTTCGTACCACCACAGCCACAAAATCAATCACCTCTCAGACTACCAGTTCCCAGGCACTGCCCCGCCAAGCTTAACTGCAAAATGCAATAAATAATAAATAATTGTCATAAATACGGATCCAGGCCTCCCTGGATGCAGCACCAGACAACTCCCCGCTACCAGTGCCAGCCCCTGCTGCCTCCTGACCCCCCACCAGCCCCGTTCCTGCCCACACCCTGCTCCCTGCTGCGTCCTGGCCCCCCTGCCAGCACCTCCTCTGCATGGCCGAGCATGGCTTGGGCACTGCTGGCACAGAGTCAGGCGTGGGCGAGCGCCGCTGACGCCATCCACCAGCATTCGAAGGCTCTCTGCCATGTTGATTTCAGGGCTGTGAGGCAGAGAAATCCACGCTGGCCTTGCCAAGGTTTAACAGAGGTTATTCATGCGTTGTCAAGCGGGTCTCGGCGCTTGCAGAAGACGGCCCCTTGGCATGCTTTCTGCTGGGGCTGGGGAGCTGGGTATGGAGCAAAATTTCCGCTCTCATCTGCTCACTCGGTCTCCCCCTCTCTCCTAAAACTTCTCATAAAACCTACATGTAGGTCTCATGTGCGTTGACCTTTTCACTACAAGATCTCCAGGAACGGAAAGAGGTAAAAGGGAAAGACGCAGTCCCAGCTGGAAAGTCCCACGCAGCCCCGGCCCCATGAAGATGTTCCTGTTCACTGGCTGTAGGAAGAAGTTCACCAGCCATACGGTATGGTTTTATTACAGCTTCTGTGTTACATTTACTCTTTTTTCCTAGGCATCAGCAGTAATACCACACATATTTGTGCCAGCTAATGTGTTGGATCAAATAATTCATTGGAGAAAAAGCTAGCAGTGTGAAACATTAGCCTGCAACTCACCTGCTTTTCCTTGGAGCAGCTAGGTTTTGCATCCATATGCAAAAAATACAAAGTAAATAGTCTCTAAACATAACTTGGGTATGTCTGAGGAGCAGGGACCAGCTCTGCTCAATCCAAAAATCTTAGAAACTTGTAGCGTGTTAGCCTCACCTCTCCTAAGTCCTTTGTAACTCCTTCATGGCTTCTTCCCACCTTGTTCTGAGCTTTCGTTTTATTGCAAAACAGCGTCTTTTCTTGCTAGGTCCTATCCTTCCTGCAGCGAGCTGCCACAGCTAATGGCCTGTGCCTTGCTCAGGTCTTCGGAAGACATGCTCTGTCTCCAAAGGATGTATGCAGGCCCTGCATCCTCAGATAAAGACCACTGCAGAACCACTGGTGGATAAGAAACAAGGATCTATGAATTTGCCCCATGGCAAGGCTGCATGTAGAAATACATCTCAAGAAGAAGAGATACGATGACAACACAAGGGACTTGGCAGCTTGGTTTTCACAGAGGTAAAAATCAGCTGGACAAACATCAATAAAAATACAGCCGTGTCAAATTCTTCCCTGTCATTTCAATGAATAACCATTCCATTTACTCAACTCTGGTCAAATGTCGCTCCAGTGTGTCAGGTATTTTATGTAGCATTTTGATGAATGCTCAGCACTGCCCTAGCCCACCCGGGTCATTTCTTCATTTTCTATCAATACACAAAGACTCATCCTATTTTAAATCTCAACAGCTACAACTGCCTCCCATCATGTGCAAAGCACTCGACTGCCTTAGGGCACACTCTTTTCCTCTAATTCTCCAGTACAATGATTCTTTTCTTCTGCCTTTTAGCCCAATCCCTTTAAAAATGTAGAAATTTTGTAACAGGATTTATACAAATCCCCTCATTTTCTGTTCATTAATTAGTTATAATGAAGCACCACTTATATACAAGCTATGAAAAGTTACTGCACTGCCTCTTGAACCCCTAGAGAAATTCTTACACTTTCTACTTTAGGCAGAAAGCCTAAAAACCAGACTAAAAAACCTTCTCTGACAATAAGTATGGATGCCTGCGTGTACACCTTCTGCTCCCATCCGCTGACAGAGGCTCTGAGACTCTGTTTTAGCAGAGTAAGTAGCGTCACCCACGAACAGTGTTTCCAATGTGCAGCACAATGTGAGTTTTCTTTATGGCAACTTAAGTTTTCCCTTTATGGCATCGTGCTTAATGAGTGTCTGCCCAGAGCAGAGGGCGTTGCAGCTAGTGAAAGGTTTCTGTTATGCCAGATGTCACGGCTGTAGGGCACAATTAGGGGAAATAACCTTTGCAGGGGGAGAGGAGGAGGCAGAAGGCTGCTGTGGTGCACGCACCCAGTAACATACAGATGTCTGTGCATGCTCACACACACGTGTGTATGTCTGTACTGGTGCACAAAGAGATCTGTTCCTGCCGTGTGTGGTTTCTGGTGTGGCGGTATGCACTTACTGTTAACAATAACTTCATGTTGCTTGCACAACATTTCCCTTCGTGCCTGCCAGGATGGATAAAGACTGCTGTTGCACAAGAGTCTCACTTAAGATATGGAGCATTGTCAAGGATGAAAGCACTCCAGGCATTAGCAACTGCCTGGAAACGCAGCAGTGGGACTAATTCCGTGACTAATGCCATACCATGATGCCTTTGCAGCATCATTTGTTACATGCTGCTTTTTTGCTCGCACTGAGTAGCCACAATGCACTAAAACAAAATATCTGCTACTGGTATTTAACTGGTAGCCATATGGTTATTGCACCAGCTCCTCCATCCAGCTGGCTGGGTGTGCAGTGTGGAGACTAGGAGTGGCTATTCATTACACAGCCACAAAGGCTCCTTTGGCTCAAGATACTGAGACCAGCTGTGCCTTCCGTAGATGACTGTTAGGGCTGAAACGCTGTCATTTGAGTACATGCGAAGAGAGATATTGATAAATTAGTCTAAAATCCGAGACACAGTTCACAGAGGTTGCTTCTGTGCATGCAACAGTTTTGGGCTGAGGTATGATGTTTGCAGGCCTTTTTTATCACTGTGTGCAGCTGCCATTCGAAGTGATGGGCATAACACAAAAAGAAGGAAGATCTGCTAGATTACAGCAATTCAGATAAAGAGACTGATCTTATCTGACAACCACTAGCATTCAGGTAGGATCCAAACTTCCCAGACTGGGTGGTGCTGTGTATGGAGAGATACTCTTGTCCTTGGAAAATAGCTGCATTTCACTTCAAGGTATTGTCTCAGGCACAAGGCTAAACAACTGCTACAGAACCAATACATGAAAGTCAAGATTCCTGCAGCTGATCACTCAGCTAGAAGTATACGCTCATTCAAAACTAAACACATGCATTTTAAAATAATCATAAAGGTTATTCATCACGTAGATGAATTATGAGGTAAATACAAGGTATGTGATCTGGCTTTCAGTTAAAAGGTTACAAACAAGAAAAAGGTCAATTCACTCATTTCTCTCCCATAATCTTAAATGCAGCACTGCAGTTTTGTCAGCTGCCCATCCATCTCTTCAGCCTGTTTCTGAGACACTCCTGCCCTCATGCAGAGGGAGAGTACGTTGTGTGCTCCTATTACTGTTGCCATTGGTAAGGAATGCAAAACACACTCCTCTTTCTACCTTGTGCAATTTGCAAACAGAAGCAAAGGACAGGTGAGAGTCAAAGTTACGTGGAAACAGATGCTTTAACTGGAGCACCTTTGGATTTAACGAGCCAGGGTGCTGCCTGCGAGTGGCAGCCCACCTCTTAGGGAGTCAGAAGCAACACTTAAAAGGAAACCCTGACGCTGTTTGATTAGTATTGTTTAAGAGTGCCTTGTTGAGCCAGAAAGGAAGCAGTTATTTGGTTTCTAAGAGCACCACCAAAAAAATACCATCAAAACAAGATAAACGTTGCAGCCTGAACAAGTTTCTCAGCACGTAACTCCACCTAGGAATTTCTCTTACGAAATTGGGCTCTCCCATGCTTCCAGGTCCACCCTCTGGGAGACACCCAGCTTGAGGAGCACACTTCCACTGCTGCGCCACTTATGTGAATGGGCTTTGTGGAGGTGTGTGCGGATTCGTATTTATTGTAAAGCCCACACACCGGGCTCTGACACCCAGACGGTGCCTGAGCCAGCCCTTGCAAGCCAGGACAGGGAAGAGTGACCTTGGAGGCACAAAGCCTCTCCCTCCACAGGGTTCATTTGAAGAGCCCTCCTCACCCCCCAGTGCTCTATGGGAGCTGTTCCAGGGGACTGGGTGGGAAACAGTCCGGCATCGAGGTGTGCCAAGCCCACCCCAAGGCTATCCTAAAGGCATAGCAATATTTCCACACCCTCTCCTGCCCACCCACTGCTGTTCCCTCGCTGGAGGTCACAGGCTTCCCTCCATGCTCCTTTTACACTGCTTCTAGCAAGGTATTCTCCATGAAGCACGTCTTATTAGCGATGCTGCATACAGCTGCAGAGAAATGCAAACTTTTTGTCGCTTAACAGATCTCTGGTGGAATCAGATCCACAGATACGAGCTGCCATGCATAACATAGGCTACCAATGCCAGCTTGTGAACAAGACAATGAGCAGCAAGCAGCAGGGAACCAGCCACATCTTTAGAGACAGTAAAATTATCCTACTGCCACCATCTTCCCTCTCTGAGATGCCATGTCCCAGCTTTTGCTGTTTCTCCAGTGGTTTCTCCCCTAATTCAGGAAACAAGCCCCTTCCTGAAAGACCGTACAACCCCATTTTATGTACACTAAAAGCCACAGGCAGAGATCATCCCCAAACTATTTTTGTGTTTCCCTTTTCCATCTATATTTATTCTTTAAACAGTTGTGGCTTCGTTTTAATGGTGCTTTACTTTAGCGCCTTTTGTATCGTGTGTGGCAAAGGAAAGTCAAGGTCAGTGCAAGGCTGCTTCATATAGTTAATTGAAACACTTTTCTATTACAGTCAAGCAATAAGATGTCTGCCATCAAATGGTGCTGGTGAGAAAAAGCAAGAAATGGAGGTACATGAAACAAGTCACTGTTTGTACTTCTCTTGGAGCACTTCTCCATGGCTGTTGTTGAACCTAACTTATTTCCTTATTTCTAGTAGCTTAAGCACGGAAATCTTCCTGGGAAGGAAGGCTGCGAGAACAGCTTCTTTGGATCTTCCTCTTAGATTTACACCTTACTCCATGGGAGAATAATTTCAAGGGTCTGGGATGCGATGGATGTGCTGGTGACGACTTTCCCTGCTTCCCTCTGGAGGTTCCGATTAACGGGCAGAGGCAGAGGGAGGGAGCTGAAACTAGAGCAAGCGTCTCAGGTGTGGAAGAGCCAAAAGGGAACAGAGACAGCAATCTCCCTTCAGAGATGAAGGCTGATGTTAAGACTGTGGAGGTGTATCAGCAGGGAAAAATGGAGCAAGACAACTAATTAAAAGACGGTGTTCCTAACATTCAATTTTGCCATGTATATAGTCTTCACTAAGATATTAAAGCATTCTAGACAGCTGGAGAGAAGCCTTTGCCATTGCGCAATTCAAGTTAAAACGAAACAGAAAGTGGGGAACATATCCCACTTTACGTTTCTTGGCTGAGCCTTATCTATTTGTGGGTTTTATAAATTTTTCTGACAGTCTCCCTGCTGTGGTTTTCCCTGATAACTGCTGGGGCTGAGGAGACCAACAGCTAGGCCAACCTGAGCAGTGACACAGGTTCCTCAGCTGCCTTCCAAGTTGAGAACCAGAAGGCCAACCACCTAAAGGGTGGGTATGGCTATGGCAGATCATCTTGAACCCCTCCAGGGAAACCTGTATGCTTGATTACCTCTCTGAAATGCCTGTACACCACTGTACGTAGCATGGGGAATAAACAGGAAGAATGAGATCTGTGTGTGGTCGCAGGGCCATGATGCCGTTGCAATTACAGAGGGACAGCTCGCATGACTGCAATGCTGTCATTGATGGCTATGTACTTTTTAGGAAAGACAGGCCAACAAAGTGAGGTGGTGGAGTTGCTCTTTATGTGAGGGAGCAATTGGAATGTATCAAGTTCTGTCTGGGGGGTGGATGAAGAACAAGTCCATAGCTTATGGGTAAGACTTAAGGAACAGGCTAATACGCGTGACACTGTTGTGGGTGTTTACTACAGGCCACCTGACCAAGCAGAGAAAGGCGATGGGGCCTTCTACAGCCAGCTGAAAGGAGCATCACTATCACAGGCCCTGGTTCTCATGAGGAACTTCAACCACCCTGGAATCTGCTGGAAAGACCACACACCTAAGCACACACAGTCCAAGAGGTTCCTGCAGAGCATTGATGATAACTTTTTGACACAGGTGGTGGAGGAGCCGATGAGGAGAGGTGTGCTGCTGGACCTTGTGCTGACAAACAAAGAAGGACTGGTTGAGAATGTGAAGGTTGGGAGCAGCCTTGGCTGCAGTGACCATGAGATGGTGGAGTTCAGGATCCTGCATGGAGGAAGCAGGGCAGTAAGTAGGATCACAGTCTTGGACTTCACAAGAGCCAACTTTGGCCTCTTCAGGGACCTACTTGGAGGAATCCTCTGAGTCAGGGCTCTAGAAGGTAGGGAGGTCCAAGACAGCTGGTCGCTATTCACTCATCACTGCCTCCATGCTCAAGACTGGTCCATCCCCATGAGTAAGAAATCAAGCAAAGGAGGCAACAGACCTGCATGTATGAGAAAGGAGCTTCTAGCAACACTCAGTGGAAGAGAAAGGTCTATGGAATGTGGAAAGAGGGACAGGCCACTTGGGAGGAATACAGGAACGCTGTCAGAGCATGCAGGGAAGTAACGAGGAAGGCTAAGGTCCACCTGCAAGTAAGTCTGGCAAAGGATGTCAAAGACAAAAAGAAGGACTTCTTGTAGTACATCAGCAGCAAACGGATGACTAGGGAAAATGTGGGCCTGCTGCTGAATGAGGTGGGTGCCGTGGTGATGGAGGATACAGAGAAGGTGGAGTTACTGAATGCCTTCTTTGCTTCAGTCTTTACTGCTAAGGCTGGCCCTCAGGCATCTGAGTCCCTGGAAGTAAGAGAGGAAGCCTGGAGAAAGGAAGACCTTCCCTTGGTTGAGGAGGATCCGGTTAGAGACCATTTAAGCAAACCGGACACCCACAGATCCATGGGCCCCAATGGGATGCACCCATGAGTGCTGAGGGAGCTTGCAGATGTCATTCCTGAGCACTCTCCATCAGCTTTGAAAGCTCCTGGAGAACAAGAGAAGTGCCTGAAGACTGGAGGAAAGCCAATGTCACTCCAGTCTTCAAAAAGGGCAAGAAGAAGGACCTAGGGAACTACAGGCCCGTCAGCCGCACCTCCATCCCGGGAAAGGTGATGGAGCAACTCATCCTGGAGGTCATCATTAAGCAAGTGGAGGAAAAGAAGGCTATCAGGAGTAGCCTACATAGATTCATCAAGGGGAAATCATGCTTGCCAAATCTGATAGCTTTCTACGATGGCATGACTGGCTGGGTAGATGAGGGGAGAGCCATGGATGTTGTCTACCTCAACTTCAGCAAGGCTTTCAACACTGTCTCCCATAACATCCTCCTAGGGAAGCTCAGGAAGTGTGGGCTGGATGAGTGGTCAGTGAGATAGATTGAGAACTGGCTGAATGGCAGAACTCAGAGGGTTGTCGTCAGTGGCGCTGAGTCTAGTTGGAGGCCTGTAACTAGTGGTGTCCCCCAGGGGTCAGTACTCGGCCCAGTCTTACTCAACTTAATCATCAGTGACCTGGCTGAAGAGTTAGAGCGTACCCTCAGCAAGTTTGCTGATGACACAAAACTGGGAGGAGTGGTGGATACACTGGAAGGCTGTGCTGACATTCAGTGAGACCTGGACAGGCTGCAGAGTTGGGCGCAGAGGAACCTGATGAAGTTCAGCAAGGGCAAGTGCAGGGTCCTGCACCTGGGGAGGAACAACCTCATGTACCAGTACAGACAAGGGGCGGACCTGCTGGAGAGCAGCTCTGTGGAGAGGGACCTGGGAGTCCTGGTGGATGACAAGTTGACCATGAGCCAGCAGTGTGCCCTGGTTGCCAAGAAGGCCAGTGGCATCCTGGGATGCATTAAGAGGAGTGTGGCCAGTAGGTCGAGGGAAGTTCTCCTCCCCCTCTACTCTGCCCTAGTGAGGCCCCATCTGGAGTACTGTGTCAGTTCTGGGCTCCCCAGTTCAAGAAAGAGGAGGAGCTACTGGAGAGAGTCCAGCGGAGGGCTACAAGGATGATGAGGGGACTGGAGCATCTCTCCTATGAGGAGAGGCTGA
>Ga0065711_1029218_pt1 | contig 37089 bp, 17 predicted proteins | sample Hoacrofraction12_FD_59098 | JGI IMG/M metagenome (GOLD analysis project Ga0065711, IMG submission 59098) | Hoatzin crop microbial communities from Cojedes, Venezuela - Epithelial fraction 12 v2 (version 2) | ecosystem: Host-associated > Birds > Digestive system > Esophagus > Crop | place...
AGTAGAATAGAATAGAATAGAATAGAATAGAATAGAATAGAATAGAATAGAATAGAATAGAATAGAATAGAATAGAATAGAATAGAATAGAATAGAATAGTTGGAAGGGACCTGCAATGGTCATCTAGTCCAACTGCCTGACCACTTCAGGGCTGAGCATAAGTTAAAGTATATTAAGGACATTATCCAAATACCTTTTAAATGCTGACAGGCTTGGGACATTGACTGCCTCTCTAGGAAGCCTGTTCCAAAGTTTGACCTCCCTCTCAGTGAAGAGATGCTTCCTGATGTCCAGTCTGAAACTCTCCTGTTTGGTAGGCTGCTCTGAAAATGCCTGTCTCCACACAGCAATGCCGATAGCTCAGAGCTGGAGGTTCCTGGGCAGCGTGTCACATAGCAAGTGGAGAAAGCTTGGGGAACTCTGCTTCAGTCTTTGCTCAAGAAAATCCTGAGAAATTTGCCAAAGTAAGTACTAAGTAAAGCACAAGTCAAGACTTGAGGATCTGGCCCCTTATCAGAGTCTGAAAAACAGTGTGAATCAATAAGATCAAATTAAAGAATGCTTTCTTATTGTGCTGAGGAGAATGTATGGAAGATATCTCATACTAAACACTGCACTAAGTAACTCATGACCATTTATTTGGTTATTTGGATGAATTCATATTCAAAGTAGTTTAAAAGATGCCTATCCTGGAACCTACGTGTCCTTTCATGATGCATTTCCCTGTTGTTCCTACTTCATATACTTTGATTAGCATCACAGAGCAGCCTCAAGGCATAAGAATGGGTTCTTTGAAATGAATCTAAACTGGAAGGTGCTTTCCAGAAGCATGCCTTGGTCATTTGAATGCTAGAGCTGAACCTATAGGGTCAGCCTAGAGCTTGTTGAAGTCAAACACCGAAGTGTACTGTGCAGCACTGAGCAATTTGCTCTGCAGATACACTTCTGTTGTGTTTATAAAGCCATTTCCGACTATATTCTTCCTACAGGCAGCTCATCAAGAAGCTCCTTGTGTCGCTCTGAGGACCGTTAATTGGCATGAGTTTGCTGAAGAAGCTGTGGACACTGTCCCCTTGTTATGGCCATTGTCTGGAAGAGTGCTGATCATTCTTTCAGTCACCTATGGCAACTGAAGCTGTACATTTTCTTCCCTTGTTCCATTTCCCTACACGCAACACATGGTAGCAACCATTTCTGGAAAGGTGTCTACTGTGGCAGCGAGTTTGTTTGTGTTCAGAATCATGTCACTTCTTCAAAACTGAGCTCCTATAACTGACTGCCAAGTCTGACTGCCTGCAGTAGCTAACTCTGCTGGCTGACCACCTCCTGTGTGAACCTGATTGTCGTCTTCTTTGTGTTTGGTTTATATGCTATTCAGTCAGACCTTTATTTCTTAACTGCTCTTTTCTTTTCCATGGAGAAAGGGACAAGATAAGAAGGAGGAACTGATCAGCTTCCTTGATACCCTTCTTAATTATATGGACCCAAATCAAATCTCTTCCATTTTTTTGCTTTTATCTAGTGTAGGTATTGAATGAATAAAATTTCATCTTGAAGCACTGAAACAAATTATTAGAGTGCTATTGAGCTATCAGGCACTTTTAAGGGTCATGGGATAATTAACGCATAGTCTGACTGCAAGTAGCATTTTGAATTATTCTACTGATACCTTTTATTCTTTTCACAGTGCAAAAACTAAAAAGAACCTTCCCCCCCCTCCCCGCTTCTTTTCTGTGGTAGAGTAGCTACATGCACAGAAGTGCCTTTGCGAAACTGGGAATTTTATGATCAATTCTAACATGATATGCCATTGGCATAACTAAGGACTGTGAATGCAAGATGACATCTGGGTGATATTAACAGAATTTATATTAAATTAGATGAATATGAATATTTAGAATTATATGATGTAAAGTACTTAACCAGCGTTTTGTGCAATAGATGTACGATTCTGAGATTCAAACATTTGAATAAGCAATGAAAAGTGGTTTAAAAAATAAATAAGAATGAAGTTTTTCTTCACTTGCTAATGACATATAAAATTGCAAAATAGCAAATATTATATTGTCATAGATCTTTGAAGAGACTACATCAGTTTTGGAACAATTGCTGACTGTTACATTTGGGCTGAATTCAAGAGGGCACAGTATTTTAGAACCTGATTATCTCTCCTAACTTGCTCTTTGTCTCAGTGGGTAGAATAGAGGTAATAATTAGAGAATTAAGCTTTGCTCATTCAGTCATGAAGTGCACAAATTCACTTGCTGTTTCATATTTATTTTCCAGCTGGAGGAGTTTAATTTATTTTGCTTTCTGCTGTGCCCACACCTGACCGACCAAAGCAGCTTCACTGAGGTCCCACTGATCTCTGCTATTTAACCCCTGTATCTCTTCCTATTGCTTTGCAAAGCAAACAGCTTTCCTCTGGAGCTTGTGCCAGAGCTCTTTAGATATAGCTGCCGGTGACTGCCATCCCTGTTGAAGGCTGACTGTGACAGCATGTCCGCAGAGTACATTCACATTCCCTCCAAACGGAAGAGAAACCTGAAGAGGAGCCTAGTACTTATGTTCAGCAACATGTAAATCTTATTCATATCCTTTTACCACCACAGTTTCTCATTGTCAGATTCATAGGTCACAGTCATTTTGTTGTTTCCAACGGGCAGAAATAGTAATATATCACTGAGTGATACTGATGAACAACAATAATATGTTCTTTTTCATGATTATTTTCTATCTGAATCCAGATGTTTTCTGTGGTCCCTGTAGGCGAAATGCTGTCTGTGAGAAAGTCCCTGCTGTCTGTCACAATGCAATGCTATCTTGTGAATGGTTCCTTAAATATCTGCAAGGTCAGAGAGATTAAATGTTCTCCTGGGAAACTCAGGAAAAGTAGAATGTCAGCATCACCTTTCGTCCAAGTGAAAAGTTAAATGACATTTCCAGTGATATTGATTAGAGCATCTTTGAGTGTCAAAACAGAATGGCGATTTCAGTATCTGCAGTGAAATGCAAAGGTTGAAGCAGGAGACTGTGAGAGTAGACAGTATTTCATTTCAGAAGAAATTCCAGACTGAGAATCGGGAAATAACTTTCCTCAGACTGCTTGGGTCATGTGGTTGGGGAGCTGGATTCTTCTCTCTCTCCATGTGCGCAGGTGAAATTGTGGACTGAGGGGACCATGTGCAATGCTACCGCCCTTTCCTCATCTGAAGTACCTTCTTCCCTTACTTGTCTCCCAGGCTGTTGTGCTGGAGCAGAGCACTTCATCTCGGATGCCCCTGTGCTGCATTGTCGAAAAGGACACTCCAAGATGTCTGTGAAAGTCACTACTTTTAAGATACCTTCATCTCATTTCAATTCATAATGTACGACAAGTCACGCTGAGCCCCAGAAAGCTGGATCTCTGGCTGTCAACACCAGCAAACTGCTATCGCATGAGAGAGCCAACTTCTGAATATTCTGTACAATAGCCACTTTCACTAACTCAGAAGTGCGTATGGAAGGAAGGGCATTGTCTCTCTCTTGACTGTTTAGCATAAAATTTGTTTCGCATCATGTATTTCATACAGTGTCCCTACGACACTTCTTGCATTAAGTAGAGCAGCAAAGTGAAGAATCACCAAAGAAGGCAGGAATGAGGAGGAAAAGGGAACAGAGAATGGCAGTCTGCGTCTGGGGTAAACTGGCAGTCAGCTGCACCGAAGCCCGTGGAGGTATCCTGAGTCCTGCTGCAGATTCCCCAGCCAAGAGTCCGTCTTAATAATTTTTTATCTGAGGAGATCAGAAAAGTGCTGAAAGAGGGAGTTGCAGACAGTTTTAACCTGCAGAGCTGCAGAGGAGGTTTTGGCACCAGAAGTGGTGGGGGTTTTGCCGACTCACAGTGAAGATAACAGTGCTAGAAAAGGAGAACTAGAGAAAAACAGGCAGAGAGAAGAGACGCTGAAACGAATCTAGGGAGTGCGTTATGTTAAAAGTGCTTTGAGCGTGCCCTATCCTATAATTAATACAAATGTATCTTATTCTTTTTGAAATAGATTTTATACTGCAATTCTGAAGCAGTAAAATTGAAACAAGTACATTCAACAATACTAAGAAATCATCTTCACATTCTAACTGGTTATAATTCAGTTCGACTTCATTATTAATAAAGTAATAAAATAATCTTAATTAATGTTCTGATTTTCTGTATCTTCACATAATTGGCAGATGATCTTCTGTGCACTGAGCATTTTTCAGTTTGAAGATTATCTGCAGGTTCAGCTCCCAGGCGCTCGTTTGATCTTTTGTTGTCCTTCTTGACCTTAGTCTTCACACTCAGATGGCCATTTAGATTCTTCTGATTGCAGCCTGAGAAAGGGAAGGGAGGGGAGGTTTATCTTTGCCTGGCCCTTCTGTAAACCCATATTGTTCCTTTGCTATTACAGAAAGAAATTGGGGTTGTAAAAGTCTGCATTACATTGATCGCCTACTGGGGTTCAGGGACATAATGGGTTTTATTTGATTTCACTTACACCAATGTAAATTATAAGGAGCTGCATTAAAGCTATCAAAGGAGGCAGCTGCATTATACTGGTGCAAGTGAAATAACAAGACCCATTGCCTTTCCCACAGCAGTAAGTTTTTCCCCATTACTCTACCCTCCTCTTTGTTGTTGGGTTAGAACAGAGCAAGATTAGTTGCACAAAAATAAGTTTTCATATTCTTGTATGCATATCCAGCAAAATTTAGTCTAGCCAACTATCAGGGTAATTACTTAAATTTTATGCAGAGATCACTGCAGCAGAGGGATGTGTTCTTGCCAAAAGCAAAAGCTTGGGAATGAACAGAGAAGAGAACTGACAGCCTGGCAAGACGCCATTTTTTGTCTTCCTTGATTTTCTAGGACTTCAGTAGTGAGGCAAGGTTTTTTTTAGAAACTCAGATATCCTATTTATGACAATGCCATGAGAAATGCTGATTGCAAGGGCCCTGATTTCCCAGGGTGGGTATTGGCAGGTAGCAGGGTGGAGGGGTTACAGAGCTGCGCAGGGGTCGCTGCCTGGCCTTGTTAAGTGGCAATCAGAGACAGTGTCTTTCAGCTCTCATTTACTGATGGCATTAGAAACAGAAATGGGTCTCACCTAAGTCTGTGACCTGTCCTCTCAGCTCTGAGGAGGCTTAAAAGCTGAATGTAGTTCTAATGGCTGAATTAAGTTTTTTGTGCCTATAGGCAGGGCATGCTCTCTGAGGTTAGGATTGCACAGAGCAGACGCTGAAGGGAGTGGCAGAAGGTCAGTTCCAGAGGGTTCACTTAGACATTTAGGATCTGTGTGTCGTATTAGTCCTGAAATATAAATAATGTTATTGCATCTTTTGCTTCAGAAAAATCTACATGGAGCCTTACTGATTTCAGTACTGCAGAAGCAGGAGCTAAGGGGATATGGGAATGTGGGCCCATGCCAATGTTTTACATCATTTTCTAATATTTGTAGCAATGTGCAAATGCAAGGTAGGGTTGGTTTGTTTTGGGTTTTTTTTGTTGTTGTTGACTTTTGGAAGGCAGCCAATGTGAGAATCATCTCTCCCAATTTTAGATATCAAAACCCTCTGTGTTGAGCCTAAGCCAGTCACCTCATCAATGGAGAGGGAAAGGCATTCATGGGCAGCAATTAATCTAGTTCTAAAATAGGGGCCTGAGATAAGTGATCTGAATGTCCCTCTAGAGGGATCTATCTGACAAAAGACAAGAGCACAAACAAGGAGTGTAGACAAAAGGCTTAATTTCAGACCTCTGAAGTTAGGGGAGACAAATCCATTCAGGGTCATTGATGATCAAAGATATTTAACAGGTGTGGAAAATACAGATGGACCTGGGTGTCAGTCTGTGTAAGAACAACTTACGTATTGATTACAGTGGAAGGTGGTGAGCACTGAAGAACCATCAAACTGTGGGCATATTGTGAAAAGCTTCCTGAATGCTTTGGCATTTTGGAATAGCTTATCATCCTTGAAAGACCTGGGTACCATAGTGGTGATTAGAGAAAAGATACCTGGACAATTTTTTGATGCGAAAGAAAGTGAAAAGAACTCCAAAACACAGGTGGAAAGAGAGACGTCTTCATAGAGCCTAAAACACAGATGCTGAGGAACTCCCTGTTACCAGGTGCTTCAAGGGCCAGAAGTGCCTCACAAAGAGATGAGACCAGTTCATGGAGATTCAGGCAGCTCTTGCACAAAACTAATTGTACTGGAAGTCCAGTGCCAGTGTCCAGCTCAGGAAGGCCCTGAAACCTACCAGCTATAAAGGGCAAATGTTCACTTCAAACATTTCTTGTTTCCTGTGCTCTACCCTGAGCAGACTGAACAGGATAGTGAAGCAGCGGGGCTTTCAGTTGTTGGCTGCAAGACTCTTCTCATGTCCCTGGTACAGCTTGTTAGACCCCAGCGGATCATCCATACCAGCAAAGCATGTGGCTTCAGAGCCTCACTCTCCAAGGAGGTTGCAAGTAAAATTGGACAGTGATGTGTCATGACATTGTCACACAACAGTAGCAGCTCACAGAAGCATGATGCAAAGAGAAGGATTTTGGTGGTTTATGAAATACTTCCTTTAGACAGCTTTTTTTGCAGGTACTGTGGGCAATCACAGAACACTTTTCAGGTCTCTTACTTTGTTGGCAAATTATTGCTGTGTCTGTTGCAAAGCACCTGTACAACCAAAGAAAGGTAATCTCTACCATAGTCTGTTCTCATTCTGGATATCTGGATTTGTAATGTTGGGTAGTGACAGTAAAGGAAATCAATCTAATCTCAAAGATTTGATATCACACGGCATGCCCTGTGAATTTCTTGATATCCATTTGTAGTCATCAAGGTTTCCTAGCTTTTTCTTTTTGTTTTGTTTATATGGCACATTAGAGGTTCTTCTTGCGATATACATTGATGTCTGTGTTGAAAGGTAGATTTTCTCTACATTTAGAACCAGAATTCCGCTTTTGGTAAATGTCAATGCTTGAGATAAAATGCTTTTGACAGATCTTCATAAACAATGAAACCAATAAAACTTTAATTGGATTATTCCTCTATTTGTCACTACCTGGTGTTTCTCTTTTCCCTAAAAGAATCTTAATTTGTGCTTGAGGGAAACAGACCTATTTTAAAATCCAATTTTCCTCCTCACATAATATCCATTTTCTATGAATAGCAGTATTTATTGATTCATCTTCTTTAACTGAAGCTTATTAATTAGAGTGGTATTTGTGAAGTAGCATGCTGAATATGCTGCCCTTAAGCATGATTAGTGTGATCTACAAGTTATTTCTCCTACTAGGTTTAATCACAATTAATTTTATATAACCATTTCTTACATTTCTCCACATACGCTGAGGCTGACCACACGGTTTCTCATGTTGTGAAATGACAAACCAGGAAAGATTAAAAGCAATGTATTAATGAGTGACTTTTTTTTTGAAATGACTTTTCAGCTAGATTTTGCCACACGTGGAGCCACCTCACGGGGGTCAGCGAGCGACTGCCAGGAAATTGCCAGAAAGGAGGCTGATAAAAACAGCCGGAGCAGCCAGAAGAATGACTGTATAACCTTGCAGCTTACATGTTGCATATATATTCTACATTTTCTAAAACATAAAACTGTGATTTGAAAAATGTCCGTAAAGATGTAGACCTTTGAGGCACATATGCTTAAATCTGTAAAGGTATTTAGATGCTGAAGACTGGACAACGATGGGCATTTAACTCTTACTGAGATCAATCATACTCTAATAGGATTCTGACCCAACAAAATATTTAGCCACCTAACTTCTACTTACTTTTAGATGTTGAAGCTTACCCACATTTAAAATCATTGAAGTAGTTTTAGAAGTGCAGCTCCCATGTGGTGCCTAGAAACTGAGTCACAGGAGATGAGAGAACAGATGAGGAGCGTAGGGCAGTTCTTGGGAGGGAAGAGCCTGTGCCCTGCCTTGCACCAGCACTGGTGCTGCTCTGACCGGTGCCCACTCCGTGGGGGAAAAAAAATCCCATTTTGTACATGTGTGTATGCATGGGCAGGGGCTGGATTAGTTTTATGCTGGCTGAGAGAGGCGAACTGCCTCCCTTGGGACGTCAAATAGCTCCTCAGGGACTCAGACAAGCACTAGAGGAGGTAAAAAGCAGAACCTGCGAGTGTTCATGGGACTGTGGCAGTATAAACTACTGTGAATTGAGCCTTAAAAGTGAGGCGAGGATTGGATCTCAGGCATGAGTTTAAAGAATTAGTGTCGTATTTTTTTTCATGTAGCTTTGCATCTTCATGTCTAGGCTGTTGTCCAGGACCACATGTGGCCATCTGCTCTGTGATGTGTTGAGGCTGGGTGTCTTCCCTGCCCGCGTGGAGAGCCCTGTGTGACTAGCTCAGGTACAGGCATCTGCTCTGCAGATGTCTGCATTTTGTCAAACGAATCCTGAGGTCTGGCTCTGTGTTAGGTGGCAAAAGTCATCACTTGGATCACCTCCACAAAGAGCAGTCGTGTACTGTAGTGAGTATAATGCAGATTTCAGGATAAAAGAATCAGACAAAGAATAGTATGTGCAGGACTTGGATTTGTTTGCACTAAGCCCAACTTACATTACACAGATGTTAATAAAGGTGCCTCAAGAATCTATTAAATGCAAATTAATCACAATTAAAAACAGCCTGACATGGCCCAAGTGATGTATGGTGGCTTTAATGTAAAGGAGTAAGGAAGGTGCCACTCTGGCATGCTTGTCTTTTAAGACGTACAACCTGTTTCTTGTGGCAGCTTGCCTTGTTGAACCTGATTAGAGCATATCTCTGCACCTTCTGCTTAATCCAAGGCATGATTCAGAGCACTAGGAAACTGGCACATTTGCTCGCTGTCTCGGATGAGTAAGTCAAAGAATGACCATTATCTACAAATGTGGGATAAGTGGAAGGAAATGGTGTGAGGCTGAGCGGCACTCAGACACTTATCTTCCACCTGTAGCTGTGGTGAGAAGCAAGATCAGGTAACAACAAGAAGCAGCTGCTGGAGACCTTGTGCTGTACCATGTTAAGAGTCATTGGCTCAAAGAGATGTCTAGTGAACAAAAGCTAGAATATGTATACAGTGCTGAAAGGGAGAAAATGTCTTTTCCCCTCTCCTTCCCAAATTTGGGTAGGATTTCTGGTTAACAAAAATAAGAAAACCAGGATAAACTGGGAATGTGGTCTGTAACTGAAGCCTGTATGTGGAAAATGACTAGCACTAGACTGTAGTTGTACAGACAAAGGCTTATTTATTGCCACTGACTACATTAAAAATCTGCAGTGCACACAGAAGCCAAACTTCAGATATTGTCATGCTTAATAAAATATTGAATTAAGCAGAAGTGAAACTACCTGCCATATCTAAAAGATAGTCTCAATGCCCTTTCAGTGCTTTATTTTAAGACCAAGTACAAAAGGTTTTCACCTTACCGTAATTAACTTTTTATCATTAAGATTCAGAAAAATTGAATTGTGTCGGACACAGGTCATCATAATGAGAATTTAATGGATCTGTATTACTATGCAAGTTAAGCTTTGAGTATGCGCTAAATGCATTACATTACCATTGACCTATGCAAATTTCCATCTCTGTGACTCTTTTTCTTCACTGCTGCTGCATTAAGACCCCCTCTCTCTCCTCATCTCCTTAAACAATGATTTCCTCATTTTCATATTAATTGCATCAGTTAACTGAGATAATGCTCCCACTGAAATGAGCAATAGGATGAATCACTGAAATGGTGCAGTTATTCTTTTTGCTTAACCAATTTCACAGGACCTTCACAAAGAACTGCCTTAATTTGACTTTATATAATTGCTTATCATTAGGCACAGCAGCCCCATGAAGTACCTTTATTTATTTAAGTCTCATCTCTGATTGATGGAAAATTAGTCACTTGCATATCTGAGGAACACAGATTGTTCTGCTACCAGGCAACTTCGTTGTAGAATACCCTGGAGAACTTCAAAACAAGCAACTGCTAATGCATGCTGAATATAAAATACAGGGAAACAAAGTGCAACAGCTAATGACATCCAGGAGTTCCTGTAGAACAACCATGATGTCACAGGACTGCTTTACCTGCTCCTCACTAAATTTCCTACGTGAAAGGGGGAAGAGAGACAGATGTTGTTCCCAGAGAGATTATACATCTGGCTGTAGCCACAGATATACTCTGCCTGTTTTTAACACTGACGATGCCTGTCTGTCACACAGTGTGAGCACTGAAGGTTATAACATCTGTCCTTTTAAAATTAACAAAGCGCCTTACATGGTTTGGAATTCAGTCAGAAAGCTTTAATCCACTTCTCATTTTTAATATTCTTAAACTATTTATTCAGGGCAGCTCAAAGGAAACGTTCACACTTTTCTTCTTTGTAAGGAAAAGGGTGTGTGTGGGGAATTAAAATTTCTAAGGCAAATTATGCTGTTATCATCAACTGACATATTCAGAAGGGATCTGGAAAGGATGCCACCTCCAGCATAAAAGGAGCCATAGCATATTATCCTATCATGGGATTTGAGTTGAAGGATTGCCTCCAGGTCTCCTCGAAGCACACTGTGTACTTTTGTCCCTGTGGATGAGACTACCTGTCACTGAACTAGATATCAGCAGTCATTAAATCCGTACAGTCTTAATATTGTTCTTTCCAGACATCAATACTGTGATTCATTTTTCCCCTTCTATTTGCTCCTACTCTAATTCTACACGCAAATCTGCCGTCTCCCTCCCCAGCAGAAGCCTCGGTTAACCTTTCCCATCTTGCCAAGCTGTTGTGGCTCCCGAACAGCACAGCACCCGAATGGCCGCTCCGATTGATGCCTCAAATCATCCTCAGCCACTGGTGCTCGAGTAGGAAAAAAAATCCTGATGAGCTGAAAGAAACAGCGAAGAATTATACTGATTATCTCTTCAGTGTGCTGCGCTTGGAGCTGTATCAAATACAAACCGAAGACAGCATTGCCTCGGGGGCCTGCAGTCAGAAGTGTTAACCTTGGAGTAAAGGCTGTTTTCAGTTGTTTTAGGAGAGTTAAATTTTGGCTTAATTCTGTTCCTACTGAAATCCCTGGTAAATGAAGAGCAGCTTTGTTTTGCTTTGTTTCCTCTAGGACATACATAGGAAAGACAGTGGGTCCTTGCCCTGGCCTGGCATTACACACAGGATCAGGAAAATTAGATTGCCTTTTGTGGAAAGGCTGCGACCTGAGAAAGCAGGTTTTCATATTAGCAGTGAAAAATAAGCGCAGCTTTCTAAACCTTACATGATGCTTAGGCTGAATTAAATGTTTGCAGGATTTCATGATTCGATACAAAACAGGACCTGCCCTGAGAAGCCCAGATGAGAAATATCTGTGTTTTATTTGAGTTAATTCCAAAGTCTGGAATAACCCGTGCTCTCAAAGTTTGCAAACCCTTGGTTCTGGCCACCTAAAGGTAAGTTTCAGAACTAATGCCAAGGAAAAATCCTCATGTGCTTCCTTCTCAAATACTGTCTTACTCAAAGTTCCTTTGAACTGAATAAAGTTTTTCCTTATTAATTGGCATACTATTTCACCTTGTAGCACCAATGGTGTCGTACATCAGGGATATAAACTCAAACCCACTGTCAGCATAACGCCAACGTGGGGGCCCTCCAAATGCCAAGGATGGACCTGAGAAGGCTTTGTAAGAAGGTGATGTCCTTACCAATGCTTCCAAGGAGCCTTTGTGCTAGCTAAGCCATCTGCACACTAGCTGCCAGGGCATGCTATGCAAGTCTTTGTGAGTTTTCATAGCTCATCCTTGCTTGTAAAACAATTTGCTGTAAGAAATTAGGAGAACATTTCCCTAACTGAGTGCAAAGCATGGAGCTATTTGAAGAGGCAAGTATTTGCAATTAGGAGACTTCATAGTCTTAGGTATGCTTAAGTACCCCACTGTACACTCTCATTTATCAACCGCTGCTTATTTTAGTCTAAAATAGTTAAAATTAATACAGTTGCAGGAATCTTTCCCCCACAAACCCTTAACAGCAGCAATAATGAGTGTGTTAAATCAGACCTCATTGCAATGTAATGAAGCCTGACTGACATATTGCAGGTATGATACTAAGTAATTTCATAAATTATTAAACTGTAATTGAAAGTAATAGTGCAGATTACTTTTCGACACGCTTTAAAAAAGACCTTGGCATGAAAATAAGGACTGTAGCATGACTGATTGGAAATAATGATCAATACCTTAATTTTAAGAACAGCCACAAGTTCCAAGTTTAAAATTAGAACAGAAAAAAATGTGAATTTTCTACCACTCAGGCTACTCTGACACTTTGACTTCTGTTTAACTTTTAAGTAAAGAGGCCAAGCAGAAATATATTTTACTTCACAGAATAGGAATCTCTAGCAATTTGGGATCAGAAATGTTGAAATACTGGTCCAAAACCTGAAAATTTAGAGGAAAAAAAATCTAGACCATTCCTAGACCATTTTTACTTTTTAGAAACTGCATTTTGTCTCTGCAGGCAACCTCAAAGGAACCAGGTGCACTTAAAATCTTGGTATTATATAAAATGCATTATTTTATGCTTTCAGACACTTTGTGTTTCCTGTTTCACCCTAGTAAAATGTTATTTACCATTATATGTGTTTATTTGTGCACATGCCTTATGAAACCATTCATACCCTTGCACCTCTGCTCACTTAATTATATTTTCTCCAGATCTAGTGGCTTGATGCATTTACGCAGTGATTTGAAAACAAGGTCAACAAACCTTTGGGTGTATTTTTGGATTGTTTAGCTTGGGATATTGTGAGCATGAACTGCATGAGAATAAAGGTATTTATTAGATTAACCGGATTGTTAGTACATTTCATGTGGTGCTCACAAGGATTTTTCTGACAGAGCAATTGTCGGTTAAAAATCAAATGTTCTAAAGGAAAATGTCAGATTCAGTAACATTTTTACTGACATTCTGAAATTTCAGGGAACGCACGTGTGAGGGGCAAAGGAGAGAGGAGCACTGCAGCCCAAAGGTGAGGATACCTGGGTGGACAAAGGAGGCCATAGGTTAAGCCTCCACTCCCACTGAAATGAATATTTGCCATCAGGAGATGGAGTTCTACCTTTCAGTAGCACACAGCGAGCTGAAACCACTGTCCTTATAATTGCATGGAAACCTGTGGTATAAAATACCCAAGTCATCCCACTGAAGACACAAAAAATATTGCCTATTTTAATGCAATCATGCTTCACAGTTTCTCGCTCACTTTATTGGGTTTCCTAAAGTGAAGCACTTTCAGTTCAAGGACATCTTCATCTCTAGTTCTTGTTTATTTTTCTTGTCACTGGTCTATTGCTCTCCAGAGGAACATTAAACATCTCAATGGCATGGCTTACATGTGAAATATACAGTTGGTTCAGCACAGAGGGCTTCAATTTAGGGCTCATATTAGTGGGTCCCTTGTGAGTTGATATTATGCCATTTTTGTCCTTAGATCTTCCGGGGAAAGCTATCATCCAGTAAATTGCCTTAGTCAGATAAACATTACCAGATAGATCTCTTCCTGCCTCTCTCAGCAATGGACTCTGCAGAAGGAAAGGTCGTTGTTCATTCTCTTTCACTTTATCCTGTTCAATTGTTTCTCATTGTATCAGGACAGAGTCAGTTAGTTTTTACCAAGGTGATCTTAGGAAATAATAGTAGCATAAACACACAGCTTAAGTGAACGAAAATATCTGACAGTTCAGGGAGAGTGCATTGACTTTTCCAGGAATTTTATTCATTCACTTTAATTGTGCTCTATGCTCACCAGTGTGTAAAACTTTTCCAGTCTCTTGGTTTTCTACCTTCGCTCTTCAGAGCCCATAGAACAATATTGTAACCTTCCCATGATCTGGAAATGCCTTCACTCCATGTCTGCCAAAGGGTGAATCCTATTTAATTGTCTTTCAGAGTAAGAAGAAGGATAATGGGTTTCACAAAGACAAACCAGAGTTATTATCAATTTTCAACTGGGACTAGTTTGTCTGTCCATAGGCGGAGTGATAAGTATTAACACCAGAAATATCATGGTTTGGTGTCTACCAGCCAGGAATGGGTGGGAGCAGATTGAGCGGTCATTTTTCCTCTCTGCTCTGCCGTCACCTCCTCAAGCTGTTCTCCAGCTTACCGCTGTCCCTGCCACACAGGCTTAGGCACTGTCCCTCTCTGTGGCACTCTAGCTGGCTAGTCTAAAATGCTCCCTGCTCATCTTGCTGACTTCTCCAAGACTACAAATTCTGCAAAATGGTGAAATGCTTAGAAAGTTGAGGCCACTGCTGGTTCCTGGGTTCTGGTGGTGTAAGTCTCCTGTACTTCAATCTATTCACAACTCAGAGCATTTTTTTGATTAAATTCCATACAGATGCATCTTGGTGCGACATTTGAGCTGAAATCAGCATCAACCAGGGCCTTGTTAAAGAAGCTGGCTAGAGCAGTTTCCTTTATGGTAGACATTATTTCATTTTTATTCATTTGTGCTGGAGCCAAAAGCTGTGCATTTTAATCTGTTTAAATGTAATTTGGAGTGGATCAGTTTAACTGGAGACCATACAGGGTAGACTGATGCTTCCATATAATCAGTGTGTCATATAAGGAATGCATCAGCCCCTAAATATCTCAAGTAAAGCTTGATATTGCAGTGTGTATTGGAATAACAGGTGCTGTGACTAAGGGACAGCCACTAAGCACTTACCCAAGTGAGAGAGATCATACGTTGGTAGGATTTGTAAGTGCTAATGGGGAGGAATTACAGACACAGTCTAAGACCAGGCCTTGAGCATGTGCTGAAGACTGTTCTCCAGGATCTTGCAGGAAGTAGGCTTATGAAGAGAGCAAGAGCTTCTAAGTTGGAGGTTTTCTGGTTATTGCTCTTTTTGCTCAAACCCTTCCTTTGTCTTTGGACCGGATGAAGCAGAAGGGAGTACCAGACACAAAGTTCAGGTTCAGCTCCAGGGCTGGGTGTCCTTTCTCACCTTGGGAAGCTCCCTTGAGTTGCCTCCACAGGACAAGTTGGATTTTCTAATCCTAAAATGGAGAAAACAAAATGAGACCACTTGGCATTTCTGTTTTTGCATTTAGCTGGGCAAGACTTAGGGAAGTAGTCTAGAAATCTTCTTTATTTTTCTTATCCTTCCCAATAGCACAAACAGCTCAGACTTTTAGGTTAAGAGTTTGCTGGACCTGTGTTTTCCTCAGACTTGCTATGTCTGTGTTTAGAAATCCAAGCTCTTCAGAAAATGCTTTCTGCACATTCTCAGATCTTTTGCACACATGCAAGAGCTCCAGTTGATATAGGATGCTGCAAAGGTCCTTCCCACAGGCAAATTGATCTCTCTGTGCTGAAAATCCAGTCTTCAACCATTCAAAAAATACAACAAATTCAGCTGTTTCACTCGCAACTGTCAGGCATTCACTGGTAAGCCAGCCAGACTGTGGGAAATGGCCTTGAGCAAATCTGGTTTACTCTGTGCTCTAGGAACTAAAGCAGTCCACCTTTTCTGAGGAGATTTTTCTTGCTTCTAAGAATCAGAAGGATGCTAAATAACAAAAAGTCTTATGCAAACTCTCAGCTCAAACTCATACAAGCTGTACAATGTGTGCCTGATAGCAGTGCTCATAATCTTCAGGAGAGGGTGTACAGCAAAGTTGCCTGCAGAATTGCTCTTGTATTTGCAAGCAAGTCAGTCAGTGTGCTGCTTTGCGGTTCTCTTTTAACTCCCTGTGGGAGAGTAAATACAGAGCAAAATGTTGCTAACCATTACCAACATTCATATAAATGTTCCTGCCCTGAAGCATGTCTCTAACGCAAGAGACATGCTATACTGAATCCAGCTGAGGATTTACTAGTCCAATACTCTGCCACTGGCTGAAACTAGTTGCTCTGGAAGATGCTGGAAGATGTAACTGTGTAATAACTGAGAAGTTAGATAGGTTGGGGATGGCATCTGTATCCTCCTGTTCCATTTTTTCTCACAAAATACCACCCTCCTTTTATAAGAAGCACACAGAATTTTTCTTCCCAACATCAGGTAGGAAAGCTCTCACCTACGTCTAGAGTTCAAGGTGGATATTTTTAATCTCTTCCCTCTCTGGATGACTCAGAGTTTCCCTCAGACATCATTCCTGGAAAAAAAATACGGTATTGGAACACTTGTCGTCTGGGTCCAGAGTTGAAATGAAATTTTCTCTCATCACATAACACAAGGTAATTGCGTTGCATGCGCTTGTGTGGTCTTAGCTGCAAAAGGTCAGTCAGATTCTTGTGCATCTCCTTCGGTTGTATCTCGCCAAACCTGTGACAAACAGCTGTGGGAAGCCTCTCTTCTTACAGTGTTAAGCTGCTCTTCCAAAGCAGAGAAAATATACCTCCTGCACTGATCCTTGTAGCCTGCGGACTTCTATCACTCTCATAGTTGCTCTCCTTAAATACCACCTCTGTTTGTTCTTGCCGTGCTTCTCCAGTTGGGAAGGATCTTGACGTTGCTCATTTAACTGCTTCAGCACCAAAATCCCAGATATTTTTTGAGATGTGATGACTGTTGTCCCTGTTCTCATCTGCCATCACTGTAGCAACAAAGAGAAACAGTGATAGCAACAGAAGACACAGAGTTTTGCCTTCCAAATGAATGTGTTTAGATGTCAGGTAGAAGAAGCACTGCAACAGTTCTGCTGTTTGCCACAGCTCCCCAAAAACTGCTGCACCGGGGTCACACTGCCATGAGCTCAGTCTAGAGCTGTTTAGTATGTGACTTTTGAGGACACTGGATGGAAATGAGAGCCTAACTTCTGACGATATACGCCTAAATGCTTCTGAGGGAAAGCCATCACCACAAACATCTGCATTTTAGGCTTTTTTTCCCCAATGTGGACAGGCAAGCAGTGGGACAGAGAGGTTGCCCTCAAGAGACACAGAGGCTGTGCAGTGTCCATCAATGATTTTTGAGATCCAAGTGGGTCAAGTCCTGAGTACTGGGTCTGATCTCCCCACTTATCCTGCTTTGAGCAGGAGGTTGGACTTCAGACCTCGTCAGGTCCCCTCCAGCCTGAGCTGTCCTGTGATTCAGTGAAGCTGTACATATCGAGATGAGGATATCACAGAAATATGTAGGAAGTGGGTAGGAAGTAGGAGCAAAAGTATGTTGGTACAGAAGGCGAAAAGCAATAGGGAGCAAAGGGGATGAAGAGCTCTGTGCTGAGGCCTCAGCTATGCTGCACCCCAGAAGAGCTGCCTGTATCAACCAGTCTAATGCTGCAGATTGCTTTTTATGGTGTTTTTAGATGGAAAATCCCACCCTCTGGGAGGTAAAAATTGGGCGATGAAATGAGGTCGCATGTCGCAGATTCCAGCATGTCTCTGCCAGGAGGTTCTGCCCGTGTAATGCCATGCAGAGCCTGCAATCACCAGATTGTGCTTGGCATGGCCAGAGTAGCCCCCCTGAAGGATTCTAGGCAAACACGTTTCAGTGTGAATACCAAGCTGATAGACCTCGGCGATGGCAGCAATGGTTCGTGTTGCTCTGACTTCAAGCGGGACGAGTCACGGTGGCGATCTTTCACAAAGGCTTGTTCACAGATCCAGACGTGCATGTGGAACTTGTTTTTAAGAGTCTGTAGGCTCCGATGGAAAACTTACTACTCTTAGGAATAAGCAGTCATGTAACTCTTAGACATTTCTGTAAGAATAATTTTCTTTTTTTTAAATTTAAATCTTTTGTGCTCATGTCCAAATGATGATAACACAGATAACATAATATTCAAGTATTTCAGATAACACAATGTTCAGGTATTTCTTGGACAAAAAAATGAGCTAGCTCTGTAATATGTAGTGCAGGAATCTGAAGACAATGTTTATCTATAGCTGACAAGAGGTTTCTGTTAAAATATTTTGTAGGAACCAGATGTGTTTTCAACTGCTTTTTAATTTTAATTGAACTATATTTCCTGGAAAAGTCTATTTTGTTTTCACAAAACCAAAGCTTTCGTCATGAGAATTTTTTAACAACAGGGATGCTGCAATTATAATTCCATTTATTCAAAATAAAAGTAAATATTTTTAAAAATTATTTCATAATGATTTTAAATTATTATTGTAAGACAAATTAATCCTGACAAGAATTTTAACTGAGTAAGTTTCAAATTTTCCCACAAAAACTTTAATTATTTACCATTAAATTCAAATTGCTTCATGTATATGTTGCATATAGAGGCAGAGTTTGAAATCTCTGTATGTTGGCTGTGTATGTGAAAATCTCTAGAAGTCAGTGGGCAAAAGGCACCACCACACAACTGTGAAATCCTAAATTAATTTTTTGCATTTATTGCTGCCATTTCACAGCTTTTAGTTTGCTGTTTGCAGTTACATTTCTGAAGCTGCTCTTTGAGTTTCCTCCATCTCCCTGAAGCTCAGCATTCAGGCTTGTTTTGAAGCCTGTCTGTTCATCTTTGTTTTTTTCCAAATTGTACTGGGGACTGGTATTTCCTGCCAATATTTCTGACCTCTTCAGGTCATTTAGAATTGCTCCTTTGGCCTCCTCATTTTCATCAGCAATGTTAATCATTAATATCTGGGGGGAGGAGGGGTGGCAGCCTACCACGCTTACAAACCCACACGAGGGAATTCACACCACCTGCTGGGGTGCAGTCCTTCACCCGCCCAATCCACGGCCAACACCATAACTCTGAGCTCAGCTTTGCCTCTGACTCTCTAAGCAGAGCATCCCTGAGGTGTGCATCTCCCAGCAGAGCTGGGGACGTAGCCTGTCGCTCCTGTCTTCAGGAGATGGTAGAGGATGCATCTTCCACTAAGGGCATGTTCCCACAGGCCATTGGCTTCGTCTTTTCTGTGCTCACAGCTCTGGGAGGAGCTGAGGCAGCATGTGGCTGCTTGCCTACTGAAACACTGCTAAGTGTTTGTGGCGACAGTGTGATGTGTAGGCAATTTATTCTGTTTTCGGCCAGTAGATGCGTAAGAAAGGTCATGAAAACACAATTCTGTGCAGTTTTTAAATTTATTTTATTCCCTTCACTGTAAATCATTGATTTTTAGTATCTTTTTTTACCTAAATCAAGGAAGGAAAACCAAGCAAGATCCCTCAAAATTCAAGCCAGTATATCTTTTTTAGGAAATTTGAAATTTGGCATTTTTGAGAAAAGCAGGAATGTTTATCAGGCATTTTTTATTTCTGACTGTTGCTAGAATGAAAATTGGGTACATTAGAAGATGATGCAGACACAATTAGTTGGCAGAGCTCACCTACAGTGGTAAAGAATGTGTATTAAATTGCTCTGAAATTTTGTTTACAGTATCACCACCATATGCGTACATAGAGCATGTACCGATGGATATGTGCGTCAGTCTCCATAGGCACAGACAGGCACAAGGTGGAGTTTGAAAGACAGATAAAACAAACAACCTTTTGAAATTTATCTGCTAAAAGCACAAGGTAATACATAAAAGGAAAATTCATTTTCTGTGTTTACAGTTTATGTTAAATGCCATTGTAGATAGAATCTCAGTTACAAAGGCAGATGATTTAGTTCAGGGTGATTTGATTACTAGCTTTTTTAATGGAAATGTCACTATTTCAAAGCAGCAATGCCGAGTATTAACTTCAGGCATGTCATGTGGCAACCAGTTGGACTAAGCTCTTCTGTCACAACTGGTTTGGTTCCTCTTTTTTTCATTTCAAGCTTAAATGAGGCTAATAAAAAAAGTCTCAAGTTGTGCACAAGCAGCAGCAGATGGGGCACAAAGCCTGCGCCCCTCCCTGCTCTAGCTCAGTGACAAGAGGACGATCACACAGGTGGCAGAAGTGCATCAGCATGATATGACAGATCATCGGCACTGCTCCGCCAAGGGTTTTGTAAATCCCTGGTGACAGGCTTAGGGCAGGCAACTGGCAAGCACCTGAGAACTTGCTATGCTTCAGTCACTGGGAAGTCTAGAGGCAAGCACGAGAAAATAGTTGCATTTGTATAAATAGTGGATATTTGGTCTGAGAAAAAGCCTAAATTCCACATTTCAGCTCTGAACATAATTTTATAGCCTAAAAAAGCAAAATTGTAACAGAATGAAAAGACATAGCTTATGTGAATATTTGCTCCTCTGGCAGAGCTCCTGGAAAGGAATTGTAAAATGCCCTTTTCCTTATGCTTTATAAATAATAGAATATCTGCCATTAGTAATTGTGTAGTTTATTTTCATTACGAGACTTAAAGTTTTATTGAGTTTCCTTTAGGTGCACATCAAGTTAACTTGTGCACAGGCTTTTGCAGGCCTATCGTTACGCTGGTCACAAGGTGAGGCAGTGAGGAAGGAGCTTGTGGGGTCAGATGCTCCATCTGACCTTTGAGATCTTACTTTGCACAGATATTGTACCCCAGGAACATTCCTTTGTCCCTTGAAACGCAATGTCTGCTCAAAAATTATCATATGGGACCAGGCTGTTGTTCGTGTAAACATGCTTTAAAAGCCCTTTTGTACAGTTATTTTGTAACTTTTATTTCCAAATCCCTTCAATGAAATATCAGAGAGTTATTCAGCTGTGAAACTATGTAGAGGGGACATTTTCCTTTCCTGGGTCAGCATTTTCTGGCTTTCTGTAAACATTCTCTCACATGATGCTTGTTAATAGGCTTCCTCATGCAGAAAATTCTTGGCAGCCACTGGAAAAGTTCTCCAAAAGACTGATTACTTTCCCTTTGCCTGAGGCCAGCTGCTGATCACGGCCCTTACGTAGCATGACAAACACAGTTAATATCAGAACATGCAGCCAGGACTGAAATACTCAGTCACGCACCAGTTAAAGCTTGGCCTACGAACACCCCGGGAGTTATATTAATATGCTACAACCTGTTGGTACTATTTTCCAAGAGTTTTTAAAGAGATGGAGGGGATGGAGGGTGGAGAGAGTGATGGATGAATTTGGCTGGAATTCACCCAAGGGCACACTGCCATGCCCTGAGGGCACTAATGGGAAGGACTATCCCTGCCAGCCTCTCCTGGTGTGTCCCCAGCCCTGCCCAGGACCCCATTTCAGCCCAGCTGACCTCCACCTGCAGGCTGAAATCCCAGCCTGGACTCAAACTTGTCCCCAGGGAGGTGCCCAATGCCCTGGGCTGGGGGGGGCCTCGGCTGCTCCCCAACTGCCCTGGTCCCTGCTGAGGCGATGGGATGGGCTCCAGCTGGCAAGACCCTTCCCTGTCACCCCCGTGGAGCCCTGACACTATTTGTATTTAAGAAGCTCTTGGGCAGACTTCCCAGACTACATCGCTTTTTCTGACCTAGGAACACAACTGCGTGCTTGGACCGTGATGAATTGTGCCATCTTATTTCCTGAAGATGGGCTCCAGACAAAATAAATACAGGTATTTCTGGGAGGATGAAGAAGGTTATTAACTATTAGCAGTGGTAACGATCCTACACGTATATTGGATATCTAAGCACTTTGCAAATGTTGCTACTTGTGTTAACATAAAAGAGAGTTCAGCAAAGCTGCAGAGAAAGGTGAAATGCAGTAATTCTAACAGCGGGCAGTGGCACTACAAGAACTCATGACAAATGAAATGTTAGGTGACCCTCTGAAGCATGTGGGGGACAGGACAGAGGGAGGAAGGCATTTAGAAAAGCCCAGTGGAATTTGGCTAAGAGCTATACTGGGTAAAAAAATTGTATTGCAACAGTTGTTGCAAAGTAATTCTCTTTGCATGAGCTGTCAATATTTAAACTCTGTCACAAAGCTGTCTGGCGGAATTTTATAGTGGAAGTACTTTATCTGGAGGCAAAATGCAGGGAAAATACATATTCAAATAACAGTGGGAAATAGAACTCCAATAGACCCTTCCCAAGTCTTCTGAGTGAGACATTTAATGGATATCATCAAAAAAAGAATAAAAATATGTAAGTGATATTATCCTTGCAGACAACACATCAAATTTGGACCAGAAACCAGATCATAGCTTCAAACAGAATTTGGATCATAGGATAAGTCTGCATTACAATGATCAGCAAAGTGCTGTGAGTTCACACAGATTTATAAACTGTATGTGATAATGTGTCTTCACTAAACTCAGAATAAACAAGTTCAAGATCTCTGCTCCGTGTCTTACCTGTAGAGTTTCCCTAGTGATCTTCTGGCCTTTGTTTATCGTGGCTGCAAAAAATTCCAATTTATAATAGCATAATAAACACTTCCTCTAATCTCAGTAAAAAACACTGTCAAGTTTTATACGGAAAACAGTGGCATGGGCTAGATATGCCCAGAGGAAACGTCACTGTAATGACCCTAAGCCTTTAAATGTTGTTTCCTCATTTCCCAACCTTAGACAAGACTTCCATGTGCACACACAGATGCTGAATTTCACCTTCTCCTTTATAAAATGGTTGAACAAGTTACAGTTTAGATTCCCCAAAAGAAGCAAGTTATTAATGGGTGACAGAAAGTTCTTTCAGCTTCATGCTTGTATCTCCCTGTCCAAATTTTTTTCCTGCAACTCCGTGTCTTATCTTTGCTCACATTGATGTTTCAATGGATCAATGGAAATACCAGCTTCTGTGTGCAGAATTTGGTGTGTTGTGCTCCTAGCAGCTATTGGAACATTGCCAAGAATGGAACATAAGTGAAAAGACAGATCTGAAAGGAAGTGTGGCCTTGCACAGCCTGGATAGATGGTGAAATTAAATGCATGTGAAAGTAAAGTGATGCATGTAGGAAAGACATCACCCTAATTTCGTTTGTAAAATGAGGGGTTCTGACCTAACCTTTACCAGTTTGGAGAGGGACTTTGGGGTTACTATCGATAATTCCATGAAAATGACAGCCTAGTGCTCAGCACTGAACAACAACAACAAAATTGCAAATGTTAGGAACTATTGGTAAAGCAATAGAGAACAAAACAGAGTTCATCATTATGCCTTTATATAAATGCATGGCGCATCTGTGTCTTTGTACTGTTCTGTTCTTTTCATCTCGGAAAGAATATAGTAGAACTGGAAAAAGGTTCAATTGTCCTTGATTGTCAAGGGCTATCAATATATGGGATGTGTGCTGTGCGAGGAATAACTAAGTAAGCCAAGATTCTTCTTTTTGGAAAAGAGACAATCATAGGATCATAGAATGACAGAATGGTTTGGGTTGGAAGGGACCTTACAGATCATCCAGTTCCAAACCCCCTGCCATGGTCAGCGACACCATCCACTAGACCAATTTGCTCAAAGCCCCATCCAACCTGGCCTTGGACACTTCCAGGGAGGGGGCAGCCACAACTTCTCTGGGCAACCTGTGCCAATGCCTCACCACCCTCACGGTGAAGAATTCCTTTCTTACACCGAATCTAAATCTACCCTCTTTTAATTTAAAGTCATTACCCCTTGTCCTATCACTACAGGCCCTTGTAAAAACTCCCTCTCCAGCTTTCTTGTAGCCCCTCTTCAGGTACTGGAAGGCTGCTATAAGGTCTCCCCACAGCCTTCTCTTTTCCAGACTGAACAGCCCCAACTCTCTCAGCCTTTCCTCATAGGAGAGGTGCCCCAGCCCTTGGACCATTTTTGTGGCCTCCTCTGGACCCACTCCAACAGGTCCATGTCTTTCCTGTGCTGAGGGCTCCAGAGCTGGACACAGTACTCCAGGAGGGGTCTCACAAGAGTGGAGCAGAGGGGCAGAATCCCCTCCCTCGACCTGCTGACCACGCTGCTTTTGATGCAGCCCAGGATACAGTTGGCCTTCTGGGCTGCGAGTGCACATTGCTGGGCCATGTTGAGCTTCTCATCAACCAGTACCCCCAAATCCTTCTCCTCAGGACTGCTCTCAATCCATTCTCTTCCCAGCCTGTATTTGTGCTTGGGATTGCCCTGACCCATGTGCAGGACCTTGCATTTGGCCTTGTTGAACTTCATGAGGTTCGCACAGGCCCACCTCTCCAGTCTGTCCAGGTCCCTCTGGATGGCATCCCTTCCCTCCAGCATGTTGACCACACCACACAGCTTGGTGTTGTTGGCAAACTTGCTGAGGGTGCACTCAGTCCCACTGTCCATGTCACTGACAAAGATGTTGAACAGTGCCAGTCCCAGTACTGACGTACTGACCCCTGAGGAACACCACTTGTCACAGGTCTCCACTTGGACATCGAGCCATTGACTGCAACACTCTGAGTGTGACCATCCAGCCAATTCCTTATCCACTGAGTGGTTCATCCATCAAATCCACATCTCCAATTTAGGGACAACGATGCTGTGCAGGACAGTGTCAAATGCTTTGCTCAAGTCCAGGTAGATGGACACTGCACTAACGCTGTAACCCCGTTGTAGAATTCCACCAAATTTGCCAGGCACAATTTGCCCTTAGTGAAGCCATGTTGGGTGTCTTTGACCTCTTTGTCTTCCACGTGCCTTAGCATAGTTTCCAGGAGGATCTGCTCCATGATCTTGCTGGGCATAGAGGGGAGACTGACTGGCCTGTAGTTCTCCAGGTCTTCCTTTTTACTCTTTTTGAAAATGGGGTTATGTTTCCCCTTTTCCTGTCAGTGGGAACTTCACCGGACTGCAATGACTTCTCAAGTATGATGGATAGCAGCTTAGCCACTTCATCTCTAGTTCCCTCAGGACCTGCAGATGCACCTCATCAGGTGCCATGGACTTGTGCACCTTCATGTTCCTTAGATGATCTCAAACCTGATCTTCTCCTACAGCAGGAAGTTCTTCATTCTCCTTCTGCAGCTTGGATGATGTTGATGGAGCACTTGCTGGTGAAGACTGAGGCAAGAAAGTTGCTGAGTACCTCAGACTTATCCATATCCCAGATATTTGCTCAGAAAACTTCTCTATATTCCTCCCAGGCTACCTGTCCTTGCTTCCACCCTCTGTAGGCTTCCTTTTTGTGCTTGACTTTTCCCAGGATCTCCTTGTTCATCCATGCAGGCCACCTGGTGTTTTTGGCTGACTTCCTCTTTGTTGGGATGCATCACTCCTGAGCTTGGAGAAGGTGATCCTTGAATATTAATCAACTTTCTTGGGACCCTTTTCCCTCCAGGGCTTTATCCCATGGTACTCTGCCAAGCAGGTCCCTGCAGAATCCAAAGTCTTCTCTCCTGAAGTCCAGAGTAGTGAGCTTGCTGTGTGCCCTGCATGCTGCGCTAAGGATCTTGAACTCCACCATCTCATGGTGACTGCAGCCAAGGCTGCCCTTGAGCTGCACATTCCCCACTAGCCCTTGAGCTGCACATTCCCCACTAGACCCTCCACTAGCCTCTCCTCTTTGTCTCCTCTATCACTTGGAGAAGGAATTTGTCCTCAGTGCTTTCCAGGAACCTCTTGGATTGGTTATGCCCCGCTGTGTTGTCCTGCCAGCAGGTATCAGGGTGGTTGAAGTCCCCCATGAGGACCAGGGCTTGTGAACGTGAGGCTGCTCCTATCTGTCTATAGAGGGCCTCGTCTGCTCAGTCTTCCTGGTCTGGTGGCCTGTAGCAGACCCCCACTATAATGTCACCCGTCCCTGCCCTGCCTTTAGTCCTGACCCATAAGCTCTCGGTTGGCTCCTTGTCCACCCCCAGGCAGAGCTCCATGCTCTCCAGCTGGCCATTGACATAGAGGGCGACACCCCCTCCTCATCTCCCCTGCCTGTCCTTCCTAAAGAGCCTGTGTCCTTCCATTCCAACACCTCAGTCATAGGAGCCATCCCACCACTTCTCCGTGATGCCAATGAGGTCATAACCCTGCAGGCATGCTCACTTCTCTAACTCCTCTTGTTTATTCCCTGTGCTGTGTGCCTTTGCATAGAGGCATTTAGTTGGGCCCCTGATAAAGCTGACTTACTGGCTGGAGTTACTTGGTGTTGCACTTCAGGTGCTCTCCTGCTGACCTGTGATCCTTCTCCAGGCTGTGGGCATCTACTGCTGGGACTAGCATCAAACCGTAGCAGTGGGATAAATTGAAGTTCCCCTCCCCTGGCATCTTTAGTTTAAAGCCCCCTTCACCAGCTTGGCGAGCCTCTGACCGAAGACGCTCTTCCCTTTCTCTGTCAGATGGACCCCATCCACCCACAGTAGACCAGGTTTCTCAAAGCTATTCCCATGGTAACTAAATCTCTGGCTGTGGCACCAGTGATGTAACCATTTGTTGATTTGCCAGATTCAACTGGCCCTTTCAAACCCCTTCCTTTTGATTGGGAGGACTGATGAAAAAACTACTTGCTCTCCACTCTCTCACTGCCACTCTCAGGGCCCTGTAGTCCTTCCTGATACTCCTCAGGCTGCTCCTGGCTCTATCATTGGTGCCCCCATGAAAGAGCAGCAGCAGATAATAGTCAGTGGATGGTACAAGGCTTGGTAGTCTCTCATGACATCCCTGATACAAGGCCCTGGTAAGAAGCACACCTCTCTAGAGAGTGCATCAGGTTGGCAAAGGGGTGCCTCTGTACCTCTCAGAAGAGAGTCACCTGCTACCGTCACCCGTCACTTTTTCTTAGTTGTGCTGGCTTTTATATGGGGAGCAGATTGGGCTGCCTTACTTGGCTCCAGCATCTCGCTGATGTGAAGGTCTTTTCCTCTTCAGTCTGCAGAGCAGTGAAGTGGTTCTGCCAGGGCACCTCAGGAGTCAGGGGAAGTCTGTCCCCCCTGCTGGTCCTTGCCTTTGCCTACATTATTGACCCCCTCTTCCCTCCTGTGTGTGCCAGTGGGGGAGTTTATGGCTCTTTGTCTGTGGATCCGCTGCAGACTGCGCTTGGAACCAGCTGTCCATCTCCTTCTCAGTCTGCCTGATGTTTCACGGCCTTCGCACGGCCTCCTGCGGCTCAGCCACCTGCTGCAGGAGGTCCTCCCCCTGGGCACAGCTTCTGCAGGCAGACAGGTCTGCCGCCTGTCCCTGCCCCAGGAGAAAGGCCAAGGCACTCTCTGCAGCCTGAGGCCTGCACTGCGGCCTCTCCCTTCAGCAGCTCCGTCGGGGGGGAGACATCGCCGCTGCTGGGGTAGGCGGTGCAGACCCCCCAGCCATCGCCGCAGCCTTTGCCCTCAGATGAGTGTCCACCACTCTGCCGTGAGGGTCAGGCAGGATCAGTGCCCTCGACCCGTGCAGGTGGGCCTCCTTCGAGGAGCTGCCCTCGCTCAGCCGCAGGCCGGGCTGGCTCCGGAGCTGCTCCCCTCGGCAGCTGACCGAATTACAAACACAGAGGAGACGAACTGCAGGGACGTGCTAGAAGGCTATAAGATCAGGAGTGAGGCGGGGAGGATGGGTGAGGGTTAGTGGTTCACTGTCTCTTCTGCTGTAAGCACTGGGGAACGTCAAAGTAAGACAGCAGGAACAAGCTTCAGAACAAACAGAAGCAGGTTATTCTTCACTCAGCAGGTCACGCGCCAGTGGTGCTGCCTGCCAGGGGACACAGTGGATGCTAAAGTTTTAGGGGGGACCAAAGAGAGACCGGACAGGTTAATGGGAGAGAAGTACATTGGGGAATACCAAGTGCACAGAGGCCAGGCTTAACCCAGGAAGTCCCTGAGCTGAAAACAGCTGGTGGCTGGGAAAGTGTCTTGGAGGGGTGTAGTTTGTTCTTGTCTTTTGCTTAGTTCTCCGTATTTTACCCCCTTATGGCTGCTCTAACCGCACACCCTGTCTCCTGTTGGCCTTGGTTCTCACCGCTTTGGCTATCCTTCATCAAATAGCAACTCCCTAGCAAAGGGAGGATTTTTCAAGTCTGGTGGACTTGGCAGTGCTAGGTTAATGGCTGGACTCAATGATCTTAAAGGTCTTTTCCAACCTATATGATTTTATGATTCTTGGCCTTTCTATTGTGTTTTTTTTTCAATTAATGCAGTTGCTACACTGCATTTAACTCCTATTGACCTATGTACTAACTGCTGTGCCTTTATGTATCATGTCAATGAAGTTCCGAGTCCAGAGGTGTTCTTGTGTCTGTCAGTATAAATATGCCCTTTATGTTCACAGCCCAATTCTTCTCTTTTGTCTTTTTTCTATCTGTGCTTTTCATGCCTGTGCTATGTCATTTCTATTGCAAAACAAACGAAAGGCCTTTGTAATACACAAGGAAATCTAATTTGCTTTTCACAATGGACCTGAAACCAGTGACTGATGTGTTTCAGTAATTAAATTCTGCTACCTGCAAGTTGCTGAATGTAAGATTTAGGAAGGCAGGGGGGAATGGGTGAAAATGGAAAATATATTAGCAACTTTCGTGTCTTGTGCTACAGTGTTCAATATTCCATCCATTTATGTTTGAACAGGTGAACAACTTTCAAATACATGATGATAACCCTGTACATTGGAGAGGAAAAGACTGATAATTATTCTGCTGTTGAGAGAAGAATGATTGAGCACTGAATGTCAGTATACATTGTCTCAGGAGAAGAAAGAAACAAAAAATGTGGGTATTGGACAAGTCAGACGTTATAAGGAAGATAGAATCCTTTGACAAAGATGGTATATTTTAACTCCATATTGCTGTTAGGTCTCATGCTCATACCTCTACACAGCACAGGGCCTCATGGTACGTAGGTACCCAAGGTAAATCTGGCAGATGCACACAGGTAGCAGAAAGCTTAACTCTGAGAGTCTGCTGCTATGTGAGCGCTAACGTATGTCATTTCTCAGTTTTTCTGTTGGGGTTTGCTATGTCTCTGTTCAGAAGACCACTCAGTGCCCAGCCAACTTGTCTTCATATTAAGCAAGGCAATTCATATACGTTACCTACGGTTCATTCTTTTTCTCAGCCTCTCTGCAGGGAGGAAATAGTGTATGCAGTGTAGTATCTTATTTACATATTTGAACACATTAGACTCGTCTATGGTAGATGGATTTCCCACATTTGAAGCCTTTGAAGAGAGCTAGATATCTTTCTAAATTATGTGTTATAGCTAGAAGTCACCTGGAAGTTACAGCCTTTACGCAGATGTTGCTGCATGAGCCCCCTCTGACTTCATCAGCATTGTAGACATCAAATAAATGAGCCTTCTGGTCTTAAAATCTATGAAGAGCTGAACAAGTTAACTGGCTAAAGAAGTCTTGATGGCCAAAATAAGTGTCGGTATGTATGGCAGATTTATAAGCACTCTGCTACTGAGCTGTATTATAGCTTGGTGGGTTTTTTAGCCTTATTTATACGTTCCTTTGACAGATCATTATCTATAGAACCCTAAGATCTTTGGTGCCTGGGATGGTTAGTGAATATTCAACTTGCTTTCATAGTGGCTTGTCAACTGGAAGCAGTGGCACGTGAGGCTGGAGACTGAATCCAAGAGCAAAACAGTGCTGGATGCACTCTGCAGGCAGGATTCTTCCCACTGTGTTAATATGTTTATTTTGTGGTAGCTTAATTTTCTAGCTGATGATCTGATCTAATTAAGACCATTGCCATTAAATTAAAAAGTCATCATGATCTGACTGCATTTGGGAGGCATAACGACTGAAATATTTGATATATGGGAATATCCACACCTTGGAATTATGGTGCCTTATGAAAAGTAGCAGTAACAGCCAGCCTCTTGTTATGGACAGAAGACAGGAGACACCAAAACCATCTCAGACTTTCTCAGAGCTGTGACACAACCTCATCATCTTGTAACTTGTGCAATTATTATTTTGAGATAAAGAGTGATGCCATGTTTCCTTACTGATCTCTTTGCTTTGAAAATGAAGTTCAGTCATACAAAGGTTACTACAAAGCCTTTGCTCTTCTGCAGTCATCAAACAGGGGGCGAGTGGGGTGAAGACCTCGTGGTGACTGTTGCACACAGGCAGTAGTCAGAACAGGACTTCAGGTGTACCAGTACAGATGTCTGCAATTACCTGCATGGAAAGAGAAGGTCCTAATATGTTGCTATCTGTCCTTTGCTTGCAGAAAGTGCTGGGACACTCGTCGTATATCCTGATCATGAATACACAGCCATTTTGATCACTGCAGCAGGATAAATTTCATCTGTTGCAGATACCTGAGAAAATAAACGTGGAGGACAAATATTATAAAATTGTAACCTTCCAAGTTGTAAGTGTTCATATCAGAGTGGTATTTTTGAGGGTGGCTAGAATTTTAAGGACTCTGCTCCTTTTATTCACGACATGGGAGTTGTTTCTCATCAGAAGTCCCCAAATCTCTAATGCATGCATCTAACAGCTTCCAAGTGATTTAGAAACCAAAAGCTACAGTGGAAAACTAGTAAATGAATAATTAAGAATGACATATGTATTACAAAAAGTTAATGTCTCCTTGCAAAGTTTTCTCAAAGTTTCTTTCCTTTCGCTTCCCATGCTAATGATAAACAGCTTTGTGATACTCTAGTTTTGTTTTATAGCTCACAGGGAGCAGTTACATGTTCTTTTCCTTTTGATATGTATAGTTTTTAACCCTACTTAGCTTAGCAAGAGGGAAATGTATTTCAAATGTGAGTGCTTTCTCTTGTTTGCTTATAAGCCCATTTTATTTTACTTCAGCTATTCTTTTTTCATGTTGCCTTCTGGATGTCCCCACATGTTAACTGGCTCAATATAAGATGCTTGATGGGCACCATGAGAAAAGGTACAACTTTGGAAGAAGAAAGGTCACTTCTAATATGCATTAAGAGTACTACATGTCTAAACAATAAATACTCATTTGCTCATTTCACTCATCTAGTGTAAAGGAAATCTCCATTCTTTATACTTGCAACAGCAGTTTCACGTTATATCTACCTTCTGTCTATTTTATTATTAAATAGTGGTTACAGCTGTCACAGGTGGTACTGCAATAATCATGATTATTCAATGGAGAAGAAAAATATTTTTAGTTTAACAAGATAAAACAAACAAACAAACAAAAGTAAATAATATAAAAAGCAATCCTGATTCCCTCCACAAAGAAATCCTTATTTGCATTGCATAGGCACTCAGAGAGGTTATTGTGTGCTCTTTCTTGATATTTTTGCTCAGAAATTATCTTCTGCCCAAACACTTTTTATGTAATTTGATAAATGAAGTGACAAAAAGTCGTCCTTGTGTTGAGACTGAGGCTGTTTGTTCCAGGAGAACAGAGATTGGTGTAGACTGGTGTAACTCTCAAGAAGTTTGTTTTTTGTGTAGAACCCTGAAAACACAAGACACTGAAAGGAACTGCTGAGGACGAGGGCCAGGGCCAGGATACTGCAGTGTGCCACGTCACATCAGGGACTTCAGCCTACATCTATTTCTGGCCAGTATATAGCCATTTATTCTAGTACCAACATGTCTACTTTAACTAGCTTTTCTCCTTGAGACATGCTGGCCCATCTCCCAAGATGTATTTACTAAATGTAATATTATTAAATTTCATTTCAGACTCTCTTTTGCGAATGCAAAACAAGCCAAAATCTCATGTCTCTTCTTTATGGCTCATCTCAGCTCCCTGCCCAGCAGCACTCTAGATGATTCCACCTGTAGTACATCTGACAGTGTTGCACCTCCAGTGCATACACTTGTGTATACTCTCCTAATATCTTTGAACACTTGGGTGAGTCCAAGGACATCTGATTGAGAGAAAGGAATCTCAGAGGGATGTGGGAAACAGAAGTCTGAGTTTCTAGTTCAGGTTACATGGTATGTGGTTTTCTTTCCCAAATCAAGAAAGTCAATGTTAGATAAATAATTTTTTTGGTTGGTCAACTTAATTAATAAACAGGAATGCAAGACCCTTGCATCCCATACTGGCAGCAGACTGAACCACCAAACTCTGTGTATTTGTCCAATAATACCATCAACGAAAAGAACTATGGGAAGGGTATTTTGACAAAATATGCAGATAGCCTATAAAGTATTTGACACCTTTTCTGACCACTGAAAGAAACAGGCTCTGGAGAATTTTGAAAAAATGAGCAAGAGGTACTTAATTGCATTACTGACAGGAATTATTGTCCAGTCCATTAGTGACTAAGGAAGATGGTAGTGTCTCTTAAAGGTAAATGTTTAAAAAATAGTACAACTTTTCCAAGATCTCTAAAAGAACTGGCTAGGAAAGTATCATGGAAACCCAGGGAAAAGGCAGATGGCTGGACGAATACTAAATTTGTGATAATACTCAGAAAGCAAGAGGGATAGCATAGATTACATAGAGAATGGCTAACCTACCACCAGTATGAGGTGGAACAGCAGAAAATCTGATCAAAGATTAAATCTGAAAAGAAATAAAAGATCAAAGATAAAATAAGTAAATATGAAACAATAGCATTTTATGGCAAAGAGATCTTGGGAAACAAACCGATGTATTTTTTAATTTTTAATTTAAATTTGGTTTATCAAGATAAAGGGGTAGACTTTTTTAAGACATTTGATAGCACTGCATTTGACCCTCATTTAAAAAAATTGCTTCTTATAGTATCAGTATTGAATAAGTGTAATGGGTTTAAGCACTGGCTAAATGATAGAACTCAAGGAATACATGCACAAAGGGAAGTGTCACTGAATGAGATTCTTCTATGTCTTTAAAGGCTATCAAGTCCTGATTCCAAAACTACTTTCACAATATGCCGAGAAGTGCCACCTGGGGATGTATATTCTGTAGATCACTGATGAGAAGGGAGGAAATGATTTAACTTCCACTTACTAGAATAACATTAATGATAGAACAACACCTCTCATTCTGGAACCTTCATGTAAAAAAGTTGTTTAGAAATTGGAGACAATGATTGAGAGACACAAAAATTATGAGAGACCTGGAGGAAATGCTTCACAAATTAAAACTCACCAAGCTCAGAGTGTTTATCAGACACGAGACTTGGTGACAGTGTGTAGATATCTTAATCAAGAAAAAATCTGGTTTTCTAAAGGGCTCCTCTGGAATCAATGCCTGGAAGCAGAAAGCAGGTAAATGAATCTGAAAAATATGGCACAGATTTTTAATAGTGATTTCCATTACAGCAGATTATTCACAGCAGAATTGGATTTTTTCCTATCACTTAGTATGCTCGTCAAGATTTGATACCTTTGTAGAAAATGTGCTTTTATCAGAAACAAGACTTTGGGCTCCGTGTAAAAGTGATGTATAATTGGCCTGTGATATAAAGACTAGACAATCTAACAGTCCTTTCTGGCTTTATATTTAATGAATCTCTAGATGATTTTTAGAGAATTCCTGTGCATGTAGTACTGAAATACTTGTATGTTAGTCAGCTACAAAAAAAGTGTAAAAGGTCTGTACACAATTCGACCCGGAAATGACGTGCCCAGAACTCTCAAGAGAACCCTGTTGTAGAAACAGCAAGAAATACCAGCATCTCTTTCAGCAGTTGAATAAAGGCCTGCTATTCAAAAAGATGAAAAATTAGCACCTTCTGTTGCTGCTAGTAGGTCAGTATAATACCAGTAGGCTAGTGCGTGCTCACCTGTGAGTCAGTTTAAGACTTCTGGGCAAACAAAGTCTGTGTCTCAGAAGACCACAAAGCGTTACTGAGACAGCAAATCCCAAATGTACATGGAGATTTAGTAGGAAAAAGTGAGAAAAATAGTGAGCAGGGCAAAAGGGAAGTGCCTCTGGAGTTGTGAGATGACTGATTAGTACCTTGTGGCTAGCTTGCAGGGATATTAGATTTAACAGAAGAATTAGTGAGAGTTAAACAAACTTATCTTTATGTAAAGACACACATCACAGTGAGTGAAAGAACATTTCTTTAAAAAAAATGATTAATTTCATTTCCATCTTTTACCAGGAGACTATTCCTTATAATGAAAGAAAAAGTTGAGTCCTTTGCGAAATCTGAGATCCATTTAATAACCACTCCCTTCTTGAAAGTCTTGTCACACTTTTTTACTATTAATCAATGATCTGCAAGATGGCGAAGCTTTAATCAAAGGAAAAGTTATTGTTCTGCAGGTAGAAGTGCTTGCAACATGCCAAAGGGCGTTTGTTTTAACTTTAATGGGTAAAGCGTAGAGAGCAAGTTTTATTAGTCTACAGACAAAAAGCATTTATTTATCATTAAGTGTAAAGTCAAAAGCTCTGTAAGTTTGCTAACAATTCTGAAGAGTTCCAGATAAAAGTGTAGGTATGATCATAAATAATATCATGAAGCCTTAGAATGTTACTTGTGAGGAAAGGAGAGACACTTTCTGTCTGTAAAAAAAAAAAATGCCCAAAGTCTAGCATTCAGATTCAAGTTATATAAATGTCTTAAAAGATTCAGACTTTTCTGTGGACAGAAGAAACTCTGTGAATTCACCCTTTGTGGTCAAGGACTTGGGGACAGCAGGAACAGAACAGTTATGCCCCTGAAGCTACTGTTTCCTGCAATATTAACTGAATCATCTGAAGCTCCCAGTTCTGGCAAGCCAGGTTGGCACGTCTGGAAGAAACAGCTTTCTCCTGAGATTTCAGGCATTTTCACTCTGGATTGCAGCTGTATCACTCACAATTTTATTTTCACAGTTCTAGTGGTGGTCCCAGTCAGTAAGCACAAATAAGTCAAAATCTCTTAACCCTCCGTTTACAAATTTTATAAAAAGTTTTGTTGTATTCCACCAGCAGACAAAGGTGCACAGAGCTAGAGATCGAAAGAGGAGAAGGAAACATATACTATACTAGAGTGTTAGCATGTGATATAATGAATCCTGGTTACAATTTAGGGCATTGAAAGTAAAGGTGCTTGGTTCAAAAACACTTATTTATTTGTATTTCAAATATTTAATTACTGCCTGAGATGGATCAGGAGCATAGGTCTGTATTTCCTGAAATCTGCTTCCGAGATTTTTTTGCAGTTACATACTTGACTGAAACCTCCATAATCTCCAGGGAAAAGCTGACCCTAATTTTTCTTAAAACATAACTCCTAAAAAACTGAAAGGCTTGAAGAAATATTTTATGGCTGTTATTATTCAGTGTGGAGAAAAAGAGACTGAGGGGCAACCTCATTGCTCTCTACAGCTTCCTGAGGAGAAAGTGGAGAGGACGGTGCTTTTCCACCCATGCCTGTGACCCTGAGGACCTGCCTTCCTCTCACACTGGTGGGGCCGGGGCAAGAATCTGGGACGTTGGGACAGAGAAGATGCTCACGCCAGAGACTGCCTGGGGAGTGTCTGCCGCAGACCTGAGGCGTGGAGATGGTGCCCCTCAAGAGAAGCTCAGCGTTACCACAGTCTGGGGAATCTCCACCAGTCCAGCTGTAGATGCCATTGCAAGCAAGGCTCCTGTTACCCCTTGTATGGAATTATTAGTAAAATTAAGGTTTACATCTGAAAATTAAAGTTCATATGGAAAACTTAGCATTGTTCACCCATTGAGGAAAAGCATAAAATCAAAAAGAGCTCTGAGGATGGGACACAGCTGCAGCAGGCATGCGAGAAATCCACTAACACAGCAACTCCCTGCAACATAGCATAGAGGATGGAGTGGAGTGGAGACTCCGTGGCCATGCTCTGTGATGATAAAGCGGGAAGAGATGGTTCTCTAGAACTGATAAGCAGCTCATCTGGCCCCCTGAGCTAATAGGTTTTCAAAACCTTGCCAAGTGCTATCCTTTCCTGAACTTTGCTTGTTTTAATATCATCTTAATACTAAAACACACCTCGATTCCGAAGTCTACCTGCCTCCAAGGTGCGACCAGTCCTCCTTGAGTCTGTGTCCTCGATTTTTTGTAAACTATACCTTTAAACATGAAGCAGGAGAATTTTACACCAATCATGATAAAAGGTATGTATGACTACAGTCACTCAAACTCCACCTTAAATGTAGAAAGGATATAAAAATAGACAGCGAAATAGGGGATTTTGGGAGAAGATATTACTGTGAGCAAGTCAAGGGAAACTCCATCTCAGACTGCCTCTGACTACCAGGATCGGCCGACGGGCTGAGCCTTGCTTCTCCCTTCCTTGGGACACCTTGGGTGAGACTTAGACTAAGCGCTTTTCTCGGGAATCTTAGAAATCTCTCTAGAGAGTTGCTCCCTAATGTTTATAGCCAGGCTGTATTATTTATAACCTTTTCAAGCATTTTATACTTTATAACATCATATTTGCACGTGCTTTCTTGCAGACAGTCACTATCACCGGCAATTCAAAAAACCTATATATGTGTTGCACAAATAAAACTGCACTGTTTAAGTAGCCAGTTGTCACAGTTTCTCACTGAATGCAACCAAACCCTAAGCGCGACCATGCTAGTTCATGAGCATGACTGGACTGAAGGTGCAGACCGCTATAAGTGTATCCAGAATCATGGTTGTTTAATATACATATTAAACATGACTGGACTGGTAGTGGCAAAGTGGATATCACCCAGAATTTAAACCTAACCGCACCTAGCCTCCCACTCCGGTGAGGAGAGTTAGAAAACAAGGTGGTTTATTTTCTGCCAAATTACTCCATCCTTTATAACGCAACACCCTGTAACAGGACGGGATCCTCCCTCCTGTTGGAAAGAGTTGGTCCCCTCTGGGACCTTTACGTGATGCAAGGATGACAATAAATAAGTTTGTTGCAACCAACCCTCTGTCTGTGAGTGTCTGTGCAACACTTTTGTGTGGGAACATGGTCAGGGAGCAGGTTGCTGCCTGCTCAGGTGCAGAAGCAGCGGGGTGGCATTTTAGGGTGCGTAAGTCATACCAAACCAGAATACTTCCCCTGATCCCTTTTGGCTTTCTTTTCCAGTTTTCTGCTCTGCTTCCATTTTAAAGGGGAAGATGCCTCTCTGTGTGGATGCCAGATAGGAGGGAACGAGGGTAAGGGAGCCAGACCTTTCCCAGTCGTCACCACTGACAGGATGAGACCCATCTGGCGCAAATGAAAAACTCTGGAATTCCATCTAAACCCAAGAAAGCCCATCCTGACTTTGAGGGTGCTCTCACACTCACCCAGGCTGCTCAGGGAGGCTGTGGAGTCTCCAGCACTCGAAAGTCATCTGGACACAGTGACGGGCAGCCTGCTTTAGGGTGGCTGTGCTTGAGCAGGTGGATTGCACCAGATCACGGAATCACAGAATCATAGAATGTTCAGGGTTGGAAGGGACCTCTGTGGGTCATCTAGTCCAACCCTCCTGCCGAAGCAGGGTCACCTACAGCAGGCTGCACAGGACCTTGTCCAGGCAGGTCTTGAATATCTCCA
>Ga0065711_1029219_pt1 | contig 37088 bp, 21 predicted proteins | sample Hoacrofraction12_FD_59098 | JGI IMG/M metagenome (GOLD analysis project Ga0065711, IMG submission 59098) | Hoatzin crop microbial communities from Cojedes, Venezuela - Epithelial fraction 12 v2 (version 2) | ecosystem: Host-associated > Birds > Digestive system > Esophagus > Crop | place...
CGGAACTTCCTGTGCCTCAGTTTGTGCCCATTGCCCCTTGTCCTGTCACTGGGCACCACTGAAAAGAGTCTGGCCCCATCCTCCTGACACCCACCCTTCAGATATTTATAAGCATATATTAGGTCCCCTCGCAGCCTTCTCTTCTTCAGGCTGAACAGAAGCTGTTCTGAAATCTTCCCCTGTGTAAGTAGATTGCATCACGAAGAACAAAAGTTAACACAAACGTCCAAATCTCGAGTGTCAGCAACTTATGTCTCTGTACTACATTCAGCAAAAACAGACTGATCCCACCATGTTTTCTTCAAACAAAAAAAAACCCCAAACATAGAGATTGAAGTGGAAAACAACTAAAATGTAGTAGCTTCCTGTTACAACCTCTAATTTTGGAAATCCTACAACAATTGCTCCATTTCAGTGATGAAATTGATGCAAAGAGATTGTGTGACCCATCCAATGCTGGTTCCACCTCTCTAGCTTGCTCCGACGTATCACAAACTCTCCTGCCCTCCTAACATGGTTTATCCTCACACACAAGTGGTCATTTCCCACTTGACCAATGGGTCATCCTAAGAGACTTCAATTTATACTTCACTGTGCTTTGCCAAGTGCAGTTTCAACCAAATTTAACTGGCTTCCTTAGCATCCCATAAGCTGCAAGCACTGGGGGTTTGGTGGTGGACTGTGGGTCTTTGGGGGAGGAGGGTAGCAGCATGCACAAAGCTGTGCAAAATCACATAAAATGAAATGATCTCTATCCTACTGAACCTGCAAATGCAATAACTAATCATCCCCATTAGCATTCTGCATGGCAGATGGCAAGCGGTTTGGAATAATGAGAGACTTTTCCCCACAAGTGGATAATTCCAATGTACATTTGGATGTAAATTCTTTACTGATTATGATAGTAGAATACTGAGTTATGAGCAACTGCCAGTTTGGAAGATGAAAGGAAAACTACTGCCTCTTCCTTCACTTGCCAAGAGATACAGAAGTTAACAGAACTGGATCTCCTGCCCACAAAGCCATGCACCATTTCTTCCAAAGATGCCACGCTACTAAAAGTTGACTAGCAAAGATGAAGAGCCTAAAGTTAGCAGCAAAACGGTCTCTGGAAGCCAAGCAGGAATGAGTCAGAATCTTGTTGCTGGAAGGAGTTCTCTGAATCTGAAAGGAAGCTGGCTCAGCTCCCACAAGACAGAAAAGCAATATAGCAAGCAATAACTGAATCCGAAAACAACACACAGCCCAACAAGTGACCCGAATAGGGATTTTCTTTCTTCTGAACAACATCTAAAAATTGGTTAAGATCTCAGGTCAGGAAGGGAATGCATGCAGCTTACAGAATGCATGCAGCACTGGCCCTAAAAATATATGGGTTATGGTAGTGCTATAGTATCTGGGCGTTAGCTGGGGAACCGCCTGCTGGGCTCATATTCTTTGTTGGCCTATTAAACCTCTCCCCAAAAAGTACGCTAAAGAAAGTAACTGAAGATGTGATATGCTGATTTCATATAACCACAAGACATGAGGGACAGACAGGTCCAGTAAATTTTTCCAATGCGAGATGATCTCGTAATGATGTCAGACTTCTAACAAAATGCTCTTTTTAAAAGCAAACCATGACCACCCACTTGAACAGCAGTTACTTTTCTAAAATGCCACTAAGCACTGTACTAGATCCCTACAGTTTACACACAAACTACACAAAGGGGTATCAGTGACGACAAAAATGAGTCCATTAGTATATTCTGCACTGACAGAGTGGCATATCCTGATAAAGATGAGGAAACAAATTTTGAGAGCAGAATAAAGCTGACAGCATTAAAGTTCAGGTAGAATCTGAAGCTAAACATTCACCTTATTTAAAAAATCCCCTTGCTTCTACCCACGTGCTCTGATTTTCAAAACCACAGTGCCCCCTTTTACCATACTACGCAATTTGCTGAGTACTGACTCCGCAAGATCCCCATTAAGCAGTTACTCGTCCCCTAGAGAACATCAATAATGATGCCTTCAAAGAACACACAGAAAGCCTTGAAGTCTGTTCTTTGGGGGAGTTGGGATTTTTTTTTCTTTTTCTGTTTTTAAGTAAATATTACAATTTCAAGAAGTCCTCAGAAAATTGAAAAAAACCCTTATAGAAAATAATCTAGAAAACATGGTTATAAGTTTGGAGAAGAGCACATGAAAAGTCTTGGATGAGTTAGCAAGACCCATTCCTACTCGGGGCTGCTCCATCGTGCTCTTAGTGGCACTCACAGTCAGCACAACACTGAGGAGTTCTCTCCAAAGAAACTATCTTCATCCCTGAACAAGCGAGTGCTTCTGTATTCTAAATGTCACTTTTTTGGACCAAATTAGTTACAATTATGGTTGGTGCAGCACTTCTATGTCCCAGACAGGCAGGCAAGAGGCACTTCCAGGACTAACAAGGCAAAGAAAAGGATAGGAAGGAAGAACCAACCCCAGCAAGGTCCTCTCACAGCAGGCTGAGTACCACCTGATCTTGAGATTCCAAAAGCTGATGGGACTCCATAGCCTAGAACCTATTTTATCAGAGTAACTTAATTAACTATCAAAATCACATCACATAAGTAATTAAAAAAACCTTAAGTCATCAAAGCCTCGTCTGATGGCAGAGATAGTTTTTCTCTCCCTTTATCGGGGAGGAAGGGACCTCAGTCTCTCATAAGCACCACCAAACACCATCAACCTCCTCTGTGCAGATGGATCACCACAGTGGAAGGTGTCCACAGCCATCCTGTCACCTCATTTCCTCAGAAGGGGGAGATATAGCAGCTCTGACCTACAGAACAAGCTACTCTCCTCAGATTTCCTCCACTGTATTTGCCTTTGGTCTCTCCAATCATCCCTCCATCACTCCAAGAGGAGACTCTGACTCAACAGTAAGTAAAGACATTTCTCACAGCGCGTATAATCCAGAATCAGGAATACAATTACTGTTCAAAATAGCGACATTGCCCATGAAATCAGTTGCTACTGAATTAATGACCAGATTGTTAGGAGTGTTACCTCAACTTTGCCTTAGGCTTCTAATTAGCAAACAAGTCATTAATTCACTGGTAACAAGTGGTTTCTCAGGCATTATTGCTTCTGACATCTTTAATTCACCACTCTTTTTGGAAAGCTTCTCCAGACAACTTTAACCTCAATCCTCTACAAAACCAACCCATGCTACCAACACCAGCCCACTATACAAAACATACACTGGAAGACAGAGACAGAAAAACACAGCAGGAATAAGCTGAGCTGGGGCATTAATTAGTATTCATAATACCTTTCCCAACTCAAGCCAAGGGAAGGAGGGAACTAAAGGCATAAGAAGTTCTGGACTTTGGTGTGGACCTGCCATTACATCTAACTACACAATAAAATGCTCTGAAACATGGAGAAACCTTCCTTCCACCATGGTACACAGCGGAATATGTAATTCTCAATCTGAGGGCAGAGATCTGCTTCTATTTTCTCTGCATGCTCCACGATAAAGAGCTATGAACTGAAATATTTCATGTACTGTGATGCACAAAGTATTTCTGAGGCTTGTTTTAACAGCTGCACAAATATCCATGCTTTTGAAAACAATCTGGATTTGGCCTGCCAACAAACCCTGATCTAAGGGTTTTATAATGGCAACATTACTACAGAATACAAGTGTTTCCATGTAAAAATCGATAGCAATAGAAACATCCCTAATAGACTACACTGAGTCCTTGGCACCTCGTCCTTTGCAATTCCAATCTTTGCTAGTCAGATCTGATTTTACAAATCCCCAAGTTCTACCAATGTACCTTTGAAGAAATGCTCATGCAATTTTGAAGAGATATATTAATATTTTACACCAGTTCTTCAGCACTAACAGAACTGCAATCTCAGTTCATTGGACTGATTTATTAGTCAACCCTCATCATGCATGAGAGGCAAGACTATACTGTGATCACCAGATTAGAGCAGCATTTTACCAACTGGGCAAAAGGAGAGCCTTATTTAGAACCAGCATCTTAGTAATCCCCAAGAAATGAACTTCAGAAAGCAGATGCAACAGCTTGGGGAAGTATACAATCTAATAAATATTGAAGATTTAAAATTTGGTTTAAAAAATAATAATAATCCGGCCCAACTGGAATATTTACACAAGTCCATTACACATACTCGACTTCTATTACCACATACTTTATTCCTGAAGCAGTAGGAAAACACACCTTGCTGAAAATCAATGCACTGGTACAAACAGTTGCTTAACAACAGGCCTTCCACAATTCATACGGAAAACGTTCACACGTTAATGTAAATGAGTTAAAATCTTTGTGAAGCAGAACTGAAAATGATCACAAAGTTTTTCTTTCAGTAAAATTCACACCACGTAAAATGACATAAAGTCAAAACTGACCCGTCTGCTCTCTTACCTTCTTTTGAAACAACTTTGGGGAAACTTATGCCTTATAGTCTCTTACAGCAATATTCCAATTTCCTACTAAGAGCAACTTCTTAAACATGAGAAACTGCAAAGCTTTGACTAATAACTCCTGTCTTTATTTAAAGATTACATGAAACAGACTCAGCGCAGACAGACATAGGAACAACTAACACAAACCAAGCACTGTGGGAAGAACAGGACTGAGATGGAGCCAAACCGTTTTTTGTGAAGGTATCTTCATTGCAGGGCACAAAAGCACTACGTTGAGATAAGGCTGGGGATGAGCTCCCAGCAGTAATCAGTCTTTTATTTCTGAAAACTCTTAAATCCCTATTGCAGAGGCTCTTAATTTCAACACTGAATTAATCATTTATCTAATCTAATGATAGGAGAAATCCCAGAGCAATTTTGTTTGAATACTTTGATGTCTTTACCGTTCTTCTCCTTGGGCTTCATGACTGTCCACATAACTATTTCAGAGCTTGACTCCTGGGCACAGCCCTATATTGAAATACTGGAGGCCTCACAGTAGATTTCAGATTAATAAATTCAAGTATCACTACATAACTACCTAACAAACTTTCCAGATCTACACAAACAAAGCAAAAAAGAAGAAAAAAATAGAAAAAGGCAGTTCCTCTAGGTCCCAGTTAGTGTTGCCATTTTAAATGACAGGCCATCAGCCTCATAAAATTTTGTGCAATACAGTAAAACCTTCATTTCCATAAGTACTGAAAACAAGCCATAAATTCCTTGTTCCTAACAGACAGTCCATCTGCGAGCTTTGTCCCCCTGACCCCACGGAGTCGGTGTGGTTTTCTACTCCACATTCAGCCCTGGAGGATACTGACTACGTGCCAGTTTCTCAAACATAATCACCTTAAATACTCCTTTCCATTAAGTTTGAAGATCTTGGGACCATTAGATGCAACTCTTAGATCCTAAGTCCCATATGGAGTAAATCACTTTGGCAGTTTCTCCATTGGAAAGCTGCCTTGGATTCAAGGCTGATCTCTATCAGGATAAGGTACCGACGCTCTTTATGCACTCCTTGATAACAGCACACAGCATATGCAGTCCTCAGCACAACACTGAAAGCAACGCAGCCATCGGTAAGCAGCTTCAGAAACAGTTCTGCAAACCATAAGGAGATTTCAGAGGGAAACTCAGCTTCAGAACAATTTTATCTTTTAACAGCTTCCTAATCCCCTCACCCCACTCCTGCAGCTTTACCTTTTAGAGAGAGTCACACCCCCACACCCATGCCAATTCTTGCATCCAAATTTAACAAATACAAAAATAAAAACGTGATAAGACAACCTTCACAAAAGAAAATAAATCAAATTTTAAAAAACCCAGCATTTTGAGGATAAATCTAGAGTGCCTGCACTAAGCCATAACCTCTTTACTGATGTTTTTTTCTTTCCCCTTAACAGATTCAGGGACTGTAATAACATTTAATCCTCAGAAGCTAATCTAAATGTAACACTCAAAAGAAGACAAAGACAACGCAACAGAAAAAAAAATTTGGCCACTGCCTTTTGGGAGTGCTGCTTTATCCCTGGAGCGAGCGCATTAACAGAGCTTGGAATGAAATGCCATTTTATTCTCTGTAGCAGGGAGGGGATTAGCAAGTTGTCTTCTCTAAACCTAGCCTGAGTCATGGCTCTCTGAACACTGAGAAAAGGATGTGGAACGAAGTGCAGGGCGGGGAGCACTGGCTTTTTATTTACACGCTGCTTCCTTTGTGGGTGGTTACTGATGTGCACAATTCGCTAAACAGGGAAGGAAGAGGGGAAAAAAGTTCTAGGTCCCCCGACTATAATTCTGTTTGTTAATAAAAGAGAAAAATAATACTGCACCAATTATAATGACATTGTTGAGACAACATGTCCGTGGCAACTGTCCAATTCACCACAGCACGTAAGCAACAAGGGCAAGTTGCTTAAGGTGCTGAAAGCTGTCCGCAGTGCTTCCTTGTTGCTAGGATCTTCTCCGTAGGAGAACGAAACAGGTTGGACAGAGCCCAGAACAAAGGAGAAGGAGACACTGTGGTAGGAGAAAGGCAGAGACAGGAGCAGGCTGGATTCATGTGAAGAGATGAGGAACAAAGCCCACTGCACAAGTCAGGCCATGCAGGCATCAAGCCTAGCGTCCTGCCTTGAAGTAGAAACCAAGAGCTAATGACTATGTCAGTGGTTTAACATGAAGGTCAGCACTAAGTACTTCACTTCTGCTTCTATACAAAGGGAGATAGGAAGGTTTACCTGCCTACCTCGCAGGCATGCTGTGAAGGGACACTGGTGGACAGCTTGTACAATATTCCTAAATCCTGCAATGCTTGTCAATCACTAAGAGGAGGAAATAGTCTATGGAACACTTGACCACTTGTGCAGAGCTGTAGGCGTTGATAATGTAATTACAAAAGTCAATAAATGCCAAGAAAACACTGGGAGTTTTGTTTCAGATATTTCTTGTCTTTGCTTCAACATGGACTCCGAAAGACAACGTACTCACTGTGGAAACAACCCCAGCTCTATTCCCCTCTTCCTCCATCAGCTATGCTGATATACAATGGCAAAAAACACCAAATATAGGGCAGATTGGCACAAGTGCCAGGGGCAGGTCAAATAGTTCACAGTGGAACAGGGATGATGTAAGCTAGGGAAGAGACACTACAGGAAGGAGATGCACTTTCCTCTGCAGATGGAGAAAGTGCCACTCCTGGTTCCCTTTCATTACAAGAGCTGTCATAGTCCAGCACTGGAAACAGGCAGATCTGTGCTTCTTTCATACTTTGGCTACATTCCAGTTCATGTAATTTTGCCAGAGTGTCGGTTTATTCCTGCCAATCAGGCTGCTAGATCTGCACAAATCAGTCTTACCTATCTTAGCACTTACTGTGCTTGTATGTCCAATATGAAAGTGCAAAACAGGATGAGCAAAATATTCTTTCCACTGAATTCACAGGATCTTCTGATTTATTACCATAAACAGGCTGTAGAAAGACTTGAATGTACAAATCCTAACAAGAGCACCTCACAACACGCAGACTTCAAGTCCTACCAATTAAGTATGAGTGCCAATGTACGAAGGAAGCTCCTCTGACCACGTCCCAGCCTTATTGTGACCCTCACTTGAGGCACGTGCACTCCAACAGTGTTTGTACAGCGTGTTGTACACCAAGGGAACAATCCCAAAAACCATCACTGCATACTGCTGTAAGAGAGGCCGATGGGACAAAGCAATGATTCTTTCTGCATGTACAATTATCAAACGGCATCCAGCATGCAGCTCAGTGCAATCCTGGCTATTGCCGGCAATTTCTACTGTAAAGAAATAGAAAGTATGATGTTCACTTTCTCCCTCAGTTTCACTAGTGCCACACCTTGTCACTTCTCAAGACACCCCCCAGCCATGTTCTCTTTTCACATAAAATTCTCATTAAGGCATGTGGTCCTTTCAGCTGCAGGAAGACAGCCTAAGGAATCTGTCCCTCTAGTACATACGGCCTTCAAATAGAAGAGCATTGTACAGTAAGGCCAGAAGCCAGGGACTGGTAGATGATAAAGGCTCAAAGAAAAGCAGAAGGAATGCCTAAGAGACCATAAACACATTTTCTGAATCCTGAAAGCAAGAAGTCATCAGCATTTGCGTTGCTCTCAGCCACTAACCTTTCAGAGGAATGGCTGCAGTACCAGAGTTTCCTACATTGCCAGTCATTATCTCCACAAGAAACAGAAGTGACCACACAAAACTGAAACCTCAGGAACCAAACTTAAGACTACTATAAAAAAATAGGTTAGTTACAGTCTGTAACAGCAAGTAAAGAACATCAGCCAAGGTCTCAATCTCTTCCTCTACATTGTTACTTGCTTTCCCAACAACTGATTGCACATCTGCAAAAGCAAATCCAAGAAATGACTGAATCAAAGACTGTCAGAACTTCCTGTCCTATGAATTTTTTGAATTTTATTTAAAAACAGAATTTAGAATTCTGCTATGGAAAACTGCATGAAAATGCACGCAATGTGTTAGCTGCCTTGTTTTGGCTTCTTTAGCAACTTACTGCTTGACTGTCCAAACAAAAATGTGAAATTACAACAGGTTATGTGATGCTTTGGCAGCCAAACATACTTTTAAATAAAGAAAGCACAATATACTGCACACCCCACTAACATATTCATCACTGCTATATTATCTATTTATGTGATTAAGTATCATACAGTCTGGACTGGACCCAACTGGACTACATATGTTGCTACTCCAGTTTACTGCATGTTGGCCAACTGTTTACCCAACTGAGATCTGAGTGCTGCTCTTGACAGTGTAATTGCTTTGGACTCATTAATATTAAAGAATCATAGAAAATATTTTTTCTCGGACAGCTGTTAGTGCATGTGGAACAATAAGCTATATAACACTACTGGCAAATACAAATGGAATTTAGATACTAAATATGCTCATAGTAAAAAGACAACATTAAAGGTCTGTTAATTGCGTCAAGGCCAATAAAGAGGTCAGAAAAATCACTGCACCCATTCTAAGAAAACATTCATGATAATTACAACTCTATTTTGATTGAAATTTAAAGGGCCAAGATTTAGACTGTTTACCTTTTTCTACCCTGGACAAAGAAAACTCCAGCAGTGGTGCCCTTCTTCCTACTCCCATGCACTCGCCCAGTGCTGCAATGTGTAGGTTAAATACATTGGGTCAAACTTTGAACAGATTCAACATATTCATTTGCCATTTGAAAACCCTAGTAAATATTCCCATTTAATGTGAATTTACTAAGTCCATGCCTTCTCCATCATTCTCCCTCGCAAGATCTAACAACTTTATGCTAAACTCTGAGAAGCTTGGCACAGAAAGAGAGGATTCTGGCTTACAGCTCCACAGCCCCCTAAATACCTGACAAAAGGCAACTTCACTCTCTCTTTAAGGTAATATCCAGAGGCTACACATAGAGCATTACGAAATGCAGCTGGAACTGCTGAAAAGAACAAAAAAGGCTCCTCACTTTATCCACTCCTCTGCCTTGGTGGCTGCCTCCTGGTACTGCTCGGATGTCAGCTTGTAGATCTCTGCATTCTGAAACAAAGAAGATAATGCTCAGCTCTAAAAATTAAAGGCATCTCAGATCTTATCCCTTCACACAGTTATCTTCTATAATTAATAAAGACTTCCAACAACAAACAGCATATTCAGTTCAAAGAACACAAAAAAAAAAACGCTTGAAATTTTATTTTATTTTCGGCAAGATGCATTAAGGCCACAACGTCCTCCATTCTGCGCTTCACCTTTGTGCGAGGAAAGAGGGGGAACAAGGTCGCTAACAACCAACCCTCAGCTTTGATTATTCCATGTAACCACATAAACAAGGTGCTTCCAGCACCGAGTGATTTTCAGTTAGGCTGTGTTTTGTTCTATTTTCACTAATTGCTGTGAAGGATCTTGTAAGTTACTGACGTGCAAGTATCAAAATTGGCTGCTAGCACTGGAAAATCCATTTTACATTTCAGCGCTTCTACTTATGTTACTCATTCTTTAAAAGAAAATTATGCAGCCTGTTTCCCTTGTAACAACATAGGGAGGCATATCAGGTATCCGTTAAGGCACTGCCAGAGTCTGGAGTGTCTTGCTGCAGGGCTTAAGAGGTTTGCATTAAATTCTCCTGAGCTTGCACAGAAAGAGTTTTAGCTCACAACCACTCAGCTACTGAACATGGAGGACGATGGACTCCTCCTTACAAGCCTCCCAAGCACAAACAGCAGAAGGGAATGGCTGCACACCCCCAGCGACTTCGCTGCAAGGTCTTGTGTTACCAAACTGCTGATAAAGCTGCTTCAGGCGAAGCCTCTGGACTTTACACTGAAATAGCTGCAATTGCTCACTCAAAACTCATCTGCAAGGCCCTCAGTCTGAAAAGGCACATACACAAAATATGCAATAATCAATCAAAAAAGTGACAAAATGGTATTGAAAGCGAGGACAGCTATTCATTTAGGGCCGGTTCTAGCTGCTATCTCATCTCTCCCCAAATTTGGTCATTTTATACAGAATACTATTCTTGCTCTTCTTCCATTTATTTTCCCATAAATGCAGCTGTGGTCCTGCGCATGATGAGACGACACATATTGTTCAGTGGTTAGAAAAAGGAAAGGACAGATATAACTCCAGTTCTATTAGCGGTTCTGCCACTTGTGCAATCTTGGGCAAGTCACCATTTTCCATCTGCAAGCAAGGGATAACAGCTGCCTGTATCACTGCAGTTGTGTGAGGCTTAGCTAATTGGGAGGTTTATACCGGTTTTCAGAGCCTAGGTTTCAAGGTCCTATATTTAAGTATTTTATCTCTGGTGCCTGAATTTATGTCACATACCGAAAAACCCACAGAACAGACTTTGCTTTTCCAAACTTTGACCTAGGAGACAGACTTAAACTGAGAAATCATGGATGAGTAACCACTTCAAAATGAATTTTTCCAGCAAATTGTCATTAAAGTTTTCATTCACTTGTTACATAATGGTCAAACTTCTATGCTATTAAACCCGTTTTTCCTTCCTATAATGAAAAGCTCAGCTTTTAATGGAGCCTTTTTCTCTGTCCTGTAAACAGACCTCATGACTTTCAGCTCCCTGCTGTTGCTTATTCACACATGAAACCACAAGACCTGCGCTTCATTAATTAAATTTGCCATTAAAAATTAAATAATGTGAATAAGTAGATGTAAGCGTTATCTCCATGGGTTTCATAAGTCTCACCGTTTCTCCAATTACTACCCAAGCAATTTTCATATTTCATACTGTCTGATTTCTCAAAGGGACTGGATTTGAGAGATCAAAATGAGAGAAAGTGGGAAAGAGAGAAAGCAAGTAGTAAAATTAAACATTTTTCAGGCAATAGGAAGTAGCCCCGTCAGATACTATTAGCCTGCAGCACTCTGCAGTGAAACAGCAGCAGGAGAGGAAAACAGGAACAAATATGTTGTACGTGAGACCCAGCATGAAGTTGGCATTTAACCCACCTAAAGAAAGAAAAAATTAGCCAACAGATTAATCTACTGGTTGCACTGCCAATTAAAGTGGTTGTGGCATAACCTTGCCTAGTTTATTAGAGAGAGAGTTTAACTGTCCAGTACTATAGTCATTCCCATCTGCAACAGCATCAACTACCAACATGGACAAAAATAGCTGGGAAAGGAACCAGTATGAAATAGCTCTGGATCCTAAAGCTGATTAAAAGCAGGCAAGTGAGAACCTGAACGGTGGCAAGAATCTCAGTGAGGGAAAGAAGGAGAGACCTGACCTCAAAGAAACCACAATGCAAAGATCAAGGAGGGGCTCAGAAGACCTTCGACCTGAAGATGAAAGCTGCTGAGTTTCAAAAATGAGAAGGAAACATATTTGCGTGTGATCCAGCTGGGCCTCTTGCCTTTGAGTCAGACAGCACTGCCTTCTTTTACACCACCACTCCCCCAAAAAAACAACAACTAAAAACCAATGAAGCAGTATTCCCAACGCTATGAATCAGTATCTTTAAATAATTCCCCAAGTAAGAAGAACAGAGTTTTACCATTTAAATTGAGTTCATTCAACAGACAGACTTGTTGAACAGGTTTACCTTGGCCTCTAGGCCCTTTCCTACCTTGGGAAAGTCAAAATCACTTTTGTCCTAAACATTAAATGAGGAACAAATGGGCTAAATGAGCAACTGACAGGCCTTTCAGCAGGGCACAGTCACAGCAGGATCTGTGATTTGGGGCTTCTACTTATAGAGAATAATTTTCCAAGTATTCTCATCCACAAGACTTCAGATGCAAGATCTGCTTCATTTTCAGTATTTTACCCTACCACACTGTGAGAGAGGACAATGTTCCAACGGACTACAAAAATCTAGGACTTCATAATAAGGTTGCAAACAAGGAACCAAGCCAGGAACCACCTATGCACTTCCCATGACTTCAGCAGAGCCATCCACACACAAGGGATATTCAGCAGGATCAAGGTGTGGTATTTGCACTTGAAACAAAATCTGAGCTGTCCGTAGTCTCAGTCAAGTCCTGTAGCTTCAGAAAAGGATATTCAGTTGCACAGTAAAAGAGAGAACATTCAACACAAAATTACAAGACATCAACGCTGCTTTTAATTTACTCTCACAGTATTTGATGCTTGAGATAAAATGGCAGCTCACAAAGAAAAAGTTAGAACATGAGACCTCAACTATTATTAAATAAAGCTCCTGGCAGTCTTAGTTGCAGAAATAAGTTTAAAAACATGACCAAAGGACACCATAAGGGCTCAAATAACAAGAGACACAGAAAGAATGAATGAACCACCTAAAATGTTTCACTTCTCTCAATAAAGCTGAGCCTTAGGGGAGCCAACTTCAGAACATCAGAGCTTTGTCATACAGGGAGAGAGCTCTCCAGAGAGGACAAACAAACTAAACAAAGAAATGTTAGTTTGAAAGATTTTCCCCTGCTATTAAATGATGGCTCATAGCAAATAACAAAAACACCAAGAAGTTATAAAAATACATAACTAGAGCCTAAAGACCAACAGAACCCCTTTCCTTTACCCTGCTGCTTTTCAACAACCACTTTCCTTTACCCTGCTGCTTTTCTACAACACATTTCTACAACCCTTGTTCCCCACTCCTCCCAAAGCACCCTTGCACTAAAAGTTCCCCTTCCAAATGGAACCAGTTTTAAAACTTCAAGCTAAATTTGGAGTAATTTTAATTCAGCATCCCTCCTTGGCTGCAAACGTGTAGAGAAGCTCCAAACAGCTTGCTACACTGCCCAGGCCCTTTCCACAACATATAGCAAAGAAAAGTAAGAAAACAATATAGCAGAAGACGGAGATCTCAGGGTTATTTCAGGAGGGAAAGTAATTGAAGCATAAAGAGAAAACCCTGCCAGCTCATTCTCACATTGACATTAAACCACATTCCTTACAACTTCAGTGAAACACGCGCTACTTGCAGTAACATGTAAAACAGAAAACTGAGCAATGAGAGCATGAGGAACTAGAAATTAACAGACTTTAGGCGAAATTCTTTGTGAACATCAAGCAGCAGCAGCAAAAACCTCACAGTGGGACACACATTTCTCCATCAGGTGCAGTCTGGGTCAACAGATCAGAAGGTGTTTGGATTAAAAAAAAAAAAAACAACCAACCCACCCACCCATCATCCCCACAGCTATCTTGAGATATTTTGACACCTCAGAGTACAGAAGCTTGTCAGTGGTCACAGTGCTTACAGATACAAAGAGGATTAACAGCTGTTGAAACGCTGCCAGCCTCAGCGAATGCTAGCGATACCTCTGCTGATACGGCACGGGCCAGCGGAGGCCTTGACAAACGCCGGGGCTCAGACGGTGCAATCTGCCTCGCACCCAACAGACACGGTGCTTCCGTCCCCTCTCCCCGCGTTCACGCTCACCAGCTTCCAGCAAACCTCCCGCCCCAAGCCCCACTCGCACCGGAGGGAGCACGGGAGGCGGTGCCGCGTGGCAGGGGGATACGCGGCGTGCCCCACGAGTGGGAAACTTTGCGAATTTGGGAGAGGAAGGGAAAGGAAAGCAGAGGTTACATCTCATGTATCAAACATCAGCTGAGAGATGTTCAAATTCCTTCTTCCAGCTGCTTCTGAAGCCAGAAATAAGACCTCACACTACCCTAAGAAAGCAGCAGGACTGCCACCCACCCGCACACCCTTGGGGACGGGGAATAGGCGGGTGCCCGGACACAGCTGCTGCCCCGATGCCCGAGGAACACCGGGAAGAGGCAGGAAAACGTCGGCTTGCGCAGGCTCCGGGGACTGCCTGAGCTCCCAGCACCGCCCGAGGGAGGTGAAGTTACGCCCGGGCACCGCACACCACGCCGGGTAGCTGGCTCGCACGCATTGCAAACCAGGTTGCTCATTCTCGTCGCTCGGAAGTCTCATGCAAATGGCTTCTAACAGATTTGAAAAATTACCCCGTCCACCTGCACCCCTCCCGCAGGCACAGAGGCAGACGAGCCGAACCGATCTGTTCGCCAGACAACCCTACGGATCTGTTAAAATCAACCTACATAATCAATCACTGCTATCAACTTTGGTCCAAAACAGGGAGGTTGGGAATTTCAGGACACACTGCAAGAAGCAATCTCTTCACCTCCTGAGCTCGCTCCTCTTGAGCTCCTGCTCAGCCTGTTTTAGCTAAATGCTAGCTAATACCAACAAAGAGATCATTCACATTTTCTCCTTCCTATCAAGCACAAGTGCACACACACATAGAAGCTAATTAACAAGGAAGAGAAATATGCACATAAAAAATATTACAAGAGCATAGAAGCCAAGGGTTAAACTGCTTTTATGCAAATTCAAATTTTTTTTCTCAAAAGGTAATAGAGGAAAGATGTAAGCAACTACAAACAGCTTGCTGATACGGAAAAAAGATTTTTTTCAGCCAAAGCCAATGTCTAAACACAGCTCTGTTGTTCACTGTTCATGTGTGGGTTCATCCACTCCTCCCACTGAGACCAGTAATGAAATGAGAGCATTGAATTTGTGTCATTTTATTCTTTCCTTCAGCAATAAGCTGGGAGATCATAAATTTTGGATGAAGATTCAGAGAAGACAGAGAAAGAGCCATGTCCACATTAACAACACAGGAAAGTTAAACTAGTCATGGGCAGAAGTATATTCCTGTTTGAACAGATTTTCTCATGACTGAGTTGAAAGCAAAATATTAATACTGTAGGATATGTAGACAGGTCCTCAAACATTAAAATCCCACAAAATACCAATCTCCACAAAACTTGAGGGAGGCAGAGCTGGGGAGAAGGACCACGACTGGGTTTATCCTGTGGATAACAAGCTAGGCACAAAAGCTGCTAAAGCACACAGTGAATCAAACAAAGCTACACAGCCCAGGGCTTCCCAGAGCCAGGTCCCGCACCGAGATACTCCATCCGGGTGCAAACGGGTTTACAGACCCAGCCTGAGATCGCGCAACGCAGTCGGACTGCCTCTGTGACAGTACCCTGAGAAGAGTCCAATTAAAACAGGTATCCCACAGAAAGATGGCATTAGGGACTTCTCTGAAGAGCTGCAAGTGCCTCACTGGAAACATGCAGAAAAACCTCATGTTATCTTCAAGTCAGAAAGGCAGCCAACAATAAAGAAATTATTACTACAGAGGTAATTAAAAGGGGAAGAAGGAAAAACCCCATGAAGAATTAAACACTGCATTTATATGAGGTTGCTTTAAAGCACACCGTTCTGAAAGACTGCAAATAAAGCATTAGTAATTCTTTAAACATAAGCTCTGGAAAGCAAAAGCACCTTCAAAGAGAAAGGCCATAAAATGCCGGCAGGCAACCCAGGCTTCCTGACAAGGACAGCACCAGCAACATGAAAGGCCCAGATTAACACGAAAACTGTTGTAGGAGAGTATCGCTGCACTCTCCTCCTAGCTGGAAGTTTAATACAGGAGCGAGAAGTCCTAGCTGAGGAATTCACAGTAAATGCCCAAATCAATTGTACCTGACAAGTGCAGGTAAAGAGGCTTCCCAGGCATTGATTAAACATCAGGGGTTTTCAGCATCGGCCTCAGAGAAGTCCTACACCCATCTGACCTGCACAGATAACATAGTGTCCATGACCTTAAGAGCACGGCAATGCCTACTAAATCCCTGCGCCCGTGCTGGGCAGCTGCACAACTCGTCCCGTAGTGATACCTGGGTCCTACCAGCCGACTCGTCACACCACCCCGATGAGCTCCCAGACCACAGGACGCTGCCTCTAACAACTGGGCATTGTCCGAGAGACAGCGACAGGCGTGCAGGGAGTCAGTGCCAAGGGAAGGGGAGAAGAAGGAAAGCAGGGAATTGCTTGAATATCAAGAGTGCCAAGGTATGCAGCAGAAAGTTTTCACTAGGAGGCTGACCAGCTCTTCAGAGTGGAAAAGGAAAAAAAAAAAAACAACAAACTAAACCCAAACAGAAAATTGGCAGTCATCAAGTACTTGTCATACATTAAAAAAGATACTAAGTACATTCCCCTGTCAGGCCTGTCACAGCAGCTTATTTCGGGAAGGGAGGAACATAATAGCTAAGGTTTGATGCCATCATGCCAAAGCTGGTATTTGACAGAGCCTCCAACAGAACTCCCACCACCTCGGACGGGCACGCCGCAGCTAAAACTCCCAGCTTTTGCTGCTGAGAATATCCCTAGGTCCCATTTATAAACTGCAGCAGCTGGCCCAGTTCACAGTTCCTGCCCCAATTTTAAAAATCTAAATTACATTCATGACCCCATCCTTTTCCACAACAGGTAGCTAAGGAATGCAATTCACTGGATTCCCAGAGGAAGCCAGAATAGGAGGGACCCAAAGCAGAAGGATGTGCAAGAGGACTGGAGAATGCTGAAGAAAATGCATCACATCCATGCATTTCCACGGGTAAAAGGAACTGCAAGGAAAATAGTCACTCTAAGAAACAAACAAATAAACCAACCACCAAATCCCAGCAGTATGCCAAAACCCGCAAGTTCCACCCCCTCCCAGGGTTTTTCCTCTACCCCCAACTGCAAATTATTCTCCATGTGCAGTTCCCAGTAAACCAAGCTTTGCTAAATAACCCCGACATGTGCGGGGCTGAGAACCAGCCAACAAGCAATGATGAGATGTCCCCGGAATGATTAAGGAAAACGCAGACATCTCTCAGGTTACAAGCAAGCCTGTTGTACTCTCCCCTCCGTGCATATGCAATGCTGCAAGCACTGTTCCGAAAACCTCTGATATTCAAAGGCTCATTTGGTTGACAAGGAGCCTGTGGATTTGTGGACAGATTGTCACACAAACTGTCAGGTTTTTAGAGAGACTATCAGACCTCTCTTTGCCTACGTTATGGAGCACATCAAAGACACAGAAGATGAACCAGACGCAGACTGCACAGATCTGACAGAATGGTGGGTGTACACATTCAGAATACTGTACGGCTGGGGGGGGAGGCTTAATGTGAATAATCAGGGGCTGAAAGTTCCAGAAATGTGACAGATTTTGGCAGCAATTCTCATCTTTGCATTTATTTATCGAAGGGAGAAAAACTGCCATACTAGAGGCAAACTTGGGAGAGGAAGAAAAATTGTACCAGCAGCAATTTATTTTGCCACCGTACTTTTTCTTTATTATTATTACTCCCAGAGCATTTTCTGAAGATATTTGTATTTTCAGTCAGGGTTCTCTCACTATGCTTGCAGCTTGTCTTCCCATTTCATCCTGTAGGAGAGGCTGGTTTAATGACTACAGCCAAAAAGACCGCTAGGACTTTACAGGTCACTGTACACTGTTAATGACACAGACAAATCCACGCTTTCAGAAGTGCCTGCTGGCTCGAGGCTCTGTCTGGAGATGCTCAGCTCATTATTCAAAACTTCAAGCTCAACTTATGGGTAATCAGCACATCTGAAGAAATATACCGTACCCAGACAATCAAAAAGTGAAGTAACAAAAGCTATTATAGAAAATACTAACCTTAAGCATTAGGGTCTCACTTTTTAAATGAGGACAATGTTCACTTATCTTCCAGTGAGCTAGAAACCTCCGTTAATGAATACCTGGTAAAAGTTCCCAGCTCCACAGCTCAAAAGGAGTTTTACAAGGATAACTCGATGTCGTTCCCCTTTATTAGTAATACTTGGAGAAACATTACAAAGCAATGGTATATTTATTTTACAGCTGGCAAAAAAAGTTATTAGGCTATTTCTACCAAGAAGTATTGATTATTATTTAAAAAGGAAAGTAAAATATAAAATGAAACACTGACAACACGAAAAAGAAGATGGATTAACACAGATTCCTTTGGCCTGCCTTTACAACACCACTGCCCCATAACCTCCAGTTGTCCCTGCAAGGCACCAGTTCTTCCAGAGAAAAGAACACTAGTATCTTTTTATATTTATTTTGCTACTTAAAATGGATTTAAATTCTCCACACAGTAAACAGAAAATAAATACAATGTTTATTCTAAGATAAAAAAGCCAAGGAGGACAAAGGAGAAGGGATAGTAATAGGGACAAGAAAGAAATCAGAAAATATGCGTAAGCAATTTCCTTTCCACCATCTGACAGTCTCATTCTCTCTGCTTTTTGTGATCTTCTCTTTCACATGGTTTTTAACGGACCTGTTTTGCCTCCTCTGCAGAGGATAAGGCATTGAAGAGACATCTCTGTAGCTGGCAAAGAGCTTGTGAAGTCTCCAAAGACAAGCCCAGAAGGACCACAGACTGCCAGTCAGGTGGAGAGAAGCATTTTCACAGCAGGGCTACTGAGATGTAAATATTAACGCAAAAATCAAACACCCACCGAGAGCAGAGGCAGCCACACAAACGCGTCACCCCCATACTCCAGCAGCGACCACTCCTTCCCAGTCGATGACTCTCACAACCCTGGTGCATGATGTCACCCACGGCCTTCCATCGCCTTTGGTCACCCCCAGCTCAGTATGGTGCTTTCATTACAGAATCCAGGTGGAGGAAAGGGAACACGGAATTTCTTACTTTCAGCCCACTCCAGAATAATAGAAACACTTACTTATTAACATTAAATCAGAGAAATCTCATAAAGCCTTGCTGCCAAGGCATCTCAGGAACGTCACACGTATGGTGTACCACACATGCAGATGCAAGCTAAAATACTCCCAGAATTTAATCTCTAAACGCTATTTCTAACAGCAAGGAGCACTACACGCAAACAACAACAGACCTTGACTTTGGGACTAAATGAGGAAGAAATAAAAGTAGGCTTAAAGCTCCCAAAGAGATACTTTGGTATATGCATCTGTAATTACCTGAGGTTTGGTGCTGTAGCTGATAAAATAGCTTTTCTTGTAACAAGAAAAGGCTTGGCAAATAGAGTTAAAAGTGGATTTTTCAGGCTCATGAAAAAAGTATCAGTTTTTAGCCTGTATCTACTGGACAAGGCCAAACAAAACACCCCAGCCCTTCAACTAGGAACAGCTTGGGCTCAGAAACCAGACAACAGGAACACAAAGAAGGGACAGAACTCTACTTTTGCTGGGGAACAGCAGGAAGGGAAAAAAAATAAATAAAAAAAAGCACCCACCACACAAACACTGCAGACCTGGAGCCAAATCCTCTCTCCACAAAACAAGTGAACATGCAACAAACCTACAACCCAGCCTTGTCCTCTGTTCAACTGGCAAGGACAAACTCTACGTTCCTCACCTGGATACCCTTTGCCTATCATAGAAATTGACAGCTAGGACACAATTCTTATTTTTTTTGTCCTTCCTGCAAAAAACCTTTGCCTCTAACTGGAGGAAGAGTTATTATCTCGGTGCCACGCGAATGAGTGATTAGCCATCAGGAAGTAATGGCTTTTTGCTGCTGCTAACGGAAGCTGTATCTCGACAAATGACCTAAAGGTGAAAGGTCTCATATACTACACTTAATCCCCTAAACAGTCAAAGGAAATGTTGTGGTATACACAACCATTATGAAAAATAAAGTTAAAAAATTTATATACATGCCCAGGCAGGCACACGATACAGCTTTTTGCCCCCCCTTGGTTGTTTTTTTGGTTTTTTTTGTTGTTGTTGTTGTTTTTTTTTGTTGTTGTTTGTTTTTTGTTTTTTGTTTTTTTTACACACACCCTTATGAGTCGTATTCTTCGTTTCAAGAACCACGGCCCAGCCAGTTCAAGGCTTGCTGCATGTCAGGGCAAATTAGGTATTTCTGTATACCATCCCATACATCATAAGACATCTCTGGTCGAAAAAAAAATCCAGGCACTCCTCGATTGACCCAGGCGCACAAGCTCACAGCAACCTTGCAGCTTGAAATTATATAAGCAAAACCTTGGCTTCTGTTCAGAAGAATAGCAAGGGAGAAGGAAGGAAAAGGAATTAAGCCTTTTTTCTTATAAAAAGGCCTGAAATGCAATAATTGGGAAGGAAAAAAAAAAGCTAGCTCTTCTCTTAAAAAAACCTAGTTATTACAAGTCTTCTCAAGTCAGAGGCTTAGAGTTTTATCTCAGCTCCTGCATTTCCTTCTCCCGTCTCTCGCTCCTCTGTGGCCCTTGGAGGCTGACACAGATTAAGTGGCCTCTCGGTGTTTTCTGGCTCTGTGGCCATTCCTTGCTGTCACTGCCCTCTGCACAGGGCAGCGTCCTTCATCTGATGGGTACTCCACCGGTGAGTACTGACCAGGGCAAAGCTCTCCGTATTTGTCAGAGTTCGGCTCTACAGAAGGCAGACAGTTCTAGTGTGTGAGAGATGTATGTTTATTATTCTTATTTAAAACAAAACACAAATTCAGCCATTATTTTGTATTTACCTACAATGGGGATGGACAGTGAATGAGTGAGTCAGGTAATCTTCATTTGGTTCAAGGTGTTTAATGGTAAACTGCCATTGGGATCATTCTTGGTGCAGCAGAATATACAGCCAAATCACCAGCTAACCCCAAAACCAAGCACACAAAAAACCCACCACTCACCATCCTGGAATCAGGAGAGCCTGTGACAGATGAAGCAAATACCATTTGCAGTGGCTCAAGACCTCACAGCAAGCCTGATGGTGCACATATATTTAAGAACATTAAAACACGTTATTTACAAGCTACTTCTGAGTCACTCTGGTCTCTTGGGAATGTGCATTATATGTTCAAGAAATTGGAATAGCTCTTTTATTTATGTTTCTTTAAAAAGACTGGCAGATGGGGAAAAACCTTCAGAGAAGTGGCCCTAGGCTGTCATGAAACACGTATTTAACATACCCACAGTTAACTACTAAACACACTCACTTCAGAAGGTACAGCCGCTGTAAATATGGACTAGTCCCTTTTTAAAGTCTGATCTCTGGACTACTTAATTCAGCACAAATTTGAGATGTTCTGTGGAGTCTGCCCAATTTACAGAGTAATTATTAGCCATATTTTCCATTAACATGATGACAGCATATTCTGTAAGGGCAGAGCCATAATTTTAAGGACCTTTTCAAAACAAGCCCAGGCCTTAGCTTTATTTTTAAGTCACAATAGTGATGCCTTTTTTCCTGCCACATGTGGAAGGACCGCTGCAGGCTGAAACCGAAATCTCAGATTCCCCAAAGTCAGGAACTTATGCAAGTGGATTACACACACACATACTGAAGTTCTGTCTACCTGAAATAATTTCCAAGACTAAGTCTAAATCTGGAATATCCCAAGAGAAGTGCAAGCTTCAATCATCCTGGTCCCAGCAGACACGCAGACTCCAGCCTAAGGTCTGGAACATATTTAATCAATTCACTGTGCTAACTCTCTGCAGTTTCATAAAATAGCCGATACTGCAATAACAGGGCCAAAAATTAATTGTACAGTGGTTGGCGAATTACACGGAAATAACAGGCAGCACTGGTATTTATTGCAGCAGGATAATGTACTTGGTGTTAAGGTACAACTACACTACAGTAAAAATAGGTGAGAGACAGTGTGTCTGCACACATATGTACGTACGTACGTGCATGCAAGCACTGCTTTCCATTAGAAAAGTAGCACTGGTTTTACTGCTAACAGTGCTATCTGTATATACATACATTTCTAAATACCATTCTGCTTATAAACAAGCATATAAGCAGCATAAAGAAGGACAAAAGAGAAATTTAAACTATAAGGAAATAAGAAAATGAATGAAATGAAGGCAAAATTGGGTTGAATAAAAAATTATGTGGGAGGGTATCAGAATTATTAGATAATGGGGAAAGCTCCCAAGACAAAAGCATCGCCTGATTTGCTCTTTTCGGACTAGACAAATACTCTGGTGTTGAGTTCTAACAAAGAGGCAAGATCACATTCTAGGTCTTTTTGTTCTGCCTTTAACAAGTCTTCATAGTGATACACTGATGAGACCAGATACCAGATTGTTATCTAAATTCAGCTGCTAAATTCAGTGTTAAGACACTAAGTTCAAACCACACATTGCCACATTTATTTCACAAGTCGAGCCTGAGGATGGATTCCTCCGAGATGAAGCAGCCCATAAGCATCATTCTCTCCCTCTGCAAAGGTACTCTAAATGCCAGGGAAACCAAATCACCGTAAGGCTCTGACAGTTCACCCTTCAGCACACAGACTGCAAGCACGTCTCTACGCTCATCGGGCAGACTGAAGAGGAAGCAAACACTTAGTTGCTGTTTGTATAGAAGCTGCTTGTAATTTGGTGTAATGTACTGTACATCAGTCAACACATATTGAAGAGAGAACATACGCACTGCAGAGACAGCAGAGAGGCAGTGCTGACATCTAACACATTTTATTTACCCTACTGTAGATGTTCTTTGAGTTCATCAAATTACCAATCAATTTATCTGATCTCTAAAAGCTGGTATACTGAGGTATATTAACCACTAAACTTTACAAGCTTTCAGCAAAACAGCCATTAAATGGGTGAACTGAGCACAGGGCACTGCAAATCAGTTTCTAAGTTGCCCAATGGCCACAACGAAGCAACCTCTCCCCGCAGACAGGGAGATGACGGAGAAGCGCTACGAAGGCAGCCTCCCCTAGACGCTGCTCAGCCCTAACGGACACCGGCGGAAAAAAAAGGAAATTACAGATGCTGCACTGCCTCCTCCTCCCCCAGCATGACATTTAATGTCTGTGAATAACTGAAAAGAGGAAGAGGATGGGAGGTCAGAACCGGTTCAGATGACAATTCCAGGTTCGTTCTTTTTTCATTTTGTTCCTGTTCAGAAATTTAATGTGCACACAGGACAAAAAAATCTTCAGTTCTCTAAATACCAAAGGCTGTGCCCAGAGAGACTGCTTAGAGCCATTGCTGCCTGAAAGACAACGTCCACACAGCCTCGGACAGACAGCCCAAGCAACTGGGAAGTGATCTGGATGATTAGGACACGTCTTATCAGCCTATTTCACAAAACTGTACTGGGGATTATTCTTCTTGTGTTCAGAAGATTAAATCAACAGTTCGATGAACTGGGTGCTCTGCTGGCCTTAAAGGCAAACTGCTTTTCTGGATCACAGCTATTGCGGGTTCACATCAAGCGCTGATGGTTCTGGGGGAGGAAGGATTTGCAGCAGGGGCAGGGGATGAGAAGAGCATTGAACAGATTAGGTAAGAAAAAAAAGGAAATTGTAAAGAGTAGTGTAAGACTCGATTATGAAGGCAGCGACAAGTGATACTTCTGAAAGGGAAACACCTTTTTTGAGACCAGAACTTGGTTTCGCACTAGCTGTGCTTCGTCAGCGTACCCCACAGCACTGGCTAGCACAGTAAGCTAGTGGCTGGCAACACCGCAGCCGGAGGCAAAGAGAGCAGCCCTTACACACCCCGCAAGAGCTCACACGCAGCCCTAAGATGGTGCAGGCCGCTTTCTTGAGAAAGTAAACAGTGTCAGTGACACCTGCCAAGGCACATCAGCTCATTGAGAAACGGGCACCGAATCTTCAGCTGCCACTGAGAGGGCAGAGGGTTCGGTTGAAGAGAACATCTCAACACAGCTTGTTTTGTCAAAGGGAGGCGAGTGCTCTCCAGGTCTCGTGGATACAGACACAGCCTGGGATCCCAACTCAGGGAACTGATTCCTTGTCCCCTTCAACAGAACTCCCTTGCCACCTTTGCCACATGACACCAGTTTGTTCAGCCCAACGATCTCCTTAAAATTGGTTATGAAGACCCAACACAAATGTACTACTCTGGAAGGCTTTTATTTCCAAGCTGTTGTTAGTTTTTCCACAGAGATTTTTACTGAGATGAGTTACTGGCCACAAAGCATGGAAATGACAGTGGACTCACATGTAGGGGGGGACCTTGGTGCAGTAGAGGTGAGAGACTGCTCCAAGAAGAAAGATCAAGGCCAATAAGAATAATGAACAAAAATAAGTTCACCTCTCGTTCTTTACACATCCTAAATGCTTTACAAACATGAAATAAATAGTAAGTGCAAGGGCAAAAGGAGATTCATTTAAACTAACCAAACAAGGTGAATGCCACACACAAACTTACAAGATTTGTGAAGTTAAACAGAGAATAAGGTGCAGTCTACCTTATTAATAAAAAAGTACTACTTTAATACATTCCTTTCCCACTTGCATAAATACTCTACAGCTTATGAATACCTCTTGTGCTACTCTACTGTTCTGAAAAACTACAAGCAGAAAAACATTGCATATTAATGTACCCACTGCTCACAGTAGTCCACAGCCACCTAATAAAAGATCACGTGGGAGCCGGAGCTTAGGAAAATGCAGACAGAGAAGAGACATCATCTACAGCAAGGAGTTTCACTTCATCTGCTGAGCTTACCTGCAGCCTTTCTCTGCCGTGTTACACTACTCCAAAGAGCTGCCCCTGTTTTGCTATAGCATAGCACTGCCCTTAACCTTTGTCAGGTTAAACCCAGCAAAAGGAGTCAAACAAATATTTACTTGGGAGAAAGTATACAACTAACACGCTAAGTGAAATCTCCTGGCATCTGAAGGGTTCCAGAAGAGACCACATTTCTTTGATGTCATACTTTTAAAAGGATGTTTCTACCATTTGGAGAAAGCAGGACAATGCATATACAGAATCCTTCATAAAAATCCCAGTTCTGAGCAGTATGTATGTTAACTCTTTATACCAAGCTCCCTACATTTCCCTCCCTGCTTCTCAGTAACATATAAACGCATGAAAGAACATCCGCTTAATCTTCTCAAATTGAGTGTTTCTAAGGTTTTCCTCACAGATTGTTAGGTTCAACTCTCATTCTTTCTACCCAGAGAAACACTACAGTACAAAACCTCCTTCAAAACAGTTGAGACTACCTACTTCTTGTGAAACACTTCCAGATTAAATGGATGAAATGTAAAATTACTCTAACAAGTCAGAGTTAGAAGTTTAACCGCTTATAACAAATTACCCAGGTCTCATTACTGGATTACTTATTGGAGATTAGACAGTCGCACTGGAAACACAGGTGTGGAATGGAATGTCTGTATTACCAGCTCCAAAATCCTGCAATTACACACAGTCATACAAGAAACAGTCAATTCAAAGGATCTATTCCCTGTAATTTTCCTGATTACCACGATACTTCAGGCACTCCAAAAAAATACAAGCAACCCAAGAGACTGAAACACACAGCTACAACTAACCACCAGAGTTAAAGCGAGGAAGACCAAGGGCATCACCAGCGTCCTGATCCTCTGCAAGGAATTTGTTCAATAAAATTTGATTTTAAAAAAAAGTCTAAAAAGCATGCACCGCTCTGCAGGCAGAACAAAACCTACCACCCCTTCAGACACACAAGCCCTGACAACCTCATAACGAAGGGTGGAGTGGGAAGAATACCTCCCAGCAACAAACTACAGCATTGGTTTAATCCCAGTACAGCTACTTCCTGCGTTCAAATCTGCACTCAAACCAGCTGAATACTGCTAGCAGCAGTAGTGCGTGGCATTTGCTCAACACAAGTCAGAAGTGCAAATCAAGCATTAGGCACTACAAAGAAACAGCAAACCAAACCGTGATTTTGATACCGCTGCCACCTATATTCACGGTCCACCCATACTTTGAGCACTGTGTGCATGGTTCTGGCTCACGCCTCTCAGAAAGGATTAAATAGATGTGGAATAGTTTTGAAGATGACCAGCCAGGACAATCAAAGCATTAGGGGCAAGAATCCCATATACTTGCCCTGATTTTATGCTCAGCCCTGGACACGGCCTTTCGGCCACAGTCAGGCCAGGATATTGAACTAGCTGGATGTTTAACGCGACACAGCACTGCTGCACTCACCATTTTACTTCTTCCAGTGCTTCAGTAGAAGGTGTATGGAAAACCCCAGAAGCTGAAATTGCTTTTTCATACATGTCCATTCCTGTGAAAATTTTAATAAGACTGTCTAGAGAAACTGAGTTTCTCAAGATCTATTTGAAGTAAGGTACACCCGTAGTTCATCTCATGCAAAACTAAAGGCAAGCCTTTTTAGCATTTCTATAGCTTTACTGTTTCACAACACTTTGCCCTCCCATTATAAGCTATTCCATCATATAGATGGAATAACTGAGATAGATGGGCTAAGTAATTGTTTCAAACTCCCAAAAGAGAAACAGCTATTAGAAAATGAGTAGTTTCTTGCTTCCAATTCTGTGCTCTGTCCAGTAGATTACAGTACTCTTTCAGAGATTACAAAGTAAAAGGATAATGTATTCACACAATCTGCTGCATTCATGGGAACTACTGAGCTCAATTCTGGTCAATACATCTCAAAGACAGAGCCGCAAGGGGGAAAGGGCCCAAAGACAAACAAGGACAATGAGAAACGTGGGAAAAAAAAAAAAATAAATCACACAAGCAAAGGCTGAAAAGGTGAGGACTGCTCAGCTTAAGGAGAAGGTAAAAGAGGGAAAAGAAGTCTACAGATAATGAATAATGAAGAGAATTCCTTTTGTCTCTTTCACATGAAGGATAATAGACAAAAACCAGAATTTAAACTGGTAACAGAGAATTTACAGAGTATAAAAGTTAACCTGTGGCACACACTGCCACATGATATTGGAGGCAGAGCGCTAAACAAGGCTTCAGGAAAAATGCCTGAGACACGTAGAAGAACGATGGCAGTAATCCAAGTCCCATTACAGTGAATAAAAATACTGAATGAAAATAAACTCTTTTGCAGCAGGGCATGTGTCAGCCTCCGACTGACAACACTTAGGAAGACTCTTCTCAAAGTTGTTCTCTGAAAGGTTGTTGCTGTTGTTGTTTTGGTGAGGTTTTTTTGCATCTTCCTTCAAAGTCTTTGAAAACTGACCACTGCCAGAAGAAACAGGAGAGTCTCTGTGTTTGATTCAGTGCAACAGCCACTACATTGTAAGGACTATGTAATAATTATTCTTAGCATCCTACTGGGAAGCTACTTCGTTCTCAACATCAACAGTTCAAAATATCTTTCAAAACCAAATCTAAGTCTCCTACTGCTGAATTCTGTTATCATGCAGAAGTGGGGACAAAGGCAACCAGAGGTTACAGACAGGCACAGCAGGGGAGGAGAGGGGAGAATTCCTTACAGCCTGAGCCTTAGGAGGAGAAATTTCAGCTTTCTAACTCCATACTGAGCCATCGCATTCATTCACTCCAAGCCCAAAACCTCTGAACTACCAGTGACCACACGGCAAGCCACCATCCCCTCTGAAAACAGCAGAGAAAGCAAACTTCTATTTCAGAGCTCCTCCCCACCTCATCCTCTTACTGACAGCTTTTTTCTAATATAGACAACACACATACATACATAGATATAAAAAAAATATATCTAAGCCCAAGTTGGAAGGTTTTAGCACAATGAAGGAAAAATAAATAAATAAATGTCAAGGTCTGCGTGTATTCAACAAATAAAACCAGAATTATATAAAAGCAACAGCTAATAAAAAAGATTGTTCTGTGTTGTGTTTTCCATCTTTCCAACCATTATAGGAATAAAATTATCCACAGAGAAGATCGAAAACCTTTTTCAAAACTAATACAATTAAGCTTTATTACACTGTTTCAAGTACATTTCTCTCCTCTCCCTTCCAGCCCCCACCACATCCCACTCCAATCTAGACTAACGGTTGGAGGCATTCTTCTATTTTATTACCAGCAAAATGCTAGTGTTTAAGGGTCAGAAACTATCTAGTGTTTCAAGAGAGGAAAGAAAACCTGTCCTTTTTATCTGCTTGCTTTTGTACACACAAGAACTAGAAGACAGTTTATACACAGCTCTGCAGTTTGAATAGGTCTATGGGCAAGCCACCTCACTCCCCTGAGAAGATCCTGCACTAAAATATCCACCACCTTGTTTAAAAAGTTACCCTGCAGAAAGATACATGGACCTGAGAAGGGAAACACAGAATACAACAAAAGACTTCAAAAAAGAGGACAATGCAGCCTGGACACAAACTTCTCCCCACTCCTCTGTCCATAAAGGACAGACACACATACAAATTTTCCCTGCAGTTTCCGCTTCATGAAACCAGATCCGGGGAGAATATAATAGAAGCACACAGCATGAGACCAAGAAATTGCAAAAATTCCCTTTGTGCATGAACATATGGACAACTGTGATAATTAGAACGATAGCTGCTAGATTGTTTGCAATTTCACTGAACAATCCCCATTATCTAGAAATAGAATTTAAAAATCTGAATGCAACACTGAGTGGTAGTTTTAATAGTTTATTTTTTAATGAACTGTATGGATTAAAGTGTTGCAAAATTGTATCATGTGAAATTGCTCATGGGCATATTTTATCATGAATGGCTTAAAAAAAATGCTGTATGGACAATCATGCAGTAGCAGGGAATGAGAAGGGGAATAGACGTGCCGATAGTTTTCTACCATTTCTATAATGTGTAATTTTCCCATGTTCCATACTCACCATCATGCTACATGTTGGTAGTAAAGCTGATTGATTTCTCTGTCTTTTTACAACCCACCTTTTTCATTGTTTGCATTTCTTTTTAGTCACATAACACCACTACAAGTCAGATGTATGCAACTCCCTGTCAGGAGGTCTAATTGCTTCAAATTGGAGAAGATTATTCTCCACATTTATTAAAAAATAAAGACTACTTATAACATTATTTCATTTTGCCAGGAAGTGAAAAATGCATTAGTTCATAAGGAACAGCATGGCTGCTCCTATTTTTATGCCATCAATTTTTAAAAACTCATCATGGTAAACAATTAAACAGAGAAGCAAATCCCACATTTAGGGGAGAGTTTCAAATCCCTAAATGGATTTTCAAAGGTCATTTCAGGCTTAAAAGATGCTTGACAGTGTCTCTTTAAATCACGTTTATTTCAAAGGCTTACCCAGCAAGAAGCAGGCAGTGCACTGCAGCACCCCCCTTTGAACTGCTAGGCTCCCCAGAGAAAAATATAATAATAGAACTTTAATTCATATTTATAGCAAGATTTGTGGGGTTTTATTTTAATTTAGGCAAGGATTGTTAACAAAAGAAATAAAAAAACCCACACTTGTTTTTTGAACTTAGCTTTCACCTAAACCCCATGGTGAAAAAGAAAATAAAGTTTGAACTACTTTATTAAGAAATCCTCCAGTTAAAAATGCCTTATCTTTCAAATGCAAGTTATTCAAGAGATTTGGTTCACACAGCTTTTTCATAACTTAACTGTGTAAGGGATGGGGGCAGACAGATACTGGGAGCTGATAGTTCCAGGTTGCCGCTTGTTTCTCTGCTCTTTGGATCCACAGAGATCTGCATCCAATGCTATCAGTGCTCAGAGGTCACAAACAGAGGACATCTTAGCCTTACCTTCCTCTCAATGCGGGCCAACTGCTCTTTATAGAAGGCCTCTCGCCGCTTCAGCTCTGCTTCCCTGCCTTGCAGCTCCACAGCCTGGGAAGAAGAACAAAAGAGCATCAGTGGAAGAAGAAATTAAAAATAAAAAGTGTGAGTGCAAGGAAAGCACATGGGACGCAGACTGGAAGGAACTAAAACAAAATCATTGCTCAGGACTGGTGTATGGGATCCCTCCTGGTAGAACTACAAACCTTCAGCATTGCAGTTCATTTTGGATTATCCTCACAACTTTGAAACTCTCTTATTAGCATCATATTCAAACTAATATTCTTGTTTTTATTTGTCATTATTAAAGGAAAACATATAATCATAGAGAGCTGACACCTTTCTATTGCCTTTTTCAGAACTCCACCTTATCTAAGTCTTTGTTTTTCATGAATCATGGTATCACCCCACTTCAACATTCTTCACCTTACCTTAAAAACAAACCTTAAATCCTCCACTTCATCAATACCTGACCCTTGGAGTGTCAGAAAACTTCTATAGATTTAACATATCCCTGCAATCATGGGGAAGATCCAAAATAGTCCATCTTGTAACACCTTGGTTACAACACACTTTCTCTCTGACCATGCGTTTGCTTTTACACACACCTGATTCCCCTGATAGCTAGGTGCCCTCTCCAGACGCTCTCTGCACCTACACCACCAGCACCCCCAGGGTTCCTCTGGCTGGGTGCTGCAGATTTGGAGGACAGATGGGTGTCAGAGAATTTCTCTTCCATCTTCTAAAGTATAAGTGTGACATTTCCAAACAGCAAACTTGGTATACAAGCACGTGCTTAAGCATAACCTGGTCGTCAACTGAACAATGATCAATTGCGTGGTTACAGCAACAGCTTTTGCCTTTTAGCTCTTCATAAGCAGCAGCACTTCATTGCACTCCCACCCCTAAACTGAAGTAGCATTAAGAAAACACAGCATTGATGGAACCAAACCAAACTTTTTAAGCTTAAAAATAACAAGCAACAATAGCAAGAAGAATTGCACTTCTTTTAATTCCCCCATCCCACCCCAAAATCTCTGGGGCCACCAAAGTTATCACCAGGCAAGACGACCTTTCGAAACTAGAATTATTAGTCCGTTTAACATGAACACAAACCCTGCTAATCTTTAGCATCCCAGCAGTATTGCTCTTAACTTTTAATGATGATGGTACAATCACAAAAAATGCTGGTCCAATACGATTAATCAGCTGGGACAGAAACATCCTCATGGGCTCAGACCTGTCGTTTTACAGCCAACAGCTATTGTTAATGAGAAAAATTACACCTGAAAGCCAGTGGCTGTGCTTTTCCTTTTTTCTACTCCCCTGCTGATGGAAATACAGTGGTATAATAGGGCTTGTAAGACATTTTAAGCTAGGCAGTGAGGGACAGTTGATAAGCAAGCAAGCAAAGAAGTAGAAGCACATGAAATAGGGGGTTTGCAGGGGTGTGGTGATGGTGTCTGTTTGTTTGTTTATTTTTAAAGGAAAAAGAAATGTTTTGGTTTCCACATTTGTCATCCAACCAACAGGGCCAGGGTAAGGCTCAAGCACTATAGACTCACATCTGAATCCCCTTACTCCCAAAGACACTTGATTTAAGACAAAACCTCTGGCTTTGGTTTAACCAGAGCTGCTATACGTCTTCCAGCTCACAAACCAGCTGAAACAGGATGGGAAGGGGGATATGAGAATCAGCTGCCCCATACACGTAGCCTGACCAAAGAGATACCACAGCAATAATAGGGGCACTTTGTAAGTGCCAAAACTATTACTATTTCTGTAATAAGAGAACCATAGCTATCTTTCTGAACCAATGTCCATCTTCTATACAGAAAAGGAATAAGCAATTTCAACTGAAATGAAACAGAGGTGAGAAGGCAGGGTGGTCTGGTAGATGACCAGAAGAACCTGATTCTCCTGCTGATTTTCTGTGTAAAACCCATAAAATCAGATTACTAAACAAGTGATTTGTATTTCCTTAAGGAGAAAATAAATAAGGAATAGAAAGAAGAGGAACATAGTACTGACCCCTCTACACAATTCGGATGAAAGGTACTTTTGATGTGAAGTGTATTTCAAGAAAAAGAAAAAAAAAAAAAGAAAAAGAGTCAAAAGATCAACTCTTAAAAATGCAAGAAAGTTTCTGCTCAATCTACGTAAATTAATTATGTGGCAGTGCTACTGCCCTGAGTAGCAGACTATTCTGGGAGCACAAAACCAATACGTGTTACAATACTGGTGGGCAAGAGGCTTTATTCTGTTTCTGGCAAGACATGGCTAAGACTTCTCTGGAAGGGAACACAAACCAAATACCTAATCTCTCCAGTGGGGTGGTGAGATGCAGACACATCAGAGAAGTGCTGAAAAGCATGATGGCAACCCACGGACACCCAAGCAGACCTGACTGGAGCTGGGATGCCCACAGTGAATGATGCCTCCACACCAACGCACCCTGCAGCAGACAAACATTCTGTCAGTGACTCCCCCAAGATCTCACAAAATTGATGTCAAAGAATCAAAACCAGATACCCCAACTGCAGACCACAATCTCAGTATACACACACCCCCCCCATTCTTCCCACTAAGTAATTTCTCCCATACTATCTCCCATTATCCCCCAGTCATCATCCGCAAGTTTTCTGATGAACCAGAGGTTGCACAGAAAACTTCTACTCGTCACTCGAACATATTTTCAATGCCTTGTTTGTTTTCAAGAGCTGCTGCTGTTTCAGTGCATTGAAGTATTCTGAGAAACATTCTATTTGTGACAGATCTGCTTGAAAGTCGCTTTCTGTTTCCCTCTATCCCCAGCTGGTATTACTAGAAACTTTAGTACACTTTATGATGATGTTTGAAGTATGAATGGTACAGTCAGAGCATGTGTCATTTGAAATATTCACTGTTCCAAACTGGGTTAGGCAACAAGGGACATTTTGTATGAATACAGGATATTTATTAAGAGTTCCTCTAGTCCTGCTGCTTATTCCCTACCTGAAGTCAGAAGCCTGTGATGTCCCAGACAGAACTGGCTGCTATGGAGATGATTACAATTTCACAGGGTATTGAGATTGCAGGTGCCAAACAAAGCATCAGATACACTTTTCACATAAAGGCCTTTAGAACTGAAGAAGGAAGGAGAAGGGAAGACATACACAATAACACAATGGTTTGAAAATCATATAACAGAAAGTTGCATTTCACATCCACGCTGCAGAAGCTACATCTGAGGTTCAGCATATGACACAAGAGATGACCAAAGCCCAGAGATGACATCTAAGAAACTGTAGTGCAGAACACAGCAGAGTGTGATGTCCAAGAAGTATGAAGACAGAAACAAACCAGAGGGAGGGAAGGAAGAGTATAGTTAGTTGCAGAACACACCAGTGCACCCAAAACTTAGAAAAGTAGCATGGGACAGCATGTATTTGCAAAAGAGAATGAATGCAATAGGCAATTGTCCTCTGTACAAGAACTAAGTGTAAGATATACCAAGGAACTGCTCAGAAATCCTCTGTGATGTGTCAGAAGTTACAAGCATTGCTTTGTTACAAAAGGACAGTGAAGGTATACTACCAGCAGGCTACTACAGCTTCCTTGGGCATGGATCTATGGACTGGCTGGGAGCTCTTTCAAATTCTTCCTACTTTTTATCCTGACACTTTTTTCACAGCCCAAATTTTTTCAGGTTATCTCAGCGCTGCTTTGAAAGGTGACAAAGAGCCAGGGCAGAGTCAAGTGCGACTCCCTGCCGCCTCCTCTCTCTTTATCAGGTAACCCATTTAGAAACAAACTCTGCAAGCACATTTCTGAAGCTATACATTACATACTGGCTCCAGTAAAGAATTCAAGTACTGGCCTGCTAACTGACATGCAGGCCAAAAGAAATATTTTACAAGCCTCTTAACTGAGGTAATGAAATGTTATTGGTTCATTCTGTATGAACAAAGCCAGACACTCTTCGCCTCGTCCTGAATTGACACCAACACGTCAGACTGTGCAACTGATCTTCTAGAGCTGGGCTTCACTCTAGCTGCATCCATTCCCAAATTAGCTTTGGCTTTGCCCCCCACGAAATATCACCAGATTTTTATTATGTTTAATCATAGTCCCTTCTCATCACCTTGTTAAACACGAAAACAAGGAAGGAAATCTGCTTGAAAAAAGGGCTTCTTGGCAGGGTCAGATTACTGTAAGGAATGTGGCACCCAGGAATAAAGGGCAGCAATAGCACAGCCCACAGCTGACGGCTACCTTCAGGCTGTCTGTCTCTGCAGTACCATTGGGATCCTGGGATGTGGGGAGAGGGAATGGAGAAGACTCTACCGGAGGAAAAAACCCACACCCCTCTCTGCAAAGGGCAAGTTGAGCTAGAAGGAAAGGTCCATACCTCAATCTATAAAGAGCTTCCTCAAAGGCAAGTCACAGCACTTGGCAAGATTACTGCAAAAATATTTATCTTCTTGGCAAAACACATTCACCAGTCACAGATGAACTAGTGAGATGACGCCTAGAGAATGAGTCGGAAGCAATCCAGGGAAAGAAGCTACAAGGATAAAGGAAAGGTCCTTAAGTCTCTATCAATCACCTTGTTTCTACATTATCCGATCTCTGCCGAGAGGAGTTATCGGCTTCCCCCAGAGGTATGCAGTAACATCTCCGCAGCAGCACAACAGAGATGTTTTGGCTGGGTACCTCAGCTTGCCACACTTCACAACGGCAAATTCTTATACCTCATGCTTTCCCATGTCTCTTCCAGTCCTGGTAGCAGTCCAGGTGGCAGGGGAGAAAAACAAATGCTATTAAAGGCTCCAAGACTAGAAGAAGGAATTGACAGCAATGCACTGAAGAACAGAACTAGCTCCAAAATTAGCTAGCTGGCATGTTCCTCACCAAGCCTAAAAGGAATGGCAGAGCTGAAAGGGCAACAGTGAAACAGTAAGAGGCAGCTTGCGCACATCATGCCTGAGCCTGAACAGCAGAACTTTACAGGGAGGCTTGTGCTGGACAAGTAACCATGGGGGAGCTTTGACTCAACCTCCACTTGCACCAGCAGACACATCACCGGTACTGTGGAGCCGCCTGCAGCCACTATTCCAGACACATAAGGCCTACAAATCATTCTGTTGAAAGCATGTGACTGGGTTTTGTCTTGTTTTAGACCCCAGATGCAGATGGCCTTAATATCAGTACCGGTGTAACCTTCATTTCCTCCTGTTTCTGCTACTCTCTTAGCCAACACCACACATCACCAAGATCAAGTTTGGTTTCAGCAGCTGTAAGCTACACAAAAGGAACCAGTGAAAATCTTTATGGAGGAAATAATATGCAATTTTCTAGCTGAACACCTTTTAAAATGTAATGACAGAAAATAAAATCCTGCATCTGTGCTCAGCAATAACAATCTGTACGCGCGCAGTAACAACATGACACTTGGAATAAGCAAGATCCAGACAAAAAAAAGATCCAGACAAAAAAAAGAGAGCTTACCCAGGCGTCCAAATCCGCAGGCTTGGAATAAAGAGAGCGCAAGAGAGAAAGGAAGGGAAAGAGAAGAAAAAGAGAAATCAGTGATTTATGGAGGCCGCCTGCTGCTGCACAATATAGCTTTTAGGATGACAAGTTTAGAAAAGTTCCTTAAAAATGACAAGCATCTTAAGCAGTGCAGTGCTGTCCCCTGTTGGGAACTGTGCTATTAAAGCAAAACAAAAACACACGCAAACCCAAAATTTAAAGCAAAGCAAAGCCCCCAAAGACGGCAGCGGGATCCCCCTCTCGCGTGGAAGCTAAGCAAAGACAGATGTGAGGCAGCCAGTTGCAGGGAGTCATGCAAGGTGCTGCATAACATTAGAGATGCTGATATCCACAAAATGCACCAATGAACGCAGGAATGCCAGGCACACTCAAAAGGAGGTGGCCAACAACTGCGCTCTTTCCAAATCACCTGCAAAGAACAAGCATCCTTTTGCAAGGGCATTTCTGAATGCACAAGGTGACCTACCTAGCAAGCCATCTTCTTTACTGGACAATTTCAAAGAGTGCCTCCTAACAGAAACCCAGCTGACCGATCAGATTTCCAACCAGATCTCACTTCATAGGCAATTGAACACATTTTTAGGGCACAGACCAAACCTCTGCCAAACCCAAGTTGCCTTAACCTGCTCCTTCTTTTGTTGGCAAGCCTATTTAAGTATGAAGACAAGCAGATGAAGCAGGCTGCAGTATCACCTCTTACTTATTTATTAGTACTTTTTACTTAAACAGTAACCCAGCAGCAGCAAAGCAAGCGCAAGATGATAAACATTTCATGCCCATAACCACATCCTTCTGAAGCCAAGGCATTTATAAGGCAGCCATGGCTCTCATTTGCTGTCAAGAGCTGCAAGCCTTCCCTGCCTCTCTGAGGGCTATGTTCAATCAGCAGCACATTCGCTAAGCAGAAGCTTCAGAAAGGCTGATCTTTTTTATTATGATTATTTATTTGAGGGGAGTTGACAGGGCAGGAGGAACTTTCCTCTTCGTCATAGTTCAGTGCCAGAGGGAGCAGGCAGTGGAGTGCAATACGTTTATGGGATCTGCCATCATTTTAATGGCACAGGGTGACTACTTCAGGTAGCTGAGGGATGAAGTGTCATCAGTTATGCGTGTCGTCCATCCTCATCCTTTGCAACAGCTGAGAAGGCTGGAACTAAACATCTACATTTCAACTGGGGGAAGCCAATTCCCCCCTTTCTGCAGACAGGTTTGATACAGCAGCGTCAGGTCCTTGGCCAAACAAACCAATACCCAACAGGTGTTCACTGGTAATTACTGACCGGCCTTGACAAAAGCCTGATTTGAATAACATTTTTCTTCCTCCTGATTTTTACAATCACGACAGATGTGCTTAGCTTTGTTTTCGCATTTTAGCAATTGCAAGCCTGTCCATCCACAGCAGATGGACAGGAGAAACACAGGGCTCTTTATGGTGCACATTGTTATTTCAGCAGGTAGGTCATGCACACCAACAGCTCTTTACGGGATTTACGTCTGTCATCCCTGGGGTGCCTAAACCAATAACAGTCATGTTCCTGGTGGACAAATGCTTGCATGACACAATGAACACGGGGTACTGACTCAGTGGCACTGGACCTGAGAAGAGAGGAAGGAAGAGGAACCATATCTACCACTGAGAGGTGGTCCCTCTCATATCCCTACAAGATGCAATGCACAATAGCAGAACTACAGTTTTAAGAAAGATAACACTGTAACTAACCATGGGGCATCTCTTCTACAGGTAGTGCCAAAGGCTTTAATTTTGTCACCTTTCGG
>Ga0065711_1002322_pt1 | contig 37087 bp, 26 predicted proteins | sample Hoacrofraction12_FD_59098 | JGI IMG/M metagenome (GOLD analysis project Ga0065711, IMG submission 59098) | Hoatzin crop microbial communities from Cojedes, Venezuela - Epithelial fraction 12 v2 (version 2) | ecosystem: Host-associated > Birds > Digestive system > Esophagus > Crop | place...
GTGGTTGGAGCAGGCGGGACCCGGCGGAGCTGCTGCAGCCGCGCGGGGTGGCTGCCCGGCCACGACTCGGCCTCGGGGCCTTCCCGCTGCGGGGTGGCTCTGAGACGGAAACCACGGTCTGCCTGGAGCTCGGGAAGATGGCGGTTCTTGTCTCTCTTGCCCGTTTTTTTTAACAGTGAGTGCAATCTGTTCTGAGACAAGATCGACTAGAATGTAAACAAGATAAGGAAAAATTACCTTTTTGTCCTTTAGTTTTATCTGTTGGAGAGAAGGTCGTGTGGGTAGTGGGTAACTGTTAAACGTAGAGCTTTTTGTATAGTGCAGAAATGATGTGTTGGCACTTTGACAAATCAGCAGACTTCTGAGTGCTCGGATAATATTCCTATGACACTTCTGAGTCAGGTTACTAGTACTTTAAAATGAAATATTCTCTCTCATTTAAAACAAATAAAAAGCTGTATTTCCCTTCATATGCAAGAGGTAAAGTAAGTTCCGTTGCTGCTTTCTGTTGTTGCATTTTCCATAGTGTTGTATGTTTGCTTTCTGTTTTCGTGTATTTTTTCCCCTTTTTCTTTCATATATACCCAAAAGAAATTACTTTAGGTCCATCTTTGTATATGCAATAGTATGGATCATTGTTTAATTTTAGACTTCTTATCTGCTATATTGGGAAGAATGAGAGCCTTCACTAGCTTAGTGTAGACAAAGAAATTATTTTTCCTACTACAAATTTCTTCAACGACCAAACCTTTTGAATATAATGAGAGGAAAAAAAATTCTGACTCCCATCAATTTATTTCTTTGTGGTGTATTGCATGATTCATAGCATAAAGTTTCATTTCTAGTTTCACCTCTAAGCTCATCACACCAAAGACAGGTTTTAGAATCAAAACATGACACCTTTGCCTTATTGATGGCACCTGTTTGGACAGATACTGACAACGAACAGAAATCTCCTGAAGAAATGTGGCTAAACCTAAGTTTGAAGTACTGAGGATGATTTACTTTTTCTAGACGTATTCCCTTCTAATTGTTACCGTAACAGAGATTTTGAAAATATGTATTGATGTATGTATGGCGAATACGTACTTGCTGGTAAACGTGCTGACAGCTGTGTTGCGAAAGAAGAATATGTATGCTCAAAAATGAATACTGTTTTTTAAAGTTGCATGGTAGTGAAGAGACCAAGTATATTACCAGAGATTTCATTTTACGTATTTGGTTTATAATCTGAATCTAGTTCTGGCTTACTGTTAATTTGTATGTAAATTTTTCTTACTGTATGGGAATAGATACTGCAGGGAAGGATGCAAGTTTTTTTTTTTAAATTATTATTTTGGAGCCGTGCAGAGGGCCTGTGAGTAGGATGGATTTAAAGTGCCTGTGGTGTAGAGCACAGGAGCAGGACCTGTGAGACCTGTCTCCTCCTCCAGTTTCACCACTGGTCTGCCAGGTGACCTGGGGTCAAAATTCTGCACCTCAGCTTTCCCACTTGTAAGTGGGAGATACTCATACTGCCCTTATAAGCACTTCACAGTTGAGCAGTTCTAGGTAAGAAGTTGTTCCAATTATTACTTTCTTTGTAAGAGACTTACTACTACGTGGTATAAGCAGTCCAGATTAAATGATGCAGCTGCTATCTGTGTGGCGTACTGCAGTCCAGAGGACACATTCCATTTAACGTGCACTTTTATTGTACATCGTACACTCAGCGGTGTTTCTTCTTTTTCTTTCTCTAAGGAGAAGTGATAGGGAACATAAGAATACAGGAATGGTTTGTAGAGATAAGTGTATTGCAATTTCTTCTCGTGTCGCTGGCACTGAATACTGGAGCAGATTTACAAGTGGAGTTTGCAGGGGAGAAAGTTATTATTGTCCCCATCTGTAAGGAAAACCGGTCTAGTGGTGATTTGGACGGTACGACACCATTTCAGTTCCGTTTCCTGTTCCACTGCAGGTTTCCCGTATCTCCCGAAGCAAGTCGCGGTTGTGCGCGGGGCAGTTCTCCGTCTGTGGACAGGAATAGTTGCGCTTCCCTGCGGACCGTGCAGCGGCTGCCGAGCGGGGCGCGGGGAGCTGGCGGGGCACTCGGCACTGCAGCTGCGGGCGCGGGACTGCGGGGGGTGCGTGTGCCAGGCGGTAGAAAGACAAGAGAAACTTCCAGAAAGAAGTAAAGGAGCTCGGAGGTCAGACCATCTGTGGCGGGGGTTGGAAGTGTTGGAGAAAAACAAACGGGGTGAGGGAGGCTTTTCGGTCAAGAGTGCAGTTTTTTCTTTTAATTCAGAAATCTCTGACAAACTGTCATGTGTGCAGTTTTCCTGGCTGCTGCTCTGATACATGAAGTTACATGTGCTACATCTATTCCTAAGCAAAAAAATCATGCTGAGGTACATGTAATAAGTGTTTTTTGAAGAAGAGTAATGTGTAAATGTTAAATCTACTGAAAAAGCATAGGAAGAAAAATAAAACTCATTTGGTAAAATCAAATGCTAATCATTTCCTCAGAAAATCTTTTTTAAATTGCACATTTAACTTGAGAAATAATTTATCAAATAATACTGCCTCTGTTTGGCAGTAGTCAGAATGAACAACTTCTATACCAAATATCAGTCAAATGTTATTTGGAAGAGCTGATATTCAGTATATTAAATAACAAAGATGCTGACAAAGCCGTAACTGTAGTAGTTCTTCTAATTGTTGCACTATGCCATGTTATATTATATCACATGGCGTAATTTACTGTATCGTTCTTTGTGAATGTATTGCTCGTCCTTTTACAAATTACAAATCTTTTATAGGAAGGTAATTTATACTTGGACACAGTGCTAAAATGATGGAGTGATTTTTTTTTTTCTCAATCATTGATCTTTCAAACTTCTTCATTTAGCAGTATTAATCATGTTTATTAGCTAAGTGTTGTCATAAAGAATGGAATTTTTCTGTTACTTTCATTTTCAATTAAAATGTTTTTTGCTCGCTGCCTCTGTCTGCTGCATCGCAGTAATCTGTTTACTTATTCTAATTGAAATTCTTGCTCTTATATTCAAAACAAAGTCAATACTGCAGTTACACATTTTCGTAACAGTCTATAATCTAATTGAAAATGTGGGTGGACCTGAGAAGGGAATGCACTTCAAATACCTGTTTATTCTAGAAATGTTCAATCTAACTGTTTTTAAGATGGTTTGGTTTGTGGCCCAGATGTATTTAGATTTCACTAACAGGACCTACTGAACTGCTGTTTAAAAGGAACTTCTTGGTATTCAAGTGTGTAAGTGTAATTCTCAAGCAAACCACAATCTGTAGAACTGCTGCAGAGCACCCTCTCTTCAGAAGACCGTACGGGTACTCTAGACCAAACGCGAGTGCCTAGCTTGTTCTACTGGGCTTCTGTTGCAGACGGTCATTACTGTGCATGATGGACATCTGGACTCTTTAAATTCCTGAATACGGATGATTTCCAAGCCCAACCTAATGCCGGGCTTGTTTAACCCAGCAGTGAAGTGTTTCACTTAGGCCATCCCCAGGATCAAACCCAGCAGCGGAGGAAAAGCGATTAAATTTCAGGAATAGCACAGCAGCAGGATAAACAGCGGTAACCTGGTCGGGGGTAGGTTTAAGCTAGAATGCCGGTGAGCACTGGAGGGAGCGCATAGCGGAGCGACGCTCCAGTAAGGTGAACGGCGGTGAGAGACCTGCCGAGCCCGAGGACGGACGCTGCTCCGTCTCTGGCAGGGAGTGGGTGGCCGGATGCCCAGGGGTAGCAGGAGGTGGGGCTGCAGGGTCTCACATGTTCCCTTTCAGCCTTGTTTACCTAATAGTGACTGATGTTTGCTTGGGTGATTTTATCCTTAAGCGTTTAGCTTTTTCTGTTTCCAGAAACTAGTGTTATGAAGGTTGGTGATGCTGAAAGTTTCTAATCCCAGTTTTTGCCTGATGCACAATTATTAATTTATTAAAAAAAATTCAGATGTAGGTTTAAGGTGCTGTGTTTGTGCTAAGTGCTTAGCTGTGGTAAAGAGTATTAACTCGTTGCTAACGAAGCAAAATACGTTTTAAAGGAAAGTATATGCCATTTACGGTTTGTTTGCACCCTGTTCTGCAGGTGGGAGTGAATCCTCCTGGGATAAAGACAAGCTTCAGTCTCCCATTACAACAGGATCGCAGCACAGCATTGGGCATCCCACGCTGTCAGGGCAGTCAAGCCTTGGAAGCGCGCACCCGCTCAGTCCTCTCCAGCAGAATCACCTGCTCACCAACAGTACGTACTGGGCTCTTAGGGGAGAAAAAAGTATACGGAGCCCTGCGGGGAGGCTGGGAGATGGGTGGGAGACAGATGAGCGACAGGAGGGTCAGGCCTCCTGCATCTGCTGCACCTCGCGTCCGAGCTGCCCGCTGGGATGCGGCTGCCCTCCGTGGATGGTCACCCACGGCTGGGGTAGGGACGGCCAGTCCTCAGCTGGCATTTCCATGGCCTGGGCTGAAGGGAAAAATAACCAGAAAGTTGCGGAAAATTTTAGCTATATGAGAAAATTCTCTTCCAGGTGAAAATGCTGGCCAGCAAATAAAAATGAGAGCCAGGAATAAATGCAAAATGTCTAGTTAAAAGCGAGCAGAAGCAATCCCTCTGCGTTGTTTTGCCTTGTACCTTCCAGGTATGGGCAAGGTCGTCCACTGAACCCAGCTATTGAAAGCAACTGGAATAAAGTGACACAGATAAAGTTTGGATTTGGAACTTAAAGCTCGCTTCAAACCCGTCTTTTTTCCTTCCCTTAGGAAGGGGGAAGGTGGGAAGCCAGCGCTTCCCCTTCTCCTTTGCACCCAAAGAGGGGAGGAAGGGAAGGAAGAGTTATTCCAAGAAAGATGTTTAAGATTAATATTTTAAAAATTAGTGAGCAGTAAAGTTAGTTCTAGCAGATCATGATGGATGAATAATGAAAATCTCACTGTTTCTGAATTTTGGTTATTTGTTTAAGCTCTTCATCCTGAAGGTTTTGAAAGTTGATTTCTGTTGTTAGTTTTAATGGATGAATGACGTTGCTGGCTCATTACACAATTTTGGGAGCAGATAGTTCCTTGCTACCTGTGTAGGGCCCCAGCCTTGAACAAATTAAAGCTATTGAAATGGCTGCTACAGTACAGGTCTGCTTTGTACGTGGGAAGGTACGGACAGGAGCATTTTGGGTTAAGTGTCAGTAGTTAAGAATCACTGGATCATAGGACTCAAATTCACTGTAGTTTATCTTTTCATTTTATATTCTTGCATAATTCAATACCTGTATATATTTTACATACGGGGATATTGTGTTCTTTGCTGTTAAAGAAAACTTTAAAGATATTTTCCAGTAGATTTTGTAGTAGGCAAATGTCTATAGGCTATTAAAGGGTTTATGGAATGTCAGACATTATGTCCAGTGATTTGCAAGAGTAGGATATATTTTCTTCATAGTCCTCTGAAATGTTTGACGGATTGTGTCTTAAAACTGGTGATGTGCTGTTAAATTCTGTTTGTAGTTTGCATTTAGTTTGCATGTCAATTGGACTTTAAGTAGACATACAACTCAGTGTGGCCAGATGGTGTCTGGGAGTTTTGGAACTCTGGAGTATGAGGAAAGATTGCTGGGCTGTTAAGGGAGATAAGCAGGGGAACAAAGGCTTAGGGATGCGAGCGCTGAAGGGGGTTGTCACTGTGAAGGGAGACGTATGTGAGCTTTGCTTATTACCTATCATAATTAATATTGGTGTGGATCAGTATATAAAATATATAGTGAATCATCAGACATCACAGCGGTTGATCAAGATATACTCAAGCTGAACAGAAACAGTGTGGGAGCTCAGAATATATACAATTCTGCCCTTTGTGGTGGGCGCAGTGGTGTTTTTATGTTGCTGTAGTCAAATTGTATTGGAAGAACATGAGCTATATCAGTCAGTGATATTTTTTATTGCAGGTTCTGTTGTACACCACAGTGGTGACTGGCCTTCTCACTGAAAATACTTAAGACAGAGCCAAAAGTTAAAAAACTTTTAGAAATAATTTATGTGAATAGCATATGGTTATGACTAGCTATATGATAGTGTTATTTACTACTCGTATCTGAATTTTTTAATGAGAATTCCCAATCTAAATTGCATTTAGAAAAGTGATAAGACGTTTTGTCTGGCAGAATGAGTCTAATTTTTTCTGAAGAAATAATTTTGGATGCTCAGAGGTAGCTATCTTCAGGTGGTCTCTCTAAAGAATTCTTAAATGCAGCATAACAGGAAACAGTCTTTTCAGCGAATTGGTGTCTTGGTCTTGCTTCCCATTGTAGTCATTGCTAAATACAACAAGTGATCCACGTGCTGAAATAGATATTAATGAAACGCGAGAATCCAATTCTTGCTAGCAGTAACATCACCTTTTTGGCAATGTCAAGATCTGCAAGTTGGTCCAAAGGAATTTCATACCATCTTAAATTGTATTATATCCTTAGCAAAGGACACTTTAAAGTGACTTTTTGGAAATTAAAACCTCTGGCAACAATTTTAACCTCTCATGAACTGTTCCCATTCACAGACCTGCTGTAGGGTAGTTCGGGAGTGTCTGGAGTCCAACCCACAGCTTCCTTTGTTCCAGAAATAGTCCGAATATAAAAAGCTAGTCTCAGATTGCTGTGTATGTGAACTAAGAAGAGTAAAAGGGCTTGGTAGGAGTATATTGTCAGATAAAATTATTAATAAATACTTATCTGATGTATTGGAGCATGTTTTGTATTTTTTTCTTTATTGCTGTTAATAAAGAGATTGTTGAACTTATGCACTGTTGTATATTAATTTTGCTAATATTGTGTTACTTTGCAGCTGTGTGTTTCTTTCCCTAATAAAAACCATACAGTCTTTTCTGGAATACAAAGACAATTATTCCCTCTGTAACATCGAAATTATGAACACAGAATAATACGGAGTTTGACTAGTCAATGTTCTAGTAGAATATAGATTCTAAAAATGAGGGTGTTGGGGTATAAAAGGAGGGACTGACACATACAACCTGCTCATGCTCTCTTCTAGGGATAGACCTGCCGTTCATGATGATGCCCCACCCTCTGCTTCCCGTCAGCCTACCTCCCGCTTCGGTTGCGATGGCAATGAATCAGATGAACCACCTCAATACGATAGCTAACATGGCTGCAGCAGCCCAAATGCACAGTCCGCTTTCCCGGGCAGGGGCCTCTGTGATAAAGGTAAGTCATCTGTGAGACTTAGAAAAAACATCTTTTTGTGGGTAACAGAGACATTTACAGTGACTTTCTTAAGGCAGATAACTAAGAGACGGTGAGCTTATAGCAGGTGTACAGCACACCTGGTCTGCTGCTCCTGCCAGGGCTTCGCTCTGAGGGAATACCCACGGGTGCAGTCAAGAAGGGAAGATGCTCTGCTCTGTCTACAATTCTGTAATGTAATTAAAAACAGATACGAACACTCACTAGAGGCTAGGGGATAAGCAGTGCCGCATCTGTTAAAGCTCAAAAGCTCTTCTAAAATATTGTTGAAACTCAAACTTAATGTTACACTACAAAGAAAATGCTATAGACCATAGCAGGAACTGTGGTGCGGCGCAGTTCTAGAACAGGTTAATAGCAGAGAAAATCGTCAGAAGTACCGTAGGGAGTATAGGCTCTGGTAGCCACACCTAGATTTCCTTCTGGCTGGGTAGAACACGTTTATACTTTTGAAAGGCATCCGATAGTCTCTTCCAGACACCTTGTTAGGAAAACTTCATGCCTGTGTTGAGAGGCAAAGTCCTGCTACACACTGAAAAATATGTTGAGAAGTTTTCAACGTAGACAGGGGCAGGAGCAGGGTGTGAAGGGCTGGTGCTGTGGGGTTCTCTAAAACACACCGCGTGCTCTTTCTATTAAGCAAAAAGGAAAGGTTTTATCAATCTAACTTTTGTGTGTATTTGCCTGCACATGCATGTTTGTTGTTGACAAAGTTTTGTCAGCTTTGAAAGGTAGTTGTTTTAGTCTATTTTTCTTAGTTTTTAAGTATATTTAGTCTATAGAGCTAACTGTTCTGGAAAGTATGTGTCTCTGTTCTGATATTTATGCTCATTTTCACTCAAGTATCCACATCATTCTGGAATCTGAGAGTTCCGAGTTGCTTTATTCTAATAACTTGCACTGATTTTCTGAACTTAATCTCTCGTATCTTTATTGTACAACATCTTAATTATAAAATATTGATATTTTATTATGGAGAAAGTTGCTGTTGCCAATATTACAGGCCAATTGTGAGAATAAATGTTAGGATTTTGTTGTACTTTTTATTGTCTCAGCTTGCCACTGCAGGAAATTTTGTTTCTACATTAAGCAGGGAAAGAAATTAGTAGTACACAAACATGTGTTTATTTTCATACTTGTATTTGTTGATATCAGCATACTTTCAAGGAAGAAAGCCAGTCTCTCTTTGTCACGTTACAGTAGCATAAAATAGTATGTGCCTCTGTTTCTGAGGTTCTGGAGATCTTCATTTTTCTTCTGATCATCGTCTTGGCCCTGAGCGTCTCCAGAGTTGCCTCCGGTTGTTTTTCATCTCTGCCCAGAGTCTACTTCCCAATTAGGGTGAATGTTGTTCTTAATACTTTGATTTTTTTTTTTTTTTTACATTTTGGTTTCTTGGATTCTGGGAGGCTGGCAAAGTTCAGGAGGGGTGTTCCCCAGCTGGAGGCTATCTAGGATTAAGATCTATAAAAACTTATGCTGGTCATCCGTGTATCTGCCCAGCTGTTGAGTGGGTGGTGGAAACATGGTATCTCTGATGTCCAGCTGTCCATTAGGTAATGCAAGTCGCTCAATGGTTAGAAACTGAGATTCCACGCATTTCACTTGGTATCCTTTTCTTTAATGGTTCCAGAGACCTCTTGAGAAAACCATAACTTAAATACAGCTTTGATTATATTTGAAATGCTATCAGTATGTCAAAATGAAGATTAAATATGTATTTGTAAACAATGGTAGTTCTCTGTAATATAAACTACAGTTTTTGCAAGCAGTTAGGTTTAAGGATGCTCTTTAGCAGGCCCTTGCTGATGCTGGTTACTTATTTACAGCTGTTTTTTCCCCAGCACCTGCACTAGAGGATACAAAATATCTCCACAGCAACAGTAGGTCTCAGCAGCACTCTAGTGGGAATTATTTGCTCTACATGATGTAGAGGAAAATACGCCAGGAGCTAATGTGCCAGAGGAAGAGTGTGCATCCATCGCTGCGCTACTCTCACCTGTCAAGTGATGCTGCATCGTTCTCTTTTGTGTTGAGTGCTGAAACTGTAGATGAGTTTTATTACAGAGAAAGTGAGGCTCCTTTTGTCATTTCGTTCTCTTCTGTACAGTGATCTGTCTCTGAATGACGATCAATTAAGATGAAATCCTTGTACCAAACGAAACAGGTAAAAGAAGAGCATGGCTGCTGCTGTTACCTGTCAGCAGTATTACTTTTATTATATGACATTATTTCAATGCATTTAATAAGTACAAAAAATGACTAGTTTTAGATAAACTGCAATGCCAGCATCATGATGTTACTTAAAATGGGAGAAATGAATCGAATATATTAAGTGTGTATCTATTTCTGTATTCTGATGACTAAAATACCACTCGGCCTGTTGTCTATAGGTGTGAGAATCAGCTGCTTTATAAAGGTTTTGAATGAAGTCATTGGGCTTTTTATATCACGTTTGCCATTTAGAAGTAAGCTGTTCTACCAAGATATGCATGATCAGCAAAGTTAACATTTAGTGCTCCAGAAAGAAATGTCATAACTATGAAACTTGATTTCTTCCTGACAGGAACGCTATAAATTAGGCAGTCACAATGGCCAGGCTCACAAAACCTCCTTAGCCATCTGTAATATGATCGGATGTGATTATAGCAGCACCCGCTAGCAGTGCTGGAGCTGCGGTTCTGACAGCGCCCGGGTAATAAATCCAGCCTTTCAGGGACTGACGGCGCATCTGAAAGAGCTTGCTCCGTTGGCAGCTTGGCTCAGGTGGTTGTGGAGAATCTGTGTCACCGAGGGTCTCGTATGGCAAAACCAAAACTGGACGGCGACACTGACTTCACCACCCTCCCTCTTCTCCCCCTTGCATCTTCTCTCCTGTTAGTTCTTTCTTTCCAGAGATATTCTCCAGCTGGATGAACTTTGCGGTCCGGTTCCCGGCCTAGGTGTAAAATGCTTTGCCAGCCTGGCCTTGAGGGGCGGTCTGGGGTGGAACTAGCTGAAGTAGACTGGAATCATGGTGTAGGCTAGAAACAATACTGAATAACTATAGTAGTTTACTGTCATGCAATAATTTTGTTCCTGAAACTCAGACAAATCTACTCAGTGACGATACTTTCAGGTCTTCAGGAGCGAAGTTTGAATGGGCCCTTTATACGAAAGAGAAAGGATTTTTCACTGGAGTTTGTAGAACAGCTCAACTCCAGAGAGCAATAACTACACAGCATGAAGATTTGTATTTTACAGTGGACCTGTAATGAATATGGCTGATTATGTAACAAATGAACATGACTATTAATATGCGTTCACAGCATATTGTACAGTTTATCATAAAGGAGCCGTTAAGATGTATGCTGAGAACACAAACTGAATAGAATGCTAAAAGCACGCTTAAATCTTGACAGATCATTTCAATTAAATTGGGTCCAGAGGAGCTGAGACCTCACAGCTCATAACGTGGACGGTAAATGCATGAAGAGATGTCACAGCAAAAATAGGAATATCTCTTGTGTTCATTGTTGGTGCTGTTGAACCTCAGAATCAGACCATGCCCATAGAACAGTACTCTGTCCGTAGCGGAACGAGACCTCAAGCTGCGGACCCTCAAGCCGTGTACGATAACGGCATCAGAGTGTTAAGGTAGTGCCATCAAGCCTAAAGTCTCGGTTTATACAGATTAAGCCAGATAAGGGACCTACATGGCTAAAAACCGTATTAGCTTACACAATGTCAGCCTGCGGGCGGGAGGTTTGGGGTTAGGAGGGCTGGCAAGAGCCAAGCGTCGGAGCTGTGGCTGCACGAGCGTCTGCGTGTTCACTGAACGGCCGCTTCCCAGGTGTCCTTGGAGACGGGCTGGTGGGAGCTGCTGTGGTGAGGGTGGGCTTCCAGCTGTGGGGACCGAGTCCAAAGGAGCCTTAAGCCGCTCTCTTTAGCGTTAAATGTCAAGAGCATACTGACAGTCAGGAGGCAAAATATGATCCTAGCAATTTGAGAGGCTCTTTTACCATTTTCTTCCTGTTTTTCCTTGCTTCTTGTTCCATTCATCCCACATGCTTTGCACTTCCCTTGCTCCTCTTGCTCATGTCTCGCCCTTCCTCCTCCATCGCTCCTCCTTCTTGTCGTTCTCTCTCCCTTTCCTTCTGGCTCTCCAGCAGCCTCTTCCGAGCTGAGCGATGTGCTTCTCCTGAGTAGGAGTATTTCTACAAATTGGTTTCCTGCAGTCCATTTTTCTTCTGTTGTCATTCCCTCGTGTTTGTTGCATTCCTACTTTTCTCTTGTTTTTTCTGCTCTTATCCAGGTCCCAGCTAGGAATGAGTGGCACATTTGTTGAACGCAGCTGGAAAACCCAGAGAAAAGTTGAAATGAATTGGGGAAAAAAAGGACATTTTAGGTGAAATGCAGTGTTTTGTTAGGGATACTGAAATCTTGTATTTCACATCAACCTTACACATTCTCCGTCTGAATATTTTGGTCTACTGATAAACAGAACAAAGCATGATTTGTACATGTGTGATCTAGACGTGCAGTAGAGATTTTGGAGTCTCCTTTTCTTTGTGTTCTGTTGTTCTCCTTGTTTTGTGGGACTGTTAAAGCATTTCTAAAGGATGTATATGACATGATTTTAGGTTCCCTAAAGAGAATACAGATGGGCTGTGTAATTATTGCTGAGAGGTGCTATTTTCTGTGCTGTACAACTCACATTCATAATATTTACCTGACAGCCAGAAAAATGTAGCCATCTCAGAATACTCTGAAACAATTCTTCTCAGTATAAAAACATTTCTCATTACAGAATTTGTAACACTTAATTTCATATCTCTGTGCACTAAATTGATTCTGAATTGTTCTCAGAATATTACAAGATTTGCAAAATAAAACTTCCATAAAATTTATGTTATTTTACTTATTATTAGATTTATTCTGTCATAGCACGCTCATTGCTGGCAGCTTATGGAGGACTGGGTACTAGAATGTGTTAGAGGAGAGTCATGTGAGACGGAGTAGTTTAACTTTGCTGCTTAGGCTGATTTTTGTGGCTGTATCGGTAGCAAAGGAGCAGTGAGTGTGCAGTTTTGTGTCGTTCTATTCGCTGATACAGAGAAACTGCTATGCTGGGAGATGTCCAGGTCCCTGCAAATGGCATTAAGGACCCCTCGTCTCTCCTCGGTCAGAGGGAGGCATGGCCCTCTCCCTGCAGTGCCAAGATGCCTGGCTTGGTAACCCTGAGACACCGAGCTACTAGGTGAAAGAATAAGCAACAAATAGTTGTTTTAAATGTACAAGTGGAAAAACAAAACAATGTAAGAAGCAAGTACATCTCTTCTTTGCAAAGCTTGCAAAGGAATATTGTTAGGCCAAGCACATAGCAGCTTTTAGTTCTGGCTCAGATCTTTTTAGTGTTGGCTTAGTCATTTGCATTTGTACTTAACTGATACAGCTATAACGTAGATTAGACCTAGCGTTATCACCGTTAGTCCTGAGAGTGCCTCGCCTTCGTGCGGTAGCAGCACTGGGTGAAACAGTTCGTAGGAGGGGTACAAGTAGAAAGTTCCCACTGCAAGATCCTTTCCAATTTTCCTCAACATACGTTCAGATTCAAAGTAAAATGTAAGGCTGATATCTTAATATACGTGTGAGGGTTGCCGTAGTTTTCGCAGTGACTGCTAATTTAAGAAGTGGTGAAGAAGGAGGCTCTTGTCTGGCTGTTTACCAATACCATCGGGTTAGCTGCGGTCTTGTTTGGCTGAGCAGCTGGCAATTAATGAATTGATAGGAAGTAGTCACGAGGTAATGGAATTAGCAAGTGAACATCTGGTATTAAAAATCAGTAAACGTAGAAGAGTTTTTGTGATTTCTTATATTTGGTGGGAAAATAGTTGCCAGTTGACTACAAACGAAACAACTATATGTATGCACTGAAAAAAATTGCGTTTTAAATGGCAAAGTACGTATTTTGAGTGAATGACTTCCCAATACTCTGCAAAAGATGAATGGGATCCAGCTGGCTTTCAGACATACAGATCCTATGTTCGTTTTTAGACCAGCTGTTTACCTTGTTCATCTCTAGTTCTTACAGCAGTTGGAGATAATGTGAGTAGCGCAGAAGACCAACAGGTCATCCATGGTCCTTGCGTGTGCCCATTTCCAGACCGAGATGATTCAAAATTTAAACCTAGCCACTGTTCTCCTGCCCAAAAACAGTAACTGCAACCGTTGTATTTCTTGTTGGCCACTGTCCGGCAGCATTTCAGATTTAGCACAGCTCCTGCCTATTGTGTCAGGGTTATTCTTTCCCTTTGAAAAGCCTAAATGCCAATTATGTATTGCTTTTCTCGCTACCGCATTAGTTAAGGACTGTAAACTTTAGAACTCCATTATAAATGTACTTGTTATTAGAACTCAAATGGTGTCAACTAAGGTCAATTGGAAAGAACTATGTGTCTTACTGTTAACTAAAAAAAAATGTTAGCAATTGAATTCTTTGCTAACTGAAGTTATGTTAACTTTTCTTATTCTTTTCTCTTATTGAGGATGGAGTTCAGCGAGGGAGATAGGAGCAGTGATGGCACAGGCATGAAATTGTGGCAGTTTTGGCTAGGAGGTGAGGAGGTCTGCAGCCAGCCTGCTGGCTGATGGCTCCTGGCTTCACAGAACCCTCCACAGAAATGGAACTCTAGATTTTTTTTTTATTTTTTTTTTTTTATTTTTTTTTACCTGTGTAGCCCATTTTGAGAATCTGAATGGTCATCTGGCAAGCCCTGGGAGATCAAGGTGTGGCACAGTAAACATTCCAGTGAGGCACTACTGTGCAAATTAACGTTGGAAAATTTGTTCTGCCAGAGCCTATGAACTCTCTGTTTTTCGAACATGGTCACCAGCTCTAAATCTTTGTTACAATAGATGAAAAGGCAGTAGAATCCCCATTTTTCCTTCCTCTCCATTTCGTTAGTGAGGTCTGGTGAATTCCAGCTCTCCTGCCACTGCAGAGCCCTGTAGAGTACAGAAGCAGCACCTCGATTAAATATGAAATATCAAGATAAATGTCTGAATAAAATATCTAGGACTCAGACAAACTTCCAAAACCTGCTTGTCAGCAGTGAAATGCCATTAAATCCTCTAGGAACTCATTAATAGATTAACATTTGGAAGAGTAATTACAGCTACATTAGAACTAAGAATAGAGAAAAATACAGGAAAATCTAGCAGCATCATTTCTCTAAACCCTTGACACAAAATGAAGATCAATACTATATAAAAAATCAGAGGGAAAGAATTAAGGTCAAGATGATTATGTCAAAAATAGGTAAGCTGTTCATATATATTTCAAATAAAACTAGTGTGGATGCTGCTGATATGTAGTGTTTCATATTGTTTGTGTGGAATACTACCTCACAGGGGATAGAAAAGGAATATTGAGGTGAAATCAAGGATGTATCTGGCAATTGGGTGAGTTGATGACTTCAGTGCTGTTAACCTAAATCACAACTAAAATTAACAATGTCAAGCTTTGTAGCTACATTTTCTGAGCCAGAGCAAGACACTGATCTTTAGTGAGACAGAAATATATTACCCTTCAAAAGGATTAAATACTGCAAAAGTCTTTTTTGAGAATTTATGTTACAGCTCTGTAAAGGGAAGAGAAAAGATAAGATAAAGTAGGTGCTATAGTTAGATAAATAGTTAAGACCTTGAAAGATGTTTTCATTTTTCGTCAAATTCTCACAATCTGTGAATTTTATATATATAATTCATTACATTATAACCTGAAATATGAATCTTGCAAATTTATGAAATAGGAAGAAACACAAATGGAGAAATTATGACTTTATTTAGAAATGCTTCTTTGTTACTGTGAGCATACCTACTGTAGACCCAGGTTGCACAGCAGTGCGCCGGCAGGAACTGAGCTATTCTCAAGAGGATAAAAATCAAAATATAAGAAAAGAAACAAGGATGTAAAATACATAGATGACAAAAAAAGAAATGAAGTCATCAATGTATAAAAAAATGTTAGGGTTTTAGATTTGCAATTTTCTTATTTAAATGCCCTCACTGATTTGTTACAAATACTGTTAACCCTGTGTTTGGAAAATGGTGGGTACATTATCACTTCTGTTCTCATTTGTAATAAAATAGATTAACTTGCTGTGAAATTTTAACTAGGCTGAGACACAACAGTAGCTACCTAATGAACCAGAGCACATTGCTGTTAAGTAGCTAAATAGATGCATACTGATTACGGGACTGAAAAATGGATCTGTTTACTTGCAAAAGGAGTCTGTTCATAGTGTTATTCATTGTGGTAGGGGAAATTCAGCATTACATTTCCACACAAACATTTAGAAATAGGCAATTTCTCCATCCATATGCAGTCTTACACGATGATACTTTATCCTCATTTGTAGTACATACGATATAGAGAAAATTTCAGCTCCTTTGTTGCTTACAGGGAAAAGTGTATCTTCCCTGTTTATGTAAATTTTTGTAACTGGTAAGACGTTAGATGACATAATCAACTAATTCTCTTAGAAAGTGATTCACTGTGTGATTAAGAACGACATTATTATTTGACACTTTTATTTCTGCCTGAACATTTCAAACCAAGACCCTGAGTTTGAAGGCAAATTACTTGAAGCAGAGATTGTTTTATAGCAAGAGGCAATGGGAAATGCAGTTACCAGAAGGAGCTCAAATCCTTTGCTTTTCCAAATCATCAGCTTCTGAATGACTCAGATAACTCCCATTTAAGATGACATATATGGCTGTTGTGTGATATCTAAGTGTTAATTCATAGTCGTATTTGTTCATGGTTTTTTTTGCAGAACAGTTGGCATGTCCTCTCCTTGGCTATTCATTTTCATGGTTGCAATAGACAATGAAATTTACTTAAACTGTCTGCTCTTCTGTAAAACTAATGATTTCAAAGTGATATCTTAATTGTAATTTGAGTAATCTTGTGGTAAAAAGAGAGGAAATAGTGCCAAGGAGGGCGGTTAAAACTGAAATCCAGGCAAATAAAATGACAGTCAGAGTTGTAGCCTGTTAGCAGTAACCTGTGTGGAAGCTATTATTTACACAAAGGTAGAAGACGCATCGTATTTAGCAGCTCAGGATTGCATATATATGATTCATCATTTATTTAGCAGAAGACTTCTTGGGGTAAGAAAGTGACTGTTAAAAGTAACTTAATAAGCAGCCCATCCACAGATTAAGTCCCAGCTCTCTTTTACTTTTCCGCTTATCTCGGCAACCTCTAAAAATACTCTTGGAGCCTGAGAAGAAGAAAACCCAGGACACTGTAGGATCGGTGACTTTGACTCGTTTTGCTCAGAATCTGAAAGGCGGTTTGTTTAAAACCATTCAGTTTTCAAAACTTTAAGGACTTTGTGACTCAACAGAATAGATTCATATCTGTTGAAACTTAATAAACACTTTTAATTAGCGTTCACAAATACTGCAATTAAAAGTCTCCCTTTAAGATTTGTTAGTTATTGTATGTTCATTAAATAACAGATAATGAGTGAAACCGATCCATTGAGGATTAACAGCTATGTAATAGATACGCATCTGTCGCAGGGTTCTGAGGCTCGGTTGTTACTTCACGTACAATAACGATCCCATTAAACACACTCAGCCCTACGCTCTCAGCTGCTGGGAGTGGAACAGGCAAATGCCGGCCCTCGCGCTGGGGGTCGAGACTGGAGGATCCAGTCGCGCTTCCCCTGTGCGTCGTTCTCAAACGTGACTGTGAGCAGGAGGATCGCTGTGGTTGAGAGAGGCGGTTTGAGTGGGTAACAGAACATTCTTAAAACATCGATCTTGCTGCCAGCGTTATTAATGAATTGCCTGGATGGGTTGTGAACAGAAGCTGTTGTGCTAGCTATTTAGAATAGAAAAACTATCAGAATCTACCATTCTTTTCCTAAAGCTACATTATTGATTTAGGATACTGTCTAGCAGAAACAGCATAAAAAGTTCAGATGCTATTGAGTTTATTTTCAAAAGCGTGTGCTAAATTGCCACCAGGTAGCCAGATTGCATACTCCTAATGAAAAATCTTTGAGAAGAGGTTAGAAAGGCAGAAGAATTGCAAGGTTCCTTTGAGACAGCTTCCTCAGATTACACTGTAATTGTGATTTTTAATGAGGTGGGGGCAAGAGGATCTCCCTTTATTTTAAAAAAAAAAAAAAAAAAGTAATATTTGAGTTCTGAGTTTCCACAAGGAACAGCTGACTGCCAGGGCTGAGGGCATCTCCAAAGATGCAGTTTGTGGAACTCTTTAAATTCAAGCGTCTCCTCGTTAGGGTCTCTCCACTGGAACTCCACCTTCAAGGCCTTGTAACAGAAGATTTATGAGACTGAAGGGATTTTAAGGATATCTAGAGTATCTCAGGCCATGATCTGTCGCTTTTAGAAGATTCTCATTTTTTGTTGGTTCTGGGAACAGGAAGGAAGGGTACTGGAATTTAGAATTAATTCAAAAAGATTATACATGTGGAATCGCTGGGTTGGAATGGATCTCAAGTGGCTGTATAATCTCTTCTCTTCCTCAGGATACAGTGAATTATTACTTCTGCCACACTTGTCTAACCTGTTCCGAAAAATTTTTATGGATGAAAATTCCACAGCATCTTCTGACAGTCTACAAGATACAGATACACAGAACTGCAGAATTGAAATTTGCTGGACTTTTACAGTTTCTTACCCTTTTTTTCTCCTTACCTAAAGTACTATATATATTTAAATTAGAGGTTACTGTCAAGTAAGAACTTGCAAGCACATTCTTATTTTTGTTAGCCAGTGGTGCTTTTCATGCAAAAGTGAAGTTCTTACCAGTGCCGCAGCTTTTAAAGTTTGGGCGCTAACCTGAGAAGTTAATGATGTGATTTATTCAGGTACAGCTTCTAGCGAGTTCGCAGAGTTGACTGCATTTAGTGACGGTTTAGTCCAAATCTGAATTGTTGATTTGAAATGTGACTCATATACGTCAATTTTACTATCAGGAGATCAAAAGTAGTTTGCGGAAACAACACTAAAGAACATTTGTTATGGTCCTATGTGTGAAAATGTTCGAAAATAAGAAGTTACCAAGAAAAAAAAGGTGGTGAGTTATGTCATGACACAAAGGATGAAAAGCTGTGCCCAATGCATTGCACGTAGAAGTCTGTACTCGCTGTGGCTGTAGAAGACTATAGTGCTCTTTCGATGTGAATTCTGTTCACTGTTTATCTTGGAAGGACCATTTGTTACTGCTGGTTTAGCCAACTTAATTTTTTCATCAAAGTTCAGTGAAGTTCATGAATCAAATTGCACAGACTCTGTTTTGCTTCTGTTTCAAGGAAAGGATTCAAGACAGCCCTTCTCCAGCTCCATCCCTAGAAGACAGCCAGCGGCCTGGGAGCCACGCGTCCTCCCACCAGAGCAGCAGCGTGTCCAGCTCGCCGTCCCAGTTGGACAACACACCAGACAGAATTGGTTAGTGCTCCGCAGCCTCGCACCCTTTTACAGTTACTGACCTCACGAATTTCAGACGTTTGGTGAGGCAAACATTGCTTTGCTGGGAAACTCAGGAAAGCACTCACTTGGTAAAAAAACCCCGGAAGGTTCATCACTATAGTTATTTTTACTAGGTTCTTCCCTATGCTGAGGCCAGCACCTCAGATCCATTCTGTGCCCTTCTGTATCCAGTCACGCACAGAAGGTACCACCTCTTCTCTGGTACAGCCAGGTTCTCCTGCATGCTGGGGTAAGAAAGCGCCTCTGAAGGCACCTGGAATTGAAAAATAGCAAGATACGTTTTACTTTGTATGTATGTCAGAAGAGTCTCAGATGATACGATGGGCTTTTCTGTTCCTCAGACCTCCTCATGCACACATTCCCTCATCACCACGAGGCTGAGGGCTTTTTGATTTTTTTGGTTTCTCCACCACAGCTTTCACAGCCTGTGCGTTATTGATCATGTGTTTAAAATGCGAATTCAGTCTAGAGGAAGTTTAGATCCTATTCTTGGTGCTTCCAAGAGGGATCTGGGGCAAGTCAGTTAACATCTTTTCACATTGGTGTACATCAGCACTGTTGTCTTCGCTGTGATTGGAGCCCAGGCAGGCATTGCTGAGCTAGATTTAAACTATGGGAACAGTGCAGGCCATGGAAGACAGCATAGACTCCACTCCCACCAGATAACTGCTCCATTGCTTGCTGAGATTTTGCAGTTTTGACTCTGGTCCGTGCAGCAGCACCATGACACTGCACAGCACAGCTGGCTCTGCGCAAACATCGTGATAGGACGAGAGGCAATGGCCTCAAGTTGCGTCAGAGGAGGTTTAGGTTGGATATTAGGAAACATTTCTTTACTGAGAGAGTGGTCAGGCGTTGGACCAGGCTGCCCAGGGCAGTGGTGGAGTTCCCATCCCTGGAGGGGTTCAAAAACCTGTGTAGATGTGGCACTTGGGGACATGGTTTGGCAGGCGTGGTGTTGTTGGGGTGACGGTTGGACTCGATGATCTTAGAGGTCTTTTCCAACCTATGCCTCTGTGATTCAAACCAGTCGGCAAAACCTGAACTCCTGGGCCCAAACGGCTGCACACACAGGGCAGGGAGTGGAAAGCAGATTCCCCTCAGCTTTCTCAGGTGTGAGGTAGGGCTGGAAATGCACAGGGCAAGCAAAGTAACTTCCGTAGCAACAGTGAAAGAGGGACTTCTGTCCTCAGTGTAGCTTTTGAAAGCTACCCGGAACTTGGTATGTTAATAGTAGTAGCACACACTGCCAGCTCTGGGCTCTAGCAATGGGGTTTTACAGTTTTTTAAGTTTTTTAAAGAAAACTAGGTTTTATTTATGTTGAACCAGATATTTCTCTGTGTTGAAGTCTAATGCTTACTGTTGTGAAGATACATATATACACATTGTATCTATATAAATATAAATATATTCTTACTTTTGCAATTTTTTTTTAAAAAAAGCTTTCTCTAAAATACGGCGATGAAGTTTTTAACAAGTGTCCTCACTGGAATAACTTTAAATTCTGTAACTGGTTAATTGCAGAGAAGGAAGTGTTTTAACCAAATAAGAACAAAGAAAATAGACATCCTGAAATCCTAAACTTAACACCTCTCACTGATCTTGCTGGTGTTAAGTAAATAATTTCTTTCAGCATTTTGTTTTTTCGATTTCATCTATCAATTTGGGTTACTGTCTGTCTATCTGTATTTCTTATTAAGCTTGCTGCTTTATAGATAATTACTAATAGTTAAATCCTTAAATGTATTTTTCCCAAAAATTATTTCTGTGAAGTACTTTTCTAATTGGTTAATTCCAACATTTCATAAGAAGTCACATTCATCTCCGTAGTAATTTGGATTGTGTCTTGGTATCTTTGTTTAATCAACTTGAGCAAATTTGCTTTTGCTGCATATTTTACTTGGCTCTAAGTGCTGAACTGGGACAGTAAAATGGTTGATTATGGACAGTAAAAATGGGCAATTGCTTTAGAACTTACATAATATAAATCAATGTTAAAATACAACAATATTGACAAAGAGGAAATACAATTTAATATTTTCCTCTCTTCTGACATTTTTTTACTGGCAGTGTTATATAGCTGTGCGCTCTGATTTTTTTTAGCGATGCTGACCAACAGCAGGGAAGGAGAACTCATTGATCAAGAAACTGGGACCAGCCTAAAAAAAATACAAAAGGAGAAAGGTAAAATTACAGACTCTTTTCCATCTCAGGCATTTAATTACACTTGCTGTGTGTTTTATTCCTTTTTCTAGTATTCGGCATATGCAGTGGCATAATATTATAAATTTAAGAGAGCTAAGTGCCTAATTGCAATGAATAATGTATCCAGTGAATTTACATGGCGTTCTCCTTAGGAAGTGTAAACAATCAGATCTTCGCTTCTCTCTGTTTATATAGTATGAGGCTAATATTTTGCCCGTCTTTTGACTCAATTATTTATGAAATTCCTAGCAAATATTTGATTAGTCACATGGTATTGTTTCTTTGCCTCCAGGGGTTGTGTGTGCAGACTACTCTAATGCTGGTAATATAGGTGAGGGAAACAAGCCAATTTTTGTGTCTAATAATACCCCATTAGCACGGAAGGGAGAGGCGATGTTTGGCCGGTAGTGACTGTCCTGCAGGCAAGGAGGTGCCGCCTCCGCTCGCTGCTCCCCGCGGGGATTGTGGGGTGCTGGGGAAGGCGGACACTGGTGTGCGCAGGCGAGCCCTGGGGAAGGGCTGCAGCGTTGGAGAGCGTGCGGCGTCTGTGGCTGCACGGCGAGGGAGGAGAAGCCATTTTGTTTCCTTGAAAATACAACAGCAACAACAAAATCATATTAATAGGCGAGCGGTTTATTCTGGCATTACGTACAGAAAGCACCATACCAAATGTGTGCCTGCAAAAAAAACGAAGATGGTATCTAGTTAAAGAAATAAAAGAAAGCTGAAGGTAAGTGAACACTGGAAAAATATTGCAAAGGCATATACTGAGGGAGATGCTAAGGTTTCAGGGTGAAAAAGGTGTGAAAGAAAGAGAAGGAAGTGACCAAGAGAGGAGATAACATCAGTTCAATGTACCTACAGGTCTACTGCAAATAGGAACATTTTACCATAAATGAAAACATGAACTGATTTATATTGAGGCGATTTTCATGTATTTTCTGAGAAAACTAAAAAGGCAGGTATAGACAATTTTATGAACTGTTTGGAGGCTCTATGTGCCTTGTGGGTCCAAAGTTATGTAAAATTGTTTGAGCAGGTTCATAATTTTATGTGCTCAGCTCTATGCCTTAGACCTCTGTGACTGATCCAGTCATGGGTAGGAAGAGCCTGAAACTTCCTCCTTATGTTTGTATTTCGTACTCAACTCTCTCTCTTCTTGAAAGGAGGAGAAGCTGTTTTCTATTTACTGGTTTCTCTAGGCGTTTCAGCACTTTGCTCCTGAACTCCAAAGAGTCCTTCTGTGCCATTCTGAGATATTTCTCTGTCTAGATCATCATGCTTAAAACCTTCCCTCCTATTTACAGACCGACACCAGAGGCTAAACAGTTATCAACCATACTTTCATTCCCAAGATCAAAAAATCACACTTCTGTAGTGATTACATAGATGACTATTTAATCTAAATCTGGCAGCGTAGTTGATTTTAATTTTGATGAACTGTGCATGGTTTCTTGCCCCATATCTAGTCATTTTTCAGCAAAACAATTCAATATCGAATGGGCTTGTAAGATGCAAATCATGTAGCTATTGGTAGTAGCAGTCCTGTCACTCAGGACGGATGAAGGAAGGTACAGTTTAAGAATCAGAAAAGACAATTCAGAAATCCCCAAAAGAGTGAAAATAATTTAAACCCCACCATCTGTGAATCCAGTTCCCAGGCTTCTGTGATCGTTGAATGTTCCTTGTAACGAAATCACGAAGTTCTGATGCTGACATTTTGTGTACCCTAATTCACCTGAAGACTAGAGTTGGATAGGCTTATTCCTTTCCTGGTTGACATTTTTGCATAGTGTTATCTCTCTTCAATTGATTATATCAAGTTGTTTTTAAACTTGAGTTTAAAAGGGAGTTGGGGCTGTTCAGCCTGGAGAAGAGAAGGCTGCGGGGTGACCTTAGAGCAGCTGCTAGTACCTGAAGGGGCCTGCGGGAAGGATGGAGAGGGGCTTTCACAAGGGTGTGTAGGGATAGGACAAGGGGGAACGGCTCCAAACTAAAAGAGGGCAGATTTAGATGAGATATTAGAAAGAAATTCTTCCCCAGGAGGGTGGTGAGGCCCTGGGCCAGGTTGCCCAGAGAAGCTGTGGCTGCCCCCTCCCTGGCAGTGTCCAAGGCCAGGTTGGATGGAGCTCTGAGCACCCTGGGCTGGTGGAAGATGTCCCTGCTCATGGCAGGGGATTGGAACCAGACAATCTTTAAGGTCCCTTCCAACCCTTACCATTCTGTGATTCTGTGATATACTGGCACATAGGTTACTTCTGCATGCACTTATGATAATTTTTTAGGATGAAATTAATGTTCAGGCATTCACTCACATCAGAAAAAAGTGCTTCAAAATGATGAGAAATTTTAAATTATCATTTTGAAGACAGAATAAGGTTTCTGTCTTTCTCATTGGTCTGCACAAGTCAAATATTTCTCTGAAAACGTGAGAACAGGAAACTATTCTTTTTTGTCGTGTAAAGATGTAATTTTCAAGTAATCCCATGGCTCCAGAACCAAAACGACATTATAATGGGAGAAATGGTGGAATTTTAGAGACACTAACATTGTATATCTAACAATTCTAAGCTGATTTTGCATTTGGCAGTGTGACAGCTCTATATTACAGTTCCTGTAGGAAGCTCTGTTTTATAGGGTAGGAGCGCCCAGTAAGGGATGGACTGCACCAGTAGGACAGAGCCAGTACTCCGCTTCTGGAAGTCCCCAGCCTGTGTGTGCTGGGCCTTTCCCTCACCTCATGCAAGTGCCGTTCTTCCTCGGTGATTGGTCTCACCCCTGTGTAGATTCTGTGTTCCTAATACTATTATTATTCTCTTGTGCAAAATTAGTTTGGGCTCTGGTGCACCTCAAAGATGTTGAATGATTTTCACAGTCAGCTGTGGACAGTCACCAAAGAGTGGGATCTGCGCTGGGTTGCTCAGCAAAAATTACACGTGTAATTTGTATACAGAACGAGCTTTGGTTTGCAAAACCTGCCATTACTTTTACTAAGGCAAAATATATTTACCATGGAAAAGATTTTCAAAGTTATTAAGAAGGAATGTAGTTAAAATAAAAGTATCAACATTTATTAAGTATGACAAGTAAGCGGTTTATACAGCCGTGGCAAACATATGTTTTCACATCTGTTTTGAGTAATATCATCATGATTTTAAAAATGATTTATAGCTCTGCAGGCCATAAAATGCCAGCTTTGCTGTAAGTTGGAAATTTTCAAACAACAAAGAAATTATTGAAGGTATATATTGAACATGTTTTTGTGTTACACACCTTGAGATAACTTTACAAATTTGAGCACTTCGTAACGATTAAGATAACAACAAATGACAATTAAGTGACTAAAAGGTAGCAGTAGTACTGGTTATGTGAAATCTTAGCATAAAAAATGATAAAATTTATTGTAATCATTACAGGCAAATGCTGTGATATCCTTCAGGATACACAGTTTTTGATTTCCATGTCCCATTTTAAGTGATCTCAGCACCAAAAATGTGCCACTTTGTTCTCATCAAAGTGATTTCAAGGTAATTAGGGCTGAAGAGAATATAGCTTAACGGTTTTTCTTTAAAAGGCAGTTAATATGAGGTTGTTCCAATTATGTTGAGCTGTTTGCATGTGTTGGTGAGGCAGAATTTGCAGAAGTAGCGGTTGTCTCGGCGCAGAGAGGTTGGAGCACATACAAACCATACCTTTAAGCTTTTTGGAGGAGAAAGGCCATTAATCTCAGCTACTTCGCACCCTTTCATCATCTTTTTTAAGAAGTATGGTCAGGCTTAACATTAGAGAACAACAAAATCCACCATGTTTATAGGTCTGCAGTTTTATTTTTTGCATAAAATACATTATTATATTTTTGTCAAATGTCCTGAGCCATCATGGCGCACAAGCATTTTGCCTGTGCATCCCTGTCAGGATAAGAGTGAAAACCGTATGAAGAGTAATCTGTACTTTATTCTGAAATAGCTGATGAAAGGAAACAGTTTGAAAATCCCTCACAGAACAGAACCTCAGATGTTTACAGAAACTTCAACACAAATTCTTCCTGACTGTGGTTACTTGCTGTGTCTGGTTGTAGGCAGTTACGTTTTACCTGCACAGTTGGGCACAGAAACTGAATTTGAAATTCATCTGCTTCAGTATACACCCTGGAAAAAATCTGTTGTATGGGAAAGGATTGTGTTTGACACAGCCCTGTACAGGCTTTATCGAAACCTCTGGATGAGCTCTGGCATTCGGAAGGTTAAACGAGCCAGAGAAGAATTTGGCCGTGCCTTCCAGTTGGATTTAAGTGCTGGTACCACGCATACTGCGTGACTGCATGACAGGAAACATTTCAAGCTCCTCGTATAGGATGGAGTAATGGAAGGCACTGGCCCAACTCTTGCCACAGAAAGCAGGGAGAATGGTCATGGTGTCATCGGTGGGAGCAGAGTTTGGCCAAAGCCTGGTGTTTTGGAAGGTCGCTCGCCCAGCTGATATTCCTGGTTGTCACTCCGGGCAGGAGCGGTGCGCGTCCCGGCTGTGCCCATGCTGTCCCTCCTGGCCAGGCACTATGCCTGACCCCGGGGAGAGCCTGTCCCGCTGCTCTGACAGCAGCGGGAGGGCCATGGCGTGCTTCGGGTGGTGTTCGGGGCGCTGGAGCTGCGCTCTGGCCCTAGGCAACCAGAGTAAAAATTCATAGGAAGAGTTCATAACCAACCAGTACCTTCAGACTTAACCTCTGTTTAAGCAGGTTTTCAGTAGAAATAAAGACTGTATTTGTTGAGAAAGTGGTGTGCTCCGAATTTCCCAGAGCTGCTCGATGGCGATGCCACCGTCCTTCAGCCCAGCCGTCTGCATCTTCAGAGCGCCAGCCTGGGCTCGAGGGCTGGGTCTCCTGTTTCCAGTAGACGGGAGTCTCCAAAACGGCGCGTCTGGCAGCTATCCCCTTTCATTTTATGAAAGAACACCTTTCCCTTTATTGCCTCAAGGAAATGGGGATTTTGCATCATTTCTGTCAGCGGAGTGAAATATCTTCAGATGGCCAGAGACTCCGGTAATGAAAGAATAACTATATGTATTTATTGGATTTCATTAGCGGAAAAGAGCGTTTATGCTGTTTAAATGAATCATTGCCAAGGGACTGGGTTACTCACGGTGTGAGGGGAGGAGAGCGAGCAGGTGTAGAACACCTGAACCAGCAACAGGTCCCGGTGGTGGGGGCTGTCCTTCAGGGAGAGGACGTTTCAACAGTTAATCTGAAAGCATCCAGATGGAGAGTGCAAGGAGTAAGAAAGAGAACGAAGAGTACGAAGCTGCACCCCGCAGCGAGTAGACAAAGTGTACGATAGGTGCCAACACTTCAAATGTTCACCATGCTGTTTCTTTGACATATCAATACTTGCATGTCAAAGATAGAAAGAGAAAAAAGCAATTTTCTTCATGAATGTGCTCATGAATCTCCTCTTGAGATGCATGAGAAACTGCCCAAATTAGAATAGAAGTCGTGTGCCTTTTGGTATCTTAAGTGTGTGTATTAGAGACCCCAGGGTCACTTCATAAGCGGTGGATGCAGTAATACATGGGTTTAAAGGTTGCAATGATTTCTTTCTCTAAAAACCTTAGGTGACATGCGCAGTGCGAATGCTCACTGGAAAATTCAGTTATTTTTTACATTTTCTCTCCTCTGAGAATACTGAAAGAGAATCACAGAATCACAGAATCACAGAATAGTAGGGGTTGGAAGGGACCTCTGTGGGTCATCTAGTCCAACCCCCCCGCCGAAGCAGGGTCACCTTGTATTGGGTTTTAGGTAGGTCCGTCTCGCTGATCTGTATCAGACTTGAAAGGCATAAAAGGGGGAGAAAAATTGCTGATTTACACCCAGTGACCTAAGAAAGCTTTTGGATTAGCCCAGGAAGCTTGTCTGTGGAGTTAGCGCTTGTAGTAGAACTGATCAGGTACCTCTGATGCCAAGTCATTAACCTGGAAACCGCAGCTGGTGACATTCTTAATGTCTGTGAGTTATTTAATAAGCTTGCCTTCAGTCCTCATTACGAGCAGTAAGATCCGAGAAGTGTGCGTCCTGAGAGGCTGCGCAACGGCTTTCTCACGCTACAGAAACCCTTGCGATCTCTGGGAGCGCTCGGAGCCGGGAAACAGGCACCGGACCTGCTCCGGAGAAACCGCGGCGGTGCGGTTGTGTGCCCAGGTGTGTAACCGTGCGTACCTGTGGGGACGGAGGAGGTGCTTCTCCATTTGAGCTCGTCCAGTAACTCTTACCCTGTCACTGCTTGAAATTTTTGTTTGTAGGGACAGCAAATGTTACTGAACAATCCATGTCGTTTCTCGCAAGGACAACAAGGATTACCCTCAAACACTGCTTCGCTAGGAAACTACTTAGTGTCTTAGGGGTGGGTGTCAGGAGGACGGGGCCTGACTCTTTCCGGTGGTGCGCAGCGACAGGACAAGGGGCAGTGGGCACAAACTGAAGCCGAGGAAGTTCCAGCTGAACCCAAGGAAGAACTTCTTCCCTCTGAGGGTGACGGAGCCCTGGCCCAGGCTGCCCAGGGAGGCTGTGGAGTCTCCTTCTCTGGAGATATTCAAACCCTGTCTGGATGCGGTGCTGTGCAGCCTGCTCTGGGTGACCCTGCTTCGGCAGGGGGGTTGGACTGGGTGACCCACAGAGGGCCCTGCCAACCCCCACCATTCTGGGATTTTCTGCTTTCAGGACAGGTGTCTGTTGTAAGAAAAGATGGTTTCGGCAAATTTCATGCATTTGATTTAAGCCGAAGTCAGTGAACAGATAAAAATTTCAATTAAGAACAACAATAATTAGTTGATGATTTTGAAAGTTTTGCAGTATTTGTGTCTGAGAAAGACCTTCAAGAAATTCACAGAAACTGCACTTTGTAAAATACGGGTTTCTTTTCCAAGGTCACTGATAGCGAGCCAGGCTTTAGCGTTTGTCGTGTTGCCCATAGCTGGGTGTTCCATGTCTGTGAACTGTTGCTGAGTGACGCAGACGCAGCTGTGGCCCTGGCTCCAGAACCTTTGTTTCAGTCAAGAAGAGCAAGAGGGGTCCTCAAGAGAGGACCAGAAATGCTCTGGATTGTGACAGCAACGTGTGCTCCTGCTGTGAAAGAGCAACTCCAGCCTGCAGAGCATCAGGGGACTCGGCTTTGCATGGCGGAATTTCCAGAGACGAGGAGCACTGCGGGGAGCTGCGGGTGCTTGCAGGGGGATGCTCTGCCCGTCTGTGGCCCTGGGAGAGCCGGAGTTACGGGGAAGCTTGGAGCACACCTGGCACACGGAGAGGGTGGGGTGTGTAGTGTTTTTGTGTACTCGGGACTTTTTTCTCACTTGATCTTTAAATACCTTCAGGTCGCTCTGCAGAGTGTGTCTGCCTCCTGTGTGAAAGTCACATTAGGATGGCAATGGAGAGCGCTCTTTGCCTGACTGGGGAGGACTTGCTGCCCGGAGGTTCCTGGTGACAGGAAGGCTGAGAGCAAAACCATACGTTTACGTGCATCTCCAAGGTGTTTGTGTACATGCTGCGTTAGAACAAATATTCCTGGCAGTAAAAAGTAATAAATCCTTAGCGGACATGTAGGGAGGTGAACTAACCTCAGAGTGGAAGCGGGAAAAGATTATCCTCTTGAAACAGATAGGTGGTCATGAAACCCGAAGCAGCGTGTTCTTCATTATACTTCAGACATTGCATTGAATTACATCGATAAAGTTACATGATATCTCGTTAGCAGAGCTGATATGACCCATATACTGAACTGGGAAGCCACTGGGACTGCAGAGCGGGAGGTCCAGACCACAGCCAGCTCAGGCTGTAATTTCAAGGAAATCAGATTTGCTGTTCAGCTCTTGGGGCAGAGGGCACCATGACAGTACTGTTTACTGTGTTAGCTGTTCGTTTATTATAGCCATATTTATTTCTGGGGATGAACAGCTCTATTAGTGGCTTTCTCCTATTATCAGCTGTACTTTGGAAATTAAGCATTGTGCCTGAAATAGTGCGAGGCCACAGCAGTAAGCAATCAATGTCATTTCAACTATTGAAAACAAGCGCTTTATTCTGAAGAAAAATGGTCTGTTTTGAATTCTTTCCGTGAAACTCCCTGCGCTTTTGAACAAGTTCAGTACTAATGTTCTTTTAATGATTCTTATTAATACAGTAGGAAGTAGACTTATGGGTGTGAGACAGCATAGGAATCAGCAAGGGAATGAAATGTGTAGTATGTACCTTGCTCACACCCTTGCTGTGCTCACACAGAAAACCATATGTACATAGAAGTATGTCTGGAAAGTTTTTTTTAAATAGTTTTTGGTCTTGACTGTATTCAATTTTTTTTCCATATTCAGGATGTTATTCTATATATTCTCCATAAATTAATTTGGGGGCAGGGGGGAAATGTGCAAAATAATCTAGGACTTGTCATATTTCTAAAATGTCTCCTCGCTTTTCCTCTCAACTTACCTCAATCACAATTTATTTGCCAAAAGGACAGACAAACCTTAAATGACTGATTGTAAGGTTATCGTTATACAGCCATTATACAACCCAGCGAGTTATGAAATAACAGAATGAGAACACGAGGAGGACGCAGTCATCCTCCCGCTACCAGAAACGCTGGATCAGGACCTGTCTCGGCAAGCTGCCCCGTGCTGGGACGTGCCCAGGAGAGGGGCTGCCGGGGTCGCTCGCGGAGGCTGGTGCCTGCTGCCAGATGGGCACCCAGCGCTTATGTTTGTTCAAGGCTTCCAGCCCTGAATGTTATTCTTGTGGCAGGTACTTCGGACTGCAAAAAAGATGGAGGGAGAGGCACCCGTGCCTTGCTGTATTTGGGATACCCCAGCTATTGGCCTGCTCTGTGGGAAGTAATCTAACCTCTAATCTGTGGCAGGAGGCTGAATCTCCTAAGTGAAGCCTCTTTCAGGCTGCTCTGTCTCTCCAGAGCATCTCTCACACTGTCTCCAGTTAAAACTGTTCCCCTGGATTTAAGTATTCGTAAGAGCAGGTCCCGTAACCAGGTCCCTTGGCCTGCTGCGCTCTCAGCTCTGCTGCTGAGCTGCTGTGTGTCTTTTCTCCCCTGCCCAAACTCCTTTACTAAATAATCCCAAACCAGTGGTCTGATGGCTGGAAAACAGGACTCTTGTCTCTCACGTGACCACTCCGTTTGGGGTCTTAGGAGACCGTCAGCCAGGGAGCACTGTCGTCATGGGGCTTATGGCCGATCTCAGGTCCTCCAAATGGGACCCGAGTTAGGCTTCACAGCCAAAATACGTGGCCAGAGGGACCTTGGGCATAAATTTAAAGGGCTAAAGGCAGCTGTGCACTTGGCTGTTGGGTTGTTTAGATGTCTCATCAACGCATCATCGACACAGCTGTGCCCAGCGTTGGGACACCAAGTGCTTTTGTGGCTGTAGCTCACAGGATCAGACCTCTGAGAGTTTTTGAGGCATCACTGCTATTTCCATAACTGTAGTTTCCATGAATACCTGTGGAAAAACAACCCGTAAGCAGCTGAGCCGCTTTTGAAAGTAGAAGGTGGACTCCTAAGTCATTCTGAGATGTTGTTCATTTGTGATGTATTTTGTAATGCTTAATCATGTCCGTGAGAACTGTTAAAAGTACATAATTTCCCTAAAGGTTGTATTGCACATACAGAGGCTCACCTATACTTCAACCTTTTTAGCCATTAGAATTCTGAAATTTAAGGCAAAGGAGTATAAAGCTAGAAGGACAGTGATTATTCCAATACAGAATTCCCCTGGCACGGTGCTTTGGTCATGCTTGGCCATTGCATGTTGCTCTCAAAATACGACTGATTCATTTTCTTCTTTTATTCTGCAGTCAGTGTGACAGTAGTTTCCAAAGCAGGTATGTCTTCTAGTTGACAGAATGTGACAGGCTCTAAGAAGGAGTTTAATAGATACAGTTCTGCTTCCAGGTGTATTATGAGATGTTATAATCTATAAAACATTGCATAGTTTTGAATCTATTTTATCCATCACCTGGACTGCTGTGCAATATTTTGATAGCTAGATTTGGCTTGTGTGAATTTGCTGACACATCCCATGGCTTATTCGGGTGAGTGTTGTCGGTGAGGGGACACATGACTGTACAGTTCTTAGTGACAGTTCAGAGGAGTGCCTCCTCTGGTGTGGTAGGAGATGCCTTTTTGATGCAGAACATGTTGGATGATGGAACATCTCCGGTAGGTGGCTGAGCTGGAGCAGAAAACGGAGTAGGTGTGTGTACATCTGTTTATTCACAGAGGTCAGAAAATACGAATTGCTCAGAAAATAACATGTTATTTATACATCTGTAACCTTTGGAGACATTTTAGATGCTGTCAATTAGGAGATTGACCTGTATTTAGTATTGTTATCTTGGTTTTTGTTAGTTTTAAAATCTCAAAAGTGATTGTAATGAAGGTGCCCTCCAGGCAAAAGTGTAGAGAAATTCACATATTAAAGGAGGAGTCGCCAGAGCTGCTGTTTGGCTTTTGACATTATTGTCATACAGCCTGCGGCGTTACAGGCAGGAGGGATTTGGATAGAAAGGAGAGCTTGAAACTACTCTCTAAGAAGAGTATATTTATATATACTGATTTTTCTTTTAACTGGTGTATTTTAAGGAAAGCATAATACTTTTGTAAAATAGTAACAAGAGTAATGATTCCATCATGCCATAGTTGCCTTGCTGCTTTGTAGGACGCTTTTGATATTAAAAAAAAAAAAAAGCCACTAATATTCAGAAACTATTCAACGAGTTCAAGAGAGAGTTTTATTGTTTCAAGAACGTTCATTACTAACCTGTCTCTCTACACACATGTTGAAATTTCAGCAGAGACTGTCAGGCACTACCAGATTATAGACTTATTCATAATAAGAATTCTCTCTAATATTAAGATAATTTCTCAGCACCCTATTTTAGGATTAGTGTTTTGTAAACATCACTGCCTACGTAGCGTGTAGTAAATATGTTATAAATCAGGCTGGAGTTTTAATTTTACACAACTAGCAGCTCATATATCATCAGTCACATAAAATGCTGGAGCTAAGTGTTCCCAAGTATCTGAAAAGTAGGATTATCATTCTGTAATGGTTGTAGCTAAATTGACAGAATTTTTGTGGAGGTTTTTCAGCAGTGAGGGCTAGCCTACAAAGATACGTGGATTAATACATTTTAATGATCGATGGTTGAAGTCTCAAAGTTTGAAATGGTACGTTTCCTAGACCTCTTTCCTGTCGGTGTTCACTGGCTGCGAGGTAGCGCGTGTCGCACGCTGTCAGAAGCGGCAGCGTGGCTGCCTTGGGGGCTCCCCCCTTGTCTTCCGGTTGACTGCGGTGAAGTTGTGTTCTGATGTTCAGACGTGGAGGTGGAAGCTTACAAATCTCATCTCTCTCTACACGAAACTGCCTAGCCTTCAAAATCCCATTTTAGTATGCAGGGGGTTTACCCCAGAATAAAAGGGAGCAGAGAAAATTTACTTAAACTTTACATATGGAAAGAAAAAAACAGAGAAATATAGAAACATAGAGATGATCAGGTTCAGAGCAGTCTCTTCCATGGGCTATTCCAGCTCTCCCTTAAAAATTAATAAAGGTAGGAAAAAATCAAAGTATGTCTTTCGGACACAATTCAGACACAATGTTTCAGACACAATTCTGCAATCAATTGGTAGAAGAAGAGACCGTGGTCTGGCCAGTTCACGCCTCAGCCCTCAGCAAGAAGGGTTCATCGGTTGCGCCCGCAGTGCAACGCGTCCCCGGCAGAAACCCCTGCTAGCAGAGGAGCCGCGGTCGCTCCCAGCAGCGCGGTCGGGCGCAGAGCTCCGGGGCTCTCCCGGAGGAGTTGGGGCGCGGGAGCGGGGCATGCCCGGCTGGGAGCCCGGAGGCTGGCGCGGCCGAACCGCTAGCAGCGTGCAGACGGTCGCGGGGCCGGTTGTGTGGCACCGCCGTGGGCGATATGGACGCAGCCTGGCTGGTGAGTAGCTGCGGTGTAGGTTTAGAACGTTTGCATCACCGAAATGTTTATTTAAAAAAAGAGGTTATAACAGAAGAAATCCAGAAGGCAAAATACTGCATAGTAAACCTTGTTTTCCAGGCTGTTGAGCCAATTTATAGTAATATGGGAGTGAGCAGGAAGGTAGCAGCATCTGGTAGCAATAAATGTTTCCTTTCCTGAGTTACCAAATTAGCTATGGGAAGGTGATTAGAAATAAAATATAATGATTTCTGATAGAAATAGGTAACACGGCATGGGCTTTGAGATAAGAACTGGACAAATGTGTAAAATAAATGCAAAACTGGTTTTGAAAAGGGGGGAGATTACTGCTTTCTGTGTTGTGTGCCAAGATGTGCGCATTTCAAATGTTAGCAGTTGGCTTCTTTTCAAAACTGATAAATAATGATGTTTGTTGCGGAAACAATTATCCTAAAAATAATTTAAAAGGATTGTGTCCCCTTTTTGTTTGCCTATAAAGACCACATTCAATTTATATATAGACAGAAAGAGCTCCACTTGCATCTATAAAACAGTTCTTAAATCATTCTAAATTATTGATGTGCACAAAGAACTCTTTCCGCTTTTGTTTGAAGTTTTATTTCTGCGGCGTTGTGCTTTCTAATTGTACCTTCAACTACTATGACATCTGTTATAGTTGTTTCGAAAACTTCCAATACTTTGCTTTTTTAACGATAGACAGTCTTTTCAAAGGCAAACTGTCTTCATTTTGAGCAAGAGAAATAATTAATTGAAAGAAGATCACTGATTTGGCCAGGGAACTCGCCATTTACTTTTCTTTTTTTAAGTGACTGTTTTATATGATTCCAGCACCTACTCAACAGAAAGCTGGCCAAGAAGAATTCATCTCCGCAGCAACTCGGAAATTGTAGAGCATCAGCATATGTCCTTTGCTTCCCTGAGGAAATCCAGGACTTTATTCTACCAAAAAGAGTACCAAGAAAGTACTTCACAAACTGATAGTCTCTATATGTCTGACAGATGGAAAAGTAAGCTGCTGTTCCAGGCTGCTGTGCCCAACAATATAGGAAAAAAGCTCAGCAAATGGAGATGAGATTAATCCTTAAAAATCTTCTCTGACATGAAAATATAGAGGGCATTAAAAGTATCCCAGATTAGGAAAGCACAATGTAAAGACATTTCCTTGTCTTTTTTTCGAAAGAGAAGATTTTTTTCCCCTTAAGGGTAGAATAGGCTTTCAGCTTTGAAAAATTTTAGTCCAGGACTCGGGTCCGGTTGCGGTACACTACAACTAACCTTTAAATTAAAAGTTGCCTGGAATTCATATAATAATTAATATACCGGTAGGGGATTTAATTGACCACAAGATTAAACTATTAAGGAAAAAATTTCATCCTAATTGAGAATTGAACCCCTACTCTTTATTCATTGAGGGTCTGCTCTGGCACTTGAGTCATGAATTGGGGGTTAATTGACTGTCTAGAATCTCCCAAGGAGCAATTATTTCATATAACGGTGCTAACACGTACTGTAGTAAGGCAGTTTTTAGTGGCATCCTTTTTTCCCCTGGATTTAGAGACATTTCGTGAGGACAGCGAGAAAAGATGCTGGATGTGGGGAAGGAACAAAAGATGTAAACAAAAAAGGACTTGGGGTTTCCTTTCAAATGCCAATTGATAAAGCTCAAAAACCAGAAAAGGTACTGATGTGGGTTGGCAGTTAGAAGATGACCTCACCAATTTTTGGTGAGGAGACCTTCTAATCTCTGTGTCCTGTGGGTCGCACTCGAATCCCAGCACCCCGCGTGTTTCTCTTCAGATTCAGCAGCAGCAGCCTGCAGTAAGATCTCGCGTCGCTCCGGCTGCACTTGAAGGTTTTGAACTCACTGCATGCATCTCAGTTTTGGTGGACAGATGATTAATTGTTTTCAGCCTATGAGCCATGTTTTGATCTCCAGTTGAAATATTTGTGGCTGCCCTCTGTGCCAGTCTCGCACGCGGTGGGACAGAAGGCAGCGTCAAGAGGCAGGGCACAGAATCCCCTGTAGCTTTCAACCCTTTACTCTTGGCGACGGTGACACCGAAGCCGTATCCGAGAATGCGAGGTGTGTCCTCAGTGGCTTGCCCTGGGCAGCCCTGGACCAGAGGAGAGACCGTTTGAGGGTCGTTAGCTGCCCGAGACGGCTCTGAACGCGGTGTGGGCTGGAGCAGCGTTCCTCTGCCGCAGCGTGCGGGGGGCTGTGAAAAGTAGTGTAATGCTGACCCTTCCTTCGACGGCTGCGCTTCAGGACTGGCACTGGAGTTGGCTTCTCCTCTGCAGTTCATGTCTCCATGTGTTGGAAGACTATTGCTCCTGAGCCCGTGCATCAGGACTGAATGATTGTCTTACATCTTGCCTTGGTGCAAGTGGTGGCAATAATGTATGGTGTGAATTCTCGTAATATTTTTTTTTCTTTGTCTACTACTGTCTCACTGGATCTACTTTTTATTCTCCCTGTTCTCTGTTTGATTTTTTCAGTCTGTAATTTTGCTGCATATTGAAGTGGCTTCTCTTTTTCGGTGTCTGTGGAATATAAATTCATTGATAAAAGTTCAAATTTGTGGCAAAAGTACAGTTTCCAGCTCAAGCTGCTTTAAAGACTTAGCAATAATCTGTAAGTAGTTTGGCATAAACTACTATAAAAAGCATAAGAAGAAGGCGCTAGGTGTACTTCCATTTTTAATATTTTGTATTCATTTGCTTACATAGTAATTAATAAAATTCATTACTTCATAGTAGATTTTTCTGCTTCATTAGTGTAAATTTGCAGAACTCTTCTAATTACTATTCTCCTTTGAAGAATAAAGAATAGAGATAATATCAAATTTTTCTAACTAAATGAAGACTTAGTTATGGATACAGCCAGGCATTTTTATATTTAAGTATATTCTGGTTTTTAAATGTCTTTATAGAAGTGCCGTCTTTACAAATACTTGAAGAAACTGTCAGAATTAGGAGAAACTGTTTTTGTGGGGGATTATCAAAGATAAAAGGAAACGCAGGGAAGTTTAGCTTAAACTTTCATTCTGAAAATTATTTTTAAACCCTATGGGCAAGAAGCACTGACTGCGTAGGTAATTCATGCTGAAAAATATGTAAAATTACTGTACGCTTAGCGAAGTCTGACAAGAGGCATGAAAAGGAATGGCACCCCATAGCACTGAGGGTGCTCAGCAAGAGAAGCAGTTTAAATACATTTTATGAACGGATACTTTTAATGCAGTGCTATTTAACCGTGTTCACAGCTAAGAGGGGCTTTTCCAATGTTATTGGTAGTTCGCTACGCACCTACTAGGCAACAAATCCTAGCTAGACGTTGCTCTGCTCTGGGACGTGGGGAAAGACTGCGCTTTGCGAGCGCGGTGTGTCGCGTCCCCAGAGCGCGGAGCTCGCCCCGTGCCCCTCGTGCTTGCGTGCGAGGCCGCCGCGACGTGACGAGCGGATCAGCTGCGGTGGACAGCACTCGCGTCTGCCGTAGCTCCTTCTTGCAGGGTGATGTGTTGCGTTCACGGCTTAACTTCTGCTTCGTGTAAAAACATACGTGCTCGTGCGCCTCGTGCTTACATTTGCATTCTGGTGCAGTCCGGACCACCAGCCAGTGTGCGGTCGCAGACCCGTAGCTTTCTGCTAGGTAGTAGAGAGCAGTGTGGTCGGTCGCGCAGAAGGGAAGAGCCGCCAAGCCTGGAAGCGGCGTGAGAAAGTCCAGGCGACTCGGTTACGCACGCGCTGGAGAGTGGTTATTTTAAAGGCGACTCGTAGATGATACGCACGCACTTTGTAACCCGCTGTGTCTGCAAAGGCGATTCGAAAGATACTTTTGTGCTTGTTTGGTGTGACAGAAATAGCGGTAACATAACCTCTTGGATTTTCTGGTTTTGCTGGAGGTGTTTTAGAAAGCTGAAAGTGTGGAGAGCAGGCATGGCAGATAGAATCATGGAATGGTTTGGGTTGGAAGGGACCTTAAAGATCGTCTGGTTCCAACCCCCCTGCCATCAGCAGGGACATCTTCCACCAGCCCAGGGTGCTCAGAGCTCCATCCAACCTGGCCTTGAGCACTGCCAGGGAGGGGGCAGCCAC
>Ga0065711_1029220_pt1 | contig 37087 bp, 16 predicted proteins | sample Hoacrofraction12_FD_59098 | JGI IMG/M metagenome (GOLD analysis project Ga0065711, IMG submission 59098) | Hoatzin crop microbial communities from Cojedes, Venezuela - Epithelial fraction 12 v2 (version 2) | ecosystem: Host-associated > Birds > Digestive system > Esophagus > Crop | place...
CCCCCCGCCTTTGGCTTCCGACCTTCTCCCCCTTGGGCCCGGCCTCTGCAGGCCACCCTCAAGCTCCTCCCCAGGCCCCAGGCCTGGGTCTTGTTCGTGGAGCCCCGTTTCCCAGCCCTCAGCAGCTGCTCCCTGGGCACCTGCCCCCACGCAGCCTCTCAGCCCTGCTGCTGGGCTGCAGCAGCTGTTGCTCGCTCCCTCAGGCCAGGCCGCAGGGAGGGGGGTGCCCCTTCCTCCCACAGTGGCCCTGCGCCCCCCAGGCCCAAGGCCCCGATCCCTCAGCTCTCAGCTGCTGTCTCCCCTCCTGCCGGGCCTCGGCCTCCGGCTTCAGGCCCCTCTCCCGGCCTTTCCCTTCTCCCCCATGCCAGCAAGCACAGGTGCTGCCATCTGGGACGCCGGGGCTGGGAAATGGCGTGGCAGCAGGTCGCTTGAATTGTTCACGTCATGCTTCATTACTGTGACAGCACATCACAGCAGTGACAACCGAGTTGTCAGGATGGCCTCCAGAAACAACTGCAAATAGGGGGACAACATGGTCCACGGCAGAAATGCTGTTAAAGGGGAGACCAATGTGACCCATAGGAAAATCTGTAATGCCCCGTGTCCAGCGTGGCCCTCAGGATTAAGAGCAGAGGCACTATGCCCGTACGGTGGAAAGAGCAGCCAGAACAGCTGTACAGTAAGCCATGGTTCACTGCAATTACTCCTCAGCAGGCAGGACATTCTCATGGTAGATAAATGGAAAACTGGCACCCAGAAATCTGGTTCCAGTTTTGGACAGGAAAGAGGTCTGCAGCAGTTGCCTGTGCCATTTTGATGCCACCGCTGACATGGCCCGCGGTGTGTGGAGAGAGCAATGGGCTGTGTGTGCACAAGCGTGAATGCTGCAGTGGGCTTTACTTTTCTGCCTCACACTGAGCAAACTGCTCATTACTGGCCAGGGGACTGGACTATGAGAGAGTTGCTGTGCAGAAGAGACCTCTAGCAGCTCCCACCAAGAAGACTACATTTAAAGATAGCAGAAGTCTCCTTTTCTGACCCACTTATTTACCTAGTGAGCCACATCATGTTATTGCACCACCATAAACCGTGAAAAAGGATGGCATGACCAGGATGCTGGTTCGGGTACAGGACTGGTGCCTCAGTGTTCAGGGATGTGATACTCCTGCCTAGTCATCAGAGAAGACCCCTGATAATGGCAGCAGCCTTGCACAGCTGCTGTCCTCCTGCTGCTGCCCCAGGCACACCCTGGGATGGAGGAAACAGAAGTTCGCCCTGACTGGCAGTTCAGTCAGGTCCTCACTTCCAAAAGTGACATCAAAACCCAACTAAGGGAGTCTGGACTGGTCTGATAGTTAATGTCTTGGACCTTCAGAAACTCCACCTTCATTTTTATTAAACTTGAAGAAGCACCACCCCATTTTCCTCTCATGCTTAACAGCAGCAAGTCACCTGGGTGCCTCTTGGTACTGCCTCAGGGTAGTCCATCTGCTAGTAAAGCCCCAAGCTCTTCCCTCCACAGCCAGATAAGTGTAGATGATTTATTTTGGACCCACGGGTCAGACTGCCTTAGAAATGTTGCTGGGAAGAGAGACACCTATTTTGAGTTTAAAGAAAAAAAGAAAATCAAGATAGAAGGGGAAAATAAATTAATAGGAATAGGAATGAAGGACCAGGACGGGACTCAGACCAGGACCGTGTGTAGGTTGCAAAAGGGAGGAAGGTAAGTAAGGATGAGGCACCTTGAAGGCCAGGAAGAGCTCAGATGTTTGTTGTGAGTAAGTTTGGAAGTGTAAGCAGCAGTGGTAAGGTAGCTTCAATAACTGTCTTTTTGAAGAATGTTACTGGAGGGGTTTTTCCAATGTTGCAGAACATTTTTTTGGGGCCTAAGTATTAGGTTCCCTCTGCATGTAGGTTTCAGCTTCCCACTTTCCAGTGATGTGGGATGTGAATTGGGGAGAGACTTCTACTTCAGCTTCATCCAGAAAGAAAACAGTTTCTCACACCATAATGCATTCAAAACCTAAACCAGCACATAATAAATGGTTATGAGCAGAGGACTCCCTGCAAATACTCAAGCTAGTTCTGATTTAAAATGCTAATTTAGGCATCTGTGGTGTGTGAGTTAACTCAGTGGAAGATCTGATCCTGTCTCTAAAAGGAATGAAAGTAGTCAAAATCCATGATAGAGCATTCAACTCTTTTCAATACTTAGCTGTATTTGGGGGGCGGTGGGGCGGTGTTGTGGTTTGTGGCTTTTTGTTTCTATATGCATCTGCCTTTCATTAATTATTTCATAGCTTCATTATCTGCAACTAGATATACCCTGTAGGTGAGCAAAAAATCCCTGCGGTCATATGCAGACCCATGTTTGTCACTCTGAAAAGCAATATGCTTCAGAGAATGCCATCTGATTCTGCTGCAATGCGGTGAGTGACTGGCTGGGGTTAAAAGCCTTGCGCACAATTCCTGCTAGCTGGTTATTAATCTCCAGGAAACGCCTCATGTCTTAATTGCTATTGTTTAATTAGTAACCTCTTCCATTTAACCAGTGTTAAGCTGAAACAGTAATGTGCCAAGTCACCATCATTCTCTCTAAATGAGGATCTAGGATCTGGAAGTACTGCTCTGAACAGTGTGTGACAGTGAATCTTTTTTTTAAATACTCCTTTGAAAAATACTAAGACCAGCACCATCAGTGTTATACGGCCACCTCTAAAAACCTACAGAGCTGTCGCAGATAACTGCAGCACAAGTGGCTAAACAAAGTAGTCCCCAAAATTGAAAACGTAAAGATGAGCAAAGTCTATCAAGCTTCTTATGCAATATATGTTGAAAGGAGCCTAAAATACCAGTCAGTGACTGTCTCCTGATTTAGAAAACATGGAATTGAAAGTAAGAGTAGAAACACTTTATTTTAATGCAGCTGTGAACTTCAGGGCAGCCAGATATAACTAAGCTTGAAGAAACTGAAATATTTTCGTTAGTATCTGTGGGCTAGACATTTGAATATTTGATATTAGATTAATTGATAGCTCAGTGTCAATCACAAATTGATTTAAGTTTCCCTGTGGTATTTCATATCTCTTTGTGGAAGAGGTTTCTGTCCTGAGGAAAATGTAGATGCATTCTGTAAAACCAAAATTCAGATGTAGAAACATTAAAATATTTGATTTTGATAACAACAAATTGTTGTCTGTCAATAACTTTCAAGAATCTTATTCTAGTAAATTTAAAATATTATGCAAAATGTAGTATAAATTAAAAATCAAGAAAAATGAAATTCAAATGAAGACAAAAATTGTTTTTAAACTACCTTTGTTTTCACATAAATTCTCCTTTGGATGAAACTGCACTTTCTGAGAAAAAAATTCTCCTGATCATTTTTTCCCCCCAAAATAATTAGCATTCAGTTAGTCAGGTTCTTGTCTTCAGTGTGATTGTGAAAAGATTCTAGAAAGCTGATAGAGCTAGCTGCCAGGCTGAATAATTAACCATAAAAAATACTGAAATTGTACACAGAAAATTCAGTGAATGTGTTTTCTTCTCTGTGACACAATTATAATTGGCAAAACAAAATTAATACAATAGAGATGAGCATCTGTTTTGCTTTAAGATAGTCTTTTTCCTTGTGTATTTTTCCAGGATTTATGCTGGCTTAAAGGACTACAGGATCAGGCCCAAAGAATTACTTGCTGTGTGTGATTTTGTGTAGTGATGAATATCTAGTTGAATGCTGCTGTTCAATGAAGGATTCATCTGAAGTTCTTGCTTTTCCTGCTTTTTGCCTGTTTTATATGGTTAAAGTGATAGAGGATTTAAAAAAAACAAACCCCAAATCTTCTCAGTTGCCTCTCTGAGAAGAGCTTGAAAAATTCAGATGAATCAACAAGCAATATTGAAATAGTTCCTCATTTTATTCAAATGGAATATTATCTGGCATACTTTATGCATGATCAGTTAGTGGATTTTTATAAATGTTCATATCCAAAATAGAGAGGTCAGAATCTCTACCGACCTCACTGCACTGTCAGAAACTTTGTTTTTAGTTGTTTCATTTTCTATATATTAAATTCTCTAGGCAGAGGCATCTGAATCTTTAGCACCCGGTAATAATTCAAACATAATTCACCTTTACTTTCACGCTTTGCAGAAGCTTCTTGGAGCTTAATACAGATTTTCCCTATTCTCACAGTCATTTCCAATATTCCACAATATCCTTTTTCTTGAGTTTTGCTTGTTCCCTATGGCCTACATTCTTTAAGTTCAGAAAGGCACTTCTCTAACTAGTTCCAAAAAGCCCTGATCTCTGTAAAAATTTTAGCTGCAGTTTTAAAGTAATTATAAGGATGAGAAAGGACTCAATAATTTCTACAGTTGCTTTCCCCATTCTCATTGCCTTGAAAAACACATTTCATGAGCAACACTGATAGAAGTCCCAGGACAGCCAACAAATACTATATTAGAGAGAAATTATGATCTGTCTTTAAGCTCGAGAAGTGTTTTATCAGTGTTGTTCCCATCATTTTAACTGACCTCAAAGTACTAATGGAAAACCAATGAGAAAATAAGGGGCATTACAAAGATAAGACAAGAAAGAGTGAAATGGAAAGCTCCAGGTGTTGGTCCTTTCCAAGGAAATTCCATACAATTCTTAAACATTTATAGTGTATTGCTTTGATTGCTCTTAGCAATTTCAGATGAACCTTAACATCTGTTGTGTAATAATTTAGGCACTGCAAATATAATGTAGGTATGTGTAGAAAACCAAAATTCAGACTTCTGGGTTACAGCCATGTTATGGAGATTCATGTTACCATGGGAGTATTTTACTTCTACAAGCAAATTCAGATACTTCAGAATAATTTTAGAAATTTCTTTACACATTATTAAAGCAAAATGACAGAAAATGTGGAAAACGGAAATATGGAAAAAAAATGTTTATAAGTAAAAAGTACATTATTTTGAAAATTTTAATCCCTTCTATCTCTAATGATTTTCTTAACTTACTACTCTTCCCTTGCTAAAAAGCTAGTTCTGCAATTAAATGAGTTTGCAGTGAAACTAAAAGTCACATTTTCAATCAACCAAGCTTTTCAAATTACTTAAGGTGGTAGTTCTCAGACTATGTCCACAGCAAAGTCTTCCAGGTGATAAAGGGATATTTCTATTTTGTTTTGCTACTGTGGCAAAACACTTGGTCAGATTCCAAACACTATAATTAAAGAATGTGTTTCCAGATACTTTTCCATTAAATCAATAATCTTTCTTCAGCTATTGCAGCTGTTTCATGTCTTCTGATTTTTTTTCCAAAGTTTTTATACATGATCTTTTACACAGTGAGTAAAAGTTAGGTGGTGATTGGATTTTTGAACTGTTAGGGGAAATATAGTAAAGAGACCAGTCTTGAACACTCATGTAATTTTCGGAAGGGAATTTTATAGTCATATTCTTTTTCCTTAGAGAAGTTTATTTAGTTAGAAATAGTTCTGAATACAACTGATTATTTCACCTTGGAGACAGAAAACTGCTATGATTGCTTCATATCTGACCTACTTATTTGAATCAATGTATTTAAAGAGGTGAAAACCACTAGCGGATGAGGGAAGAAGGACTGAGAAAAAGACGGCTATGGATGAGAGCCTTAAGCAATAAGTTACTTGCGGAAGGGAAAAAGTAATTGATCATTTTCACCTATCTGTTTAGCAAGTTTCCACTTTGCCTTCTGGGTTTCTCCCTCCTCTGTTCTGCTGAGTGTTATTTGTGGACAAATTTCAAATTAAGGAGATGTAAATGGTTGGTACAGACAAGAATTGGCTGTGTGGAGAAAGGCAAAGAAACCCATGCAGGGATAATAAAAAGGTAAACTGTTACAATTTGAGAAAACTATAATTGGCAAACAGGCTAGTGTTTAGTAGAACTACTTTCAACTAGATCCCTTCAGAAATGTTTTACTGCAGAGGTTATGAAAAAGGCTGAAGAGCTGCGTGGTCCAGGGCTCCATCCGCCTTCCTTATCTCTGGAAAGGAAATCTGGCAAATCCCAGAGAGGAGAGTTTTACAGATCACTGCCCATCAAGAACCATAGAGTACAAAGACAGCGATGAAGTACTTCCTTGTATTCTCCTAAGTGTAGACCTTGTGCCAAGAACAGTAGTAGGCACCTGATTTTGCTAAATTATCAGTATTTGTGATGATAACCAAAGTTACAAATGGTTATCAGAGGAGCAAATGTACAAGATGACAGGTCTGAAGAGAGCAGTTTAGAGAAGCTCAAGCACTTAATGATGTTTAGTATTCTTTGATTGTACCATTTTCTTGCTATCCATTTTCCTCTGTTACCCTGAAAATAGAAAAGGCCTGGAATTCACTACACAAGTCATCATAATACACTTAATTTGATTCTTTCCTTTATACTTTTATATTATGTCCAGAGTCATCCTTGTTATTTTAGAACATTTATATTCTTCAAAGAAATCTGCCCCATTACAGGGACTGACTGGCTGGAGTTAATGGCCCTTGGCACAGCTCCTCCTAGTTGGTCATTAATCTACAGGAAATGCCCTGTCCCTTAATTGTTATTGCTTAATTAGCAACCTCTTCTATCTAACAAGTGACATATGACCTGAAATAACAATGTACACAGCAACAGTCATTTTCTCTGAGCGTTTGAGTTACGCCACAGGCAGATTCTATGCAAGTAAAACAAGGCATGGGAATTACATATCTATTCAAATAACATTGAATGTGACACTAAAATAACATTCTGCAGATATAATCATTAATAAATGTCTTTTCTTAAATTTCTGGGATGTCACTAGTTTAAATTAGTGACTAACTTGATGCCTAAAATTTGAAATGAGAAAGGCTATGTTTGACTTATTCCTCACACAATTTAGTGTTCCATATTTCTAATCGATACTGCCATTATATTTTCAGTCCATCAGTGGTTAGCCATGGTTTTAATCACTGCAGGATCTGTATAAATACACACATACAAACCCAGAGCACATTCCTACATGGAATATAAACTTGCATTTTTGCTTAGAGCCTGGGTCATGAGAATCTGTTCTCTGCACTCTTGGCCATTAACTTCTTCCCCCTGTACTTTTTTTCCTTTCCACATCCTTTGTCTACTTACAAATTACGTATTTTATTTGTAACCCCTTATAACATAAATTAACTCTTTCTCACTGCAAGCATAGTATTTAACCCCAATAGGACTTTTACACACTCTTGGAATATTGTGTAGAGATGTAATGCAGTACAGTGTCAATGGAGCTTTTAAAATTTGAAAGTAGATTTTGTCTTTGCAATTGATTTTATAAATAAAAGATGAATGCTTCATTTGTTGAAGGTAGAATATGAATATGAGTGGCCTGTTAATATATAAATTTGCGTCATCTGCAATTTGATATTGCTGGATAGTAAAATCTCAACTCATCTGACATTTCCATGTGAAAGAGTAGTGAACATTATACAAGTAGAATCCTGACTCTTTTCTTCTTCCGCATTTGTTTCTTTATGTTAAAAACATTCATATCAAGTGTTCATCACCAGTGTAATTGTAACTCTGGTGAAGTCAATGGAAATAGGTCCAATGACTTACAAGGTCTCAGGTTCAGGGAAATTATTTTGTAAATATAGTAGTAGTGGACTATATTATGTAAAAGAAAACTAGATTACTTGGGTTAGAAGCTGGAGAAACTCCATAAATGTGATGGTTCAGCATATGTAGAGTCTGAGTCCTGTTTCAGTAATAATTTTTCACACCTTTTTTTGGATTAGCAAATGGCAGCCCAGCTGTTCTACTTTGCTCTGTAATACCACTGAAAGTCCCTAATCTACATGCACTATTGCCAATGTCCATCTGCTTGTAATGCTGAAGAGCAGCCGAAAAAAACGGGAACAGAACAAACAGAAATCTTAATAAGCTCATTTTGGCTGTGCTACTGGATTTTGTGAGCTTCCGTGAATTTTAAATATGAATAGGTGTTATACATTTGTTGCATTTTAGTACAACATGGTAGTAACAGAAAAGTTGTGGTAACTAAAGTGGAAGCTAGTGTAGTCCTAAGCATGTACTGAGCCATTTAGTTGCTGTGCATAATTTATTTAAATTCAAACTGTGGACAAGATATTCAGCTAATTTGAACTAGTGGACTTCTGTTGCTGATTGGCCTTCAAAATCTGTTTTGCATTAACTCATCCATTTATTTACTTGTAAGAAAAGATTTCAGTTTCCTTAAACTAAAGAACTATCTATCAAAACACTCAACATAAATGTTACTAAAAAACATCTCAGCCTGTTCTTCTGAAGTCTACATAAAACTTCTGCTAACTTAAAAAAGGGGCTAGCAAGACCAAATTCACCTCGTAGCTGGGGACATACATAGCTAATTATGGGCCAAACCAACAAACATTAGAGAAAGTTATAAATTAATAAAAGCCTGTAGAATTTATAGGAGAATATGTGCAACAAAAATGCACTCATAATTTATTGTACTCTATGAATGACATGGGAGTAATTGTTTCCTTTAAGTACTTGGCAAACACTGATTGTATCCATTCAAAAAAGTAATTTTCCACTCAGAGAACTTGTAAGCACTCATGGAAATAACATCCAGCAATACAAAGCTTTCTCTGCAGTTCTCCCTGGCTACATGCATGTAAGACAAGGCAGAAGCTTTAAATGCAGAAAAAATGAACAGCTGGTATCAAATCCACAATTAGATGCGGAAAGACCATCTTCTCGTGAGAGCAGAAGTTCATGGTTATTATGTAGTTGTAGTTGTTAGTTTTCTGGTTTGCGTCTCTAAGCAAAACCCTTTGTAGTCTGAGATGAAGTTCTGCAATCTTAAAATTAAATAAATTTGCAGCCTTAAAAGAGATATTCGATAGACAAAATCACCTATTCTTTAATCTCCGAGTAAATTGCAGTGCTGTCTTTTCTGTAACTAAATAAATCGTACTTTATGGACTGGATGAGCCTTGTTAGTTAAATAGGTCAGCTGGCTTCAGTGCCAAAAAGTGCAGGATTTTCAGTGTTCTAAAGAAAATTAATACATTATCCAGAGGACAGTTAAATGATATACATGTGCATGTATATGCACCTAATTAGTAAGCAATGTGGACCTATTTAGTACATAAGGGACTATATATGCTGCTGAACAAATAGATAATATTTTACTCAACCGTGCCTGCAACTATTGTTTTTTTGTCTCCGCGTAGTTTCAGATTGCTGCTTGTCTGTATGATGTATTGGTGAGATTTTTCTTTCAGTTCTAGAAAGTGCTAGATTTTCAGTACAGTACTGTTAGGTTATTTTTACTGTTAGATTCTGTTAGGTATCATAAATTTAAATTCACATCACAGAATGCAAATGTCATTAAAATATTTATTCATAATTGTTACTATTGATATTGCAATAGAATTTAGATATCACCTTGATGGTCTCTTGGGTTTGGGTTTGTAGAAGCAAGACATAAAAAATTATTCTAACAGCTTTTCTCTTAAATCTGAATTTAGTATTTACCTTACATTTCCATATTTACAATATATCTAAAGTTCAGTGAAATGTGATTTAAGAAGTTCTGCATGATTTTGCAGAGTAGTTGACACTTTTTCATCAGAGCATAGATATTTTTCTCTCTGAAGAAGCAACAAATACAAGATTCAGTATAATTTTTGATATTTTCAATATACTATATAAATGAATTGATAGAAATGAAGTTGTTGTCATAACAAACAGAAAAATTGCCCACAACCAAGTATACTATATCTACAGTTGTGATTTTTTGTAGTCGGAAATGTATATATCTCTTACGTCTACCCATACTGCCAAATAGGCTAGGGCTCAGGGGAGGAAAAAGCTATTGGACAGCTGTGTTCAATTACTGTTACCAACTCATTATAAATAAGTAAATACTTGTACATGCCTAGAATGTAGCTGATCAATACAATTCTTCATCAATACTTTTATCTGTAGCTACACAGCTTACATTTTGCAGAAAGATGTTTTAGAATTTTAGTTGTGGTTGCCTTTCATTTTGCCAAACAAAATGGCATGAGAAGTTGTACATTTCTGCTTGGACAACCATTCTTTATGTATCCAGCCTTCAAGAAGAATATTAACGATGAATGTTGTATTTTCTGCTCAGAGTTTATTGCTTCTTTCAGATCAGCCTTGCCTCTTATTTAGATTAGCTTCATGCAAACCATCTGTCAGTTACATTCTTTCACTGCATCAGTGTTTTGATACTTCTTGAAACTAAAGGCATTTTTTAATACGTCATTTTAAAATTCTGTTTGTTCTGATGCAAAATTACGTACTAGGGCAACACAACATAGTAGTTATATAGGTTTGAGAAAAGAAGTATTGCTATAATCCGGTAACGTAACATTAACAATACAGAAGTTCTTGTCCAAAAGATCTTAAAGGACATGTGGCTCTGATGTGGGAGGAAGAACTCAGATAGAATAATTTTTCTGTATTTTTCTACAAACCAACTACAAATTCATTCACCAGAAAGCAAAGAGAAAAAGAAAAGTATGAGATAAAAACCATGTCTTAAGCTCAGAAACACAAAAGATAGAAATGGCACAAGGCTTTTTCCATCTCTTGACTAACTTTTTGAAAAGTGGATCAGAAGAGAGTAGGCATGTTTTCTGCTGCCTTATGCAGATGAATCGTCAAAATGTTATGTGTCAGTTTAATTAATTAGAGATCTAACAAATCTTTCTGCAGACACATGCACAGCACATTCTTTAAAATACTTTTTAGAAAAAGCATAACTGATATTTAAAGATTATGTAATTAATTGTGATTTTTATAAATACTTCTAGAATATCAAGGAAAAGCATTTAAAATCATTATTTTAAAAAAATGTTTTCATCAGTGGGACTTTATTTTTAAAGATGACAGCTGGACCAGACTAATTCCTTATATACCAGATACAGTGATAACTAATCCTATAACTTTTGTACATATTAAATACTGTATATAATTGGATCATAAGGTTGTGGTTAACTCATTTGGAAAAATTAGCAAAGCCATAATTACTCACAAAAAATGTGAACATCTCTCATGTGTATACTAATCAAGGATATGTGTGATATGCACAAGGATATGCAGTACTGTACTGAACATTTTATATGTTTTAATGGATACTTGACATTATTTTATATGACAAACAGTGAAGCAGAACTTTGCAGCATTGTGAATATACTACACTTATACCTCTTCGGATCTTCTCAGTCCCATTTAAACAGTTTTGATTACATTAGAAAGAATTCCTTCCACATGTCACATATTCTAAACATATTCAGTATTACATTTTTTCAATTGCAGATGTAATTGCATACTTCAGAGTACTGTAGATTAACAGTTCTACTGTATAATTTGATTTTTTTCTCCCTGCAGATCATAAGCTCTGTTTTAAGTTTTAATTCATTACCCTATTATCCCTTGTCAGATTCTCACCATTGACATGGAAAACAGGTCAGTGTTGCAACTGCAAGTCTACCTCTGTTGCTCAGTTTTTATTGATAAATTTAGAAGCTTATTCTTCTTTTATTTGTATTCAACCAACAACTTTTTTTTTCTGTTATGGGTGAGGAAAACTTGTGAATGGTGAACAGCAGTATTGAATAATCAATTAAATGGAAGTACCTTCACTATTTTTATCCTGTTTTTCTCAAACATGCTACTTGCCGACCAAGAGAATTTTCTTCAATAATTAAATAGCATCTAGTACATTTAAAATTATTCGAGAGCTTTGTATACCTTCTATCACTGTGGCGTCTGAGCTTCTCAAGTGAACTAAAGCACGCAATTTATGGATTATGGATTTTGCTAGAGTAAGCAATTTTTTTTTCTGGCAATAAATACAATAGTCTTTAGATAGCTCAAATACTTGCTAGTATCCTCTAATACTCTTTCATACAGTCAGAACATCAGATGGAAAAGTCATTTCCACTAAACAACTTCATGCAAAATTTTCAAGGTGAGGACAACTAGTCCAGGTAGATATTGTTCAATGGCAATCCAAAACAGCACCTAATTTATCAAGAAAGTAGTTAAGCTTTTAGGCTGGTGTTTTGTGAACAATTTGATTCTTTTTCAACTCATGAGTCCACAATGAGAAAAACTAATTAGAAAATGCCAGGTTATTAAAACGATATATAGAAAGATATATCTCTTATGTATATATAAATCTATCCGTCTCTCCATCTGGATAGTAATAGATAAAGCATCGTTGAATACCAAGCCACCGCTAAGATAAATATTTTTTTTCTTGGCAAACCTACCAAATAAGATGTCCTACTGCAAAAAAGATTCCAAGTATGTGAACTATAATTATAAGCTACAGCCATCACATATTGATGGATGAAACACTTAAGGGAAAAAAATCTTTGGGATACATCCATCTTTCCCACTAACATGCTCTTTTTTTTTATCAAGATACAGCTTCAACCACTTGATATCTATGCAGATGCTGATCTTAGAAAAAGAGCAGTGTGAACAGTGCAGTTGTCAAATGACATGAGGCGAGGTGAAGTGGATATAATTTTTGTACTTTGTCTCATGGTGTCTTGTTAGATTCCCAGTGGCTTGCTACAGATGTTAAAAATGGTAGGAAAAAAATGAGATTGCTTCTAAGTAGCCCCGAAAGATACTTTGGTTCTAAGGTAGAATAAGAAAGTGCTGAAAGAAATTAATTTGTGAATTTCGTGCTGACTGATATTACTACATGTAATAACGTAGACTATTTTAATTACAGCCTGGGATGATGTAGACTATTAAATAAAAATGTTAACATCTTCCTGGCAATAAAAGCTAAAGCCATGTACAAATAAATGTAAGACCTTGATCATGGAGACTCTTGGCTATTAAGGTTATCTACAGCTTTATGTCTAAATCACTGAAAATTAGAAGTATCTGCAAGTCTTTGATTATAAGACACTCTTTTGTCAGGTATGGATTTACTCATAAATGTTTTAACTTCTGAAATATAAGTTTAAGAATTGTATGGAATAGTGTCGAAGGAAATATATTTTTACTAACTAATATTAAAGGTGAAAAAAGCTCATTTGGGAAGCTTAAACAGATACTATCATCGTATGACTGGGGAAATCTTCATCACAATGCATTAAATTTTAGATATGAATCTAACTCTTGGTTTCAGTTCTGCAGCTCATGATACTATCTGCTGAAAGCCTAGTAAAATCAAGGTAGCAGAAGATACTCATTATTTAGGAAACTAGCATATCTAAGACCAAAGTCTGGCTCATGTTAACCTAATGGTAATCTGATTTAAATGATCACATTTGGTTCACTAGAAATCAAGTTATTAACATCTTTATAATACATGGTATGAACTTATCATGGAACCCATGTTCTGATAGCACTTGCCATAGATTTGCAAAAAAATAGATTTCTTTACCACAGAATTATCCAAATATATGGAAGAAGCCTGATTCTAGTCTCAAAATAGTTTTGAAATACCATGTACACTTGAAAAGCAATAAATCTCTTTTTCTTTTTTCCCCCCAAAATATGGCAGAAGTGAAAATTAATGCATCCTTAACCCATATAAATTGGCATGAGTCTACTGGTTTCAGTGAAGCAATACAATGTTAAATCAGATGTGGCCTTTAAATACAAACAAATCCCAACAGTCACATACAGTAATTGTGCTGCTTTAAAATAAGCAATGAAATACTGTGATTTACAGATAGCGATACAGGTTTTTTTATCATTACATTTTTTAAATGTAATGATACAGTTTTTTTAAGTGACACATATACAGGGAGGTGGGTTTTTTCCCAGATGTATCATTTTAGTTGTCATATACATCTTTTAGAAGTTTTAGTGTCACCAGTGTTTATCTGTCTCAAATATATGGTTTATGTTATTTTCTTAATTGCCTTCAACTGAACACAAATATTTTTCTGTACCAGTATATTCATACTGGCGGAAACCTTGAATGTGAAGGAGCCAGAAATACAGAAAGGTGCAAGACTGTTAATTTTCAGAGCTATTTCTGAAAATTCTGTTTAATGAGGGAACAATATAACATATGCAACAGGTAGATCATCCCCATGCCTGCTTCCTTTTTATTCTATACGTACACTGCCTTAACCATTGCAGATATAATAACTTTTCATTTAAGCACTGTCAATTTAGTAATAAAGTCAAGTCCAAGTAAACACACAGATCATTTTGCAATGTGTTTAAAGACAGTGATCAAACGTCGTAGATTTGTCGTCACAGACAAAATGGGCTGAATATTGACAGAGCTTAAGAGATGTGGCAGTTTTGTCTGTGTATGTAAAGATATATTTAAAATACATTAATTTACTCTATAATGAAAAATTGTAAAATAAAATTGTACAATAGAAACTGTGCTTTTGGGGGGATGATATGAAGAGCAAAATAGCCTTTTTATGACTTTAGCAGAACCTGGAAAGAAATCTTAACACATGCAGTGGAGGTACAGTGTTTTTGAGGAGATAACGTTTTGAGAAAGAAATTGAATTATAAATGAGATATTGTTTTTGAATAGCTGGAACAAAAGGTTTGTCCATTGTTGGAGGTCTCTGGAAAGTCTTGGTTCTACTGTGAATATGAGTAATGAAGAGTTCTGAGGCTGGAAAACTAAGCAGCAACTAGAAAGGTAAAGTGTTCTCTGGAGTATGGAGACTCTAGAGTAGTCTACTTTGTTTAGGACATTTGAAATTGTTTGCTGATGATTAGACCTGGAAAAAGATGTTAACTCTTAAATTAGAGCATCACCAGATTGTTTCTCTGATAGTTTAATGGGCTAATTGACAGACGTCTGTGTTTTGTTTACCTTAGTAGCCAAGCCTGAGTATTCTCAGAAAAAAAGATTGAGGAAAAAAGCTTTTAAGCATGCTTAACTACCTAAGGCATAAATGTAATCACTTAGCCAAGAAAAGCTATAGATGAGCTTTATTAGATTTTAGCCATTACAGATAATTCAGTGTTACAAGCTACCATGGAATAATATTTCTGACCTAGAAATCTATGAAAGAAGATTTAAGTTAAGGCTGCGATACACCACAGTAGAAAATGAGGAACCGAATTTATGCATTTCAATCACATTTCTTCACTGGAAGTGTCAAACCTGGGAATGCAGAAGTGGCAATAGAAACGGAAATGAATGCAATCCTACTGAGCTTGAAATTATTCAAGGGTGGCAAGTTTGTCGGTTTTACAGCACACCTTCCAGAAGTGTTTATAATACTAATATATTTATACAACGAGAAACTTGTGATTTTAAATGCTGCCAAGTCACATTTTGCCTTCACCGAAATAGAGCAATCACTTGCCAGTATGGACACATTGCAGAGTGTAATGTGAAATTACAAACCAGCTGGACACATCCGCAAGTGTACAAGCAGAAAGATTCTTAATCAATGTGTCAAGCAGCTGCTAAGGAGTGAATGCTATATGTCACAGGAAAAAGCTGCAAATTGTTCTTCCTCATAAACATGCTTTTCACAAGCGAATGTGAGGAGAGTTGCATTAGAATCTATTAACGTGCTTTTCTGGAAAATCATGAAATGGAATGAAAATAAAACACTTAACCTCTTTGCTGTGAACTAGTGTTCCAAAATGATACTGTCATCAAACAAAAGATTCTCTATAAAAAAGAAAAGCTGAAAGCATGACAATTGATAGCCACATGAGATGACCAGAATTAATCAGCCAAAACAATTGAAAGCCTGGTTTTTTTTCTGCTAAATTGGCAGAGTTCTGTTAATTCTTCAAGAAAAGAAAAGGAAACAATTATCTGATCTTTTAAAGTTGAGCTATTTAGGAAAGTCACTAAAACTACGAAGAAAAATATTTTGTCTCACATTAGAAAGGCATAAGCACTGGATCAGGACACTGAAGGCTTCATCTATTAGAAATGCTCTGTCTGAAGAAGCTATGCAAAAATACCCCACCCATTCATAAATTAGTATTGGAAATAAAAGCACTTAATTATCTCCTCAGATGTAAATCAATCAAATCAATCTTTTTGGTGAAAAAATAGTGCAATGTATTTTCTTGTGGAGTAGAATTGCATTTATTATGCTGTAACTGGACTAAGACAGTATTCCTCTGACTGATCACCATAAAAGCATCCTGCTTTCTTGGAGAGAGTAGAGAAATTTATAGGAAGCAAAACTGAAATTTATAGAAGTTTGAACTGTCAGTATTTGAATATTAATTTAAGTATGATCTGTGAAACTGACTGGACAATAGAAAGAGGAAGACAAAGTAGAAAACAAAGCACATAATAGATATTGAGATATATCTTGTTTTAAAATTAGCAGTGTTCAGAAAAATCATGCCTTGTTATGCAATTATAGGCCAGCTGAAGGCATAAGGTCCTCTTCAGTACTAATGGCTGATATCATCACGTACTGCAATATAGTAAAATCCTACAGTTATGTTTTTTATAATCTAAGCATTAAACTTAAAAAAATAAGTTAGTAATACTTGCTGTTCTATTTTAAAGTCACAAAGGGCTTGGGCTCTTAGATTTTGAAAAAGAGGAAAAATAAGAAAAATAAGAGTGCTGTCACCTGTCAGTGCAGTCTGGCAAATTTTCTGATGCTTATCTAGAAGTTCTCAAATATACTTCCTTCAGCAGCATAGACAGTAGTCTGAGTAATGCAGCCAAATCTTCTTATGTTGGTCTTTGATTTCTGTGTTTTGTTTGTGTACTTTCACAGGGTGATGTGGGGGCAGGATTGGGTTGTGGTGATTTCAGCAGAAATAGTGTCTTTGGTATATGCTGTATATAAAATCACAATAAATGTAGGCAGATGAATGCTTACATTTTAATTATGTCTTCAGTTAAATGTCTCCATTTCTTTTATCATGCATGAAGTGCACCACTTTTTAATTTTCATTTTCAAGTTAGAATGTTGAAGTGTGAATGATTCAGGATTCCCAAAGTGTAGAAACTTGCACAGAAAAAGGACATCTTGTATTTTATTTACCAATTTTATTTGTGTGTTCTCACAGTAACTGGCTAAACGAGATGTCTTAGTACTCTAATATTTAATTCTTTCTACCATTTTTTACAAGTCAAAATATTATCTGTAGTCTATCATTCACAAAAAAACCCACCTCATTTTTGAGAGCACTTTCACAGGCAAAAAAAAGAAACAGGGAAGAATTTTGTCTTCTGATAACATTGGATCATACAGGTATATTTATTTCATTCATAGCAGCAGTGTCACAGTTTCACATTGTGTGTTGACAGAGTTTTTAATTTTAGAAGAGTACCTGCTTTGTATAAATGGTAACTTGAAGAGGCACAAACAGGATACAGTAAGTAGCCTGCAAAATCAGAAATAGCATTTAAGAAGATATGTGAATGTATAGACTACCTTGTCAGCTTTCTTTGTTGCTCTTGGTTCATCTCTCCTCAAGACTTTGCATAATATTGAAGCGTAGAAAACAGGAAAAAGGTAAAGTTTCCTCATAAGTAAACAGAAGAGGCTATGAGAATTGTAATTCTGGCATATACACCTCAAAGTCTCTTGAGTATGAAGGAAATTTAGAAAATACTGTGTAGGGTATATTTTCCACAGGTCTTTAGGGAAGAAAGTGCTATTTGTTTGGAAAATGCTTCTAACTACCTGGATTGCTGAACAGCCATGGCCAACAAATAAAGCCTTGTACCTCTTCATGTAGAGTTTGCAGAATACTTACTTCTCTTGGTGCAGTTTCATTGAATTGAAAGGACCAGAGCTTGTTAGGTATTTTTTAACAAAGCAGTTTTTCATTAATAAGGTCAGTGGATTCAGTGGAATTTAATGTTAAAGATGTATCATAAAGAATCAGAAAACTTTGTTTGCAAGAAACCGGGCTAGAAAAAGTTTAGTTCTTTGTGCAGGTAGCAATGAGATATTTAAACTATCCTTCTGATTGTGGGGATTGATGTTACCGTATTCTGTTTCTGTTATTTCTTAGAAAGTGATAATTATATAAAGCCTTTTAAGGGTAATGCTATGATTTACTCTATTTCTGTAGACATTAATCAGCTCTGATAACATTTAGCTATTTACCAGCAAGTGAATGTTTTCTCCAGATTTTACAGTGTTTCCTTTGTATTTACTACTCTCTGTTTGATTGTCTGTTTGTTTGGTGGTGTTTGGGTTTGGTTTGGGTTTTTTTAGTTCTATGCTGAGATTCTCAAAATAACCACCACTGAATCTTTGTCAGTTGAGGAGTTAACATAATGGCCTGCACATGATTCCCTTCTGTGTGTTGCGTCTCAGTACAAAACTGTAAACTATCTGCACTCCATATGAAGCTGTTTCTCTAGCATGTTCTTTTCCTGTTATCAGGTTTCGCTTTCCCTTACCATGTACGATGAGATGCTTTAAGAAGCCATTTCCATTACTGTCTGTGGTTCTAGTTTTATACTCATAGCCAGATGCAAAACCCACTAAGGTGAATGAAAAATGCACTTTGACTTCAATAATCCATATATAAGATTATTTATGTCTTGAAATGTATTTTTGTAAAGTAATCCCTTGAGCTTATATGTTTATAAGTATTTTCAGTTATCTTTATTTGCCTTAGTAATTACAGTAAGTTGTAACTGTTTTGGGGTTCATTTAACACCAAAGTCCTAGTGCTGATGTGGGAGTGATCTGGATTCTGTACTTCTTCTGCATAACCAGAGTAAACATTATGTTGGAATTAATTAAGTTTTTGGAAAGACAATGAGACTGTAGAATTCATTCATGGATTTGCACAGATGAAACCAGAGGTGTGGCTCTGCATTATAACTGTGCTGTTGCTAAATAGAAAGATAAAAACTCTTTGAGATTGTAGGCTGTGTGCTGCTGGGCAGTCAACTAGAAAGGTACCTTTCTTCCTATGAACAAAACACAAGTGAAAATTCATTGCAACAGCATCATGTCATTCTGTAATATATGAAAAATTGCTTAGTGTACACAATCTTTTCGTTCTTTTTAAATATGTCTTTCCAGGTGTATATTTCAAAAGAATAAAATTGGAATAAAATAGGTAAACTCACCTTGCTTCCAGGTTTTGATGTGTAAGCTTAAGTAGCCATCTAAGTGCTAAGTGACCCTACTGAGATTGTATAGTTTCTGTATTCATAGAACTGTGAGCAGCAGAAAAACTGAGCTGCTATTTTTATCATTGGATATATTAAATTAATGATAGCATTGATAAAGTTACAGTAGGCAGTAGATAACTTTAAATCATATTTCAAAGTAATTAATTATAAAAAGTCTATGACTGAGAGCAAAAATTTTATGAATAGATAAGTTAAGAAAGGAAACACTTTTTTCTTTGCTTTATGATTACTCAGATGTTCATAGTAGCTTTTATAAAAATTACTCTTAGAATAAGGGAGGCTTTATACATGTATGGATAAATATGTATATGTATAGGAACACTATGCTGTGTGAGCTTCGTTGAAACTCAGTGCTGTATGTTATTTCTTTCACATGTATGACTTATAAAATGCCATCGTATTAACGAAGTATTGCTAATTTTCTGTGTATACCTGGAACTTTAGCTAGAGCTGTAGCTAAATTGGGCTTTTGTTGAATGGAAGCAGAAGTGAAACTTCTGAGCTTTGTGAGGAACTTCAGGTTTTATCACTCATAATTAAAAAGTTGATAGGAACCAGCAGTGCATCTTTATAAAAGAACAAATGCTTCTGGTGCTCAGCAGCTTTTGTGGCTGTGAAAAACACTCTTTCATGGGAACAATGATTATCTGAGACTAACTTTCAGTCCAGCCTCCCTCTGAGTTAGTTTCTACTCAAATTCAGTCATTTGACAGATAAGGAAAAGGCAAGATCCTCAAACCTATTACTGATGCCTCTGCTTTCTCTTGACATGGCTGCTTTTCTCGCTGTTCACCAGTATGATCATAGACTGTAACTCTTTTTAATGGTTGTTGTGCATATTTTTTAAGTTATGCAAAAGCCTCTTTTTATCTCTCAGTATGTTTTTTTCAAGGCTCTAAAGATTCTGTGGAAATTATTGTCTTGTACTAGTTTTTAAAGTTGTGGAACAAAGCCATGAAAAAAAAAAGAGGTATGTAAAGAAAACAATCTTAAAATTTGCTTTTAAAATTCTAGAAGTGGCTTGCACCATCAAAATTCTTTATTTCTTGAATGAGGGCCAATAGCTTTAGAAACTAACACAAGGCAAGAAAATGTGAAATCCTAAACTTTACATGTTATTTTGGTTATAGGATAGTTTTGTATCAGTCTACATCCTCTCAAATTAAGTTTAACCACCTATAATACCATTCAAAGAAGTAATTCTAATTCACCTATAGTTTATGTTAGCATAAATCAGTTAGAAATCTAGTGAGGAAATATTTGGAACTACAAGTGTTCCTTATTTTCTTTTCATCATAGGAAAATTATCTTACCTTTTTTGTCTTAGTTTCTTCGTTTGTAAAGTGGGCCAGATATGTGGATGGATTGCTGCTGGGTATTGCTCCCGAAAGAAGTTTAAATGCCCAACTCATAATCTTGAGCAAGAACTGGTTTTGCACATGGAAAATATTAAAGACCTTACTGCTATGATGGAAAAGACAATATAGCAACTAGTCTAGCTAAAAGTTGCAAAGATGTTCAGCAAAATGTTTGCCTGCGAACATTTGAACTTCCAGCTTTGACCTGACGGGAAAAAGGAAATTGTCCTTTGTACTTTTTTGTAAAGGATTGTTGTTTTCATTCTGCAGAAGCTGTATCACAAGCTAGAGGCCAGCAACCTTATTTTTTTCCGTCCCATTTTTGTTCTGAAACAATCAGTATGTTATGTTGAAAAGAGTGAACTAAAAGCTTTTGCTAAGAATTTTCAGATGTTCGCAAAATGAAATTAACCTTTCACATTAGGCTAAAAAAATGAAAGACGTTTAATCATTGTTGTTTGGAGTGCCGATGACTGAAAAATTGTATTAATAGCAAAAAGATTATTTTACTGTTTATAGTGCTGCCAGTGTGGATACGAAAAACAAAAGATAGGGAATTCAAACAGAGTAAGAAATAATACATGACTTGAAATATTCGATAATCCATTGCTGACTTCACAGAGTGTTTTTAGAATATGAAATTCTATAAACCAGCTCAAGTCATAAAACCCATTGTCTATTAAAATGAACAGCCTAATGTGTCTAAGTTTAACATTTTCAGAGAAAAAATACTCCCATAAAGCAAGTAGGTTACTGTTAAGAGATGTAGATGGTGGTGAAAAAATTGCCCCATCCTCCCGTCCCCTTCAGTTTTGACCAGTTCATGCCTGAAACACACAGCAGATTTTTTTTACTTAAATCTGCTTGTGGAAATAATAATAAATTTGGGCTGGAATTACTCCAGTTGTTCTACCACCTCCAAAGATGACAGTTTGTCTGGATGAACATCAGTGAAAACATAGTTAGAATGGTCTATAGAACTTTTTTCTATTACTCTGAGATATATTCCTGGACTTTTTGGTGCTCTTTACAATCACAGGCATTATATATGAATTGCTAAATAAGCTCAAACCTTCAACATGCAAGTGTATATTAGCTGTGAGCTTAGCTAATAGGGGAATTGCCTTTTATAAATAGGAAGTTATTTTGCGCTGCAGTGGCAGATGAATAGCATACAACAGCACCATTCCTGTAGATCAGATAAGAAAAATACACATGATATATTTAAATAGTATAAGTCCATACAGCTTCATCCACTGCTGAGGAGCTGGCCTGACTAATACTGGAGTTTCTGTGAATGTCATACATAAATGATAAGTGGCCAATAGTGTAGCATGGGATGCCTAATTTGTAGGGAGAAGTACGATGACACAGATAAAGAGGGTGTGAGGTAAACACAGTAAACAAAATGCTTTTTTTAAAAGTGTAGTTTTCAAAGTTCAACTTTGGGGATTTTTTTTTAACTAAATTGTACCAATTGATTTTTGGGCTGATTAAATTTAAAATTTACAATAAAAGAGAAAAGCAAAGAAAACCAGGGTCACGGAGAAGAACAAAAGAAGGTTGGCAACTAATCATCTTGATTCTGCTAGGGGACTAAAAGATTTATTCTTCTTGTTATTGACAGAAGAAACAGAAGGTATCATCCCAGAGACAGATACATTTCACTGAGGGAATGAAAAATCTTAAAGACCTTGCTCTTATGCTGGAAAGGATAATAAAACAATTACTCCAGCTAAAATTTGCAAAGCATTAGGCCCAGGTGAATTTGGTTGCTGAGTTCTGAAGGAAGTAGCAAGGAAAATAGTTAAAATTTCAAATACACATTTTTGATTCATAAACTCATAAGAACAAGATATCTTATGAAGATCATCAGCTGTTTGACATTACACACAGGAAAGCATCAATACAATGAGTATCAAAGGAAACAAAATAACAACAGTTTAAATGGCAACATACTAAAGTTTTTCAACAATAACAACAGCCAGCTAACTTGCTTCTCTATATGGTCCCAAAGTATAATCTCCATTTACAGCAAGTGAGAAGCTCAAATCTGTCATTTTTCTCCTGATAGCTTTTGCAGTGTAATGCATGCCTTTCAGTACAGGAATCAGCACATCACAAAAGTTATTAAAACTTTAGCAGTAGTCTGGTATCTATTGAAAGTCGTATAAAACTTAAAACTCTAAACATCTTAGGTGTGTGATTATTTTCACACATTATTCAATAAAATCCTAATTTAAACATTCACACAAACTTGCTGCAGAAACTGCATTACAGCGTAGGTACCAAGAACAGTAGAAAATCTTGTCCTCTGGATGTGGAGTTTAGACCTAACTTTGGCAAAATATGTAAACCTTTGACTATAAACAATGAATTCCTGTTGGATAAACTTAAGCTTTAGCTTAAGAAAGCAAAATTCTTTGTTCAAAACCCATGAAGCCATCTGTGGTATTTTAGAATGATAGTAAGATACAAATACTGCCAGCACTAAATATACAGAGAAAAACTTTCAATATCCACATCTTTGTCTTAGAAATAGGTAGATTTTGATATGAATTGCATATGTGAACTCTTGTAGCTGCCATGTACGGAAACGGTGTTGCTTTTTGAAGTGCAATCTACAGAAAAAGTACAAGCACTTTAATGTAAAGTTTGGATTGTGTGAATAACAATAGTTCTAGCAAATTTTGCTAGTCATATAACTCGTACTATGAACATTGACAAATGATTGGTTTGCCTGTTCTCTGAGCTTCCATTTTTCCATGTAAAGATACACAGCAATTTTTACAGGACAAAGTAAATAACTAAAATATTGATATGAAAGCTATTAAGTGGTTCAGTCACATCAGTAATTTTAATTAAAAAATTGTAATTTAGAAAATTTATAGAAATCTGTAAACTAAGTGAAATTCATACTGTGAAACCTACTTATTTAGTTATTTTGATGGTTCTGAATCAACCAAAAATTATGGTATAATTACTTTGTACAAAAATAATTACCTTACTGCATGCAGTGAGTATTGTCTGAACAGGACTCAGCATACTTTCAAATAGATAAACAATTTTTTTTGGATGGTTAAGCTGCCCGTGTTGCTAACTTTACTAGAGATATTTCTTGGTATCAATATATGTACTAAAAACGTGGTCTGAACTTTTTGGAATTATGAATCATGGCTCATAGTCTCCCATCTAACATACCTGTTTGCCAGTTGACCCCAGCCAGCAGCTACACACTCATTCAGCCGCTCGCTCACTTTCCCCCAGCAGGACAAAGGAGAGAATGGGAAAAGCAAAAGTTAAAAACTCATGGGTCAAGATAAACACAGTTCAATAAGTGAAGGAAAGAGGCAAAAAAACAAGTGATACAAAGGCAATCACTTACCCCACAAGCAGACCGATGCCCAGACAGTCTCCAAGCAATGGCTACATTTGAAGACAAAATCTCCTGGTCTTATTGCTGAGCATGACGTTGTATGGTGTGGAGTATCCTTTTGGCCAATTTAGGTCAATTGTCCCAACTGTGCCCCTTCCTGGCTTCTTCCCCGTCTCCAGTCTACTCGCTGGATGGTAGAATAAGGACCAGAGGAAATCCTTGGCGCTGCTCATGCACTGTTCAATGATAGCCAAAGCATTGTTGTGTCATCCACACTCTTTTAGTCACAACTTCAAACCACAGCCCCGTATGGGCTGCTGCGAAGAAAGTTGACTCCATCCCAGCCAGACCCAGGACACCACTACAGTCTTTCTTTGATAGGTCATGTACATCTGTATGTTTCAGCTTATTCACTACCTCATTGTTTGTGAAGTACGTGAACGAGCATGGTGTGCTGAAATACAGCTTAACAGAATACTGGCTAGAAGCAATCTTACCTCTACTAGAGATTTCCTGAAGAAAGTGAGTAAGGGTTTATGATGTTTTGGAAGACTACAAGGGGGAACGTAGTGCCAAATTTTAAAATTGCAATAAAAAAGAGCCAAGTCTAGCTTGCCAGCTTAACTTTAGTTCCTGGAAGACTATGGGACAAATATTCAAGCAAATGATTTGTTAGCAGTTCCAAAGTAAGGAAGAGATGAGTAACAGTAGACATGTATTTTTCAGCAACATACTACGTTAAACCAATTCTTCAACTTCATTTAGAGATTGTCAAGCAGCAGATGTCATGTATTCTTAAATAAATCTTTAGGCACGGTCAAACATGACATTGTCTTAAGCAAGCTAGGAGATCTTGGGCTAGATTAAGTTTCTAAATTGCTAGTAAATTGCCTGCAAAGTTGGCTGAATAACTGTGCAAGTTTTCAGTAATTCTCTGTCAAAACGAAAGAAGAAACTGACCACAGGCACCACTCCTGGAATCAATTCTTTGCTACTTTGATCAGCCTGGATGGTAGAGCATAGACCAAGTCTGTTAAATCTGCAATAACGCAGAGCTGGGAAAGAGAAACAGTATACTCAAGAATAAGCTTTGAATTCAAAATCAGCTTGACAGATTAGAGAAAAAGACCAAAAGATATGCTAAAACTCTATGGAAAGAAGTGGAAGGTGCTAGGCATAGGATGGAATTATGGACAGCAAAAATATGCTGTAGAAAAAAACTGGTGAAATACTGTTTCTTTGGAAAAGAATCTGTGAGTCTGCTTGTATCACATTCTGAACAGGGGTCAGCAAAGCTGTGAAGTTGTAAAAAATCTAAGAACATTTTATCTCTTGTAAATTGAAATAAAGCTTGTAAGACATGGTGAAGTAATTATCCAGTTCTGCACAGAGTTGTACTCCAGGCTGGAATTGTGCATCCAATTTTGAGCATTGCATTTCACCAACAAAGTAAATCTATGAAATAAAAAATTTAGACTTGGGGTTATGTACCTTACAGGAGAAATGACTAAGGGAGGACCTCATGGCAACAATCAAGTTCGTAAAGCGGTGGTGTAGAAAGGAAAGAAGTAATCTGTCCTTCTTTTGTGCATGGTAGGTAGGATAATAAAAAAATCAAGTTAAATTGCAGCAATTATGAATAAGTTTAAACATCAGGAAGAACTTTCTTATGACAAGAACAATGAAACACTGAAATAGATCTAGTGGGAGTGGGGGATGGGAAGACATTAGATAAATATTATCAGGATTGACATAGACATAGTTTATCCTACAATAAGGCAGAAAAACATGCTGGATGGTTCTGGTTTTTATCATGATTAATTACATCGATACATCCCTGGAACAGAGTGAAATATCCTGCCTAACAGCTGGTGGCCAAAGAATTACATCTTCCAATCCAGTAAAAGCCAAAGACAAAATGTGCTAGTAGCTGTAATAATTCAGTATCTATCTGATTCTTTAACTTTTAATATAAAATATTTTTGCCTTCAGGTTAGAAATAATGATTTTCTTTTTGCTCTTCCTTACTCCCAGTGAAATTCTACTTGTTTCTACTTCGACGAACCACAGGGAGTGAGGGCTTCAGCAGGATTAGTAGTTGGAAGGAAGGGACAAGTCAAACGATGACTTGAGAAACGATGACAGTAGAAAAAGTGGAGCCATGGCACTGTTTTTGTGTAATGATTAGAAAACAGGAAAAGAATCCAACAACACAAATTGTATTTCAGTTTGCTTGGTTTGGATCTTACATGGTCATGAGTAGCCCAAGGAATGACAGAATGAAGTCTGAAACAGCATAAACCTTTGGTGAAAATTTGTTGCTTCTCCTGTCTCTGCTTTTCAGATCCTATAGTGAGATAAAGAAGTAGATGAGGAAGTCTAAAAGTGAATTGTTTGTATTTACCTCTTTCCTGAAGTGGCTTGATGTTTTGGCACGCAATGTTATTGCAATGAATAATATGTGGTGCTTTTGTTGTTCTGGTTGCTTTTTGAAGACCCTGTAGTTTGGACCCAACTGAACTGAATATTTCTCTTCCTTATTTCTCTCCTGAGAAAGTTTTTCTGCATATATAACAACATTTCTTCTCTATTACGCTTGATAAGAAGAGATTTTTTAACTTTCCTCTTGGTGGAAAAAAAGTAAGTCTTTTTTATTTTCTTCTGTTTGCCATTTTGTCCTTCATATTAAATCTACAATTCTTTCTGCAGGAGACATAAAGCCAGAGGAGAAAATGGAAAGTCTGTGAGAAATTAAATTGGCACTTGGGAGGCATTTCCTAAAAATAAGCACATATATCTAGGGTGCAGAAGATTCTGATCTTTTTCTTGCCCACTTACTGATAGTAGCAGAGTTGGTTTTTGTTATGATAAAAATTGCAAAAATAGTATTCGAAATAGTACTATTGCTGACATAGTAGTCTAAACTGAGGAACATCCAGGATTCTTAGAGTAAGCAAGCATTAAAGATAATAAATTACTTCCATGGGGACTTTCCCTCCTTAGTTTCCTAGCTGAATAAAATAAGGAGCTGACAAATTCTCATCACATTCAGCACTGCATTTTTTTTCTACTTAACAAAATAAGAGTTTTAGAATTAAATCCGTCATCTAAAAGATCGTAACAATTTTCACAGACATTATGGTCTAGAGAAGCAGAATTATACACAATTTAAACAATTCTCCTGTTTCAGTAAAATACTATATGGCTCATATGATTCCTACCTGATATTTCATAAAAATTTAAGCCTGGACATCACCTACCTGTAGAAAAAATATTCTATGCCTAAACCTAGCCAAATCTTCTGTCTTAGCTTTTATTCTTCCTTTTTCCTGAATCAAATTAAAATTCCCCTGTTGTGTTTTCTTCAGCTCAACTACGAGTGGAAGAAATCCTAGATGCATACATTCACTTGAATTGAATGACCCTCACGTCAGTCTCGAGCACCACTTGTGCTTGCATGGAAACATTTACTACCAAATTTTCTGTCTGCTTCGTGGAGGCGTTTGTATGTATAAGTTGCTGATGTCCTTCCATCAAAGACACTATAGAATCACAAAGAGGTTTTATTGCTTAACAAAGTGTGGATACTTCGTCAGTGAACTAGAAAGATTTCTACCTGCAAAGATACAAACTCAGTGCTCAGAGCCTAAGTATACAGAATCAGCTGAAAAGAGAGAGTCATTTTTAGTTATCAAGCTTCAAAAATTAAAAAAGGGTATACAAGCAGAATGAGCAAAAACTACCCATAGGAAGAGCCCATTTAAGAGTTTTTTTCCCACCGAAAGAAAGTAGAAAGTTCACCTGTAAAAGCAGAGATTTACAACAAGATTAAATACTTTGTTTTAACACTCTACATTATTTACTTACTTCAATTATTCTGTGAACTCCACATTGGAGTCATGGTGTAGCTGCCTGTGGAGATCACAACCCGTTTTTTCTCTTGATATTTGTTTACTAATAGCGTTGTGAACTGTCGTTTCCATCTTTTTCATAACATCATTGCTATGTGATTATTTTTTGAGAGGAGTGGCACTAATGTCTTAAGAGATGAAAATGCTTTCTGAGAATCTGATTTTTCAAGTTACTGTGTAATTTCTACATGTTTTCTTGAGGCTGTATGGGGTTTTTCCCATGCATATAAAATATGAGTATACTAGAGTTCCAGAGTCTGCTGAAGTATATTTGACATCGCTAAAGGAAGGTAGCAGCCCTCAAATACTCTTCAATGATCTGTATGTAGTTGCATATTATATGTAAGTTTATGTTCACATTATCTCTTCTAGAGAGGGTTCTGATCAGCAAGGTAATGTGTCCTGTTTTACCATACAGATCATCCATTTCGGTTCAAATATTTTTCCTCCCCTTCAAATCACTATTAAATTAGCTGTGTAATGTTTTGTTGACAAACCAACAAATAACAGTGACAGGATTTGTTGATACTACACTGGAAATTAAAATTGGGTGTATGGCTTTGTTAATTTCTTAGTGAAAAGATGTGCACTTGCCTAAGCTACTGGTCTTATATCGGTCTTGATTCGCATGAACAACATATGTCTAAGTCAGTGGGTGATGCTGGTAAAGACTGAGGTCAATAATACACACTTATTACTATGCTTTCTGTGGCAGAGCAGGCTTCCAGAAAATATATTGCCTTATTGTTGATAAGACTCTCTATAATATTGTGTTTTCCAAACCACCCAAGTGCTTTCTTAACAATTGCATATGAGGTACTACTTCACACTGATGAATGGCTGTAATTTTTATCCCTGGATATCAAGCTCAAGTAGTCTAACCCTGACTGGTAAGCTGACCTTCAGCTTTCTCTTATAGCTATCGATATTTCTGCATGTGTTGTGCTAGAAGCACAGTGAGCAAAGACTTCAAATGATACAGATAATTGCAGTTGTGTTCATAGTTTGCACTGAATATATTTAGACTGTTCTTTGCAGAGGGAAAAAGGCAATTATCCATTTTTTTCTACCTGAGCCTGGAATTATAACTCATCTCTTAACAGAAGATCTTAAAACAAAAAAAAACCAAAACAGCCCACTATTGTATAGTTTCTTTCATGTTACCAGGAGATGCACTCAAAGAGATATACAGGAACAGATCTGAAACAAGAATACTGTCTCCTTTAAATGGCCTCGGTAATTATATTTGTTCAAGAAAAATCGATACAGAAAGAAAAATGAATCACTCATTTGTCTCAGATGCTTTATAGTTGTTCAGAAAATATTTGTGGGAGGAGTTACTCCTGGAAAACCTCCCAAGGCCAGTGAGATCCATGGCGCTGTGCTCAGTAAGTTACACTAATTCTTATGCACTCAGTTTTCCCGAAGGAAATTGGTATTCTTGTTCTTCTTTTCACCTTCTTTTTTGTTATTCTTCTTTTTCCATTATTGTTGTTGTTGTTGTTGTTGTTGTTGTTGTTCTTCTTCTTCTTCTTCTTCCTCTCCTTCTTCTTTCATTTGCATATAGTCCTTACATTTGGTAAGAAAACTACCAAATTCCATGTGGGAACATCCAATTTACATAAGTGAGAGGGATCATTTTTGTATGTAAACAATACAAAAATGTGTGTCACTGTTGCACAAAGATGAGTAAGCTCTCTGTGCAAACTTCACCCTTTAAGGCCCAATCCTGTAATCCAGTTGCAACATTCCTATTGACCTGAAATTTCCAGTGGGACTTTTATTTCAGAGAAGCATAGCTGCTGTTAGTGCTACACAGTGAACTTCAGTTTTCCTTTGTACCCACCACCGTTTTCTTCCTGCATGTGTAAGCCCTGTTCTTCAGTTTCTGGAGAAGCTGGACTTAGAAGGCATGTGTTGTTTCTACCCAAATTAAAACTGCACTACACTCTTCACGGAATTTGACTTATGCTCTTTAAAGTTTGTGACTATAGGTATTTTTTTTCAGTGTTTTGACAGATGACAAAAAATAGCCAACACTTGAATCTTTTGTCTAAATGACTTTCTCCTCGTTTTATGCTCCAAAGTGTATGTGATTGAATGATGCAATTCTAAGAGAAGAATTCAAAATTAAAATGTTTATGAGGATTTCAACGAGAGATTTGAACTTGTGTTGTAAGGGACTTACACCAGTCATGTATATTTGAAGTAGCTCTCTTGTTTCAGTGGAGATTTCCATAACCATACCTTCTATCAGAATCAGTAATTTCCCATTGCATGCTCATTCAATTTAGATTAAAAATTTATTTGACCTATTTTAATAGCTTTACTAACACAAATCATATCTAAATATGTGGGTATGTAGGCATTCACAATTAAAACATATGAAGATGATTTCCATGTGATAGTATCAACATTTTCTGTGTTGCTTTTATTTCATCTTATAAAACACTGGTTTGGACAAACAGCTTTAACCTAATGTATAATATGCATCTTGGTGAAGCAACAGCTATACACTAGAGATGGCACTAAGCTCATTTTAACTATAACATAAACTCAGATCTTGAAAGCATTGTGGTAACTTCCATTACACTAAAAGCCGTTGATTAGAAATGCTTCTCTGGTAGAAAGAGGGGACTCATGAACTCATTGTGTCCCAGTGATTCACCATGAGATCTCAGTGGGAGTTGCAGATGCCAAGTAGCCACACAGCAGATAGAACATGAAAATCAAGGAGCAATACAGGTCTTATCCAAGCCGTATAAATTAATGAAAAGATTTCTTTCGGTCGAAATGGATTCTAAAGAAGATCCCATTGTATGTCATAAGTAGTGTTCCTGCCCAGTTTTTCTACTCCACTTATTTTTTACTAGAACTTTGCTTGTTTTGGTTATTTAAATTTTACACTTCTCATCAGACTGCTTGTTAATGGAAACAGAAAAAGCATGTAATATGGGACATTACATAAAGGACATCCTTTTTATGTAATTTGATTGTAGTTTGTTAGGATACGTCTTTTACATGTCTTTTAAATACATGCAGATATCATTGATACAGGATGTAAGAGAATAATAACAGCAAAGTTGTTTAAAGGTTATGCCAGTTCCCTAACCAGAGGGTGGTGTATTTTGAAAATTTGGCCCACTACAGAAAATGGTGATAACTCACTAATAATGCAGACTGGATAAAAAATGATAGTTGACGATATTGAATGTTAAGAGTTAGATTCAAAGAGGTAAAAGAAAAACACTTGAGACCTTGATATTCTAAGCTACTTTTGGAGACAAATGACTTTTGTGTGGGGGAGAGTTTGTTTCTTTTAATGGAAGTAAAATTATGTGGCTGTTCTACATGCATTACAAGCATGTTTTGGGAAATGTGCTTTGAATTGTTTTCTTTTTCTAAGAAGCAAATGATTTACAGGCATTAGATGTTTTTCATAACAGACACTTTTGAAATATATATACATTTCTTAAAGAAAGAAGGCATTTCGTATAAGCTGTAAAAAGCAGAATGAAAAAATGTATCAAGCACTTGTAAACTTGCTATATAAAGAGGCTTTGCAAGTGATTATAATTTGAGTTATATTGTTAGTGGATTTTCTACAGTTCTTACAATTTTGTTTTGAAACAAGCATTAATTACAGAACAGCAGTTCCTTGAAATATTTTCTTTAAACAAAAGAACATACAACAAATTCAAAATGGTATTAATAGATATTGCTTTTTCAAGTTCATGAACATCTTCATATGCATTAGTCTTTGTTTTGTTGCATTGTATGGAGGCTTTTCCTGAAGTTCAGTGTCATCTGTTTCTGTCCCTTGGCATAATATGACATTTTGGAGGAGTAGTGTGTTAGTAAAGTAATTTTTTTTCCTATGTTCACTGTGAAGATTTCTTCTGTTTTGGTTTCTGTATGTTTTAATAGTTTGACAATAGCACATCATTTATGTTTATGTTTATGTTTTAATAGTTCGACAATAGCACGTCATTTATTGTTTACTATGTTGGCTGTATTCATTACATTTTTATACACTTTATGTTGCATAAGTTATTATTATTACATGAATGAATGTGCTTATGCTTATGTAATCTGTGTATAGAGTATATACTGATGGCAATTCCACTTTGTTCAAATATGAGTTTCTCTCTTAGTAAATGGCCAGTTGCACAGGCTGTTTATTTTTTCTGAAAACGTGACTGAAAAAAAGTGCAAGAAATGTTTGTGGTTTGTTTGGGAATTTTGTTAACTTGATTAAGTACATAGGTTATATGATACATGATCCTTACTTTCATGATTATAGTTCTGTGAATTGCCTAATGGTGTAAATACTCTACCAGGGAGAAATTTTAATTATGGCTTAGATATAGGAGTTTTTCCACTTTGGAAACGTCAGAATTATTCCTCCTCTCCATGAATAAAAACTAGGAAGCAGGTGATTTGTGTGCTCATTTCAATAATGGGCCAACAATCAAACAAGATTCACTGTTATTCACTGGGATTTACCTTACAGAGGAGTATTTCCCCTGCAGGACAGTTTGCTTAGTCCAGTTATTATTAAAATTCTGTTTTAATAATGTAAGAAATACCATTTTAGATTATGCATAAGACGTAACCTCAAAAGAATGCTATCTAAGAAATACATTCAGAACACATTTTAATGGATGTATTTTTTCATATTACTCAACCAATAATATTTGTCTCCTCAGATAGTTTCTTCTATAGCTCTACATTTAGATGTTCTAATTGGTTTCCTTCTAAACTTGTGTTTAACTCAGTCCCATGAAAGGTCATTACCGTATTCCCTGCTGTCCGCTTAATAAGTACTACAGGGCAATACACCACAGAGACAACTTTTTGTGACGTATGGTTATAACTGGTTCTGATAAAGTTTCAGCTCAGAAAGAGTTCTTCACTAAAGAATCCTATGTTGATTTTTCTTGATGCCAACATCTTTGTCATTCTAACCAATTTGCCAGCTGTAGAATAGCTAACAATAGAAAACAAGCTTTACCGCTTATTCATTGGTGACATGCTACCGTGCTGATGTATTACGATAGAGTAATTACATCACAGCACTAATAGGCAAATAATCTCCACATGGCCTATACTGAAGATAGTAAGATTTAGAAAAAAATGTAAAATTACTAAAGATTAGCATCAGCATATATGTCGAAGTAATTTCTTTCAGAAAGGAACAAAGGTAATAAGGTAGCCTTCAAGAACTGCCAAAAGTGACATTATAGTGGGTGTCTGCTATAGTCCACCTGACCAGGAAGAACAAGTGTATGAGGCCTTCTACAGACAGATAGGAGGAGCTTCTCTTTCACAGGCCCTGGTCCTCATGGGGATGTCTGCTGGAGGCTCAGCATAGCAGGATATAAGCAATCCAGTAGGCTCCTGGAGTACATTGATGGTAACTTCCTCCTCCAAATGATAGCAGAGCCAAAGAGAAGAGGTGCTCTGCTGGACTTCATACACCAACAAGGAAAGGGGCTCACTGAGGATGAGAAGATCCAGGCAACCTTGGCTGCAGTGACCATGGTGGAGTTCAACATCCTGAGGGCATGGAGGAGAGTGAGAAGCAAGCTCACAACAGTTACCTTCAGAAGATCTGACTTTAGCTTCTTCAAAGATCTGCTCAGAAGAGTCCTGTGGTATAAGGGCCTGGAGAGAAGAGGGTCCAAGAAAGCCGATTAATATTTACGGATCAGCTTCTCCAAGCACAAGAGAGTTCCATTGCAACAAATACGAAGTCAGGCAAAAATACCAGGAGGCCTGTGTGGATGAACAATGAGCTGCTAGACAAACTCAGACACAAAAGGGAAGCATACAAAAGGTGGAAGCAAGGACAGGTAGCCTGAGAGGAGTACAGAAACATTGTCTGAGCATCCAGGAATGAAGCTAGGAAAGCCAAAGCCCAAACGGAATTTAATCTGTCCAGGGATGTCAAAGTCAACAAGAAGGGCTACTGTAAGTACATCACTGATAAAAGAAATACCAGGGAAAATGTGGACCCCTTGTCAACAAGACAGGGTGCGTGGTGACACAGGACATGGAAAAAGCTGAGATACTGAATGCCTTCTTTGCCTCAGCGTTTACTAACAAGATCAGCCTTCAGGAATCCCAGGTCCCAGAGACAAAGGAGAAAGGCTGGAGCAAGGAACATATGCCCTTTCTGGAAGAGCATCAGGTTAGGGAATACTGAAGCAAAGTGGGCATATGTAAGTCAATGGGCCTGATGGGGTGCACCCACAAATGCTGAGGGAGCTGTCAGATGTCATTGCAAGGTCACTCACAATAATCTTTGGTCAATTATAGCAGCTGGGAGAAGTACTCAAAGACTGGAAGAATACAAATGACATCCCCATCTTCAAGAAGGGCAAGAAGGAGGACCGGAGAACTACAGGCCAATCAGGAGTAGTCAGCATGGCTTCACCAAGGGTAAGTCAAGCTGACCAACTTCATAAACTTCTGTGATGAATTGACTGACCTGGCAGATGAGAGAAGAGCACTGAATGTTGTCTACCTGGACTTCAGTAAGGCCTTTGACACAGTGTTGCATAAGATCCTGGTAGAGAAGCTGCTGATATATGGGCTGAGTGAGCAGACAGTGAGGTGGCTTGGAATCTGTCTGAATTGCCAGGTCCAGAGGGTGGTGATCAGTAGCACAAAGTCTACTTGGAGGCCAGTGACTAGTTGTGCACCCCAGGGATCAGTACTGGGTGTGATCCTGTTTAACATCTTCGTTAATGATCTGGATGATGGGGCAGAGTGTACCCTCAGTAAAGAAGAGAACTTTCAAACTGAGAGGAGTGGTTGATACACCAGAAGGTCATGCTGTCATCCAGGGGACGTTGGCAGGCTGGAGAACTGGGCTGACAGGAATCTTATGAAGGTCAACAAGGAGAAGTGCAAAGTCTTACACCCGGGAAGGAAGAACGTCATGCACCCATATACGGTGGGGGACACACAGCTGGAAAGCAGCTTTGCAGAAAAGAACCAAAGGATCCTGGGGGACACGAAGTTGACCGTGAGGCAACAATATGCCCTTGGGGCAAAGGAATCTAATGGTATCCTGGGCTGCATTAGGCAAAGCATTGCCAGCAGGTCAAGGGAGGTGATACTTCCCCTCTACTCATCACTGGTGAGGCCACACCTGGATTACTGTGTCCAGTTCTGGGTTCCTCCATGCAAGAGAAACATGGACATACTGGAGAGAGTCCAACCAAGGGCCACACAGATGATGAAGGGACAGGAGCATCTCTCCTATGAGAGTCCTAGCTGGGATAGCTAAGACTGTTTAGACTGGAAAAGAGAAGGATCAGGGCAGGTCATGTTAATGTATATAAACACCTGAAGGGGAGTGGCATAGAGGACAGAGCTAGGCTATTTTCAGTGGTGCTCAGTCACAGGACCAGAGACAATGGGCACAAACTGAAACACAGGAGGTGCTGTCTGGACATCAGAAAACCCTTTTTTACTGTGAGGGTGACCAAGCACTGGCACAGCTTGCCCAGAGGTTGTGGAGTCTCCAACTCTGGAGATATTCAAAAACCATCTGGACATGGTCCTGGGCAATCAGCTCTAGGTGGCCTTACTTGAGCAGGGAGGTTGGACCAGATGACCTCCAGAGGTCTTTTCTACCCCTACCGTTCTGTGATTCTGTGATTCTGTGATTCTGTGATATTGATTAAACTGTTAGGAAGAGAAGAACTGGTTCTAACTTGGTTTCAGTTCAGGTTCATTTTATAGATGTCCTCAAAATGTGACTATCTTGAAACATCTACTACCACTAGAATTTTTAATTGTACAGCTCTGAGATAGGAGCTGTCATAGATGAAAAATTAAGGTAGCTAGCCATAATATACATACAATCATGGTATTGCAAAAGCATGGCAGGTACAGTATGTCCTTGTCAGGAGCTGCCTTTTTCACCTATTCTAAACTAATGCCTGCAAGTTTTTTACATCACTTAGTAGCCTTATATAATTTACAACATATATTCTTAAGCTAAGAAAATAACTGTTTAACCAATTCATACCAAAGTGATTAATGAAGCTCAAGAATTGTTCTAAAGCATCTGTCTGCTAATTGCAGTGTGTACAAGTGCTCTGTACACATGGGAGCTCAATCCAGGCATTCATGTGGCTACAAAAAAAAAATATTGTTGCTAAGTTCCTGTAAAATCTGTAAGGAAAGAAAAATTATATCAATTCTTGCTTTAGCCAAGGATGACCAGTTTTCAAGTGAAGAAATGTTGATTTTTTTAATTGTAAAATTTCTTGTAATTAGTTTCATTGTCATTATCTATAACTACTAATTAATCAGAATAACTTTCAGCATTAACATTGAAATGGTTGTAGACTAGTAAAGGGGAAAATTAAGTTCAGTTCCCTAAAAAAATAAAGATATCTATTTTGTTCACTTTCAGTCACAGATAGCTGTGATTAAAATTTAATTTGATGTCAAATTAAATACTTGGTTACAGCATGCTGACTTCCAGAGTACAGCTCCTCTCACTTCAGAGGAATTTCCTGTTGAAACAAGCAGAAAGTGTATTCTATACCATTCTAAAGGCTTCCAAAGGCAAGTTCAGCTCTGTTCACATCCACAAAATGAATCTCAGTAGTAACCAAGAATATGTTATGGTGACTAGCTAAAGAACTATACAAAAAAGTGATTTTGAATATTGTTACTCTATTTTTAATTGTGTACAGTGTGTCTTGTACATTTTTAGCCGCTAACTCTGAAGAACACTTCATACCTAATTGTCTTCAGCTGCCTGTGTTAAAGCCATAACATCACTGATTGCACACAAACATTCCTCACTTTTGTATAAAGACAGCGTGTTAATACAAGAATATGGCTAGCTTTGCGTGCAGACCTGTTAGTTTTGGGGTTATACTGGTCTGGTAAGGCACAAATATCCAGCTGCAGAGTCAGGGCCTGAGTGAGTATCTCAAGCGGGCAGAATGTGCAGTCATATGTCATCAGCCTTGTGGAAGTAATGTAAATGAGAAATATTACATTTACACAGTAGAGATTATGAAAGTGTAGATAGCTTCCAATTCACCATACAATACAAAACCAGCAGAGAAGTTTTAGGAAACATTGTCTAAGAACAATACCCTTCTTATGGACAAAAAATGTGACCTCTCCTCCCTTGAGTCTCCTGCTCACGTTATGCACTTGGTCGAAGAGGACTGTGTGAGGGATCGCTTAAGTGATCTGGACGTCCACAAATCCATGGGCCCCGATGGAATGCACCCACGAGTGCTGAGGGAGCTGGCGGATGTCATTG
>Ga0065711_1029221_pt1 | contig 37086 bp, 23 predicted proteins | sample Hoacrofraction12_FD_59098 | JGI IMG/M metagenome (GOLD analysis project Ga0065711, IMG submission 59098) | Hoatzin crop microbial communities from Cojedes, Venezuela - Epithelial fraction 12 v2 (version 2) | ecosystem: Host-associated > Birds > Digestive system > Esophagus > Crop | place...
CATCCAATCTGGCCTTGAACACTCCCAGGCAGGGGACATCCACAGTTTCTCTGGGCAAGCTGGTCCAGTGCCTCACCACCCTCATAGCAAAGAATTTCATTCTTATATCTAATCTAAATCTGCCCTCTTTTGGGCAGCAAACTTTGTAATTTGTAGTAGTACTAGACTTACTCTGTGGCCACAAATGGCAGGCAGGTTACTAGAAGTTAAAACTGACTCGTAAGAGAGCCTATGCCACCTGCTGCCAATATATCTGGTTTTCTACACTATCAAATATTTGCACTAGACTGTGTCAGGAGGAAACTTATCAAAAGCAAAGAGAACCTTTTTCATCTGAAGAGCTACTGTGGAGGGGAGGATAAGGGTTAAATATTACAAAAGTTTAAGCTGACAGCCGGCCCTTGTGCTCTGCTGCTTCGCAGAGGTTTCCCTTTGATGGAAAGTATTTCAGTGGCACAAGACACTAGCAGCTGAGGTAATACGTCTCTGCTGCAGAAACCTCGTGCTTGCCAGTGAAAGTCAATGAGTGAGACACTTCTGAGAACAGCAGTGGCCAGCTTCTGCCCCTCCTCGTGGATTTCTTGTGTGCGACAGCGTGCTGCAGGAGTGGTGGAGGGGATTGCATTGGGAAATGCACCAGATCAGGACAAATTGGAATAATTTACCTGTTGCTACGATGAAAGGCCTTTCTGAAGCATGACGAGCAGTCCCAAACATTGCTATGTTATTTGTTATGGAGAGGAGCACCAGGACAATGCTTATGGATAACGGCAGTCAAACTTGAACCTTCAGAGCAGATGTTGTACTGCCTTTCCCATTGCTTCTTGAATGCACTAATTTAGTATATGAGTGTATTGCGGCTTAATGCATGAATTTTCAGGAGACAGTGCTCAAAACCTGTAGCACCAGTTCCATTTCATGTGACTGATCAAACTTGTCACCTTGCCAAAAACATCCTTTGTTATAAAAAGAGCATTTCATGTTAAGTCCTAATATGAAATTATTTCTACATTAGTTTGTACTGTTCAGAATCTTCATTATGGCTGACCAGAGCACACAGGCCCAGAGCCCCAAAACTGAGCCGTAGACCTGAAGGCAGACAGATGCTGACTACCATTCTTAAGTTATAAGCCTGTGCTCTTTGAGCAGTGTAAGGAATGTTTTGCTGGCAGTACAGCAGGATGAATACACGTAATTTACCTTTGATGCTCTGATGTATCTCGATATACAGAGGATTTGGGGTGGTGTGTGGGAGGTGTAAGGCTTTTTTCCCTCCAAATAATCTCTTATTAACCAAAAAAGAATTTAACAAATTCACCTCTCCTCATACAAAAAGAGGACATGAAATTATTTGTAGACACACCAATAGATTGGAAATTTTCAGTAGATACATTCGCTAAAATTCCTGGAATTTTTGAAAATAGTAGAACCAGCATTTCTTTTTCTACTGAATTCCAATATTTGGTGGCTTTGAGGAAGCACTACAGTCCAGGCGTGTGAATTCAGAAGCCATTTTACTCAGAGAGAGCAAGCGGTGCTTTTTGAGTTGTTGCTGCACGTCATGGTAACACTTGCAGGAGACACAACAGGGGAAAAGCATTATTTTTAAAAAGACATCCTCAGATTATTCGACATACTCTGTTTCAGCGGTTTTAGAGACGGGTTGTAAGTAGAGAGGTCCTTATTTAAAACAGATCCAGATTTCACATATGACAGAAAGGAAAGCGTTTTGGACCTGAGGTTAGCATGTGCTAAAGAAAGAGAGTATTTGTTCTGTTTGGATTTGGACCTAGTTTGGAATATGCACGAATATTTGGACCGAGGCTTACAGGCAGGGTAAGGCAGCATGAGCTGCCTGGAAGGAAGTTGTGCATCAGGCCCTTCGTTTCCAGGCATTTCCAGGCATTGCTTTTCTTCAGAGAGAGAGCAAGCAAGTTGGCATTCAGCCCTCAGACTTCATTCAAACCAAATTCCAGTTGCAATATTGCCAACTCTAAGTGTTAAAAATCAGGAGATTAAAAAGAAAAAATAAATGTTGTGTATTTCTGTTTGCCGTCTGGTGTTTGAGACTTAATATGGGTTATGTTTTCAGGCTTTTCTCTGCAACCAGAACAGATAGAAACTCTGGGGGTAAGAGGTTGAGGGCAGAATGAGATTCTCACAAAGCGTTTGACTCCAAAATCAGTGCTTGAATTGAAATCCCAAATATTAGGAGATCTGCAGTATAAAACCTCACGAGTCAGAACGTATTGCTATATAAGCTTGTGGGAATTTTGTGGAATAAGACTTGTGTAAGGACTCCTAGAATAATTTTGTTATATTCCATATTATTGAACATGTTTTCAGTAAGAGCTAAAAAATAATTTTCAAGAATTAGAAGCTTTATAAAGATCTTTTATTCTCTGAGCTGGCTTGCATAGAGACCTGTCAGCAAATATACTGGATTTCAGTGTCCCTTATGTATGAGGTTCTGTGGATGCCATGTGTCTGTCCCCTGGAATAGGCTATAGCATAAGAACAAGCAAGGATAAATGAGGACATTTGTTCTAGCTCTGAATCCATCCAGCCCAAGTCTCCCGATATATAAACAACACCAGATCCAAACATCTTGTCACATCTGCTTCGTACACCAAACAGCTGGGTGCACAGATGCTTTGGTCTACTGGAGCATCTTAGGCTAAGTGCATTCTTCTGTACGCTTAGTTATTTTTTTTAATTGGTTTTGATGATTTAACTTAAATCGCTTCTGATGTTGCTGGAATACAGGTACTTTTGTAGCTGACTGTGACAGCTGCCACAAGTGCATGAGAGGCGACATTAGTAACCTAAAACTTCTGGGTGAGAGATCACCATGAGCAGGCGCGGAATGTAAGGGCACTGACTTCAGAAGCAGGAACTTTGCTCTCTGAACTAGAAGAGACACTTCCTCATACGTAATGTGGCCCTGCCATGAGAAAATTGTGGAAAACCAGACTTACAAACACACAAACAGCTTCTGGGAAAGGAAGCAAAAGTTAAAGAGCTAAATAAAATATCTCGCTGTATAAATTATGTATAGATCATACATACATACATACATATCTATACACACAATTATATATATATATATATTTATGATGAATGACAGAGCATCTTGTTGATTTCTCCCTGCCCTTCTTCCCTAAATCTATTCTGTCTTCATATCATATCATAAGGCTGAGAGAGTCGTAGCTGTTTACCCTGGAGAAGAGAAGGCTGCGGGGAGACCTGATTGCAGCCTTCTAGTACCTGAAGGGGGGCCTATAGGAAAGATGGGGAACATATTTTCAGCAGGACTTGTTGCGATAGGACAAGGAGCAATGGCTTTAAACTAAGGGAGGGTAGATTTAGACTGGATATAAGGAAGGAATTTTTTACAATAAGGGTGGTGAAACACTGGCACAGGTTGCCCAGAGAGGTAGTGGAGGCCCCATCCCTGGAAACACTCAAGGCCAGGTCGGATGGGGCTCTGAGCAACCTGGTCTGGTTGAAGATGTCCCTGCTCACTGCAGGGGGGTTGGACTAGATGACCTCTAAAGGTCCCTTCTGACCCAAAGCATTCTATGATTCTGTATCATATCATAATTTACTTCCAAACCTGTTCAAAGGCAGGATCAGGTCTCTCTCATTCACACGGTTAAACAGCCAGCATGCCTATAGGGACTGTAAATAAGAAACAGCATTACTTCTGAAAGGGGATATGCACAGTGTCTCAGTGATTCCCCACGTTACCCAACCTTTACGTGATCCATTTTGGACGCATGGGGAAGAGCTCTCTTGCAATCAGCACCTCCCTGAGCACCTGGCATGTGTGTCAGTGCTCCCAGTGCAAGTACTGAACCAGTCCAGTGTTCCTCAGCTAACAAAAGCAGAAACAATCACAGATCAAGATGGTCTGGGTTCTGGCCAACTTTAGTGAAGTTCTACCAAGCATCACACATTTACCTCTAAAACAAAATTCTGTTTGTATTAAACAAAAATCTTCTGGGGAAATCAATCACCAAATCCTCGCCAGAACCTAATCCCAGTTTCTCACAGTGTAGGACAACACCCTCTCAATGCCGTTTCAACCCCAGGCTGTTTCCGCAGAGTGCTGCACCATCTGCCCCAATGTCCCTCACAGAGTGCTTCTTGATCACCTTCCCTTTGGGCCGTCTGCGTGCAGACTGCCTGCTGCACACTGCTCTGCAGTCCAGGGGCTTCCCCGTCCCTGCCCACTCCCTCCATCCCATCTTTGTTCTCTGTATCCCTTTGGGAAGATTCACCCTTGAGGACGGACCACACAAGTCCTCTGTGCCATGAGCGTCTACACAGAAATGACCCAGCTGGCACCGTCCCTTGCAAGATTTCTTGCAAGCTCCAGAAATATGCCAACACTTCTTTGCTCATTTTACATGCTTATTTAAAAATCTATAAAACGAAGAGAAAGGGAGTAATGCTGATAAGGGAGGATTTTTCCCTAACTGATGGATCAAGAAAAGTGCTCTGTGTCTATGGCTAGTAAACAGGCAGGAGGGAATCCTGTCCTCGGTGTCACCGGCAGGACGTTGGCTCACCTCTAGTCATTCTATACGCACCATGACATTTGCTAAGTCAGACTTGTCTCGCATGTCTCTGAGCAATTTCCACGAGGCACCAAATTACTCTCCTGGGAACACCTCCCTGTCGTCTATCCTGCGCTACAGTGATACTGCGTCACGAGTCACTTAAGATTGATTACAATTGCTCCACGTTTACTGAACCTTGGAGAATCAGCTATCACTCCTCCTCCCCATGCCTTGCTGTGATCAGGAATTTACACCTTCTGAGTCCAGCGCAGCTGTCCAACAAGCTTTGAAGTTGCCTGCAGTTCTTTATAGACTTTGAGATCTTTGTAACAGACAACTGAAATTTACTTTGACTAAATTTTTCATTAAACTTCTTTTTCCCAATCTCTGACCCAAACCATGGGAAAAAAATCAGTCTTATTTTATTCAGGGCCAGAACTTGCACGAGTAAAATGAGAATGATCTTGTCCCTTGAAGTAGACTGCTGAAAACTACCCTTGCACTCAGTACGGCTTGTATAGCATGTTTTTTTAATCATCAACCAGTGCAACCATTTAATTGTTGAGCTCACCATGTTACAGGAGCTGGTACTATGCCACCAAATTAGAAAGGCTGATAAATGTTCTTGCCTCAGGTAAATAATTGGTGACAAGAAATGTATTCCGTGAATGTAGTTTCTTTTCTGCTCAAGGAATATCTCTATGAACGTTGCTGTTTCCTGGAGATGATTGTAATAAAAGCTAAAATTAACAAAATAAGGGTTACTATAGGCATTGCCAACAATCTTCCAGGAAATGAATTTAACAACCTCAATCTATGCCTGGTTGTGCATGTAAGATTATAGTTTGATTTCCTCCTATTGCTCAGGGTAGTTAACCTCCATCACCTGAATAATCATGCAAATCAAACAGAAGCCTTGCAAGAATGCTAGTAAAGTGTCTTGGATCTGTTCAGACACTGTAGGTTTTTCTTTATCCTTTGAAAAGCTGTAGTTTGTGAGGCTGGGATTGTGTTAAATGGTAAATTTTCTACTTCACAGGGGTTTGAGTGCCAAATAAAGGTAATGCACAAGTATGAATGTTTGCTATTTCCCGCTGTGGAAAGAAGATGACTACATTTGCAGTGCTGGAGGTTCAGATGGGAATGGCAGAGAACGTATGGTTGATATTACATATTATCATTTTGTGTCAAGGATTTGGAATGCCATTTCATGGGTGATGGGGTGGGCAAGAGGGTGAAGATGGAAGAGTGTTAATAAACAACCTTATTGCTTCCTACTCCTCATAATTTGTTTGCTTTTTTTACAGAAGAAATCCTCTTCATACCTTATGTCAATCATAGCTGAGAATTTGAACTATTTTTCATGTGAATAAATGAATGTGAATGTATGTGAATAAAGTAACATGCCATTTCCTGTCTGGAAATTATGCATACAGTTCATATGGTGAAAATCCATTTTCTCCTTAAGCCCACACTGGTGTTTCAAATGCTGATGTTCTGGTAGAAACGAGGAAAAAAATTGTTAGATGGAGTCGGCTTAAAGGAAAACAGTCAAGATTTGCAAGACCATCATTTGGATTGAGCAGCGTCCTTTTCCTTTTTCCTCCTTAGTTGTATTCAAACAGCCTGTCAGTTTTTAGCCTTCTTTCGAAAGTAACAGTCAACAGTCATAGCTCTGCCATGCCCAGGGACCAGCAGCTCCGTGCCGTCTGTTGGCCAGGACGGAAACAAACCTGGGGCTGGTATAAGTGTGAAAATTCTCAGTAAGGAAGCAGCTGTGTTTTGATCCTCCCAGAGCATCTTGGAAACTAACAAGGGGAATGATAATTATGAAGATGATATTATAATATTAATATTTAAATACATAGGTTTTATAGTTGCTCCCTTTTCAATAGGCATTTGCTTAGGCACAAAAGGTCGTGTGTGTACGAGCTGGATACACTTTGCCCCATGCCACAGCATATACGTGCGTCACAGGCATTTTACATGAAGGTAGCTGTGACAAAACAAATGTCCAGAGTAGGGTTTGGGGAAGAGTTTGTTTCCCCATTCCTTGGTAAGTGCCACAGTCATATCAAAATTCAGTGCTGTGGAGCACCTTAGAGCCTGCTTACACGGAGGATTGTTCTGAGCATAGCTGCAAAACCCAACGTATTTGCAAATGGTCAAAACCTGTGCTATCCCTGCAGACAATGTTGCATTGGGAGAATTGGGTTGTACCCAGTAAGGAGGAGGGAAATTGCACTGATTGCCAGCAGGGGAGAGAGGACATTTTGTAGGCACCACAGACTAGTGAATCAGATTTTGGATATCCACTTGATGCTATAAAGTTTCAGGGCCTTACCCACCTATTTAGTAAGACAGTGAAGTTCACAGCTGCCTGTTGAAACACACGAACTAAAAGCAGGCATACGAGTTGTAATTCATATGTCTATGAACAACACATATCACATGGTCAACATTTTCACAGACCACAAGTAAATGTGTGGTAGGGTCCACCCTGGAGGGGGTAGGTAAGAGGGGTGAACAAGAAGGGCTGATGCACTCAGCTTCAGTAACTCCTAAGAAAACATTTCATATATATCACTCAATGGATCTATGGCTACCTAGGGAAACAGGTCTGCCCCAATATTTCTCTCAGTTGATCCTTCTTTTTTTTTCCCTCCTGATTTTACAGTATGTTAGTTTTTGGTGCTTGAATTTTTATACCTGTTGTTTGTGCACGGAGTAATAACATAATACTCCTAGATGTGTCTGACTTAGTTTGTGTTGCCATTAAGCTATTTTCCTTTCTTTTTGTGAGAGACGGACAATTAAAAACATTCCCACTATTTGTAAATTCTCCTTGTGAGGAACACAGCAGATTGCCTGGATCTTCTGCTTGTTGTTCTGGCTTCATTTTCAGAACTGAATGCACTCCTTCTGCTCCGTCTGTTTGAGTTTTGACAATGCAAAGGATGAAGCTGGAGGAAGTCCCATATATAAGCGAGGTCTATGCTTCTGCTTTATCTCATTTTTAATTGAATTTCAGTTGGATTCTGCTCACTTTTATGTAATTCGATGCAGGAGTATACAGAGTTTTTGTAGTACACTTTCTGCAACTACAAGTTCTCTCTAGTCACAAAATGGTAACATATAATGGGCATTACATTTCAGCACAGCTAGTGGTTTAAACTAGCACCCTTTTCCTGCAATAGAAGTTATTTTACACACATTCAATTGCTAAAACATGTATAGGAGTAGCTAAAAATTTCACTATTGAATGCATTAGCATACACTTTTCCTCTTAATTAACTGCATGCTAATTATTCATGAAGCAGAAAACAAACTAGTGCATTTCCTTCAGCTGATTATGCAGTGCACTTCTGTAATATGCCCTCTTTTTATCGGACAAAGGAACAAATCCTCACTTGGTTGATGTATGTAGGTGTTTCCCTTCACTGCAATGTCTCACTAAAAGCCTTTTCTGTCAATTGGATATTCTTTTAAAACTTCTTCTCGGACACTGTCTTCTCAGCCTGGCTTTGTCTTGTAGGTTAAAATTCGGCATTCTTGATGTCTGTTTTATTTCGCAAAAGTACCATGCTGATAGAGCTAGCAATGGTGTAAGTTCTTTTGTTGTCGAAAATCATTGCTGTAAGCAAGCCTATCAACATAGACCTGCTAACTCGCCTGTGTGGTATCTTTATGACATCTTATACAGATGAATTTACAAAATCTGGGACTGTGTAATGAGTCTTCTAGTCATTAATTAAATATTAATAGCATACTTTTGTAGCTTCATATGTGTAAAGTATTTTTTGTACAATATTCTGCAATGTATTACAGATGAAGTGAGGAACACAATCAGCCTGAAGTACGAGTTCAAATTTGCTGGTATAGCCCAGTTACACATTTCTGTCTGTATTATGAAACCAACAAACTTTTATTAGCAAACAACTTGAATTGCTAAGAGCTGTTTCAAAGAACATGTGTCATTATACACTCTTTTTATAAACAAAACAGGCATATGTAGAAAACTTTTATAAGCTCATCTTGCAGCTTCTTGAAGTGTACAGCTTTGCAGTTTGCAGGATTGAATACTATAAAAGAAATTAAAAATTCAATTAGAGCACAGCGTTATGAGATCTTTAGAAATGAAGTTGTTGTATTGTGTTAACGGAAAAATTCTATTGCTTTGCGGTGTTGTAACAGAGGGCACGCTATGCCTTCTTGCCGGGGCTGGGTGGACTACATGGGTGGACCGGCGAGTGAGAAGACAGCTATCTGCCTGTGAAATTTAGAATGTTTGCTCTGCTGGAAACACATAAGCCTAAAATTTGTGACATGCAGTGTAAATTTACACCACATAATTAACTCATACCATTTATAAGAACCTCTTCTAAAAAGCCCTGCAAAAATTCTGCTACCATGCCACGACAGATTATCAAACTGAGACCAAAAAATGCCAATCTGGTTAAAAACTAGCAGTGAAAGAAAAGCAAGTTCACCATAGAAGCTTGGATTCAAGGGAAAGAAGGGGAAGGATCCATCTCTCCTAGTCTGAGCCATGGAAAATCAGGTATCTGAACTGAACCAGAATCTGAACCAGTCAACAGCAAGTGAGAGAAGGTGACCTCCATAAGGGTGGCTGGCCCAACCCTCGGAGCAGTGGTTCATGCAAGATGGGTCACCCCACTGTGCTGCTGCTTGGTCCTTGGTGGCTGCAGAGGAGGCCCAGGCTGCTGACTTTGGCGAAAAGCCAAGCTTTCCCATGGCGAACCTGCATGGAGATTCACCGGTCCTTGGACCCGAGACTGCCATGCTGACTCTCTCTTCTGGCTGTACAGTAGTATTATTAGGCTGTAAATCCTTTATTTCAGGTCTTGGACATCCTCAGGAAGGATGTAATTTGCCAGTGAGGGTTTTTTTGTATGTTTGTGTACTGGTGATTTTGTTGGTCGTCTTCTGCATTTCAGGTGGAAGCGTTTGTAGGCGGGACACGTGCTGTCTATGCCAGTCATAGCTCTGGGAGGTTTGCTGCTTGTGGGCCCCGCTTACGTCTCTGCACCGGTTTCTAAACAGTTGCATCATGTGACCAGAAGGGAGAGCATGCCAAGCCCTTTGGCACAGTCCTGCTACGAACTCCTCCTTTCCCAGGACAGAGAAGGGCAGGGATGGGCTACGAGGGCCTGTTCAGCCTCTTGGCTGGATGAGGCTTCGTAGCAATGGCTTCACAGCCATGCTGTCTGCACGAGAAGGAACACCGAGCACGGCTCATATCCCCATGGATCCGTGCCCGCCGCGCATTTTAGGGTGGACAGATGGAACCCCCACTGGATATAGCTGTGGAGGGAGTGCAGATTAATTGCTATCTGACTGTCACAGAACGGTACCAATTTCACTTGCCTGGGAAGCAATGCCTGTTCCAAGGCAAAGAAAGAATAACATTTGACTGATGCTATTACTTCTCTTGTTCTCCTGCCTGCAAAAGGAAGAAAGAGGCATGGTACTACATGGAAGTCTCTTTCGCTGCTGAGGAGAAATAAAAGCACCTTGTCCCGCAGGCACCTAATTTTGTTAGTCTGCTTTGCCAATTACCTGTTTTTAAAGCACTTTAAATTAGATTCAAATTAATTCTGTTTCACTTTCAGGTCATAATATTGCTTAGAAACATTACGGAAGCGCAGACACAATGAAAGTTCTCTGTGGTTAAACAAACAGAGGGTGGATGTTTCCATCTTTGCTGCTCGCTGCTGGCCCCTTTGCTTAGCTTCAGAGGACTCCCAGCACATCAGCCCCGAGCACCTTGTAGCACCTCTGCCCCTCGTGCCCGCTCCATGACTCCAAGAGGTGGATGCAGCTGTTGGCACATTATGGGAACCACTTGGGTGGCAGCAAATGTGACCTCCGAGTCATAGTGCGAAATGGTGATGGGGCTTCGGTAAACATTAAGACAAAGAATGTGTGAGGCGAGAAGGGAGGTCTGTGCCTCTCGCTCCTGCGGTGCTCACCGACCGGTGGTAACAGCAGGTCTTTGCTGGGACGTGCCAGGGGAAGGCACGTGTTGTCCCTACTGTCTCTGAGGGATATAGCTGCCGATACGGCAGTGACCGGTTAGGTCTGGCAGATGGGGTCCTGGAGTGAGGGTGAAGCTGGTCTGCTGTGCAGAATAGATATAAGGCATCGTGCTGGCAGCAGAGCAGAGAGAGAAAAGACACAGTTGTGTGAATTTCCCCCTCTCTGAGACCTCTCGGGTCAGCATCTATTGAAAACTGTGTTGCTTATTATTCTGGCTCCCAGACTCCTTTACTAACCGTCTTGAAAACATTGCTTTGCAACAGTGAAATAATATTTGCACAGTGCAGGATAAAATTTGGAGCTCTTAGTTCTTCAGACAAGCCCTAGTATTTCTTCAGAGCTTAGACAAAAGCTTGGGAGCATCTCTGTCCGTTTAAATTGATGGATGTGTGCAATTACTCCATTGAAACTTATCCCAATATAAATGCAGTTATACCAACATAGAACTGGTGTAAAACCAGAATCAGGTCCCAAATAATTGTATGAGTCTTGAAATTGTTACACATGGCTATGTAAGCCACACCGGTTTATTTTTTACCATTATCTAATGCAATAAAGTATTTCTTTGAATTTTTCTCCTTGTGGGGGCATGTAATGTGCTTTAGTGAAGTTAATCATGTGCAGCCTCAGGTGACTACCGCTTGTATTTCTAGTTTATTTTCTAGCCTTCTTTTCATTCTCCCTTATTAATAGATGTGCTGAGGTTTCAGAGGAAGCTTAACTTTCTAGAAGCCATTTCTCTTCAACTAGCTGTGACACATGCCCGCCTGATGGATGTACGGTACTCACTTTCTCTGCAGACGAGTATCTGATTTCATTGGGAGTCCTCGCTGACTCTAATATTGCTGAGACAGCTGCTCATCTTTCTTTTTTTTTTTTCAGCGAGGAAGCACCATGTACTCACTCTAATTACAAATCCTGTGATCTGGCCGTTCTTCAGCTTTTGCAGCCTGCCTGTAACTCTCGCTATTGAGATTTTAAAGATGATCTGGACGTGGAACACCTGATCCCCCCGAAAATATTCCTTTTCATTTATTGCTTACTTTTGCACTGATCCCGCTTTGGTGTCTTTACTGGAGGCAGAAGGGTAAGAAAGGAAAAGGTAATTTGTTTATTTCTCTTTTGATATTAGGCAAAGGGTACTGAGAAAGCAAAACTGTAACTCCCTGGCCACTATTTTGTGTGTGAGGGTGTAATACCCGATGTATGCTTTGTGGCTGGTCCTAACAGCTTTGCAGAGCCTCCTCATTTTTGGTGGTGGGAGGATCTCAGTGGTTTTGATTCACTGAGTCTGAGTTTGAGAGCTGCTGGTGGCTGTGGAGCACAACGAACGACTGTTGTGAATGATGCCCAAAGGCACCGTGTTAAGCATGAACATACAGAAACAATTAGTGACTTTTCTAAGCAGTTACTGTTTGATGACTACCTAATTCAAATTCTCAACTTAAATAATCAGTGGCAAATAGCCTTGGAAAGTCCATCCCAGATAGATTTAGATTATTTAAATGGTTATAGAGGTTGATACAGGTCTGCAGAGAAGCTCCACTGAGCCAGGGAATGTGTTCATCCAGTGGTCTCCTGTGGTGTGGGGCTGGATCTGCTAGCCTACACAACTGCACAGGGCACCTGCCTCCTTAGCTCAACCTTTGCGAGACCCTAAACTGATATTGTAAAATACTTCAGCTTCAAGAAGTACTGTCTTTGTGAGTTACCATGTTCTAATCAACACATTTCTCTAAGTGATGGCTCACAGAGTCTGTGCAAATTTCCAGCTGATTCTGGTTAGTGTTGCATGGACATGGGTATTCCTGCCTTTGCCTCATCTGTCTTTGACTCTCAGCGACTGCGTAAGCAGGCCAGCCTGCAAAAGCAGAGCATCCTTCACTGGAGAAAGATGACCGGATTTTTACTTTGTCTGTAAGCATGTGGAAGATGTTGGTGTGGAAGCAATATATCTTTTAAGTTTTACCTTTAGTATGTGATTTCTCTGTAACTGAAGGATTTTTCTGTAAGTCAGAGAATGCCTTGTCAAGTCAGTTTATACGGTCAGTATTCACTGTTATGGCTTTGTTCAATACGGTTTGTTTTCAAGCTTGGTTTGTTACAAGATGATGACATGTCTTACAATACCTTTTGGCCATACGGAAGCCAAAGCCCTTGATAAAAAGGATCCTCTTTCCTGCTTCTACCTTGTCTTTATGCCCCTGAAATCTGAAGTCATTTCTTTGCTGAAACAAGCATACAGCAGGGCCTATTCAGAAGTTCTTTGGTTAGGCTTCTCCATAGCTCTGTGCTTACTTACATCCCAACACAATGTGAACTTGGGGGTGTTGTGCTGGTCTGTTCTCTGGGTGTTATTTCCATAAGTGTTTATTTTCCAGGAGACAGAGCTGACTGCCCACCTAAGGATGTGCAGAAAAGCACAGTCCAAAGAAAAGATCCACTCTGTTAGCTGAGAACATCCCTGCTTTTCTTTTTTAAATTGCATTTGTTACCATAGAGCCTATACTGATACACTTTTAAAAAATCTCAGTCATGTGGCTGAAGAGTTTGAAAGATGCATTAAAAAAATAACAAAAAAGCCAGGGTTTTTGCCTTCATTTTGGATGACCTCCAGGCCCCCTAAATCAGATTATGGCCTTGGCTGCTGCCATCTCACCCACGTTGTCCCCTGTTGCTGTTCAGTCCTGGCAAAATCCTATTCCTTTCTAACTGATAAAAGCTTCTAACATGTTATATATCTGGGACAGTTACTGTCTGATCCAGAAGATTCCAAACTTATGCTATTTGTCTAAGGCTTAATAACAGCCTTATGCAGATGCTGTACTCTTTGACCCCCCTTTTTTAATCATGCATGACACCCAGAGACATACAGTTGTAGTTACTCCCCTGAATAGTCTTATTAAATAAGATTGTGTAATATAAATCAATGAGCAAATATCAAAGGACTGAGTGAAATCCTCATGTCACTGAAGTCTGTAGCAAAATTCCTATGGAATAGCAAAACTGCTTTATTTATTTTGGACCTGGATCTTTATTTTGCCACTTTTGAGTCACAGGGAAGCTTTTTGCATTGACATCACTGTGTCAAAAGCAAGTACTATGTCAACAAAAGTGATGTCTCTGAATGGTGGGTGACATGATTACTGATTCTACCTCACTATGTGAAGTTCATTTTGAGTTTGCAAAGCATTCCACAAGTCTCAGTTACATCACTCCATAAGGGATATACCAATGTACATGTTTTAAATGTAGATATACTTCCACAGTGAGCATAATAGTTCATCCAGAAAACTAGAGAGAGAAGCAGCATAGCATACATAAGCATCCTCTAAGACTAGAATAAATGGGGGCTGTAAACTGGCAGCATATTCATTTTCCCCATTATTATTTTTAATGACTTTGTATCTGAACTTAGAAGCACTACAAAAATCCTCTAAGTTTTCATTTGCACTTTGCTGGTCTGCGGTAGCGTAACAAGCAACACAGAAGGGGAGCATTTGAGAATACTCCCAGATGTTCGGCTTCCTAAAGCACTACACATGTGCTGGCTGTATTTGGTATTTTTAGATTTCTCTGAAATCCAAAACACTATCAAACCCCAACAGCTTTTTCTCTCTGAATCTTCAATCCATGCTGTGTGGCATTCATTTGTGTTGTACGGTGCCAAAGCAGGGGCTGAATAATCAGATACGCTGGCACTTTGATACATTTTCTGAAACTACAGAAAACAAGTTTGGGCTTAGAAACGCATTCTTTAGCTCCTCTGGTAAAATCCTTAGCCAATAATATTCTCCCTAACCTGTTAATGGGGTTAAAAACAAGAAAAAAACCCTCTTAACCACATTCTTCCTCCTTGTAACTCACACACAAATTTTTCTACTCCTTCTGCCCTGATTCCTCAACACTCCCTCCCCTCCTCCGCCCACTCTGTCTCCTCTCATGTAAGATATGAAAAAATTATAGTGTTTCTCCCGGTCACCATGAGGTTGAAGCAGAAAGCCTGTGTACAGCACATTCAAAGATGACACCTGTTTCCTGCTTAGGGCAGGTTCTGAATTTCAGCAGATACTACTGTTTCTCAATAAGTGCACCAATATAAATTGTTCAGGACTCTGCATCTCCTTTCGCATTAATCTTTCCCACGCTCTCATCCTGCCCCGTCATCCTTCCCAGGACTTCTCTTCATCTGCCTGTGGCACAACATCTAACCACCTCTTTCCACCTCAACAGCTTATCTCTGGTACTAAGCGTGTGGCGGAGCTTCTTTCCTATGCTGCTCACTGCGAGCATTAAATGGCTGATCAGATCACCTTGTTGTATCGCTAGCAAATGCACAGGGCCTCTGAGAGAACGGTTACAGCTCCAGGGTCCCTGCCGTAACGCAGCCGAAATGCAAGCCGACAGCCAGGACCTTCAGCAAGGAGAGGTCCCCCCCTGCCGCGCCGGCCCCTCTGAACCAGCATGGGAGGTGTTTTCTCTGCTATTTCCAGCTTTGGTGTGAGGAGTCTCCCGAGTTATTTTTGTGCGAGACCTTTTTTTTTTAAAAACCTCTGCACGTCTCTCCTGTACACTCTGTGCTGGCTGCCCCAGGGCTGCCGAGTGATGGACAGAAGGAGGGACAGCAGCCAGGACGGAGGCAGGAGCCAGCGGGACATGTGATCCGCATGGAGTCTGTGTCACCAAGGGAAGCATGCCTTGGCAGGACTGCCTGGTCACCCACCCCACACCGGCTCAAGCCACTTCGTGCTAAAAGGTTCCTTTCTGGGAAAGGTTTCTTAAGAACTGGGGAATCTGGGTGCTGCACTTTGACACCTTGTCAAATTACTGCTGCAACTGCGGCAAGGGCTACTTGCAAGGCAGGTATTCACCTGCTTTTCAATGTCCTAGTTAAACGCCGGTAGGTGGTTCTTCTGTGCATGCACCAAGACTGGGACTGCTGGTCTGAGCCATGCGGCACATGCAGCATGTCTCACTGCATCAGAGTTTGGGAGTTGAAATGGCTTTAACAGAAAATGTCTAGTATGATGAAGAACCTTAGTCCCCAAATTAAGAGAGCTATAGGGCCATAATATCATAGAAAAATTTACATTAGAAGATGAACTTTTGGAGGTTTCTAGTCCAACCTCCTGCTCAGAGAAGTGCTAGCTTCAAAGTTAGGGCAAGTTGCTCAGGGCTTCATCCTGTCAGGTTCTGAAAACCTCCAAAGACAAATTACACTGCCTCTCTGGATGCATTTTCTCAAAATCACTCTGCAATTTTTAAATATATCTCAGGTCTTCAGGTAAGAGCAGGACACACTCTGCAGCTCTGCTTGGAGAATCATGTGGTGCCTTGGCTGCTAGTGTTCAGGCCAGAAGTTACTCCTGGGACTATAGCAAATGTATGTGGCTAAATTCCAGAGGGTCTTCCTGGAGATTTACCACCAAGGTCAGAGGATTATAAAGCTACCAGTTATGAGTACAGTGTGAAAATATGCCCACGTAACACAATCTGGCCTAGCTTTACCTCTTGGATGCCCACCAGCCTGCTGTGCGAGGATCCAGACACGGGATCTTTCACTTGAATTTTTATGAAGTATGGACAGAGTCCAGGCAAATGTTCCCGTCTGCTTCCTCTGCCTACTCCCTTACACCTGCTTTTGAGACCTCATGATTTGACTCCTTAGCCTAGGTCCAATGCTGACTCTTCTGTCTTTTCCTGTATCGGTATTTCCACTGCAAAGGCTAACATTCAATTTCCACCTAATTCTTCGAGAGTTAGGCACTTGTTAGTGGAAAATACATACATATGGGTGCATAGAGCCATTGTGTAGAGTTTCTGAATGTAACAAAATCAATTACTTAACAGAAAATTACAGAAGAACTTACTAGTTCTTGCTAACTTTAAAAGCTCAGAAAACATGTTGAGTGCTGCCTTTCCTTGGGAACTGAACAGCGAGTTCAAGCACCAGGAAGGCAGGACCTCCAGTTGCCCTGTGAGGCTCCCAGACAGGCCTCCTGATCAGGAGCTGCTGGGCCAAGCCTTGAACTGACAGCTGAGTTTGGAGCCTATCGCAAAATTTGTAACAAAATTCTCCACCTCATCACAGTTAAGGGTCTGGCTTGCAAAACTATCACCTTCAAGTGGCCGTGGGAATGCACAGCTGTGTTACATTTTTAAGAAAAGATACTAATTTAGCAACATTTAGCAAGTCTATGAAGCATGTGGTAAGAAAGGAATGGGAGTGCCACTTTAATGCAGCAAATAAATGTTCAGCAGTGTTAAAAGTGCAAATGTTTCACGCCCTGGTTTGGAAGTGAGATGTTTGTGCACCTGTAGAATTGTGAATGAACGAGCAAACGAAGAGACATCTCAGCACCGGGGAGAGCAGAGTGGTGCTCACTAGCGCTATGACCAAGAACAGTGAAGACATAGCTCACTGTCAAGCATGTGCTGTCACTCTAGCGAGAAGAGGCCAGATGTGATATGGCTAGTGAATTTTCCAGCTGTAGCATGTGCAAAATATTGTGAAGTGTGATGTTCCTTAGCCTGCGGTCTATTTCCTCAGTTGTGGGGGTGCACCATAAGGCACAGAAACCGATCTCTTGGCTTTGCATTCTTGAAACGTGAGTTAACATAAAGGGTCAATCATTCATACCCTTTGATCAGGAACTGGTTTGTGGGGAAAGCTCTGTGTTTCCAATGGGAGTAGGATGAGTAACCAGCTGGGGCTACTGTAGTTCCTGAGAAAAAATTACTGAGTCTTATTTGGTGTAAAACATTTTAGTTGTCATCAATTTGTTTATTTTTTTGACAGAAAGGGAGAGGAGATAAAGCCCTCAACCCCTCACTACCCACCAAATGCACAAAACAACAGCAACACGGAAGGTGTGTTCTGATTTCACAGGTGACCTGTGACATCTGCAGGCACAAACAGTCTGAGCCAGACTTCAGACTCTCTTAAAACACAGCTTAGAGCTAATCAGCAGAATCCAGGGCACGATCCCTCTCATCCCTAAGGTAAATATCTGTGCCTGGCCAGATGAATCGTCCGCTAAACTCTGGTTTCTATGTTGGCTCTATCTCCATTGATGATGAAGGAAGAACACAAGAAGTCCACCCAACAAGGGGACTTTGCAGACAACATGAGGAATCATATTTCTAGTTTCAGAATATTAAAAATGACCTTATCTCAGTAAGACTTGTGTGAATTAGGGCAGTGTCCACTGTGGCAAACTGTGGAGTGCAGATCCATAAGAGAATCACAGGAGAAGGAGATTTTCTCCAGTAATTCTCTAGGTAAGAGTAACCACCAGAAGGAGAGAACGTTGAACCCCATGACAGGGTACTTTCAGGCTTGTTCCTGAAACAATTATAATAAAATATAAAGAGTTAGAAATGAGAATTTGCAGAAATGTTCTCTAGACAAGCTTCACATAAGCAGAATTGCTTTTTTGTTTTTGTTGAAAGACATGAGAGAAGCGGTATCTCAAGAAACCTTAAGAAAAGCACAAACAACTCTGTGTGTTGTTTTTTTTTTTTCTGGGTGGGTGATCAATCTAAATGTCAAAAGGAGAGCAATTGGAAAATTCTTTAAAAAAAAGTTAAATTGAACATATTCAAGTGGATCTTGTTCCCTTTATATATTCATGTGTTTTATATTCTGGCATAATTATTTTAAAACATGACTAAAATACAATGAGTTTGATTAAGATGATTTTAATAAGGAGCACAGAAAATGTGTCTGTATGTAATAACAACAATGAACCTCATATTTTACATTTTAATTTGCTGGGTCAACTTCTAATGCTTTTCCCATTAGCAATGGTGTGATTTGATGTGGAAAATAATCCCGTTTCCCAACAAACTTTAGGAGATAACAAATATTTAATGACACCCTACGTAGAAACAATAAATAAATTTGAGTCGCTCTTGGACTCCTGTGGAAAGAGGTTGTGAAAATTTTATAAGTTGGGAATTAATAAATTATAACCTGGCTGTTAAAATGTGAATCACTAAAGACTCTTGACACTCTTTTTCTTTCTCTAATTAGAATTTAAAGATAAATAAATGAACAAATAAACTTGTCATGTTTAGAGGCTAACTTACTTCTCTGAACAAGTTGTGAAAGTAAGAAAAGTTTATCATATGTAGTTTGCATATTTTCATTTAAAAATTAGAATTTCTGGAAAGGACAGGATTGAAATAGAGGACCAGCAGGATAAAACATAACCCATTTATAAAAACATGTTGTAACGTACAAAACAATTACCCACAAAAATTCCTGGAGCCTCCAGATTTTTTACAATGCTCTATATATTAAACAGTCATAAGAATCGTCAATGCAATTTTCATTTAGTAAAGCGCTGTTACCTCAAAATACTTCTCTATGTGCCTTTATTTATGAACATTTTTTCATTCAAATTCAAAGTGAGTGAAAATAAACACCATAAAAATGACACAAGGACATTGGTCAAAACATTAAATGTACTCAATATTCTGTGGAATTTTCTCTGGGAAAAAATGGGAATTATGTAAGTATCTGCCTGGCTCTGGCAGCCCCCTGAATCTTCACAAACTCTCTTCTCTGCTGAGCTTTCCCTGTGCCTATGTGGAAGGAGCAGTTGCTCCTTCCAGGGCATGAAGATTCAGGGATGAACAGAGGGAAAAGGAGTGAAAACAGACCCTGATTCCTGAGAGCAGAATGAAGGTAGGCTTAAAATGCAGCCGAGTCTGCTTTCATGTCTGGGATTTTCTGCCAGTCTTGTGAACAACCTGGCTTTCTCCATCGGCCTTGGAGAGTCTATGGGCAATGGGTACCAGGCAGAGCCAGCATGCCAGGATAGCACTGAGAGGAATGGCGATGCTCACCGATGTCTCAGTGCTCTCTACAGATGCTTCTGCCTTCTTGTAAACTTCCCTGAGATATCTTGGCATAGAGGACTTAACTCCCTGGTCTTCTCCCTTCCTGCAGCATCTCAGCAAGTTGATATGTGAATTCCACGAAGGGCAATTTAAGTTTCCCATCTCCTAAGCACATATTCGTCTCAAGCACGGGGATCTTCTGTTCAGAATAGAGTACATGCTCTTATTCACTAAAATGTCCCTGCTAAATGGAAGTCCATAATCTTGTCTGCTTGTTTCCACTTTCTAAGTGTGCACTGTATAGGGCAAGGTATGAAGATATGTGCTGGCAGATAATAATAAAGGATGATTGGGCAGGCCTTGTATCTTCCACTTCAAATTATGTCTGATATTTTTCATAATCCAGCTAATCCTCATGGCCATTTTATTATTTCTTGTTCCTCTTTTCCTCAGTATTTATAGCTCATGATGTCATCGTGTGTAAAATTGGTCAAGATTAAATTGGCTGCCTCTGCTGAGCTGGAATTAAGTTTAGTCTTTGCTGATCCTTTGTAAAGAAAACTATTGCATAATTTGATTGGGCTAATGACTGCTAGTATTGGCTTTTGCTGAAATATCTCTTTTATTTGTCTCTGCAAGCATCTCCTTCTCCAGATTTTGGCGATTCATCATACTTTACCTCTTGTTTCAGATTTCTACATTTACGAACCAAAGCTCTCCTCTGTTCGGTAATGTTCATTCTCTGGCACTGCTTGTTAGTAGGTAGAGCTGGGCAAAGCCCAGTCAGAATAGCAGTGTCAAAATCCGAGAGCATCATTCTTTTACCTAAAGAATTATTGTGGAGTTTGCAGTCTCATTTTTCAAACAGGTCTGATGACAATCTTGTAAGCCACCTGAAAACCAGGACTTTCCCGAAAAGCAGATGTTACTTCATGTGCTTTTCTTAGCAGATGTTGTGTAGGTGCCATAGCTAGAGTTTTACTGCCTTTTTCATGTAGTGATCATTTGTTTCTGAAATGATTCTTTCTCTGAAGAATGGCTAATTGCCTCACTTCATTGCTGTGTCTTCTTCCTTCTCACAGCATGACACCAAGTGCTCATACAGGTGTATGCACAGGATTGTTCCCCAGGAATTCTCCTCCAGGATGTCTGCCATTCCCAAGCCCTGATGTCTCTCAGGAACATTTTCCCCTAACATGGCTCTTCATGAGGCAAAGCACATCCGGGAACCAGGGTGGAAGCTGTAGGCCATTCAGGTGTTTCCTTCACTGCCACGGTCTTCTGTGGTCAGCTGAGCATAGATTGTGCTCATGGAAACCTGCTCTACGGCTAAGCAGAATCAGGCTTTAATCACACCACCTTGTCCCGCTTTCTTTGTATGTCACAGTACTTGAAACAGTGGCTACAAGTCTTCTGGCATTAGGCTCCAGTCACCCTCCACAAAAGCGGTGATGTGGGCTCAGCCCAGACTTGACAAGTAGGTCCTGTTCTGATCTTCCCTAGTCCACTCTCTGTGTGGCAGTCCTCAGGCCAAGGACAACGTCTGGGGCCGTGGCAGAAAAAGGGACAACTTAATGCAAACAAAATATCTAAACCTTCCCAAAACATAAAGTTTTCTGATTTGATATTTGAATCAGGTTCATCTTTTCTGCAGATATGCAATCTATTTTAGATATATATTTTTTAATTGAACTAAAAGACGAGAAAATATTTTCCCATGGATTTATTCTGCTTCTGTTACTGTCTTACTATGGTTCTAGGGGTTGTCTGCAATTTCACTAATATGAGCTGTATCTGATTATTGCTCAGGTCTGGACAAGAGAAGTACTCTGTTGTATGTAATAGGAGCATGGAAAAAATCTGAGAACCTGTCCTGGCTGAACCAATTACCCAAGTAGTGGTTATTTCTTTTAATCACATGTTTAGTATATTTTCATAACATACTGGAGCATTTCCTGCTCTTGCATGCGAGACTGCTAGCTTGGAGCAAGTCAGATGAATTAACGTTATTTTCTTTAGAAAACAGATTAGAGATCTGAAAGACTTCTTGGTTGACTCAAAATATTTTCATAGGAGAAGGTAAATGAAAATAGATACTTTTTTATTCCAACCAGACTGTAATCAATTTAGGAACTTTATGTCTATTTTTTTTTCTATTACCACAAAACACAGATATTCAGAAAAAGAAAACAAATTAAATTAAAACCTCAAAAATTCCAATATGAATTAATTTCACTTTTAGGGAGAAACAAGGCTCATTCTTGATCAACTAGCATTGATTCACTTGCCTTTTTCTTAAAAATGAAAGTGTCATACTAACTTTCACTTTTGAGTATAAAACCCATTTTATTATGCCTCCCAGCAAAAATCTGTCTCCCAGCTGGCCACCCAATCTTTGTAAGGGAACTGGGCATACTTGAATTTCCCAGGACATGTCTATGGCAAGACTGGAAGACAGCTGTGTTCCTCTGTCTCAGTTATCACCATTTTTTCTGCCAGTAAAAGTTTGCACACCATGACCTTCCCAGCAGCTAGCCACTTGTTTGGGAATGGGCACCATCAGTCTGGAAAGCCATTTATATTGGCGACCATTTTGACCCCACAACACCTCATAAGGCAGGCCTAAGACTAAATGAGACAGTAGTCTCCAGCTCATAGTTCATACAGTTTACTATGCTCAAACCCCTTTACTGTGCTTATAATCCTAGCATCCACTTCTATAGATATACATCTCCTGAGGTCAGCAGGAAGACTGAAGCACGTAATGGCTCTTGGCAGCTTAATTTCTCAGTAACAGCCCAAGGTAAGATAAAGTTAAAGACCATTGGAATGGTCCTTAGCACCCAAGAATCCCTGTACACTGCTCTTTTGTCACCATATCCCTAGCTAGTGAGGTGATCAACAGAGTTGATAACATTGGGAAACTTTAATTTCCGATGTCTATGCCATTGTCTGTAACGGGTAAGCAGACGTCCTCCAAAAGTGTTAGCAGCTCTTTTCCCAAAACTCAGTTGCTGATAAAAACAAGAGAAAAAAGATCTGGAATTTCCTAGACTGATTTAGGAGGTAACAGTGATGACCAGAAAATAGCTTTTTAAATATGATTTAAGCCTTACTAGAGAATTTCAATTCAAGAACGAATTTGATTCTCACTAGAGTTTTGATACCACCCTCTTCGCAAAGAGTAATTAAAAAAATTCATGAGTGGGGGTGGTAACATCTTCTGCCATTTAAGTCTTTGTTGTAAGGTAATGGAGCCTGAAGCTTTGCACAGCCTGGCACTTCTTACGAAAGAGAGTATTTCTAATAAGCTTTACACTTATTAAGATTACTGTGGCTGCCCCAATCTTGATTGTCTTGAAGTTAAAGGGATAATTCTTTACGACTTGATGTAGGATCTGACCCGAACAGCAGGACATCTTGAAATAAAATGCAGCCTTATAGAATCCTTCATCTTGCAGGGATAATAAATAACTTCAAATCATCCCTTCTCACAATGTTTTGTTCTTATCTGGATATATAATGAACATTCTCATTCACTCATACAAATACTTGGCATGGATAGCTTAAAATAAGTTACCTTAAAATAAGTTAGCTCCGTACAAAGCATATATGATACAAGACACAAGTGAATGCACTTGATTTAGGACAAGTATTGGCTTCTCAGCAAACAGCTGTTTTCTTTTGGCAGCTGGCCAAGCCTCTGCAACTTTGGATCCCTAATATAAAATTTTCCCTGTTAAGCATAACTGTATAGATATAATCAAACTGAGTTACTTTTGTGCCTACATCATGATGTGCATTTTTTCGATTCCTTTCCCTGATCAAACAAAATTATTAGACAAAGATTTGATCATGTGAGGTTTCCTTTATGCCGTGGCCTCTTACCTCAATAACAAGAATGAATTTAAGGGCTAAATTGTGCTAAACTTACAGCCATCTGACTTAAACCTGGATATCCCACCTAATTAGCAAATTATAGCTACTAGCAGACATTGTGAAAAGGAACAGCCACTAAGGTTTCCTCTGTCTTATCACAGCTCTTGGTGTGGCCGTCATGTATGTTCTTGTTCTCTTCACTGATGTCTTTTCCTTTCATGGAGCTATGGTTTCCATGATACGAACTGGCAGCAAACTGAATGTCTTAATAACGATTTGGGTTGAAAAGAACTTACTTTGCGATGTTCCTTTGAAAGATTTGCTTTTTTAAGCCTATAGACTTTACACAAAACTGCCCAGCATTCTTCAAATTAAGACTTTGCATGCTGAAATTACTCACATATTTACATACTTATAGAAGATAGTCATTAAAAACAGCAGTGGACTCTTCGTACCAAGTCAGAGTATTTCTCCTGATGATGTAAGTTGATTACAGCTGTGTGAAATGTCTTTTTTCTTAGGGTATTGTCTTGTGAGAAGCACCTAGTGTGTCATTTTCACTGTCCTTTAGGTCTTTGAGAAAGATCATCAAGTAGTTTCAGGGAATCTTATTATTATTACAAAATTCAAGGAAGCAAGAAAAATGACCTAGTTCATCTGTATCATTTACTGTTTTCTTGGTTTCCAGCATTTCTTCCCTTGTTCATCTTTTCCTGAATCATTTTAAACTTTTTAATCTCAGTTCGTACAGGAATATTTCCATAGTAAATAACAGTAAGTAGTGTTTTTAGTTTCGTGGGGTTATTTTTGTGTTGCTTGTGCCAGACATGAGTGCAATATCCTACATACGGCACATCACATAGTTTTCCACCTGCAGTAGAGGAAAAGTGCAATCAATAGCTTCACTGGAGCTAGCCATTAGATTTCATAGATGCACATATGTATACACAATTGTTTTAAGTATCACAAGTGTCTCTGTATGAAGGCCTATTTTTCACACTTAGTATAATAGCCAGACTGATATCTACTCACGAGCCAAGTCACATACTTTTATTTCTATTTTGAACAAGAAAGAGCTTACAAACAAAGATTTAATTCTCTAGCTGAACAAGTAGTTTCTTGGCAGCGATTATAAGGGGTGCAAAATGCCTATTATGCTTTGATTATAATTATGATTCTCACTGAATCATCAACTCCTATAGCAAGGACTATTATTTTTTAATAATGAAGGACTGAATTTTTAGCCTTGAACAGTTGTCTGCCCTGGACTGCAGAAATGTATCAAGTATACAGCTAATGTAAATGAGCATTTTTCTGAATTACTACTACTACTGTATAGTTTGGGGAAAGGAAATATGTCTGCAAATGGGAAAGCTACTTGTAGCAAATACATAATTCAATAAATTTCAGTCTTAATTTTGTTTTCAAATTATCTAGGGATGACATCTTTGGATGCTTTTTCAAAATTTACCCATTTTAGAAAATCTGCTGCATGATATGAGGATGGATAACTTTGGTTATTTAAGTAACTCATTGACATAGAACTTATTAATCTAAGAGTTATATGCTGTTCCTTCTATTTATTAACTGGATGCAAATATCTCTCAGAATCAGAGCTGTCTGAATTAGGAATTCACTTTTTGCCTGGTTTAAGATATACTGGTTTCAGTAAGTTTTGTCAGTGACAGTCTTGAAAGAACATTCAAGGAAAACAGCTATGACAGAAACAACAAGCCAGCAAAAGTGTTCTGACAAAATACTTGGAAACAATATATTAAGGTATTCCCTTAGCTCTTTTTCAGCCATCCCTCTGCCTACTGTGCTCTTTCAGAACCAGCTGCCCAGTCACCCTACTGAAGGCAAGTAGGATCAGTCTGGCAGGTCTGGCCCATTCCTGTGGGCACAACAGCTTTCAATAACCCAAACAGTTGGGCAGACTCCTGAGGAAATGGAGAAGATTGATACCTGGCTATCATCATGGCAAATATTAGTGGATGCCTTTGAAGGCAGTGTTTCAATTCAGCAAGCTGGCATTTTTCAGCACATTTCTGTCAGCTAGCTCCATAGTTGCCGTATCTGAGATGCTGCAGTGCTGTCACAACCTTCCTGACAGCTTTTAGCAAATACTGACTTTTGAAACACTTGAAAAGTATCCAGGAAAGCTGGGGACCCCAGGAAATGCATTAATTCTTTGTCTGTCTTTTAAAACAACACTGGATTGCCATTAAAAACAACACTCATCCTGGAGACACAGTGTTAGGCTGTGGCCTCAAGCCATGACCATCATTGGCTATGGAGCAGAGAAGGAGCAGCACGTGTAGACCTGGAAGCTGTGTTATTAAAGGAATCTGATCAGCTGAGCCAATATGTCTCTTGGAGATTCAGAGCAGAACATAGAAGAATGCTCTGTGCCAAATCATTCATTACCTCACACCTACCCCATCTCACCAGACCTCTTTTAGGAAACAACAGCAACAGCAGTGCTACTACCCTCGCATTTTTATACTTGAACACTGCGCAAAGGCATGAAACTCCCTGCCCCAATGCTTCTCGGAGCTAACAGGGGTCTTGCAACAAGTCCCAGGAGCTGGAAGGACTCTGCATCTCCTCTGTCTCCATCCCCTCTCTCGTACATACATACATGTATATGCACAATCAGGTCTTTATTTAATGGGACTTGAATTTGCAGCACTTTAGAACAGTGCATGGTTTGTACAGAAAGCGATGATGCAGATTTAATTAGTTTGATCTTGCTTTCTGTGTTAAAGTTGAGTATGTTTAAATTATTATTGTGGCATTTCTTCGCTATTTGCTTTGTATGTGTCATAAATAATAATACAATAAGTTTTCAAATGTCTTTTCTGGTGGCTATTAGGCTATGAAGCAAAATAGGAGTGCTCAGTGGAAGACTAACAATCACTTTATTGTTACAGTACATTTAACTCCAAACAAATCTGAAATCTAGATGACTTTGCAGATTTTAATCCTTTCACCCATCCTGGAAATGCCAACACTTTTTGTATACGGTTGTTGAGAAAAGCACAAGTCAACTAACTCGGACAGAAATCCATTCAACCTTACCTAGTCAGCCATAAGTTAAGCATGTAGTCTAGGCTAGTTGTGCCAGCTCCTCTTACTGAAAAGCTAATTGAACTCACCATCCACCTCTGTGATCAGCTCGGCTAACCCAAAGGAAAGGGCAGGAACACGCAGTCAGGATCAGAGAAATGTGGGCAGGCTGTTTTTCAGGACTGTACGGTTTTGAATTAGGTGAAGCCAACTCTAAAAGTGTCACCTGGTTGTTATAGCTATGGAAGCCCCTTGTTTCATTTTCAGCTGTGTTTTTTCTTGCATGTAACTCTGTAAATTAAGGCAAGAAAGTATCAGGCAGGTCACTTGAGGAGCAAGATATTTGTAAAACTAACATTTAATTCGCTATTTCTTTGCAGATTTGAAGGAAAAAAGATGTATTTTCAGTGTTATGTCGCTCAACACAGCAGGGAGTATGTTGGCCAGCTGAGAAGATTTCAATATGCCCAACAGAATCAAACAGAAAGCAGGCAAATCAAGAAAAAGTAAAAGAAAAGATGAGATAGTCTGAGAAGACTTGAAATTACCAGAGTTGAAATTAAATTAATCCTTTCAAACCACAGATCTTTCTGCCCTCCATATTTGCTCCAACATATCTCTGGTTCCACACTGTGACAACTGGAAATTTCAGTAACCTGTGTTGCCTCTAAAGGATAAGCAATTCTTAAAAAGTATGTGTGGACTCGTTAAGATTCAGCTGCATGTTTTCTTTGCTTGGATAAAGCCAATCCAGGGCTACTGCAGGGTTATAGGGAAGGAAGAAAGGATTACTGTTAGGGATCTCATTAAGATTCAGTTTGTCATTTGTAGGGAAGATGTTGTACTGTCATAACAGACTGATTATTGCAAATTGAAGAAGATGATTAAAAATATCTCAAAATTTTAGCACAAATTTTGACATAAAATAAAAATCCTGAAACTTACAGCAAGGACTATACAAAGATACCAGAGGAGAAATTACAGAAAGGGCAAGTGTAAAAAAAAACCACAAAGGTAACCTAGATATTTACTGTGATTTAAAATAGCAAGAGAGTCAGACTTTTTTAGAAAATGAATATCCAGTCTGGAAGAATTCTGCAGGAATGAGCTTGATGAAAAGTCGATGAAAATGGAACCAAGGAAGACTAAAGAAGAACCGGATGCACTAAACTCAAAGACTGAAATACATATACAATTTATTTAGTTATATCCAATACAAGGCGTATGTCAGTGTTTGCCTAAAAGCACTGGGTAAGAAACCATGGGAAAAACCCAGTCTTATTTTCTTCTGAGCTTGTCTCAGCTTCTTGTTTTCATGAAGACCAAGTGAGCTGTACCCTCTCAAGACAAAAAATTATGGAGGCATATATTAACGTATTTCATTCAGTTATTTGAGGAGACATTGCTGGGAGATTAAGCTAAATATGAATTTAGAAAAAAAATATTTTTGCAGAGATTTTTTTGTACATGAAACCAGGAAATTTGAGTCCTGGTAAGTCAGAGCAGTAAGCATTAACATAGTAATTCACCATCTCCTGGCTAATCAAACCAGGCTGACAAAGTCAATGTTCAGTTCACAGGACCCTCCATCAGATGTTGAAGTTGATGTTCTTTCCACCCGCATGCCGGATGGAGTGCAGTGCCAGGGACCTTAACCAAGGGATAATGTCTCACAGCCCTACCACAGTCCATAGCCTGAGCCGGGGGCATGACCTGGCATGCATGAGCAGGCGTGCCTGGGCATATCAAGGGGAACAGTCTGTTTGCAGGTTCTTTGGTGAGGAACTCTGCCCACCGGGCAACTCTGCTTCCAGAGTCACTAGTTTGTGGAAATGAATTGGAGAAAATTGCCTTTTGTAGCTGCTTTCAAAGAAGGGCTTTTCTTCAGCATCCCAGTGACATCACCCAAGCCCTTTTGCATTTTTAGAGACTGTCCTTTTGTATTCATAGCAGGGGAGCACCCTCTGGACAGTTGCCCAGCCCAGGGCTTGTTCTACAGAGTGGGACAAATGAGATAGATAGGAAACCATTTGGGACAATGTGTATGGGTACGTACAGGACTTTGATCTGCTCCCCATAGTCCTGCACAAGGTAAGTTTCCCAAGGGGCAAAGTGTTGTGTCCTGTGACAAAAAAAAATAAACATACATTTACAGGGATTATAAGATTTGTTTTATAAGGATTTCTTCATCTCTTTTTGTCTTTTTGCATTGGGACTATTATGCCCCTAAAAGACATTTTCAAGACATTGTATGGAGACTAATGCAATGGCAGATTACAAATTTAGGTGCCCAATCAATATTGGCAGAGGCTCGATCTTCAGAGGACTGACTAAGTACAGTTCAGAACATGGGATTTTCCTGCTGTATATACATTTGATTAACTTTGTTACTCAATATTCAGGTTAGTGTAGTATCTGGTACATTGTGGGAGAAACACTTCAAATTGTATTGCAGAAAAATGCATGGAAATATATTTATGCCCATGTTAAAAATTTCATTATTGGCTTAAAATCAGGACTTCAATAGTTTGAAGTTTCTGTTCATTTGCTTAGGCACTGAATTCAGATGTCATTGATGAAGATTTTTCTAACTTGCCTCTAATGCTGCTGGCAGTTCTTCCTTTATCTCTGTTTATTTCCACCTCTTTGCCTGGACAATCATTTCTCCTCTGCTTCCTGAGTGTCTACTCTGTACCTTGGTCCTTTTTCCCCTAGTACTTAGCCTTGAAGCTACCTCCCCGGAGGTGTTCATGTGATGTGCTTAACAAAGTCAGTCTAGCATTCTGTGAAACTCACATGCCTTTGGGTTTCACCACAGACTCGGATCATGGTCAAAGTTCTTCTTAGATTCATTAAACTTTTTACAGGGATTTGTTCCTTTCACAAAAACCAAAAGCACTGCTTACTTTCATTATCAAGGACTACAGGAACCCCATTGCTTCATGACATTTTCATAGCAAACAGTTTGCAGCAATAGTTTCTAAATGTAAGTAATCTACAAGGCCTGTAGGAAATTCTGGGGACGTACATACATGCAAATCATATACAGAAAAACTTTCTGGCTACATATAATACTCTTACATCTGTCTTGTTTTAGCCTTAGGTCTTGTACTATCTGTAGTATTGTACAAGTTTTAACTTACCTTTAGCAATTTTGCTTAAAACTATCTCTCCTACAGTACAAATGTTGTCACATGGTTTCGTTTTATCTGCTGTGTGCACACATTTTGCCATTTTTGGTGTATCCTTCACAATCAGCTATTCCACTAAGTACAGTATCATTTATGTCTGACTCATTAACCATGCAGTCATCTCTGTTTCACTTGGTTTTGCTCTTAGTAAAAAAATGTTTTATCAAAATTGTAAAGCTGAGCAAATAATTTACATCAAACACTTTATCTTACTTCTCCTTCTGGGAAATGCATGACCAGATTGCACTTATTTCTCAATTATTAATTATTTATACTTTTCCAACACTGACTAATTCATTTCTTACTATCTGTATTAATTACAGATATCCTAAACAGAAATTCATTTCCTTCACTCTATAATTAGTCAGCGAGGTCAGGTCACTTCATTTTAGATCCCTGGGCCATGTCATGCACAATCATTCTTTGCTTAGAAAAATGAAAATACTAGTGTCAGTAAAGTGGACAAGCCTTGAATGTTTACAGATAAACAGACACATATGTCTTTCCAGCTAAATGGTTTGTGTTTTTACTAACATTTCCATTCACATTTATTTTGTCAGGTTGTGAGGATGCTAACAGTGCAGTGGGGAAACAAGGCCTTGTTTTGTACATTGGTGTACAAGGCTGTTTTAGGTGTCTGCAAAAAGCCTGAGTGACACCAAATTCAAGATCCAGCATCTCCCGAGTGTGAGTCTCAGATGTCCACCCTCCCTCGAAAAAGTGCACTGAAATCAGGGTCAAGCTATGGGTGCTTTTTCAGGCGACACCAGGCTGAAACCAGTGTGTATCTGCCTTCAGAAAAGATCAACATCTGCCTCTGCAGTCCTTGAACAAGACCACCAGTGGCATTAATCCAGCTCACCTTCCTCTACTGATGTCCCAGGAAAAGGGAAGATATGCCTCCCAGTGGTTCCCCTGAAGGCAGCACACCAGGAAAACTGCTCCGGCCTACTTGTGAGCAAGTCAGAAATGAGCTTGGATGCTTGTGAACTCAGCCAGATCTCTCTCCTGCCAACTGCAGAGAGGAGTTTGGGGTGCCCCTCTGAAAGCACTATTCTGAATATCCCTTTGGTGGAGGGGTGACAGTCTGTCAATCACAGATGAAGTGCTAGGCCTCTCTCAGCTTCCTGTTTTCATGAAGACCAAGCGAGCCGTATCTTCTAAAGTGAAAAATTTTCTGTGCATGTACTGTGTGGGGCAGTTTAGTTAGTTGTTAGATAGTTGTTTAAAAGGGAAAAAAAAAACCTGATCATAGCACAAACACCTACAAGGTGCTGGAGCTTATCTTGCAAGTGGCTGAATCCCTATTTGTCTGAAATCTGCAGACAAATATGTAACAAACACAATGATTTTAAAGGTGTTTAACAGTGTTGGGCTTTTCAGAACGAACCTCTTCACCCAGGCCATCCTCTGGGCCTGGTATCCGCAGCAACCGATATCACTTCTGTCTTTAACTCTGGGACTTCTTTCTCTACTTGGGTTAACCTTGAAAAAAACATGGTTCTTCAGCACTCTTCCTCAGTTTCCATGGCTTTAATGCCTGGAGGTGGCCAGGCAGCGGGTGGGTTCATACTGGGATGGGTCTTCATTGACAAAGATCCTTATTTTATAGCTGACATCTCTTAAAAGGGTAGTACATGATCCTGCCACCAACCTCTTAAGTGGGTAGTCATAGTCGTCATAACATAAAAATAATGTCTCTGACAGAGCTGTGCTTTCTATTAGCACCCCTGTTGTCTGGGGTAGTGAATCTGAACGGGTACTTCTACTGAGTTGTTGCATGGGCTTGTCTCACTGAAGCTGGTAGAACTGTAAGAGAAATTAATGCATCTGGGTCTGTGATCTGCATCTAGATCTTCATTGCCCTTCAGGTCCCATCCCAGCATACAGCAGACAGGAGGAAATTATATTATCTACTTGATAATTTATTCTAGGAAAATGTTTTGAGTGGAAACAATCAGCGAGAGATTTGTCTTCCTTATTCAGCAGTTGCATATTCCCTGTTCTCTGCAGAACATGGTAATATTGTGGGGTGATTTCCTCACTGTCAGCTTATAAAAATACCATGCTAATTTGTTGTAGTTGGAGTGGCTCTGCCGGGAACCCTTCCAAAGCAGTCAAATACCTACGTGGACTGACTTGGCTGCCTGGCTTACTACATGCACTCTAAATATGGCAGGGTGAGACGTATTAGAACATACCAGCCTAGTCACCATCTCCCAGCTCTTGTACTCTTCATAGTAAAATCAACGCACATTGTGCTCTCAGGCTGGGGCTATTTTTAGGTGTTATTTTTCCACTCAGTCTGCAGCTGTTTTCAGTCACAAGCCTCTTTAACTAAAACAAATACACAGTCCTTGGAAAAGCAGAGGTTGTAAAGAGGACAGAAGCGTGCACGTGAATCTTGTGCCTGCCTCACGGAGTTTTATGTAGGGAGAGTCAGAGGGGAACAAAGAGGACTCTGATGTCCTGGGAAGACAGGGCCAACACTCATCGTCGTGATTAGCCCTACCTTCAGTCCTCTTCCAGAATGACCAATGAAGGGCAGGCTTCTCAAGGCAGAAGAATGCGGGAGGAGGATTGCTGGAAGGCTACCAGATGCAGCATTATCTGCAACACCTCCCCGAGAGATACATGCAGTCACAGTTTTTGCCGAGCCTTTTGCCTTTAGTATGCACAAGCTCCTTCAGCAGAATATGTAATCCCATCAGCCCTACTGCGTTGTTGTGATTCCCTTCTTCTCTCTCCACCTTGGGGAATGGAGAGAATGGAAAGAATGGGAAGAGTTGTCACATGGGATGCCTCAGAAACAGTTGGTCTCTGAGCAGGAGCTCTGACTTTTGGAGCATTTCCTAAGCTCTGCAAAGCACGAGGGCTGAGCTTCCCTTCAGTTACAGGAAGGAAACTCTGCTTTATTCTCTCTTCCCCACTGTTTCCACCTGCCCCCAAAGTAGCAGTGGAAGTGCATAAGGCAGGAGCTGCAGCTCTCTGTCTTCAGTGGGGGAAAGCCTTGGTTGCACTTTCTGTTAATTAAGAGCAGGAGAGAGCAGATTAATACAACTACGTCTTGTTTGGTAAAAGCTGAGGTTGATGTCATATTAGGATATGTCTGAAGTCAAAATGGCGTAACAGTAGTGAGCCAACTGCTTTTAGTGTTTTTTGTCAGGCTCAAGTGATGGAAAGAAGTAAAATGGAGCGATCATACTCTCTGAAGCTGCTCCCATCCATCACACTGCACATCTTCACTATCTCCTGTGTAAAAAGATATGGTACTGACAAGTCAGACATCTTGAGATGTTTCTTACTCTCTAGTGCTGCATGCAAGCCATGAACACTGAGAAGCCGTACCCCCTCTCCTAAGTTTCTCATGTCATAAAATACCATGGTTGTGCTGGTGAACACAGGAGATGGGCAGGCAATATCTTCATTTCTCAATCATCCCATTCAATTCATCTGAGGACATCACTGAAATAATGGGAATACTTTAGTGGGTAGTATGTGCTATGCTTGATACTAAATGTTGGAGGCATTGGGAGCTCATATTCTAAAATCCCAGTTGAGCTCATTAGTTCAGCACAAGGTACACTTCTGACATCAGAGTGTCTTGCAGATATCACGCTATTTGAAAAGTTTTATTCTGTGACAAAGGCCTTTCACTGCGAGGCTGATGCAGACAAAACAAGTATTATTTTAGCTTTTTCTGTTTTCAGTAAGCAGTTTTCTTACTCTTTTCACTACATAAAAAGATAGATAGCTATGCTGGTGATTAAAAAAGCTGCATCATGAGAGTCATTTATGCTCATCTTTTGACTCACATTGTTGAAAAATCAACTTTTGGTAGAGTTTACTGTTTCATTGTTTAATATGGAAACTTTCTCCCACTGTTCTCACACTCTCCATTAGAAGAAATGCTGCCATCCTCCATGTGAACTGTCTAAACCACAGGTGTGAAGTGCCTTGTTGTGCTGTACTATCAAGGTCTTCACTAGGTTTTGTATGAAAAGCAAACAAAGACACTTCCTCATGAAATCTGAAGCACCCAGATTATATTTCACATGTGTGAGTTTCCTTGTTTTTATTAAAATTAAGTTCATTCATTTTCCATTTTCAAGCTAGTTTGAAATGAGGATCACCTTGTATCCTAGGAAACACAGTGAGAATTTTATATGTGATCACATTTTTATCCATGTTATGAAAAAAGCAGATGGTAATTAGGTGCATTATTCATTGGAACGCTTGTCGAGCACAGTGTCTGTATGGTTCCAGCTTCGATTAGAACTTGTTTGGAAGAAGTACTTCATACCTTTCATTGCCCCTCATTAAGTGTAATCATTACTCTTCTGTGGCCCCAGTGTGCTTTAATTGTGCAAAACAGCACACACAATATAATTTAGAAAAAACCAGCAAATTTCTGGGGTCCCTTTCATTTGGCTTGACATTGGTGTGACCTTTCTGTCCATCTGAATCTGTTGTTATTTATTGCAGCTGTGAATGTGCCTTGTAAGAGACCACTTGGCAGTGGGAGAGGTGCAGAGCTGCCATGTTTCAGGGACAGCACCCGAGCCATTGGAAGAGACCATTTCACCCACTTAGGTAGTGCAAAGGATGCTGAGGTCACACTTAGAGGCAGGGCCACTTTACACAGGAAGGGCAGGCGTCAGGATTCCGGTATCTCCAAGCCTTCCACCACATACAGAGTGACAGAGCAGGAAAGGCACAGCCATGCTGCAACAACAACAACAACAACAACAAAGTGTCTGCACCGGGATTTATGTTGGCTCAACGTCGCCTACATATTTGCCTGTTTAGGTGAGTCCTAAATCATGCTCAGCACGGTGACTAGCAGTTTCCAGATAGCTGGATGACTAGCCAGAAGTTTCTCGCTCCCCTCCAGTGACTCTTACCTGCTGCTGTGGGAGTCTGAGTCAGCACAGCTTCTTGGGACTCAGAGAATCCAGGGCAGTAAAATCCTTCTGCAGAAGTTATAATAGTGAGATCCTCCATTTCTGAGTCTGACTTTCTCACAAACTGGACAATCCCATCAGTGTTAGGACAAAAACTGTGTTCTCCAGAGCTGGTGAAAAGGCAGACACTAATACCTGTGTCTTTTGCTAAGAGAAAACCTGTGTCTCTTTAGACAACACATTTGCTGTTCACCTTACAGCAAGATGCTTTCTAGCCCACGTCTGAACAACACATTGCCCAGTAAACAAGACTTGCTGTCTGCCTTCCAGTTTGAAATCTCCTGCTCCCAAGAAATGCAGCCAGAAAGCTAAATGTAGCTGCTTCCCCTTCCACCTTTGACATTTTCTTGATTTGTTCACAATTAAGCTTTCCGTATGGATAGAACACATAGCCAGGTGGTGGTGGCTTCCCTTAATGTCTGCAGGAAAGATAGTGGCCGTGCTTGTACCGCCAAGTCTCTGCAGCCTTCATTTGAAGTACTGCTGTCTCAAAAACCTGACAGGCCTTTGAAGCAAATCAAGTTGACATAATCCCAGGAGATCATGCTAAGGATGTCCAGATCTCCCTTGGCAGTTCTGCTAAAAGCTCACTATAGTTCCCTCCTCCTCTTTTGGCTTTTCAAATGCCACAAAATGTAGCCATGGACTTTTTATTCTAACACTGAGCATTCAGTGTGTCCTGATGGTACTAGTGAACACATTTGAATGAGCTGATGAACTATCAGCTAATACAACACACCACGTCCCATCTCTTTGGGCATCCAGATGTTTTCCTGTCTCTTTCCAAAACATGAATCCAATATTCAGCTCTTGTTTGTCACAGGTCTTCAGTAAGCTATCCTTCTCAAATTAAATTCAGGTGCTTCCACCTATGTAGCTTTGCCACTCAGAAAGCAGAAATGTATACAAGAAAATACAGTGAGATGATCAGCAGAACTGAGTTATACCAGAGTTACTGGATGGGACACCCACTTCAAAGCCTGACTGCCATTTTAAAACATCCATCCTGGAGTCCCCGGAGCAACCACATGTCTACGTGTACTCTTACGGAAATACAAGGTTCATCTAAAGAACAGCATTTCCAGTAAGCCATACAGTCCTGACTAAGGAATTACCCAAAACTGAGTGATTGGGAAGTAGGACCCATCACACACAAGTGTCCTTGTTTGTTACTGAAAAAAACTTGTCAGTCTAGCCCAGTCTTGCACTTGGGCTTCCTCCAGAGACTCCTCTGTAAAAGAAACCCAAGAAGTCCTCACAGATGGCACTCGGACTTGGAGATCTCCATATGGAAAATATTTTTGGAAAGACAAAAAACTGTAACTGGGTCAGACAAGGAGATTTTTTTTCATACTGCCCCTGAAAATAAAGAGGTGTAAGGCTATTGTTTGTCTGCTTATGCTACACAAAGGCTTCTGTAACCTTTCACAGCATGCTAAGGTGGGAAAATAAGAATAGTCAAGTGCCTATTAACACTTGTATCATCTAAAAAAGTGTGTGTGCCCATGTGCTTATGAAAAAGGCTATTTAATTTAGTCAGTAGATGTCCATTTTATTTATTTGGTGGTTAGGATATTAGCAGCTTCTACTACATCATCTGTATTTGCTTCTGAAGAAATTAATTTCAGCGCTTTCCTTAATGACAAACTAATGCTCTTAATGTCTTCTCTGTCCTTTGCAGCAGACAATACACTTAGACAATGACAACTGTGTCCTGCAGAAATAGATTGCTTTGAAGTAGCCATCAATAAACAGATGCAAGGGTCCAAACAAACCTGCTAAAATATACACTTGACTAAACAATGCATCAACACATTTCAGACTTTTGTTTTTGCGTTTGAAATGTTTGCAAAGTCCCTGATTGATATAGTAGATAAGACTGTCCTTAAAGATTCAACATAGCATCTTCAACACTGGTCTCCCAGAAGCAAGGCAACACAAACATGCCATAAAACCATAATCATTCAAATTCTGTGCTTTGCTAATCATAAAATCCAAGAAAAAAATTGCTATTTCTTGTTTTTCACTTAGAATTTCTTGCGCCTTGAGTAGACTGCCGTTTAAAGTCTCATCATGATTTCCAGTACAGATTTTTATCATTCATTTTTGGGCTTCTGCCATGAGAAAAGTTGCTCTCCTCTCTAATAACTCAGCTCAGGAATGACCTTAAGGCTTGTGACAAGATTTTTTTTGGCTCACCTTCTAGTGCCTCTGGTAATGAGACATCTATATCACAGTGACCTATGGGACAGCTAAAGGCACACAGCTCTAAGCACAACATTTCTGTCAGTGTTGTCAATCCCATTTCACTTGAGACCCCAGATGAACTACAGGAAGGCTGAGTTCATTATGGTCTTCCTCCCATGGCTTCCACCTGCAAATTAGCTCTGAGTTCCCAGCTCAACAGAAGCACAAGACAAATAAATTATTTTCCTTCCTTCCTTCCTTCCTTCCTTCCTTCCTTCCTTCCTTCCTTCCTTCCTTCCTTCCTTCCTTCCTTCCTTCCTTCCT